>Ga0334893_1000068_pt1 | contig 185321 bp, 157 predicted proteins | sample GraSluR3_MG_5_FD_207218 | JGI IMG/M metagenome (GOLD analysis project Ga0334893, IMG submission 207218) | Sludge microbial communities from methane-producing bioreactor in Wageningen University, Netherlands - Granular Sludge_09_05-R3 | ecosystem: Engineered > Bioreactor > Anaerobic >...
TTAGCAACGAAAGAGCCATAATTGGTATGCTAACCGCTGGTGCAACTGGCGGGTTGGCCTATGGTATCTATAAAACAAAAGGATACGATTACACCCGCCAGCAGGGAAATCTAATCCCTCTGGGTTCATTTGCCGGGGGACTAATTGGTGCCGGATTTGGTATTTTAGTCGAGGCTGAAGAAACAGGTTTCCTTTGGCTAACTGCTCTTGGTGCAACTGGCGGATTCTTCCTGTCCGACTGGGTTCTCAGAGAAACCCGAAAAGATAAGTCCTCTCAGGCTTCAAACTTTAGCTTTCAAATTAATCCAATGGGAGTGCTAGGTGCAGCTAATGCCAACTTAATTCCTAAAACCAATGACCCACGCATAGGTAACACCATTGCCAATTTTAGGGTAAACTTCTAGTTGATTTAGCATTAATTATTACCTCCTAAGCGAAACTACGATTAAGCGTGATGACAATATCTTGTAAACACATATTCCTCAGTGGTGTATTGCTATTTATCCTTAGCTTTTCAGGGTTTGCGCAATGGTCATTGCGTACCGATGTAGTAGTGCCCATACGGAGCACTTTGTATTCTGATATATATGGTATAGGAACAAATGTTAGTGCTGAGTTTTCGGTAAATCCCAAGGGTGTGCTAAAACTTGGATATATTCACAACACGCAGATTATTAGCGATAATATGCCCGACTATACCGCTGAACAAAGTGAAACAGCCTACGATATAATTCGAAAATCAGGCCTGCGGGCAGGTTATAAACTTTATTATAAGTCTCAATCCGATAATTATTTACCTAAAGGATTATACATAGCCGCATTTGCCGATGCAATGTATGGGCATCGAGTGCTTACTAAGCGTATCTATACACAGGATAATGGGTATTCAGAGAACGTCCCGATTGACATGAATGGGATTTTTCTTGGTGGTGGGATTTCGGCCGGGTACACCTTTATATTTGGACACTTTATCCTGGAACCAAATGTTGGAACAGGATTATGTTTCAACCCCAAAAGTTTTTACAACGAGAATAGCACAAGTTTCTTTGCCGAGTTGGCACCACTGCCCTTGCACATTTCGGTTTGGCATTTCGAGTTGAATTTGGGCTGGGCATTTTAGTTTTATGGTATATTGCTTAGCATAATCTTCCTATACATTGTTGGATTTTCGTGGTTGGAAACTAGTTGAGCTATGTGTTTTGATATTCGAAAGTAGAAAGCATGCCCTGAGCCTGCCGAAGGGTCGAAAGCTGAAACTAAGAAGACGGAAAACCTGTCATCCCTGCCTGCCTTGACGACCCGCCTGACCGCAGTAGTCGGGCAGGCAGTCAGGCAGAGACAACTGATAACCATCTACCAAAATCCCCATAAGTTGGTAGTGCTGTTGTATTTAGTTTTTCATATATTTGCCCTGTGAAGCAAATGGTAAACATACTGGTAAAGCTAACGGCGCTACTTATCCTTAGCGGGATGATGCTGCACGAGGCCATTCCACACCATCACCACAGTTCGGCTGGTGAGGTGCATACCTGTTGCCATTCGCATGAGCATAACGATACCGAGAGCAACGATGTGCAGCCATGCACCATTCTTTCGAACATTAAGTTCGAGAATTTCAAGCCTCAAATTCAGGTTCATTCGCAGGAGTTAAAGCGCAATCATTCCGATTTCCATTTCGATGCCTGCGAGCATTGTGCCGAGCAGTACGGCGTATTCGAACTACTCAAAACGCCAATTCATATTCCCCAATCCGTTTTCTCCGAAACGGAGTATTTCCACACCTTCTCGTTCAGAGGGCCACCCTCCGCTTAACTTTTAATATCATCCTAAGTGGCTTAGTAACATACAATCTATTATTAGGTTGATATTAGGGAACGTATAGAATTCCCACTATTCCGTTTTGTGCCGTCTTAGTGCTCTTTGTGTAATATTTTGATTTAAACGCAAGGATAAATTAAGTGGCTTCTTAAAAAGTTGTATTTCCCTTTTTCATTCATAACCTTATAGTTAATCACAATGAAAATCTTTTCAATAGTAGCAATTATTGCTATAGCGTTAGCATCATGCCAAAACAACCAAGGGCATGAGCTGTTGGGCTGTGGTCACGATCATTCTCACGACCATACGCCAGCCAAAGCGAAAACCAATACTCACGTGCATACCGATGAGTGCGATCATAACCACGATGAAGAGCATGCTCACCACCATTCACATGCAGCAGCCGCCGATGACCACAAGGAGCATGACCATGGGCATGATCATGAAGAGTACGGTGTAATTCATGTTAGCGAGGTGCCTTTTAGCCAATCGGTACGCGTTGGTGGAGAAATTCTTCAATCGCCCGGCGACGAGCAGATAGTAGTTGCCAATCATGATGGGCTTGTGTTTTTTGCAAGCAAATCGATGCAGGAGGGTGTGGCGGTTTCCCAAAATCAAACGTTAGTTACTCTTACCTCGGGTGCGCTGGTGCATGATAATTTGGAAGCGGGTTTCCTAGAGGCCAAAGCGCAATACGAGAAAGCTAAGGTGGACTACGAGCGTGCCCAAAAGCTGGTAGCCGACACCATTATTTCGGAGGGGCAGTATCTCGATACTAAGCTGGCATACGAAACAAGCCAGCTAACCTATAATAATATCCGCAGAAATTATGAGAATGGTGGCCAAAAAGTGCTTGCACCCTTTAGTGGATTCGTAAAGCGTATCCATATTGCCGAAGGGGAGTTTGTGCAGGCAGGTCAACCGCTTTTCACCATCGCGCAAAACAGTAGGCTGGTGGTTAAAGCCGAGATGCCCCAACGGGCAGCGGCATCTCTTGGGAATATCCGCACGGCAAACTTTATCACCCCATATAATGGGCAAGTCTTTTCAACTCAAGAGTTAAACGGTAAACTTATTTCCTGGGGTAAGTCCACCGCGCAAGGCAGTTACTACATCCCTGTTATTTTTGAGATTGATAATAGGGGCGATTTAATATCGGGAACATACATAGAGGTTTACCTCAAATCTGCCACTGAGACAAATTCAATTGCCATTCCTAAAACAGCCTTGCTTGAGGAGTTTGGCAACTACTACGTTTTTGTCGAGAGCCATGAAGGCTGGGAGAAACGCTACGTGCACATTGATGGAACTGATGGCAAGATGGTACGCATTGCCCAAGGATTAAAGGTGGGCGACCATGTAGCCACAGCAAATGTATCGAGAATTAAACTTTCGCAAATGTCGGGCCAGCTACCCGAGCATGCGCATGTACACTAGAACAGTTATCGGTTGTCGGTTATCAGTTGTCGGTTTTTAGCCAACAACGAACAACCGACAACATACAACCCACAACAAAATTATGCTAAACAAAATAATATCATACTCACTAAATAGCCGCCTGCTGGTGCTTATGCTTGGCCTTATGCTGCTGGTTGGTGGCACGTGGATTACCACAACCACCGAGGTAGATGTGTTCCCCGACCTAAACGCACCCACTGTGGTGGTAATGACACCCGCTCCGGGTATGGCGCCAGAAGAGGTGGAGAAGATGGTTACTTTCCCAATCGAAACATCGGTAAATGGGGCAACCGGCATTCGCCGTGTACGCTCAGCCTCTAGCATGGGGCTTTCAACCATTTGGGTCGAGTTTGACTGGGGGGCCGATATATACAACGCACGCCAAATTGTGAGCGAGCGCCTTATGTTTGTGGCCGACGAGCTGCCCAGCGGGGTCGACAGGCCTATGCTCATGCCACAATCGAGCATTATGGGCGAGATAATGCTTTTTGCCCTAACATCGGAGGAAACATCGCCGCTCGATTTGCATACCATTGCCTCGTGGACAATTCGTCCCTTGCTACTTTCCATAGGCGGCGTAGCCGAGGTATCGTACATCGGAGGCGAGGATAAGGAGTATCAAATCCTTGCCAATCCGCTTCAGATGAAGCACTACAACGTTTCGCTCGATGAGCTGCTAACTGCCTGTAATGAGCTAAACACCAACGTGGCCGGTGGCTTTATTGAGGAGTACGGCAATAAGTATCCGGTTGTTGGCCGTGCCCGCACCAGTAATCCATACGATATTGCAAGTACGGTAATAAAAACAGCCAATGGCTATCCTATTACCATTGCCGATGTGGCCACCGTAAAAGTTGGTGCTGCCCCAAAGGAGGGCGATGGTTCGTATCGGGGCACCGATGCGGTAATTGTAACCGTAACCAAGCAACCCAATGTGAATACGCTTAAGCTTACCCAAAAGATAAAAGATGCTCTTGCCGATTTACAGGGCACGCTGCCTGCCGATGTGCAAATCCACACCGATATTTTTGAGCAGGCTACCTTTATCAATACATCTATCAACAATGTTAAAAAGGCGCTGATAGAGGGAGCCATACTAATTGTTGTGGTGCTTATGATATTCTTGATGAACTACCGTACCACAATTATTACCGTGGTGGCCATTCCAATTTCCATTCTGGTTACGCTTGTAACGCTTCGCTGGCTTGGGTTAACCATCAATACTATGAGCTTGGGCGGTATGGCCATTGCTATAGGCTCACTGGTTGACGATGCCATTATTGATGTGGAGAACGTGTACAAGCGCCTTAGGCAAAATCATATTCTGCCTAAGGCGGAGCAGAGGCCTATGCTGAAAGTGGTATACGATGCTTCTGTAGAGATTCGCTCATCAATATTCAATGCAACGCTAATTATTGTGGTGGCTTTTATCCCGCTGTTTTTCCTTAGCGGGATGGAGGGGCTAATGCTTAAGCCGCTGGGGATATCGTTTATTGTTTCGCTGTTTGCATCAACGCTGGTGGCGCTTAGCCTTACCCCGGTGATGTGTAGCTATATGCTTACCAGCCAAAAGCAGCTCGAGCGTAATGCCAAGGGCAGTTGGGTGGAGAAAAAGCTGACCGGTGCTTACGCCAATATCCTGCGAAAATCACTAAGGTATAAGAAGGTTATTATTGGTAGTGCTGTTAGCCTGTTTGTTCTGTCGGTTTTTGTGCTGCTAATGCAGGGGCGCAGCTTTTTGCCACCATTCAACGAGGGGTCGCTTACCATAAATTTGGCTACTGTGCCAGGCGTTTCGCTAGGTGTTTCCAATGATATTGGGAATAAGGCCGAGCAGCTGCTCCTTTCAATTCCCGAGATCACCTCGGTTACTCGCCGAACTGGTAGGTCGCATCTTTCGGAGCATTCGTTCGATGTGAACCAGTCGGAGATTGATGCGCCATATATGCTGGGGAGCCGCTCGCGATGGGCGTTTCTGCGCGAGGTGCGCGATAAGCTAAACACCCTTGAGGGTGTTGTGGTTGAGGTGGGTCAGCCCATAAGTCACCGTATCGATGCTATGCTATCGGGGCACAAGGCCAATATCGCCATAAAGATTTTTGGGTACGATTTAAATAGGATGCACGCCATTGGTACCGAGATAAGCGAGGCCATTGCCCATATTGAGGGCATTGCCGATTTGGCCATGGAGCAGCAGGTAGAGATACCCCAGCTGCAAATTCAGCCCAACAGGCAAATGCTTGCGCGTTATGGTATTGCAACCAATCGGTTTAATAGGTTTGTGAATACTGCTTTTGGCGGGGCAAAAGTATCGGATGTTTTTGAGGGCGATAAGAGTTTCCCCATGGTGCTTAGGTTTGATGATGATTTCCGTACCTCGTTAAACCATATTGTTGATGCGCCAATTGATACCGATAGTGGGAATAAAGTTCCGCTGGGTCAGGTGGCCAGCGTGGTAAGCGCATCGGGGCCAAATACCATAAACCGCGAGAATGTGCAGCGTAAAATTGCCATAAATATCAACGTGGCCAATCGCGATCAGCTGAGCGTGGTAAACGATATTAAGGAGCGAATAAACTCGGAAATTAACCTACCCGAGGGGTACAGGGTTGAATACGGAGGGCAGTTCGAGAGCGAGGCAGAGGCAACAAAACGATTGCTGCTGGCATCAATCCTTTCCATTGCTGCCATATTCCTGCTGCTTTACCACGAATTGCGTCAGCCAACGCTATCGGCCATTGTGCTAGCAAACTTACCTTTTGCGCTAATTGGTGGAGTTATGGCTATTTGGATATCGTCGGGTATGCTAAGCATTCCAGCTATTATTGGGTTTATTACGCTTTTTGGCATTGCCACCCGAAACGGAATCCTGCTCATATCGCGCTACGAAGCGCTAAAAACGGAGGGACTTTCGCTAATCGACAGGATTGTTGAGGGCTCGCGCGATAGGTTGCTGCCCATTGCCATGACAGCCCTAACCACGGCGCTGGCTCTTATTCCGCTTGCCCTAGCGGGCGATAAGCCGGGTAACGAGATTCAAAGCCCAATGGCGGTGGTAATTCTAGGCGGATTGCTTAGTTCCATCCTCCTCAATATTTTCGTAGTCCCAGCAATTTATATGGTTTACGAGAAAAGAAGGGATAGGCTAAAAGGGAAGACTGACTAGTAAATAACCACGGGCTTTAGCCCTTGGTAGTTAACAAAGTGTAAGTGCGTCGCACGCATAGTCTTTTGTTTAAAACAGCAACACGTCTTGCGACGCAATCATCATAAACCAATTGAAACGATATTAGGATGAAATACATAACATCAATATTACTACTAATTGCCATTCACCACACAACGTTGGCACAGGTAGGTATAAACGATGCCCTTAAGGAAATTGAAGCAAATAGCCCAACCATTGCTGCGCTTAAGGCTCAAATGGACTATCAAAAGGCCGAAGCTAGAACCGAGCTTTTGCCCCCAAACCCAACAGTTGAGGGTGGTCGCTTCCCTGCTGTTGAGGGCGCTGGAATAAAGTATGCCTGGGGCGTTACCCAGAGTTTCGAATTCCCCACGGTTTATGCTAAGCGAAATCAGCTGGCCAAAACCAACGACAAGCTTGCCGATGTTAGTTACCACGCAGCAAGGCAGGAGGTTTTGCTGCAAACCAAGCACATTATTCTGGAGTATATTCAGACAAAGCGAATGATTGCAGAGCTGAATAAACGCGAAATGTTTGCCAGCAATATGCTTGGCATCATCAAAAAAAAGGTTGATGCTGGCCAGGCAACAGCAATGGATTTGAATAATGCGCGGTTAAGAGTGGTTGAGGCCACGCAGAATGCCAACAGTATGAGGTCGCAAAAGAATATTTTGCAACGAAAAATTATGCTGCTTAATGGCGGACAAGAGCTGGCAATAACCGACTCGTTACTTTTGCTATTGCCATTAGTCGAAAGAGATGCCGTTTTCAGTCGGTTTGCCCAGTCCGATCCTCGCTTTGCAACAGCCCAGCAAATGGTGTCGATGGCCGAGCAGAATAAATCGCTTGTAGCGCATCAGGGATTACCCGAATTGAATATTGGTTACCAGTCGGAGCAAACCGATACCGAGCATTTTACCGGTTTCAAGGCTGGCCTTTCCATTCCATTATGGGGCAACTCCAAAAATCGTAAGGCTGCAGCTATTAAATTGAACACATCGCAAGCCCAGGCACATAACCAACGGTTGATGCTTGAGTTGGAGTTTGATGAGTTGTATCAGCAAGCACTGAGCACAAAAATGCAGCTCGATGAGCTACAAAAAGCCCTTGCGAGTAACAATAATCTGGAGCTAACCCAGCGTGCCCTTGAGGCCGGTGAGGTTTCGGTAATTGACTTTTTTAACGAGGTAACATTCCTTTATGAGATTACCGATAAGGTTTACAATCTGGAGCTACAGTACGCCAAATGCTATGCCGAGCTGCATAGGTTTGAATTGTAGGTTCTAGATATTTCTGTAGGATTAAATTCACAATCGATTTGTGCGTTGACCGATAATTTAATATATTTGGTCAACACACAAATCGATTTGGTATGAATTCGATGTATGATTTTTCTGCAAGGGCGGTTGAAATGGTTAAGGTAACTAATATTCGACCTCAAATTGAGTGGCTAAAGCAGAACGAAAAGTTAATTGGCATAAAGGGTAGTAGGGGAGTTGGTAAAACCACCTTGCTGTTGCAGTACGCAAAAACGGTGCTAAAAAACGATTCTTTTGTTTACATAAGCCTCGATAATCTTTACTTCACCGTGAATAGTTTGCTCAATTTTGCCGATGAGTTTTACAAGAATGGAGGGAAAGTTTTACTTATCGACGAGGTTCATCATTACCCAAATTGGTCGTTGGAATTGAAAAATATTTACGATCTTTTTCCTGATTTAAAGGTGGTATATACCGGTTCATCTCTTCTTCATCTTGCAAAAGGGCGAAGTGATTTGTCAAGACGAAGCGTGGTTTACAACTTGCCAGGGTTATCGCTTAGAGAGTTTATTAACTTTTCTACAAAGTTAAATTTAGCTCCAATTTCCTTGGATGAGATATTGGCTAACCACGAATCGGTTGCCAAGCAAATTTGGAAAGAAACAAAACCCATAAAATGGTTTAATCAGTACATCAACCACGGATATTACCCATTCTTTTTAGAGGGGATTGAAAATTATCACCATAAGCTCAATGGGGTTATTTTACAGGTGCTTGAAAGCGACTTACCCTATATTTCTGGAGTTAGTTATAGCAACATTAACAAGCTGAAGCAATTACTTTATGTTATATCCGAGAGCGTTCCGTTTAAACCAAATATTGAGAAACTCAGCGAAAGGATTGGAATATCAAAGAATACGCTAAAGGATTACCTACATTATCTCAACGATGCGCTTCTTATTAATATGTTGTACTCCGCTAGCAAGGGTATAAGTCGATTAACTAAACCCGATAAAATTTACTTGCACAATACCAACCTAATGTTTGCACTTGCAAATACATCATCAAACACAGGTAATGAGCGCGAGACGTTTTTTTACAATGCCCTAAGCCCAAAACATACAGTTAGATACACACCAAAAGGCGATTTTTTAATTGATGGTCGCTACACCTTTGAAATTGGAGGTAAAAACAAGAGTCAGAAACAAATTCAAGGGGTAAAGAATGCTTACCTAGCCGTTGATGGCATTGAGACTGGATATGGCAAACAAATACCCTTGTGGCTTTTTGGGTTCTTATATTAAAAAGCATTACAATTCTAAAACAATCTCTTTGGTTGGATGTTTGAATGTAAATAATATAGTGTATGCAACGAAAAAAATTTATTCAGCTGGCTCTTATCCTAACCCTAATTACTCTTACCTACAATCTTGCCGAGGGCTTGGTATCGGTATTCTTTGGAATTAGCGACGATACCCTTGTGCTGCTTGGTTTTGGGGTTGATAGCTTTGTTGAGATGATATCAGCTTTTGGTATACTACACATGGTACTCAGGATGCGTAAATCGCAGGCCGAAACACCCGATAGCTTTGAGAAGAATGCGCTAAGGATTACTGGAACGGCCTTTTTCCTGCTAACAGTAGGCCTTGTTGCTGGGGTGATAATTAATATTGTTACCCAGGCCAAGCCCGAAACAACTATGGTGGGTGTAATAGTTTCTTCGGCATCAATACTTACCATGTGGTTCTTAATGCGAGCAAAGCAGAATGTAGGTCGTATGCTTAATTCTGCAGCTATAATTGCCGATGCCAATTGTACCAAAACATGTTTCTATCTTTCATTCATCCTTTTGGCATCGAGTCTTATATACGAGTTTACAGGAATTGCCTGGGTCGATAGTGTTGGCTCCCTTGGTATTGCTTGGTTTGCATTTACCGAGGGACGCGAGGCGTTCGAGAAGGCTCGCACTGGCAACCTGAGCTGTGGATGTGAGGGCAATTGCCATTAGTATGTACATTTGCATAAACCCATATAAATTACTGTCGTTATTCATTAAACACTAATCATTTAGCTATGGAACCAAAAGACAAAGTACTCGAAACCATTAAGAGCGCTGGCAAGCCCATGAAAGCTGGCGAGGTGGCCGAAGCCGCCGGAATTGATAAAAAGGAAGTTGACAAGAGCATCAAAAGCCTTGTGGCCGATGGCGTTTTGCACTCACCCAAAAGGTGTTTCTATGATTTGAAGAAGTAGATTCGTTTTTTGTTTTTCAACACAGAGGCACTGAGACACAGAGAAAAAATTAACTCTGTGCCTCTGCGTCTCTGTGTTTTCTTAATCTCTCTCCCCCAAAAAAATCTCCTACCAATTATCATTGTTCGTTACTCCTACAATTCATACCTTTAGCAAAACTTTCCTAATTCAACTAGCTATGAGAAAAATACATCTATGGTTGATGCTGGTTTTGCTACTCGCAGTATCGTGCAACACTAGCCAAAAATCAACAGAAAATATTATTGGGCCCGCAGACATTACGATCGAGAACGGATTGTTAACTCCCGAGGTGCTGTGGTCGTTTGGACGGCTAGGCGAGGTGGCCGTATCGCCCAATGGCGAGAAGGTTGCCTACACCGTTTCGTTCTACTCCATTGAGCAGAACCGCAGCAACAGCGAGGTGTTCATGATGAATGCCGATGGCACTAACAAAATCCAGATTACCAAAACCGCTGCCCACGAGTATAACTTGGCTTGGGTTGATAATGGCACGCTTGCATTTATCTCTACCGAGGGTGAAACCGCACAGGTTTGGACAATGAATGCCGATGGTAAGAACCGCAGAAAAATTTCGAATTTCGAGAGCGATATCAATGGGTTTTCCATTTCGCCCAAAGGCGATAAAATTCTGTTTGTAAGCGAGGTTAAGGTCGATAAGGCCACTGCCGATATTTATCCAGACCTGCCCAAGGCTAGCGGAATGATGTACGAAGATTTGATGTATCGCCACTGGGACACATGGGAGGATGGCTTCTACAGCCATATTTTTGTAGCCGATTTTACAGGCGAAATAGTTCTTAATCCTGTTGATATAATGCCCAATGAACCCTACGATTCGCCCCTAAAGCCCTTTGGTGGTATGGAGGAGATTACCTGGTCGCCCTGCGGTAAGGCTATTGCCTACACCTGTAAAAAGTTAACTGGCAAGGAGTATTCCTTTAGCACAAATTCCGATATCTACCTATATAATATTGAGAAGGCAGAGACCAAAAACCTTACTGAAGGGATGATGGGCTATGATTGGCAGCCAAATTTTTCGCCAAGTGGTGATAAAATGCTGTGGCTATCGATGGAGCGTGCAGGTTTTGAGGCCGATAAGGAACGAGTTTTTATGATGGATATGGAGTCGGGAGAAAGAACTTATCTAACCCCTCATTTCGATCATTCACCCTCGAATATTCAGTGGACCCCCGACGGAAATTCTATATACTTTGTGGCTGGTGTTGAGGCTACTCACCAAATTTATAAAATGGATATTGCTACTCGTGAGATTACTGCCATAACTGATGGCCTACACGATTACCATTCTGTTGCCATTGCTGGCGATATGCTAATTGGCGACAAGGTTTCAATGGTTTCGCCTGCCGAAATTTTTAGCATCAATCCAATAACTGGCGAGCAGAAGCAACTATCGGAAATAAATACCCATATCATGAGCCAGCTCACTATGCCAACCATCGAGCGTAGGTGGATAAAATCAACTGACGGCAAAATGGTACATACCTGGGTAGTACTACCTCCAAAATTCGATAAAACCCAAAAGTATCCAGCATTACTTTACTGCGAGGGAGGCCCTCAAAGTGCAGTTAGCCAGTTCTGGAGCTATCGTTGGAACTTCTCCATTATGGCCTCCAATGGTTACGTGGTGGTTGCTCCAGCAAGACGCGGCTCGCTCACTTTTGGACAGGCCTGGATCGATGAGATTAGCAAGGACCATGGAGGACAAGAAATGCGCGACCTCCTTGCAGCAATAGACGAGGTAAAGCAGGAGCCTTGGGTTGACGAGGAAAGGCTTGGGGCAGTTGGTGCAAGCTACGGAGGCTACACCGTTTTCTGGCTTGCCGGCAATCATAATAACCGATTCAAGGCGTTTATCTCGCATTGTGGTGTGTTCCATTCCGAGATGGAGTATATGACCACCGAGGAGATGTTTTTCGATCAGTGGGAGATGGGCGGTGCCCCTTGGGAGACCGATAACAAGGTGGCTATGAATAGCTATAAGCACAGCGCGCATAACTATGTTAAGAATTGGGATACGCCCATTCTGGTTATCCATGGCGGTAAGGATTTTCGTATTCCTTACACCCAAGGGATGGCTGCCTTTAACACAGCACAGATGCTCGATATTCCAAGCAAATTCCTCTTTTTCCCCGACGAGAATCACTGGGTGCTAAAACCACAAAACGGTATTCTTTGGCAGCGCGAGTTTAAGGCTTGGTTGGATAAGTGGTTGAAGGAGTAAAAATATTTAGTCCGAGTGCGACTCTAAGTCGTGCTCGGACTATTTTGGATAAATGAAGTGGATTAACTAAAGACTTAGTGAATCTTTGGACTTCTTTGTGGTTTTTGTGAAATAGTTTATCAATTCAGTTTCTCGAAGTGACACAAAGTAGCCACAAAGGGACACCAAGAAAATACTGTAATTTTCACTACTGACCGACTAATAAATATAGATCTAGCTTCGCTGCTACTTCGTGGTCTCGCTTCGCTCGAAATGACAGGCTGTTACGCTGTATGGGGTAAGGGGGAGAAGGCGGCTACGCCGCCTTCTCCCCCTTACCCCCTTAGACCTCTTGAAAGTACTGTCATTTCGAGCGAAGCGAGAAATCTATTACATTATTATCATTTTAAAAAAGACTTAGTCGGACACTAGTGTAATTTTCTATAAAGCTTTATCACTAATAAGTTCCCTCACCACCACCGAGGCCATTAAACACCCAAAAAGCGGAGGCATATACGAGATGGTGCCGATGGTGGTTTTTTTATTGGGCTCGCCCTCGCAGGGGACCATGGCGTGCTCAGGCACCTCTTCGGTGGAGAACACCACCTGAAAACCGCCCCTAACGCCCAATCGCCCCAACCGTTTGCGAAGTACTCTGGCCAATGGGCAAATGCGCGATTTGGAGAAATCGGCAATTTCCACCATAGATGGATCGAGTTTTCCGCCACTACCCATAGAGCTAACCAGCTTATGCCCCTTTTGCAAAGAGTGATATATCAAAAAAATCTTAGGCGATAACGTATCAATGGCATCCACCACGTAATCGAATTTTGTTTCCAGAATCTCAATCATCCTATCGTCGCGGATGTACTCTTGTATGACATTGAGCTTGAGCTCAGGATTTATATCCATCAATCTATCGCCAACAACTTGAGCCTTTGGCTTTCCCGTTGTACTTACCAGTGCTGGTAGTTGTCGGTTGCGGTTGCTTGGATTTAGTACATCTCCATCCACAATGGTCATTTCGCCCACACCAGCACGGCAAATTTGTTCCGCAGCGTAGGCGCCAACACCACCAAGTCCAACTACCAGTACGTGCTTGTTTTTCAGGTTGCTACTAGCCTCAACACCAATAAGAAGCTCGGTTCGTTCTTGCCAATTCATACTAATTATATGTTTAATGCTGTACAAAAATACCAAAAATACGCGGCGCACACTAGCTACTCATATTGAACACTCATACAAAATATGTTGCACAACAAGTGGTTATATGCTCAAAAGCTGATTTTTCATTACCTTAGTTAAAAGGTTACCTACTACTTTTGTAGTCAGAATAATTAAACCCCCACAAGCTATGAAGATTACTCACATTGAACACATTGGAATTGCAGTAAAGAGTTTGGATGAAGCCATTCCTTTTTACGAAAACGTATTCGGTCTTAAATGCTATAACGTTGAAGAGGTTAAGGAGCAAAAGGTGAAAACCGCCTTCTTCATGGTTGGCCAAACAAAGATTGAATTGCTAGAATCGACCGACCCTGAAGGGCCAATCGGTAAGTTTATCGACAAGAAGGGCGAGGGCGTTCATCATATTGCTTATGCTGTTGATAAGATTGAAGATCAGCTGCAGACAGCCGAGGAGAAAGGAGTAAATCTAATTGATAAGGCACCACGTAAGGGCGCCGAGGGGCTCGATATTGCATTCCTACATCCAAAGTCAACCTTTGGTGTGCTTACTGAGCTATGCGAGAACAAGAATAAGTAAACAACAATATTGATAATACTTCCAAAATACTAGTTAAAATGACTAAGACTCAGGAGCAAAAGATTCAGGAACTAATTGAGCTACGCGAGAGAGCGAAGCTTGGTGGAGGCGAGAAACGCATAGCAGCCCAGCATAAAAAGGGCAAGTTTACTGCCCGCGAGCGCATCGATATGCTGCTCGACGAGGGTAGTTTTGAGGAGTTTGATATGTTCGTGTCGCACCGTTGTATAGACTTTGGATTGGAAAAGGAATCCTACCTATCCGATGGTGTTGTTACTGGCTATGGAACAATCGATGGCCGAATAGTGTACGTGTTCTCGCAAGATTTCACCGTATTTGGTGGTTCTTTATCGGAGATGTATGCCGCCAAAATCTGCAAAATAATGGATATGGCCATGAAGGTGGGTGCTCCTGTAATTGGTATAAACGATAGTGGTGGAGCCCGTATTCAGGAGGGTGTGAAGAGTTTGGGTGGCTATGCCGATATTTTCCAGCGCAACATCCTGGCCTCAGGAGTAATTCCTCAGATATCTGCAATTTTTGGGCCCTGCGCAGGGGGTGCAGTATACTCACCCGCGCTCACCGATTTCATTGTGATGAGCCGTAACACCAGCTACATGTTTGTTACTGGCCCCAAAGTGGTGAAAACTGTAACCGGCGAAACGGTAACAGCCGATCAGCTTGGCGGTGCCGATGTGCACGCATCTAAGTCGGGTGTGGCTCACTTTGTTTCCGATACAGAGGAGGAGGGCATTCAGCTTATCCGTAAGCTGCTAAGCTACCTACCCCAAAACAACCTTGAGGATCCCCCAGTTGCTCCCTGCGACGATCCAATCGACAGACTTGAGGATAGGCTTAACGAGATTATCCCTGAGGTGGCTAACAAACCTTACGATGTGCTTGATGTAATTGAAGCTATTGCCGACTATGGCGAGTACCTTGAGGTACACCGCCATTACGCTCCTAACATTGTTACTGGATTTGCTCGTTTCAATGGTATGTCAGTGGGCATTGTGGCCAACCAGCCAAAGTATATGGCGGGTGTGTTAGATATTAACGCTTCGCGTAAAGCTGCACGTTTTGTTCGCTTCTGCGATGCTTTCAATATTCCAATTGTAACCCTTGTTGATGTTCCCGGATTCCTTCCCGGAACGGGTCAGGAGTACAACGGAATTATTCTTCACGGGGCTAAGCTGCTTTTCGCCTACGGTGAGGCAACCGTTCCCAAGGTTACTGTAATCCTTCGTAAGGCCTACGGTGGAGCTTACGACGTGATGAGCTCGAAGCACCTACGTGGTGACATTAACTATGCTTGGCCGGGTGCGGAGATTGCAGTTATGGGCCCCAAAGGCGCCATTGAAGTTCTTCTGAGCCGTGAGTTGGAAACCATTGAGGACGAGAAGGCCAAAGCAGACTTCCTGCTTAAGAAGGAGAATGAGTACAAGGATAAGTTTGCCAACCCATACGTGGCGGCCAAGTTTGGATATCTCGACGATGTGATTGAGCCAAGGAATACGCGTTTCCGTATCGTCAGGGCATTGCAGTCGTTGCAAACCAAGAAGGACTTGAATCCACCCCGTAAGCACTCCAATTTACCACTTTAAATCCACAGCAGAGCTATGAATATAAGTCCAATTCTATTATCCGCTGCTCAAACCAATGCTGCCGAGGAGTTCGTGAAGCTCGATCCCTATGGCGTGGGGATGGCCGCAATGGCCATGCTGGTGGTGATATTAGTGCTAGCAATTTCTGCCATAGTTTTCCAGAATATCGATAACCTCATCCATTTTGTTACCAGACTATTTGCAAAACGCAAGGTAAAGGGTAGCGAGCAGGAGGGTGAAGAGAAAACAGAGAAGGTGAAATCGAGCGGAGAGGAGATGGCTGCCATTGCCATGGCAATGCATCTTTTCAAAAGCGAGCTGCATGACCAGGAGAGCCTAACCCTTACCATCAATAAGATATCAAGGACATACTCGCCTTGGAGCAGCAAAATTTATGGTATAATGAATAAAGCAGTTAAACGAAACCCTTACTCGTAATAATACATCAAAATGAAAAACTATAAATTTACTATACACGGCAATCAGTACGATGTAAATGTCGTTTCCGTAGAGGATAATATTGCCGAGGTTGAGGTGAACGGAACAAGCTACAAGGTGGAGATGGAGAAAGCTATTCAGCAAACCAAAACCCCCAAGCTCATTCGCCCTTCAGCTGTTCCTTCTACCGATAGCCATCCATCAGTTTCCAAAACTAGTGCGCCATCGGCCCCCAAGGGAGCTGGTTACGTTAAGTCGCCACTGCCCGGTGTAATTCTCGACCTGTATGTTAAGGAGGGAGAAACAGTGAAGAAGGGCCAGAAGTTGCTATGCCTTGAAGCGATGAAGATGGAAAACAATATCGATTCCGACAAGGATGGTAAGATTGTTAAAATTAATGTGAACAAGGGTGACTCGGTTATGGAAGGCGACATCCTAGTAACCATAGGAGAGTAACAGTATGGAAGGACAAAGTTTTTTCAGCTTTTTAACAGAACACCTCCTCCATTTCTACAGCAATACCGGTTTCTCAAATTTCACCTGGGGACACGGTATTATGATAGCCATAGGGCTGTTTTTTATATACTTGGCCATTGCTAAGGAGTGGGAGCCTATGCTGCTAATACCCATTGGGTTTGGTATCATTGTGGGGAATATTCCTTTTACCGAAGGGTTTATGGTTGGTATATACGAGGAGGGGTCGGTGCTTAACTACCTGTACTTTGGAGTTAGGTACGGTGTGTATCCTCCATTGATATTCCTAGGGATTGGGGCAATGACCGACTTCTCTACCCTAATCTCCAACCCAAAGTTGATACTTATTGGTGCTGCGGCCCAGTTTGGTATATTTGGTGCTTATGCACTTGCACTTGCCCTTGGATTTACAGGTGCTGAGGCAGGAGCTATTGGTATCATTGGTGGTGCCGACGGCCCAACGGCTATCTTTATTAGCTCAAAGCTAGCTCCTCACCTTATGGGAGCCATTGCCATCTCGGCATACTCGTATATGGCTCTTGTGCCTGTGCTTCAACCGCCAATCATGCGGTTGCTAACAACCTCAAAGGAGAGGGTGATTAGAATGAAGCCCCCACGTACCGTTACCAAGTTGGAGAAGATCCTTTTCCCAATTATAGGTATGCTACTTACCACCTTTGTGGTGCCTAGTGGTTTGCCTTTGTTGGGTATGCTATTCTTTGGTAATCTGCTTAAGGAGAGTGGTGTTACTCGTCGTTTGGCTGAGACTGCACGTGGCCCGCTGGTAGATATTGTTACAATTCTACTTGGTCTTACAGTTGGTGCCTCTACCCAAGCCACAGTATTCTTAAACCCCTCATCGGTAATGATCTTTGGGTTGGGTGCTGCATCGTTTATCCTTGCCACAACTACTGGTATTCTCTTTGTTAAGTTTATGAACCTTTTCCTTAGCACTGAGAATAAGATTAATCCGCTGATTGGTAACTCAGGTGTATCGGCAGTGCCCGATAGCGCAAGGGTTTCGCACCACATTGGTATGGAGTACGATAAGTCTAACTACCTGCTTATGCATGCCATGGCGCCTAACGTTGCTGGTGTTATTGGTAGCGCAGTTGCTGCGGGTATCTTGCTTAGCTTCCTTTACTAAGAATATTTCACACTTTATTAGTGAAAACCGACAGCAATCCTGTCGGTTTTCTTTATTTTTACTGCCTATACTTTTACTGCTTATTTAATACAAAACACTGATGACTCGTAAAGAACGTTTCGAGAAAGTAATTGAGTATTTTAAGGAGAATATGCCTGTAGCCGAAACTGAACTCCACTTCAACAATCCTTATGAACTTGTTGTGGCAACTATTCTGTCGGCACAATGTACCGATAAGCGGGTAAATATGATTACACCCTCATTTTTCGAGCGGTTTCCAACTCCTGAAACCTTAGCTTTTGCTCAGCCCGAGGCGGTTTATGAGGTCATCAAGTCGTGTTCGTATCCAAATAATAAGGCTAAGAATCTGGTTGGGATGGCTCAGGGGGTGGTGGAAAGGTTTGGGGGAGAAATTCCTACTGATCTCAAGGACTTGCAATCCCTGCCCGGTGTAGGCAGGAAAACAGCTAACGTGGTGGCTTCGGTGGCTTTCAATACGGCTGCCATTGCTGTGGATACCCATGTTTTTAGGGTTGCCCGCCGTATAGGGTTGTCGCACAACGCCAAAACTCCACTCGAAACAGAAAAGCAGCTAATGAAGTATATTCCACAGGATCTCTGGGCGGTGGCACACCACTGGCTAATTCTGCATGGGCGATATACCTGCATTGCCCGTTCACCCAAGTGTTCCTCGTGCGGTATAGCTGCATGGTGCAAAGAATTCCCAAAGCTTAACAAATAGTAAAGGCGGCCAATGGCCGCCTTTACTTATGGTTGGGTTATTAGAACCTTTCGTACCCATCGTCGTCCTTAGGGCCAATGTTACCCCCCAAGTTCAACTTCACCCCTCCTTTTCCCTTTATGGGCTGGGGTGCTTCTTTTGGAGGAATTGTTTTAAGCTTTGGCTTTACCTCTGGTTTTGGGGTTGGTTTCACTGGCTTAACAGGTGCTGCCACCTTTTTTGCAAGCACACTGCTGCTACGCTCAGTTTTAAAGAAGCCAATTATTTGCTTAAGGTTCTCAGCTTCACCGTTCATTTTCTCTGAGCTGGTTACCAGCACATCGGCATTAGCGGCATTTTGTTGAGTAACATTATTAAGCTGCTGAATGGCATTGTTGATTTGCTCAGCACCATTGTTCTGCTCAACGCTACCTGCTGTAATCTCTTGAATTAGCACCGATGTACGCTTAATCTCGGGAATGATTTCACGGATTAGTTCAACTGAAGATTCGGTGTTGGTTACGCTCTCCTTCGAAAGCTTCAGTATCTCGTCGGCAGCAACCTTGCTTCGCTCAGCTAGTTTACGCACTTCGGCAGCCACAACCGCAAAACCTTTACCGTGCTCACCCGCGCGTGCTGCTTCAACAGCAGCATTAAGGGCTAGCAAGTTAGTTTGGAAAGCGATATCATTTACAATGTTAATTCTATCGGAAATCTTTTTGATAGAGCTCATACTCTTCTCCGATTCTGCTCCAATTTTCTCAATATCAACGGCAAGCTTGTCGGAAATCTTGTTGGTATTGCTCGAGTTCTCCGTATTTTGTTGGATATTCGCCACCATTTCTTCCATCGACGACGAAACCTCCTCGGCGCTACTTGCTTGTGTTGACGCCCCACCAAGAATTCCCTGAGCAATATTATTTAACTCCATACTGGCACTGGCAATCTCGCTAGAACCATCAATAATTGAATTAACGGTATCACGCAATCTCCCTATCATTGCTTTAAGGTCGAACAGCAACTTGGCAATCTCATCGCTTCCCTTTATGTCAAAGTCCGACATAAGTTCCCCATTGGCTAGCTTGGAGATAGCATCCGAAGCAGTATTTATGGACTGCTTAATGGTTGACGTGATGTAAACAGAGATTACTATGCCAAAAAAAACAATTAGTAATCCCCCAATGATGATAAATATTCTGAAGAATGATGTTGATGATTCAATCTGCTCGTAGGCAATTACTGCTTCGTTTTGCTGATTAGCTATAAGCTCTGTAAGCTGATCGAGAATTTGGTCGGTTGTGGTGATAATAGAGCCACCAGCATCAACCATACCCTCAACATCCATAAGGATTAGAAAATCGTTATAGCTGTCAAAAGTATTGAGCTGCGTCATTACATGCTTGTGGTCGCGAAATAGGGTTTCAGTTACCTTCTGATTTACCTCATTGAAAAGCTCCCTGTCCGAAGCGTTCCAGTTTTCAATCAACGGCCTAATCTCACTAACCACACCCGGATATAGGGAGCTATGGAGCTCTTGAAGCCTATTCTTGTCCGGAGTGTCGGGGAGTTTATCTATATACACCCAGTTTTTTATCAGCAGTTTCGACTCAGCCACTAGATTTTGCAGCTCAATAAGCCGGTTTACTGAGGGGGTGTTCTGTTCGGACAGCTTCCGGTTTATTTCATCGTTTTGTGTAAGGATAACAAAGGTTACAATAGACGAGATGATAAACAAGCCGATAATTAGTCCAAACCCAATAAAAAGTTTTTTCGATAAGGAAAACTTAACTTCCATAGCTGGTGGGGTTTTTAGTAGATATTAGTCGCTAGGTTATATAGCTGATCGTTAACGCTGAAGCCCTTGCTCCTCATATTTCCCCTGTTAATCTCAAGTTCAAGCTTAGAGACCCTGGTGTTGTATACCAGGCTGACATCAGCACCTGCTCCTCGGCGTGCTGCACCCGCCTTATCGCTGATAAGCATAGTGCATTCGCCCCCTGCCTTTGCCGTGATTTCTTCAACATTGTCGAACATCGATTCGGGTATAAAAAGTATATTTGCCTTGGTTACATCGCCAATACTTGCAAAACTCTTCACCTCAATTTGCTGTGTTCCAACACGCCTCACCTGAAGGGCAAGAAGTTCGGTAAGTAGTGTTGGCTCGTTACCCACGATTGCAACAACAAAATTCCCTTGTTTTCCTTCGGGGCACCACTCAACTAGTCTGGTCAATTGATAAATTAGTGCTGTCTGCAGTCTTTCCTTCTGTGCATTAGCATTTATGCTAAGCATTAGCATCAACACCAAAGCCAATGGCTTAAAAAAAGAGAAAGCTTTCGTCCTGTTCATCTGTTCAAGTTTTATTTATAAATGATAGTTTTAAGTTTCAAATTTAGCCCGGAGGGCAGCATAAATATTTTGTATGTACGCAGTTAACCCAAAAAGGTTCGAGTAATAAACAATAAACCTTAAGTTATGGCTCTGTTATTACGATGATTGATATCATTATTTTGCTTGAGGGCAAAAATTTCAATCCCACAAAGATACGGATTTATTTGTTAATATTTCTTATCTTTGAGGCCTCAATCAGTTGATTATCAAAATCATTTTACATACATAAAAGATTTCCAGTAGGATGAAACTATCCATTTATAACACGTTAACCCGAAGAAAGGAAGAATTTAAGGCTATTACGCCCCCAAACGTAGGCCTCTATGTTTGTGGGCCAACCGTTTATGGCGATCCGCACCTTGGGCATGCTCGCCCCGCCATTACATTCGACTTGCTATTCAGGTTTTTAAAGCACTTAGATTACAAGGTTCGCTACGTTCGTAACATTACCGACGTGGGCCATCTGGAGAATGATGCCGATGAGGGTGAGGATAAAATTGCCAAGAAAGCTCGTCTCGACCAGCTGGAGCCAATGGAGATAGTGCAGCATTATACCATTAGGTATCATGATGCTATGAATATGCTCAATGTTTTGCCTCCAAGTATAGAGCCACGTGCAAGTGGTCATATCATTGAGCAGATAGAGCTAGTGAAGAGGATTCTTGACAATGGATTCGCCTACGAGAGCAACGGATCCATTTATTTTGATGTTGAAACATATCACAACAAGCATAGCTACGGCAAGCTTTCGGGACGCGTAATTGAGGATATGATGTCGAGCACTCGTGAACTCGATGGGCAGGACGAGAAGCGCAATAGTATTGACTTCGCCCTTTGGAAAAAAGCCGCTCCCGAACACATCATGCGCTGGCCTTCGCCCTGGAGTGTGGGATTCCCCGGCTGGCATCTAGAGTGCTCTGCTATGAGCACCAAGTATTTAGGCGAACCTTTCGATATACATGGCGGGGGCATGGACTTGCTCTTTCCGCATCACGAGTGCGAGATTGCCCAGAGCGTTGCCGCCAATGGCAAGGAGGCGGTTCGTTACTGGATGCACAATAATATGATCACTATCAATGGGCAAAAAATGGGCAAGTCGTTGGGTAACTTCATAACCCTTGAGGAGCTCTTTACTGGTAAGCATAAGCTGCTCGATCAGGCCTATAGCCCAATGACCATACGTTTCTTTATACTTCAAGCACACTATCGATCTACGCTCGACTTTTCCAACGAAGCCCTTCAGGCTGCTGAGAAGGGGTTGGGTCGCTTAATGGCTGCTTCCCGAATGTTATCAAAGGTGAAACCCTCAAAAAGTTCATCAGTAAATGTAGATGAGTTAAGGGACAAAGCATTTGCTGCACTTTGCGATGATTTGAATAGCCCCATAGCCATTGCCACGCTGTTCGACTGGGTCCGGATTATCAACTCCCTTGCCGAAGGCAAGGAGCAGATTACACAGCCCGATCTTGATGAGTTGACTTCTCTTTTCAACAGCTTGATGTTTGATATACTTGGCCTTACCGATGACCAAACGGCAGGATCGAAACACGCTGAGCTTACGGGAAAACTAATAGAGTTACTCCTCGAAATGCGGATGCAGGCTAAAGCTAATAAGGACTATGCCAAATCGGATCAGATAAGGGATCAGCTAACAGAGCTTGGTGTAACGGTGAGGGACAGAAAAGACGGTTTCGATTGGGAGATATAGCGAGATGCTTATAGTTCACAGGCTGGGGCTGAGAATGAGAGTTGAACCCCATCGTTGGCAACTTTTATTTCCACATTTCGGCCTAGTATAAGGGCAAGGTTCTCGTCGAGGTGCCCAGCAGGGAACCCATAGCATACAGGGTAGTCGAATTCGGCAACTGCATCGTGGATAATCTCTATTGCCTCCAGTCCGTAGGGAATGGTATTGTCGTTCATCTTGGTCATTCCACCAACAATCAATCCTGCAAGCTGGCTAAGCTTTCCGCTGCGCTTTAGGTTCATCATCATTCTATCAATGTGGTAAAGGTACTCGTCCAAATCCTCAATGAACAGTACCTTATTGGAGGTGTTAATGTCGGCATCGGTGCCAGCAATACTGTATAGTATGGATAGATTACCGCCACAGAGTTCTCCAAATGCCGAACCGGGTCTGTTAAACTTATGAGGAGCAACATTGTAGATGGGGCTCTCGCCAAAAAGCACTTTGTGCAGGCTTTTAGTTGAGTTGTTGTCCGTTCCGTGTTGTGGAAAATTTATGGGCATAAGGCCATGGATGGTTTCCATCTTGAACCAAGAGTTTAGGATGCTGTGTAGCACGGTGATATCGCTATATCCAACTACCCATTTGGGGTCGCGTTGCAAATCTCGCAGGTTAATATGATCGAGCAATCGCACTGTGCCATACCCCCCCCGAGCGCATATAATGGCCTTAACCTCATCATCATTAATCATACTCTGAAAATCGGCTGCACGCTCAACATCCGTACCCGAGAACTGGTTGTACGCTCCAAATAGATGAGCCCCAAGTTTTACCTTAAGCCCCCACCTCTCAAAGGTTCTTATCGCAGGCTCTATCTCCTCTCGGGTTACCCTTCGGGCTGGTGCTACTATGCCCACGGCATCACCTTTTTTTAGTATGGGAGGAGATATTAGTTCCATTGTCGTTTTGCTAAAATGTTACTACCTTTGCTTTTAAATTTTCTGCCATCTTTCCTATTACTAAGTTAGTTGATTTTGGCAAGAAGCCTATGAATGGGCTTATTTTTTTGAGCAAACCTAATATTTCAGTTATGAACGGCTACAAACGTTACTTAATTACATCGGCCTTGCCCTATGCAAACGGCCCCATTCACATCGGTCACCTAGCTGGTGTGTATATTCCGTCCGACATCTACACACGCTACTTGCGAATGAAGGGTATGGATGTAATTTCGGTTTGTGGCTCCGATGAGCATGGTGTTCCCATTACCATAAAGGCTAGGCAAGAGGGTGTATCACCACAGGATATTGTGGATAAGTACCATAGTATTATTAAAAAATCGTTCGAGGATTTTGGTATTGCCTTCGATATTTATTCCCGCACTTCGTCTAAAGTGCACCACGAACATTCTGCCGAATTTTTCAAGCATTTATATGATAAGGGAGAGTTTATTGAGAAGACCACTGAGCAGTATTACGACTCTGAGGTTAACCAGTTTTTGGCCGACAGGTATATTACCGGAACGTGTCCGCATTGCTCAAACGATAGTGCCTATGGCGATCAGTGCGAAAAGTGCGGAACCAGCCTTAATGCAACAGATCTGATAAACCCAAAATCGACGCTTAGCGGCGCAGTACCTGCTCTTAAACCAACCAAACACTGGTTCCTACCGCTCGATAAGTACCAAGGTTTCCTTGAGAAATGGATTCTTGAGGATCATAAGGAGTGGAAGGTAAACGTATACGGACAGTGTAAGAGCTGGCTCGACCAAGGTCTCCAACCCCGCGCCGTGAGCCGCGACCTCGATTGGGGTGTGCCCGTTCCCGTTGAGGGAGCTGAGGGCAAGGTGCTGTACGTTTGGTTCGATGCGCCCATAGGTTACATTTCGGCAACAAAAGAGCTTACCCCCGATTGGGAGAAGTACTGGAAAGATCCCGAAACTCGTATGATTCATTTCATAGGTAAGGATAATATCGTATTTCACTGCATCGTTTTTCCATCGATGCTTAAGGCCGAGGGTAGCTACATTTTACCCGAAAATGTACCTGCCAATGAGTTTTTAAACCTCGAGGGCGATAAAATATCAACCTCGCGCAACTGGGCCGTTTGGCTACACGAGTACCTCGAAGAGTTTCCTGACAAACAGGATGTGCTTCGCTACACGCTAACCGCCAATATGCCCGAAACCAAGGACAATGACTTTACTTGGAAAGATTTTCAGACTCGCAACAACAGCGAGTTGGTGGCTATTCTGGGTAACTTTGTGAACCGTGCCCTTGTGCTTACGCATAAGTATTTCGATGGCAAAATCCCAGCTTTAGGGGAGCTAACCGATTACGATAAGGAGACCCTTGTGGAGTTGCCAAAGCTTAAAGCGGGTATCGAGAAGAACTTAGAAGTATTCCGTTTCCGCGATGCGCTGCGTGAGGCTATGAACGTGGCAAGGTTAGGAAATAAGTATTTGGCCGATACTGAACCTTGGAAACTTTTTAAATCCGAGCCCGAGCGGGTGGCTACTATTCTCAATATATCGCTACAAATATGTGCTAACATTGCCATTCTGGCCGAGCCATTTTTACCATTTACATCCGATAAGTTGAGCCAAATGCTCAATGTAGAATCGTTGGGTTGGGCGAATGGCGGCAAAGCTGATCTATTGCCTGTTGGGCACCAAATAGGTAAAGCAGAGCTACTATTTGAGAAGATTGAAGATGAGGTGGTGGAGAAACAACTGGCTAAGCTGCAGGCAACCAAGGCTGCTAACGAGGCCAAAGTAATCAAAGTAGTAGAACCACAGAAAGATACGATTACCTATGACGATTTTATGCGTATGGATATTCGAATCTCCACCGTGCTTGCTGCCGAGGTGGTTCCAAAAACCCAAAAGCTACTAAAACTCGAGATTGATACAGGGATAGACAAGCGAACCATCGTTTCGGGAATTGCCGAGTACTTTAAGCCCGAGGAGGTTGTTGGGCGCCAGGTTTGTGTTTTGGTAAATTTAGAACCACGCAAAATTCGCGGAATTGTATCGCATGGAATGATACTGATGGCCAAAAATTCCGATGGCAGCCTACGTTTTGTTCAGCCCAACGAGGCTGTCGATAGCGGTTCGGGAGTGAGCTAGAGTTCTGTATTGATATGAATTATATGGCGGACTCTGTTATAAGAGGTATTTACTAACCTTGCCATCTAACCACAAAACGTGCTATATCTTTCTTTATTCATCGGATGCAAAGTTGGTTTGGTTTCGCCCCTAAAGATAGGTTGGTTCATAAAACACATTAACCATTCCTGCTCATCCATTGTATTTAGCTAAAAAACAAGCAAAAGCTTACGCAAACAAAGCTGCAAATATGCAGATTTTCTTAATTTTGCGGTCTTGCTTTTGTCATACATAAATAAATAAATTCTATGGATATTCCCGCAAAGTATAATCCTGCCGAGGTCGAGGATAAGTGGTACAAGTACTGGTTGGACAACAAGTTGTTCCATTCGGAGCCCGACGAACGAGAGCCGTTTAGTATTGTTATTCCACCACCCAATGTAACAGGTGTGCTGCATATGGGCCATATGCTCAACAATACCATTCAGGATGTGCTTGTCCGTCGTGCCAAAATGCAGGGTAAAAATACCTGCTGGGTCCCCGGTACCGACCATGCATCCATTGCCACCGAGGCAAAGGTTGTTGCCAAGCTAAAGGCCGAGGGTATTGATAAAAACACCCTTTCGCGTGATCAGTTCCTTGAGCACGCATGGGAGTGGAAGGAGAAGCATGGCGGGATAATCCTTGAGCAGCTCAAAAAGATGGGCGCTGCATGCGACTGGGAGCGTACAGCATTTACTATGGACGAGAGCCTTTCGGAGAGCGTAATAAAGGTTTTTGTTGATTTGCACAACAAGGGCAAAATCTACCGCGGTGTGCGGATGGTAAACTGGGATCCCCAGGCCAAAACCGCCGTGTCCGACGAGGAGGTTATTTACAAAGAAGTTCAGAGCAAGCTCTACTACCTAAAATATTTTATCGATGGCGAGGATGGCTATGTAACCATTGCCACAACCCGCCCCGAGACCATTCTGGGCGATACCGCCGTGTGCGTAAACCCCAACGACCCTCGATATGCAAATCTTAAGGGTAAACGTCTTTTTGTGCCTCTAATCAAGCGTAGCGTTCCCGTTATTTTCGACGATTATGTTGATATGGAGTTCGGAACAGGTGCCCTTAAGGTAACGCCTGCCCACGATATCAACGACTATATGCTGGGCGATAAGCACAACTTGGAGTCAGTTGATATTTTCAACGACGATGGAACACTAAGTCCTGCCGCTCAGCTTTACGTTGGAATGGATCGGTTTGCCGTTCGTAAGCAGATTGTTATCGATTTGGAGAAGGCTGGCAATGTGGATAAGATTGAGGACTATATGAACAAGGTTGGCTACAGCGAGCGTACCGATGCGGTAATTGAGCCCAAGCTTAGTATGCAGTGGTTTCTCGATATGAAGGAGCTGGCCAAACCAGCACTTGATGCTGTTGAGAGTGGTGAGATACAAATATATCCTCATAAGTTTGTGAATACCTATCGCCATTGGATGGAGAACGTGAAGGATTGGTGCCTGTCGCGTCAGCTATGGTGGGGACATCGCATTCCCGCTTGGTACCTACCCGAGGGTGGTTACGTGGTGGCCGAAACAGAGGAACAGGCCTTGGCCCTTGCCAAGGAAAGATCGGGCAATCAAAACCTTACCGTTGCCGATTTACGTCAGGACGAGGATGTGCTCGACACATGGTTCAGCTCGTGGCTCTGGCCCATATCGGTGTTCGATGGTATTCGATACCCCGATAATGAGGATATCAAGTACTACTATCCAACAAATATTCTTGTTACGGCTCCCGAAATTCTTTTCTTTTGGGTGGCTCGTATGATAATTGCTGGCTACGAGTACCGTGGACAGAAACCGTTTAGTTCTATTTACCTGCATGGTATAGTGCGCGATGGGCAACGGAGAAAGATGAGCAAATCGTTGGGTAATAGCCCCGACCCACTCGATTTGGTGAAGAAGTACGGTGCCGATGGTATGCGTATGGGAATGTTATTGTGCTCTGCCGCCGGTAACGACTTGCTGTTTGACGAGAACTTACCCGAGCAGGGGCGTAACTTCTGCAATAAGATATGGAATGCCTTCCGCTTGGTAAAAGGGTGGGAGGTTGATGCAAATATAGCGCAACCCAAGCATTCTGCAGTTGCGGTGGAGTGGCTTAACAGTTTGATAAGCCGTGAGGTGACAACGCTCAACGATCATTTCGACAAGTATCGCCTATCGGAGGCGCTGATGGAGGTGTACAAGCTTTTCTGGGACGAGTTCTCATCGTGGTTCCTCGAGATAGTGAAGCCGGCCTACCAAAAGCCCATCGACGCCAAAACGCAATCGGAGGTGCTTGCCATTTTCGATAAGATGCTTAGGTTGCTTCATCCATTTATGCCTTTTATTACCGAGGAGCTATGGCAGCTGCTCGATGAGCGCAAAGCCGGCGATAGCATTATGGTTGCTCCGCAACCAGAGGCCAACGAGTTCGATGCCGAGCTGCTTGCCCGTTTCGATGAGATGAAGGAGATTGTGGCTGGTATCCGTAATATTAGGCAGGAGAAGAATATCCCCAACAAGGAGGCCCTTTCGCTATTTGTAAAATCTACCCAAAAGCTTAATCCCGAGATAGAGAGTGTAATCGTTAAGCTGGCTGGACTAGATAAGTTGGAGTACACCGACGATAAGGTTGATGCCAGCGCAAGCTTTATGGTAAAATCATCGGAGTTTTTTGTTCCTCTTGAGGGATTTGTAAACGAGGAGGAGATTGCTAAACTTACCGAGGAGTTGAACTACACCAGAGGATTCCTGGCCAGCGTGATGAAGAAGCTAAGCAACGAGAAGTTTGTAAATGGCGCACCCGCCCAGGTGGTTGAGGTTGAGCGCAAAAAGCAGGCCGATGCCGAGGAGAAAATTAGGGTTATTGAGGAGCGACTGACTGGAATTAAGAAGTAATGACGTAACAGTTATAAATAAATAGGGTGGAGCTTAGCTCCACCCTTTCGTTGTTTAGTTTTGGCGTTAAGCTACTTAACAACCTTCAATGCCTTTTCAACCGCATTAAAAATTGGCTCATTGCTGATTTGGCTTCCCACGGCCTTCTGCATCCAGTGCTGTGGGGTGATGCTGCCAATGGAGAATATTCTGAGAGTTTCTTCGGCAAAATTCTTATCGGCAATGTAATCCTCCAGCTGGTACATGATTAGCCTGCCGTAGGGGTAGTTCATTAGGTACAAGGGCGATTGTATCATATGCGAGTAGATTGCAAGCAGTGGCACATCCTTCTCGCCAAACACATCGGCGTAGTATTCGTTCCAAATATCCTTGGCTATGCTTATAACTGCCGCTTTAAGTTCTTCAGCATTGGCGTTCGGATTTGCATAAAGCCATTCCCAAACCTTCATGTCAACCAGCGAAACGCCCATCATCTCGTAGTTATCCCAGAAAATATCGAGAACATCCAAATGCTCCATCATGGGGTCGCTCTGCTTGATGCCAAGCAGCTCAAGGTCGCGTTTCTGGAACATAAAGGCCAGCGCCTCGGTAAAGGCGGTGTTGGGTATGCCGTTAATAAAGTGGTTATCCACCATATGCAGGCTAATGGTTTGCTCCACGTTGTGCCCAAACTCATGCACAGCAATATTATACCCTTTGTAGTCCATTCCATCGGCGGCAACGCGGGTACGCAGGTGCGAGGTCATATCGCGCATCGAGGCTCGCATGGCGTGTCCCGAGCCACGGGCCGCATCAACCTCAACCTTCGAGGCAATAAACTCAGCGGTTTTGCTATCGTAACCCAAAGTCTTGAGTATCCTTGGCAGATCCTTGTTCATGGCCTCGGCAGTGGGGTACTTGCTTTTGGTGATTTTGTCCAACTGATCTTCCGAAATTCCAGCCCTGCCTACAAATCCATTGTACCAAAGGTCGAATGGGCGCAGCTCGCGACCCAAGCGCTGGCTGATGAGTTTACCCGCTTCGCGGATAAGTGGCGATGCGGCGTATTCTCGGAATAAGCTTTCCACCTCCTCTAAGGGAATCTCCATGCTGCTCTCGAATCGGCGTTTGATGTACGTGTCGAGGGTAGGGTAGTAGGGATCGAGTTTCTGCATTGAGTTGAAATTAGCCAGTAAGTGTTGGTATCTTACCGTTCCCTCAGGCTCAGCGGCAACCTCTTTACCATCCTGCATTAGCTGGTTGGTTAGCGGGTTCCACTGGTAGGCGGGGTTGTTTATGACCTGTTTGGGAATATCCTGATTTATAATGCGAAGCATAACGTTGTAAAGCATCTCCTGCTTCTCCAACCCATTGTCGTAGTCGTAGTTCGACTTAATCTCGTCGCGGATATTCCAGTGCGAAAGCAGCTTCATACCATCGGGGAACAGCTTTTGGTCCTCGTTGTTTCTAAGCTGATCGGCAAAGATGTTGTATTCCGATATGTATAGCCTACCCTCGCTGTAAACCTTGCTGTTCTCCTGAAGAATTTTGGCAGGGATCCGTGCGGTGTACATATCGCCAAGGCGGGCATAACCCCACTGTCTATCGGTCCAGTCTTTACCCAGCGAATTTTTCTCCTCAAGCGAGTAGTTGGGGAAGTTTAGCGTGATGATGAAGGCCAGCTTGTTGGCGTAAAAGTCTTGCTGAACGTGTGCCCCGGGGCTGTACGCTCCAAATATTTGGTCGATGGGATGAATTGGCCCACGATCCTCGTGGATTTGCCTGTTGAGCTCAAAGCTAATCCGTCCGAGGTACCCATGAAGGTACTCAAAGTTGTTGGCCATTCGGTCGAAAACCAAGTCCAACTCCTTGACATCTGAAATAAAGTGTTGCATACAGAAGTTCTCGAAATCGGCAGCTGTGCCGTCCGTTTCGCGCCATAGCGATGCGGTTTGTTTTACACCACGAGTAATGCGGAACTCGAAATCGGAACCGTGCTTTTCCATCAGTTTATCTATAACCAAATCAATGGTTTTCTGATCGATGGGGCTGGTTTCCATAACCTCTTTTTTGCCTGCACCACACGATGCTAGCACAAGGGCTGTTAGGGTGATGAACAATAATTTTTTCATAATAAGTATGTTTTTGATACTAAAAAAATATGGTACTACTGCAATTTTAGTGGAATGATTTTAGGGTCGGAAGTCCGAAGACCCCCGCCTGAACGATGCAGTCGGGCAGGGAAGTTGGAAGGTTGAAGCATGTTAATTCTGTCTTCTGACTTCTGTCTTCAAACCCAAGCCAAAGATTTAAGCTTGCTATAATTTACATAGTTCCCACGAAATTGGTAGTAGAACCATAAATCTAGATTTTCACAAAGCTAAGAATTCTGTTTGGTTTTTGGTATTGTTGTTGATAATCATATAATGTATTTACTAAATCTCTAGCTACATTATTTGTGTATTGTAAGGGATTTATAGTTATGAGAAAACGAATACGCCTAATTATTACTAAATTGCGCCAGTTACCTATTCAAAAAAGTATTTTATGAAAAGATTTTTACCCCTATCACTCCTACTAGCAGCCATAATTTTTTCGGGATGTGCCTCAAAGCGCCTAGCCAAACGTGGATTAAAGTTTGAACAGGCCGGTATGTACGAAATGGCTGCCGACCTCTACTACCAGGCTGTTGTGGCCAATGCCAAAAATGTTGACGCAGTGGTTGGCCTAAAGAAAAATGGACAGCGCTTACTCGATGAGAAATCGCTACAAGTGCATAAGGCCTATTTCAACAATAACGATCGAGAGACCGTGTATAGCTATTTGGATGCCCAGAAATATCTCGAAAAGGTTAATGCCACGGGGGTTTCTTTAATGCTTTCGGAAGGCACTCGCTCGTACTACGAGGAGGTCAAGCCTCGTTACCTCGAATCATTGTTTTATGAGGCCCGACTGCTCCTCGATGAGGAGAAATTCAGAGACTCCGAGGCCAAGTTTGCTGAGATAAAGCGTATTGACCCAGCTTACGAGGGTGTAGATGAATTCATGAAGGTATCGCAAAGCGAGCCTTTATATAGGCAGGGTAAAGAGTTTTTGGATGCGGGGCTGTATCGCAAGGCTTATGCCAATTTCAACAATATCATATCCAAAGCAGGGCTCTATAAGGACTCCAAGGATTTAATGGATGAGGCTCTAGCTAAAGGGCAGCTTACCATTGCCATTGGTGAGATAGAAAACAAAACGCATTTTAGGTCTGCACACCTTTTGGTTGAGAGTTCACTTAGCAAAGCCATAAGCAGCATCAACGATCCATTCGTAAAGCTGGTTGATATTAGAAACACCGAGCAGTTTCTCAACCAGCAGGTTAAGGGAAGCGCATTGGGTTCAGAGATTAGGGTGGGGCAAATTCTTGCCGCAAGAGCTATGCTAAACGGTTCCGTTATTCGTTTCGATATGGTTGAGGGACGCTTGCAAACCGAAACCAAAAGGGGGTATCTAAAGGAGATAGTAACGTATAAAGATAAGAATACAAACGAGGAGCGAAGGGTGACAAAGTACCATAAGGTTTCGTACACTGTAACTCAAAAATCAAACGCTGCATCAGTTTCGGTGCAGTACCAGCTAAGCTCTACCGAAACAGGTGCCGTACTCCTATCGGATGTGCTAAACATTAACCAAAGCGATGATATGAACTACGCCTCATTCAAAGGCGATCACAAGAAGCTTGTGCCAGGGCACTGGGAGTTCAGCGATAAAGATTCACCTAAGGATCGTATTGATGATAATACCATGGCGGTTCGAAATCTACAGCAACTTTTTGGGGGCAAGCAAACCATTATGTCTGCTGAAGATTTAAGAAATAGTGCCCTTGCAGAGATTGAGAGAAGGGTAGCTCAAAAGATTAGTAGTTACAATCCCGAACAATAAGAGCATATGAACATAAGGATACTTTTAGCTTCAACTCTGCTGCTAATGCTCACTGGATGTAGCGGAGGCAAAAAGGCGCAGCAGGCTCAGGTGGCCCCGCAGCCCGAATGGGTTAAGATGAGACCCTCATCGCCCACATATTACTATGGAATAGGAGCGGTTCGCAAGTCGATGGATGTTAGCCAGTACCAACAGGCTGCCCGCCAGAATGCTTTGGCCGATATGGCGGGGGAGATATCAACCACAATTTCGAGCAACTCTGTACTCCATGCCTTTGAGTCGAACCTTGGCTTTCGCGAGGATTTTACATCAACCATTAGGGCGCAAACACAGCAGGATCTTGAGGGTTACGAGCTGGTTGACTCCTGGGAGGACCTCGAGAACTACTGGGTGTACTACCGCCTTTCCAAAGCGCGTTACCAGGAGCTAAAGGAGCAGCGAAAGCATGATGCCGTATCGCGCTCGTTCGACTACTTCACCAGTGGACTCGGTCAGCGCGATCGGGGTAATATCCGAATGGGCATAGTGCAGCTTGTAAAAGCCCTTGAACCCATTAAACCATACTTTAGCGAGCCGTTACCGGTTGAGCTCAATGGGCAGCAAATATTCCTTGGTAACGAGATTTTTAAGGAGCTGTCTACAACCATCAGCCAGCTGCAGGTTGTGCCAATAAACCGTGAAGTTTCCATTAAAACGGGGCAGGCGCTAACAACCGACCAGCTGCTATTCGAAACACGCTTTCCTTCGTTTGGGGCAGTGTCGGATATCCCTTTGGTGGCACAGTATAGCGAGAAACCCATACGCAACAATAAGCTAAGGTCGAGTGCACAGGGGCAGGCTCAGTTTGAGGTTGATGTGGTTAGGTCGAGCAAAACCAGCGAGGTTTTCACCGTTACCATTGATATGGACGATATGCTTGCCGAGGCTGGGGCCGATCCTTTGATTCGCAGGTTGGTTAATCGCTTTGTGCTGTCGCAGGGTGCAATTCGCGTAAACATAGAGAGGCCGAAATTCGCCGTCGTATCAAACGAGATTATGCTTGGAGAGCCACAGAAACCAGGGATACTCGAAGCTAGCTTCAGGCAAAAAGCTGTAGAGGCAGGGTATGTTGTTGTAACCGACGGTTCAGCTGTAGATTTTACCGTTCGCATTACTGCTGTTGCTAGTCCCCGCGACGATAGTGGGCAGATCAAGAATGTTGCCATAGCTGGGCAGCTCTCGGTTGAGAACGATAAGGGCGTTAAGATCTACCAACGATCGCTAGAGGGTTTTATTGGCAGACATTTCGATTACAGGCAAGCGGGCGAGGATGCTTTTCGCGATGCTCGCCGAAGGCTCGAGAGCAAATTCTTTAGAGAGATACAGGAAGCCGTTGCCAAACGATAAATGGGTTTTAATCAGAAAGATGTTTAATAGCAGCAATGCAATTAGAAGCGATTTTTCTCATCTATATTCCTGAATTTTTCCATTAACTTTGACCCTGTTGCACATCCCTTGGTTCTTTTTTACACATTAGGGATTGTGCTAATTATCTTGTTGTAAACCAAAGCGAATGTATTAATCATATTAAAAAAAATCGTCATGCCACAAATTTCAGAAAAAGGTAAGGCAATGCCCGCTTCGCCTATACGTAAGTTGGTTCCATACGCCGAAGGGGCCAAGCAGAAGGGAAGAAAAGTGTATCACCTAAACATTGGTCAGCCCGATATCGCTACTCCCGAGGTGGCTCTTAAGGCAATCAAAGAAAATTCACTGAAAGTGGTTGAGTATAGCCATTCGGCTGGTAACGAGAGCTACCGTCGTGGTTTGGCCGAGTACTACCGCAGCGTGGGTATCGATATCGATCATACCCAAATCATCATTACAACAGGGGGGTCGGAGGCTATTACCATTGGTTTTATGAGCTGCCTTAACCCCGGCGACGAGGTGATAATCCCCGAGCCATTCTATGCAAACTACAATGGCTTTGCCACATCGGCAGGTGTAAAGGTTGTTCCTGTAACCTCATCGATTGAGGATGGCTTTGCACTACCCCCAATGGCCCAGATAGAGAAGCTTATCACCCCCAAAACTAGAGGCGTAGTTATTTGTAATCCCAATAACCCCACCGGTTACCTTTACTCGAAGGAGGAGCTTGAGCAGCTTGCCGAGCTGGTGAAGAAGTACGATATGTACCTTTTTGCCGATGAGGTGTATCGCGAGTTCTGCTACGATGGCCACACCCATTTCTCCACCATGCAGCTTGAGGGGTTGGAGAATAACGTGGTGCTTATGGACTCCGTATCGAAGCGTTACAGTATGTGTGGTGTAAGGGTTGGTGCGCTTATCTCCCGCAACTGCGAGGTTATGGCAGCCGCTATGAAGTTTGCTCAGGCAAGGCTTTGCCCACCATCGTACGGACAAATTGCTGCCGAGGCAGCACTTAGCACGCCCAAGGAGTATTTCGCCGAGGTGTACGATGAGTACATCAAGCGCAGAGACTTTATGGTTGAGGCGCTTAACAAGATGGAAGGCGTGGTATGCCCAATGCCTAAAGGTGCTTTTTACACCGTGGTGAAACTACCCGTTGATGATGCCGATAAGTTTGCTCAGTGGTTGCTCGAGAGCTTTGAGTACAATAATCAAACGGTAATGTTGGCTCCTGCCTCAGGTTTTTATGCAACCCCCGGGTTGGGTAAGGATGAGGTGCGCATTGCCTACGTGCTAAAAATTGAAGATCTGAAGAATGCTATGGAAACCCTTGAGGCTGCGCTTAAGCAGTACCCCGGGAGAACAATCTAGCAAAAGATTATAGAATATAAAGAAACGCCGAGCAGTTTGCTTGGCGTTTTTCTTTTAGAAAGCCAGATAAAAATCTTTGGTAAGGCTTACATATTCGGGTGTGTACTCACCGTCCACTCCTCTAACGGCAATTGAGGTTTCGTCCAGTGGCAGTTTTTCTCGGCTAAACTCAAGCATAAGTCGTTTCACTGGGCCATTTATCTTTCCATAAACGCTAACCCGCTTGGAGCAGAATAGGTTGTAGGTTGAGGCTAGAGCCACAAATACATTGCCCTCAACGTACGGGAAAATACCTGCAAATCGGCCATTCTTATTAAGTAATTTGTTGATACCTTCGAGTAGCTCGACGTGGGGGAGAAGCTCGTTATGCCTGGCAACTGTTCGGGCAGCCTCTTCGGATTTTAATGATTTGATGAAGTAGGGTGGGTTTGAAACGATAAGATCGTATTGCAAGCTTGCCTCCTTGGCAAACTGCTGAAAGGGCTTACAGTGAACAGCTACCCTGTTTTGCCAGCGTGAACTACTCACATTTTCGATGGCTTGCTGTGCCGAGGGTTCATCTATCTCCACGGCGTCAATTGTTGCGTTGCTGCGTTGTGCCAGCATAAGGGCGATTAGCCCTGTTCCAGTACCTACATCGAGGATTGTTTTTGCGTTACCTATGGTTGCCCAAGCACCCAGCATTACGCCATCGGTGCCCACCTTCATGGCGGCTTTCTCCTGACGAATAGCAAACTGTTTAAATCTGAAGTAATGGTTGGGCATGGCGATTTAAAATTTTTCGAAAACCCCTAGTCCAAATAGAGCAAAATCGTATTTAATGGGGTCGTTGGGGTCGAATGTACGAAGTTTTGCCGTAACCTCCTCCACTGCCTTCCAATCGCTCTGCTTTCGATTAAGTATACCTAGCCTACGAGCCACTCGCCCCGAATGCACATCGAGTGGCAGCATGAGGGCTGATGCAGGAATTGATGTCCATAGGCCAAAATCAACATTCTCCTTGGGTGGGCGCACCATCCAGCGCAAAAACATATTGATACGTTTGGCAGCCGAACCTGCTATGGGGTTGGCTAGGTGTTTGGTTGAGCGGGCAGGGAACTTATTATCAACGAATTGAAGTCTAAAGTGGCTTGTTGCACCCATTATTGAATTGTAATTCATATAACCTTCAGAAAACAGTTTATCAAGGCTGCTACCCATTGAGTATATCCTTTGCAAGGATTGGAGGAATGCTGTACAGTCGGTTCCATTAAACGTACGGTAGTAGAATGATGATAGCGCTTTTATATCATCGCCAGACGAATCGATGATAAATTCGTAGGGCGATTCGCCCATCTGCTCCATTAGTTTCTTGGCCGATTTGATAATTTGTGGCCGCTGACCCCATGAGATGGTAGCTGATAAGAATCCTGCAATCTCAATATCTTCCTTACGGGTATATGCCTTGGGAATCTGAATCGGGTCAGTCTCTACAAACGAGGAGGATGCGTACCGTAGGTACTTCTCATCCAGAAATTGCTTGATATCGTTGGTACTAATATCACTCACTACACAAATAGTCCATCGTTCATAGTGAGCTGGATATCGGCCATGGCCGCTAATTCCTTATCGTGGGTTACCACCACAAAGGTTTGCTTAAACTCATCGCGGAGTTTAAAGAATAGGTTGTGTAGCTCCTCCTTGTTTTTGGAGTCGAGGTTTCCCGAGGGTTCGTCGGCTAGGATAACCTTTGGGTTGTTTATTAAAGCCCGCGCTACCGCCACGCGCTGCTGCTCGCCCCCCGATAGCTCCGAAGGTTTGTGCTCCATCCTGTCGGCTAGGCCAAGAAACGTAAGTAATTCCTTTGCCCGGGCTTCCACCTTTTCCTTTGGATCTTTGGCAATGAACCCTGGGATACAAACATTCTCCAAGGCAGTAAACTCTGGCAGCAAGTGATGGAACTGAAAAACAAAGCCGATGTTCTGATTACGAAAAGCAGCCATGGCCTTGTCGTTTAGCTTCGATAGGTTGGTGTTGTCGATGAACACATCGCCCGAGTCGGGTTTGCCAAGGATTCCCATTATTTGGAGTAGCGTGGTTTTGCCGGCCCCGCTAGGGCCAACAATGGCTACTACCTTTTCGGCGGGTATCTCAACATCAACCTCCTTAAGAACTGTAAGGTGGCCAAACGATTTTTTTATCTTCTCAACTCTAATCATAGCGTAAGCATTGGATTGCAAATGTAGCAATTTAGCCTAACATTTTGAGTCATTGGTTTGCTTTCGTTCAAACCACAGTGTAAAAGAAAACCCCACCAATTCGTGTTGGTGGGGTTCTTTGATGTTGTTGATATTACTTGTTGAATAGCTTGTATACTAAACCTATCTCTAGGCCCACTGAGGTAATTGACGAACTGCCCAGGATGAGGCTGCTGTGGAAATCGCTAAAGCTATCCTCAACAACAGGCTCTACCTTGGTGAATCCGTAAGTTCCAGAAATACCCACCTTAACAAGGATATCGCTGGTTACGCTGTACATTGCACCGGCAGATAGGTAGCCCGACACCATCATTTTGGGCGCACCAAGCTCCATGGAGCTGTTTTCGTTGTATTCAAGATCATCATACTTGTACTCTGGATAGCCGTTAAGCACTACGTTGAAATCGGGGTAGTAGCCCTTGCGGGTGATAGTGCCAGAAAGGTTAAAATCAGTGGACATAAAGCTAGACATGACTACCCCTAGGTTGGCAAAGTACGACAGTTTGCCTGCGTTTATGGTGTTTTGATATCTAACAAAAAGTGGAATATCCAAAGATGTGTACGTTGTGTTTTCTTCAAGATTTGCATTTTCGTATATAGGGAAGTAGGTGTCCTGGTCGATATCAACAAATTCTCTTTCGAGCTGTGTTGAAAGGTTTGCTATTTTGTAGCTAGAGGTAAAGTTACCCAACCTAAGACCAATGCCTGCCCCAATGTTTTTTGTTACGAGGTATGTAACGTCAACCGATGGGATGATATTAAAAACATTCCCAGCTTGCAATTCTGGCTTGGTTGCGTTCTGGTTTCCAAATATAGCAAGGTTAAGTCCGCCGTTGAGACCAATGTATAGACGCTGGAAAATTTCTGTATTGGAGTTTACAGCTGGTTCTTGATACAAACTCTTTTCCCATCCTGATGCAACGCTCTGATTAGTTAGGATTAGGGTAGAGGCAGTTAGTAAAGTGAAAAGTATTATTGTGCGTTTCATTCTATTGATTGGGTGTTAGTTTATGGAAATTTTTGAGTTCACAGGGATATCGTTATCAACACTTACTCTAACGATGTAAATTCCTTTTGGTAAGCCCGAAAGGTTTAGCCGTTTGATAAGCTGCTGTTCGGATTTGTTAAAGGTTTCCTGAAAAACTACTTTCCCGTGTGAGTTTGATACGGTGATGGTACCAGAGCCCATACTCTTACTGGCAAAATCGATGGTGAATTCTCCTTTGCTTGGGTTGGGGTACGTGGCAATTGTGCCCGTTTCCATTACAGCGGTAACCTGCATTGCGTTTGACGTATTAGGGCATTGCCTATGGTCGATGGTTTGTACCTGATAGCTGCCTGGCTGGTTGCGAGGAGCAAAGTGCTGCTGGGTTTCACCTTCAACCAGAGTGCCATTCTTATACCATTTGTATTCTAGGTCTGGGTTTGTACAGATTAGAATTGGGATATCACCCTTTTTGTGTATCCTCGGTTTATCGGTAGTTGGGAGAACCTTTTCCTCGTCAACTATTACTGTTTTTTGGTATGTGATGTTAAAGTTATCGTCCGTAATAACTCTATATCGAAGCATTCTATCTTCAATTGTAAATGACCAATTTGCAATTACGCTATAGTCGTTGGGGATACTTACAACATTTCCACCTCCCACTTCCCAAGTTCCTGGGGCAGGAATTTCTGATATATGATAAATAACTTCGGAGTTTATACATACATATGACTCTCCATCAATGCTTGGGCCTGTTGAGTTTTCGGAGACTAAAATAATGTTTAATGTATTCTCCTCTGATCCAACAGTAAATCTTCCTCCAGTAGCCTCATAACCATCGGCACTGATGCTATAACCATAGATGCCTTTGGGTTTATATAGGTTTGAAACTCCATTTACATTTGTTTTTTGAGTAGAGTTATCAATCTGTACAGTTGCATTCTCTATAGGATTCCTACTTTCGTCAACAACCTTAACGGTAATCTCGCTAAATGTTTGAAAGCTAAACACTTTTCCGTATGATGTTCCCTGAGAGTTTGTTGCGTAAGCCCTTGCGTAGTAAATCGTGTTTGGTTGCAAACCAGTAATTGTTGAAGTAAAACTACCTGCTCCCCCTCCCTCGTTGGTTAATCCCTCACGATCTTGGAGTGTGGGGTTATCCGATTTGCTCCAAACTACACCTTTAGATGTTATGTAGAACCCTCCATCTCTAATGATTACACCTTTGCTTGTTGCTTCAAAAGCAGAAATAGCTTTTGTTGTATCGGTCTCAATCTTAGGGAAATAGCGTCTTGACGCTTCGTATAGTGCTTTATCAGCACTTGTCCTGCCTGAGCCTAATAATCCTCGGGAGGATGCATTGTACAGATAAATATCTTCAACGCCCTCAACTAATGCGTTCCAAAGTTGAGTTCGAGTAATGCTACCGTAGTATTTTGAAACGACCAAGGCAGCAACCCCAGAAACATGTGGACAGGCCATGGATGTGCCCGACATATAGCCGTAACTGCTGCCAATAACTGTACTCCTTATTTGTGAGCCAGGAGCAGAGATATCTACCCAATCGCCATAGTTTGAAAAGCTAGATCTTGTTCCTCTATTCGTGTGAGATGCTACAGCCATGGTGCCACTATAGTAACCAGGCCACCATTGGCCAGAGTCGTTATCGTTTCCAGCAGCAAAAATAACAATACCGCCACCCGATATGGCACCACCGCCACCGTTAGTGTTGAAGTAATCGATTCCACTGAGCACGGCTTGGCTGTATACGCCGGGATTGGTATAACCCCAGCTGTTCTGCGAAATGGAAGCTCCATTATCTGCGGCATATACGTACCCCTGAGCAGTTGAAATTGTTCCCTCTTTAAAGATATCAATCGACATAAGCTTAACACCATTGCCAGTTCCATCACCACCAGCAATACCAGCAACACCAATACTATTATTGGTGACTGCGGCAACCGTACCTCCAACGTGTGTACCATGGTTGTCGGGGCTTGTTGCAGATCCTTCAGGGCCAATGTTTGACCACATATTTGCCTCAAGATCAGGGTGGTTGTACTGTATTCCTCCATCATGAATAGAAACAATAACATTTGGATTACCTTTCTCGATTTCCCATGCCTTTTCTGCTGCAATATCAACCCCTGCAATTCCATTAGAACCAACTATTGCTTGTCCAGTATTATTCAGACCCCACTGAACATTATAGTTGTTGTCGTTTGGAAATGATTTGCTTGAGTCGTCCGACTTGCTATGATCATACTTAACTTCTACAGGTTCGAATAAACGGATCCTGTAAACAGGCTCCGCAAACTCAACCTCTTCGAGAGCCGCAAAATCTGCAACAGCATTTTTGATGTCGCTAGTTTTCTCCATGGTCAACTCGTACCACAAATCAAATCCCCATGCCTCATGGCGTGCTTTGTGCCCCTTGCTGTTATCGGCAATTCTATATAGGTCACTAATGGTTTGTTTGTACTGAGTAATCTTATATTTCTCATTCAGCTTATCGAAGTGTTGATTTCCCGTTTGGATGTATTCATGTTCATTCGCTTTGGTAATTGGTGATTCCAAAAACTTATTCATGTTTGGGCTGAACTTAATTAGCATCTTACCTTCTTCGTATGCGCTCTCTGGTACTTCGTCTAGGTTAATTGGGGGTCTTTCGCCCGTAACAACCTTAAAACCATTTACGTACTTAACTGTTCTTTCTCCACGCTCAGATGGCTGAGAGAAGGTGTTGGTGCTTAAAGCTAGTATGATTGCAATGGTCAGCAACCATAGTTTTGAAAACAGACCTTTCATCGATTCTTTGCTTTGGTTTATTGAATTTGTTTTATTGCCGCGCAATTTACTAATTTTCGCTTAATTAATGTTTGTTGAATTGTATAAATGTTTATGAATACTCAATGTTTTACCTATTTTGATATATAACCTATTGACCTAGTGATGAATCTGTTTTTTTTCTCGAAATCACATATAACAACCTATTATATAGCTAATTGTAACTTTTTTAGGCAACACATTGAGTATCCATAAATGTTTTATCCAACCCGTAGCAAAACAGTCGTTTGATACGACTTTTTTTTAGGCAACCATTTAGTTTTACAGAATGAATTTCTTATCGAATACCCATACATTTTGTCGCACCAAAGCTAGCTACAATAGGGCCAATGAAGTCTTTTTCTGTAACGCAGGAGGAACTCGAACAGCTTGCCAGGTCATTAGCAGGAGGTGTTATTAAATACGGTGTTGTGTAATATGTTATAGTGAGAAAAATCAAACAAGTGGCAATGCATATTATTGCTATCTTTGCCCCAGGATTCTTGGGTGGATATTCACCTCAATTATTAACCAACATTAAAAAAACTATCCTTCCATGAGAAAATGGCAAATTGAGGATTCTGCAGAGCTCTATAATATAAAGGGTTGGGGCATAAACTATTTTTCACTAAACGATAAGGGCAATGTGGTGGTTACACCACGCAAGGACGGCGTGGAGATTGATTTGAAGGAATTGGTTGACGAGCTGCAGCTACGTGATGTTGCCACACCAATGCTTATTCGATTCCCCGATATTTTGGACAGCCGGATTGAGAAGATGTCGAGCTGTTTTAAGGTGGCTGCCGAAGAGTATAATTACACCGGGCAAAACTTTGTGATTTACCCCATAAAGGTTAACCAGATGCGCCCTGTTGTGGAAGAGATTGTTAGCCATGGCAAAAAGTTTAACATTGGCCTTGAGGCCGGGTCAAAGCCCGAGCTGCATGCGGTTATTGCCATTAACACCGATAATGATTCGCTAATTGTTTGTAACGGATACAAGGACGAGGACTATATTGAGCTTGCGTTGCTAGCCCAAAAGATGGGGCGCCGAATCTACCTAGTGGTTGAGAAGTTAAACGAGCTAAAGCTTATCACCAAAATAGCCAAAAGGCTTAGGGTAAAACCTAATATTGGTATACGAATTAAGCTTGCAAGCTCCGGAAGCGGTAAGTGGGAGGACTCTGGAGGCGATGTGAGCAAGTTTGGCCTAACCTCTAGCGAGCTGTTGGATGCGCTCGATTTCCTGGGAAAGAATAAGATGGAGGATTGCCTAAAGCTTGTTCATTTCCACGTAGGCAGTCAGGTTACAAAAATCCGCAGGATAAAGATTGCCCTTCGTGAGGCGTCCCAGTTCTATGTGGAGCTCAGTAAAATGGGCTTTCAGGTTGAGTTTGTTGATATTGGCGGAGGACTTGGTGTCGACTACGATGGCACACGATCGGCCAATAGCGGAAGTAGCGTAAACTACAGTATACAGGAGTATGTGAACGATGCCGTTTCGGCCATTGTAGATGCAGCCAATAAGAACGAGCTGCCGCACCCGAACATAATTACCGAGTCGGGACGATCACTAACGGCACATCACTCCGTGTTGGTATTTGAGGTGCTTGAAACCACAACCCTTCCCACATGGGACGAGGACGAGGAGGTAGGAGAGGGTGAGCATGAGCTGGTACAGGAGCTATACAGCCTTTGGGATACCCTTAATCAGCCTCGAATGCTTGAGACCTGGCACGATGCGCAACAAATTCGAGAGGAGGCTCTCGATAGGTTTAGCTTGGGTATACTAGATTTGAAAACCCGTGCCCAGATCGAAAAACTATTCTGGTCTATTGCTCGCGATATTTACGGTATCACATCGGTAATGAAGCATATACCGGAGGAGTTGAAGCAGCTGCCTAAGCTTTTATCCGACAAGTATTTCTGCAACTTCTCCTTGTTCCAATCGCTACCCGATGCTTGGGCAATCGATCAAATTTTCCCAGTTATCCCGCTGCAAAGGCACGACGAGAAGCCCGACCGGTCGGCAACCATTCAGGACATTACCTGCGATTCCGATGGGCAAATCGATAACTTCATCTCTACACGGAACTACTCGTACTACTTGCCACTACATACACCAAAGGCTCGTGAATCCTACTACATTGGGGTTTTCTTGGTAGGTGCTTATCAAGAGATTTTGGGTGATTTGCATAACCTCTTTGGCGATACCAATGCAGTGCACGTTTCGGCAACCGAAAAGGGCTACTCCATCGATCAGGTGATAGATGGCGAAACCGTGGCCGAGGTGCTCGATTACGTTCAGTACAACTCCAAGAAGATGGTTCGTACCGTTGAAACCTGGGTTACCGGAGCAGTAAAAGCCGGGACCATTACTACCGAGGAGGGTAAGGAGTTCTTGTCAAACTACAGGTCGGGTTTGTATGGGTATACCTATTTAGAGTAAAACAGCATACTACCTTTTGTATATCGATAGCCCTAGCCCAATAGAGATGAATAGCGGGTAGTCGCCCACCGGGGGTATTACAAAAGCCGATATTTTCAGCATTGGTTTGGGTGCAATTTTTTTCATTGTGGCATAGTAGTTTGAGAACTCAATATCGAAACCAAACCCTCCAAGATTAAAGCTTGACGTAGGATCGATGTTTGTAGTTGTAGTAGAGCTGGGCAAATAGGGGGTCGACGAGATGGTCTCAATCGTTGAGGTTCCCATGAATAGGTTTAAACTGGGCCTGTACTTGGCAATTATGGCAACTCCAACCCAATGGTCTTCAGCTCTGAACTTTCCTAGTCCTAGTGTTAGCCCAATATTTGCTGTAATTATATAGGTGAGGTTGAAGTTATTAATTTTCATGCTGAAGAGGTCTTCCTCAATGGTCATCTTGGTGCTATATATAAGTGCATCAAATCCCAACCCACCAACAAAACTTCTCCAGGTTGATAGGCCAGGTTTGTACTCGGGGATATTTAAATTTAGCCAGCTATAGTGATACGATAAGCCACCACCATAACCATTCATTGGGTCAAATCCCTCTAAATCCATACTGAAGTACGATGCCACTGCCCCAAGTGATACGTATCCAATGGTGCCTCCCTTCCTTAGCCACTCCTGCCTTATTTCTTCTGATGAGTGGATCTTCTCTGCATCAAACTTTAAGGATCCGTCTTGCCCCCTTTTTAGATTCGATTTCCAGTCGTAATTAGCATCATCCGCAACCTTCGATGTGGCAATTAAATCTTCATTGCCCGAAATTAAGTTGATGTAAACGCCTTTAAATCCGTATCCAACCTCGAAGGAGTAGACTTCACCCGGTATGGCATGTAGAGAATAGGATGCCTTATACAGTTGGCCTTTAACTTTAATCTCAATAACTCTTGGATTGGGTAGGGGTAGGTTAATTGAAGTGCTGGATCCGTTCCTAAGGCTTACCTCTTGGCCCTCGAAGCTGACAAAAATTTTCCCAGCACTACCAGTTAGCTTAGAGGGTCTCTCCAGAGCGATTGTAATATTATCTTGCCCCCGGGCAATAATGCTGCTTACCAAAAGCAGCATTGCGAGTAGTAGTTTGTTCATATCCTAGTTTTTAGGGGAGACGTTAGTTTTGTTAATGCAATTTAGCGCTAAACCAATCACATTGTCAATTTATTTGAACGGTTGTTTACTAAGCTGCTAGAATAGGGGATGAGTGAACCTTAACTGTTGTCAAGTTGCAGTTATTTGTAGATAATCCCTATTTAAAGCATGAAGAGAAAATCAATTTTTAACCCAGATTAGTCATTAGGAACTCTGCGAACTAATGGCTTAGCTGGGTTTAACCCTCCCGATGAATCGGGACAAGCTGATTTAGAAAAACTAAATTTGTAAGCATTTATGATTGCAAATTTTTTCACTACTGACCGACTAATAAATATAGATTTCTCGCTTCGCTCGAAATGACAGTACTTTCAAGAGATCTAAGGGGGTGAGGGGGTGAAGGCGGCGTAGCCGCCTTCACCCCCTCACCCCATACAGCGTAACAGCCTGTCATTTCGAGCGAAGCGAGAAATCTATTACATTATTTTCATTTTAAAAAAGACTTAGTCGGACACTAGTGAAATTTTTTAGTCTTTCTTTATCGATTTGTCATATTAACACCCATATAATCAATGCATAAACAGTGTCTTCTTCTAATGGCGGTCATTAGAAAAAGAATCGCTAATGACAACCGGAGCGAAGCGTAGCTCAGCGTTAGCTAAATTTGGGTTTAACCTATTGGGTATTGTTTTATGCTGTACTTTAAGCAATGTGAGGTGTGTTTTAACGAAAAAAGCTCTGCATAATACAGAGCTTTAAGGCAAAAGAAGTTTTATGTAAAGTTACATATTTACCGCAACCACCTCCTTAATTTCGGGTACGTCGCGACGAATTGCCTGTTCAACACCATTTTTTAGCGTCATAAGGCTGTATGGGCAGCTACCGCAAGCGCCATGTAGTTCTACCTTAACGGTTAGGTCATCGGTAACTTCAACCAACGATATGTCACCTCCATCATTTTGTAGGAATGGACGTACAAGCTCAATAGCATCGCTAACCTTTTTGTTGATTTCCTCTTTACTCATCTTTGTTCGTGTTTAATTTAATCTACTTTATTTGTGTGTAATTTCAACTCTTTTTGTTGGGGGCATCTCGGCGTTTCGGCGAGTAACCTCTTCCATTACGCTTTGTGCCAACTTGCTAAAGGCATCGGAAAGTACACCCTCTTGAGTGGCTGCAGGAGTGCCATTGTCGCCACCCTCACGAATACTCTGTACTATTGGAACCTGCCCAAGGAGAGGCAAGCGCATTCTATCGGCAAGTTTTTTACAACCATCCTTACCAAAGATGTAGTAGCGGTTGTTGGGTAGCTCCTCGGGGGTAAACCACGCCATATTCTCAACTAGCCCTAGCACTGGAACATTTACCGATTTCCCGGTAAACATGCTAATTCCCTTTACTGCATCGGCAAGTGCCACATCCTGCGGGGTGCTAACAATAACTACCCCGGTGAGGGCAACTTCTTGAACCAGGGTAAGGTGTATGTCGCTGGTACCAGGCGGAGTGTCGATAAAAAGGTAGTCGAGTTCGCCCCAAGCTCCTTGATGTATTAGCTGACGCAAGGCGTTGGTTGCCATTGGGCCTCTCCACACCAGCGCATCGTTGGGGTTTACAAAGTAACCAACCGAAAGGTGCTTAACGCCATAGCTCTCTATGGGTCTAATTAGCTCCAAATCGCCCTCCTTAAAGCCCTCGGGCTTTGCGTCCTCCATGCCAAACATCTTGGGGATTGATGGGCCAAATATATCGGCATCAATAAGCCCAACGGAGGCACCTGTTTTGGCCATGGCAACGGCTAGGTTCACTGCAATGGTCGATTTCCCTACGCCCCCTTTGCCCGATGTAACGGCGATAATGTTTTTCACCCTGCTCACCGAGGCTTGCGCTTTATATGGCGATTCTTTGGGCTGTGCCGCAGGTGCTTTTATATCGATGCTAATGGAAGCATCGGTAAAGGCAGCTGAGAGCATTTTACTGCAAGCTTTTTTTACCGAAGAGGCAAATGGGTCGTTGCTCTTGAGCAGGCTTAGGGTAAACGCGATGCTTTTTTCTGAGGATGATAAGTTGGTAACCATTCCTAGGCTAACGATATCATGCCCAAGTTCTGGGTGCTTAATTTGTTTTAGTATATCTAATATGGATTGTTCTGAAACGCTCATGCTGTTTTTAATTAATTTAAATAAACCGCAAAGTTAGGCATTCTGTATTACCAAACAAAGAAATGGCTAAAAGGTTTCAGTATCAAGTAATAATCGCGGGTTACAGCGAAAGTGCTACCTGAGGATCCCAGAAAATCTTTTCAAAATCTTTAACCCGGTTGTCTTCAATCACAACACCTTCGCTTTCAAGCAGCTCCTGCATGGTGTTGCTGCCCGGGAAATGGATTTTACCCGTTAGCAAGCCTTGCCGGTTCACCACCCTGTGTGCAGGAACCCAGCTGGGCAGGGTTTTGGTTGAATTTAACGCCCAGCCAACCATACGCGACGATTGGGCCGAACCCAAGTATCGGGCAATTGCACCGTAGCTAGTTACCCTGCCATATGGAATAAGGCGTGTTACTTCGTAAACCTGCTCAAAAAAGTTTGGGCTACTCGAGTTCTGGTTCATGGAGCTGCGCTTGGGTGTTTAGCTCAAATCGGAGGTAGGTTATGGGTTTTCCTTGCTCAAGGAACATGCTTTCGTAAAATGTTCTAATTGAAAGGATAGAGTCCACTATATTCGAGTTGTATAGGTCGTTGGTGCAAAAATGCACCTTAAGGTTATTCTGCTCAACCAGCGCCTTGGTATATTCGTGCAGCCCTTGGCTATCGGTCTTTAGATGGATAATTGCGTTGGGCTTGGCAAACTGCTGGTAGTAGGTAAGGAACCTGCTCGACGATAGCCGCTTTCTGGCCTTGGCAGGGCGGGGTTGTGGGTCGGGGAAAGTAATCCAAATCTCGCTTACCTCATCCTTGTCGAAAAACGAAACGATATTCTCAATCCTAGTCCGCACAAACGAAACGTTTTCCATTTGCTTCTCGGTGGCATCTTTGGCACCTGTCCAAAGGCGAGCCCCCTTAATATCTACCCCAATAAAGTTTTTGTTGGGGTACATCTTGGCTAGGTTCACGGTGTATTCACCCTTGCCACAGCCCAACTCCAAAACAATGGGGTTGTCGTTTTTAAAGAAGCTAGTGTTCCACTTTCCCTTAATGGGGTGATCTTTTCTCCAAACATCATCAAACGAGGGTTGGAATAAGTTCTCGAACGTCTCGTTTTCGGCAAATTTTTTAAGTTTGTTCTTTCCCACGGTAAATAGCGAAATGTTATAAATGGAAGGTTTTTGCTTTACAGCTTTGTTTTCTCAATACGGATACCTACTGATGCTATGCCCTTTAGCTGGTTAGTTCTCATTCCCTGTTGGATTGAAAACTCATAGGTTCCGGCTTCGGGGAAACGGATATACCGCTTGTAGGGTATTTGGTTGTCGCGAAGCGCGCCAAACCCTTTGCCAAGCCATCGTCCTCTTTGGTCGGCTAGCACGCACTCCATAGTATCGCGAAGCATTGCACCGTTTGGCGATGATGTTTGTATGAAGAGGTACAGATTGCTATTGGGGTAGCTTGTTGTGTTGCGTAGGTTGATGTATACGTTATGTACCGAAGTGGTATCGGTAATATTTACCCTAAAGGTGGCAATGCTGTCGGCGCTCCAGGTCTCCTTGGGGATATCTACATTACTGTTATATACCGACCTCTCGGAGCAAGAGGGAAAAACGAATATGGCCCAAATGCTAACAGCTGCAGCAAAAACGATTCTATTCATTGCCGGGTCTCCTTCGTATTTTATTTCGTCTTTTCTTGGCTGGCTTGCGTTTCTTCTTTTCGTCGAAACGGGTAAGGCTATCCTGCTCTATTACGCTTCCGTAACCAAACTGAATCTTTTCGTCAGCGGGTTCGATAAACTCAACAAGCTTTAGTGGCTTAACCCCTTTCGCGTTGAGTGTAATAATCTCTTTTACTCTCTCAACTGGTACTGAGGTCATGTTGAGGGCGGAGTGGGGGTCGCTGCTATACCACATTACTCTTTTAAAGATATCGGTTTTCTGGTGGTAGTATAGCGCATCTTTTGTTTCGAGAACTATGTTGGTTTTTGGAAAGTCCTTACGTGCGTCGATGTAGCTCTCCAGCTCATAGTTGAGGCAGCACTTCAGCTTGCCGCATTGCCCTGCCAGCTTTTGGGGGTTAAGCGATATTTCCTGAACGCGAGCCGAGTTGGTTGTAACCGATACAAAGTTGTTTATCCATGACGAGCAGCAAAGTTCTCTGCCGCAAGAGCCTATGCCGCCTATTCGTCCCGCTTCCTGGCGAGCACCAATTTGGCGCATCTCGATACGAATTTGGAACTCTTCGGCTAGGATCTTGATAAGCTCCCTAAAATCGACCCGCTCGTCGGCAATGTAGTAAAAAACGGCCTTTGTCTTGTCGCCCTGATACTCCACATCGCCAATCTTCATGTTAAGGTTTAGGTCGTTAACAATCTGGCGGGTTCTAATCATTGTGTTGTACTCCAGCGAGATGGCCTCAAGCCACTTCTCAATATCGGCGGGTTTTGCCTTTCGGTAAACCTTCTTTAGCTCGGTATCGTTGGGTTTTACACCAGCCTTGACCATTTGTTTGTTTACTAGCCAACCGGTAAGGGTTACTGTTCCAATATCATGGCCTGGCGATGCCTCCACTGCCACTACTTCACCCTTCCGGAGAGGTAAATTATTTGCATTTCGGTAGAATGCCTTACGGGTGTTCTTAAATTGAACCTCTATTACATCGGTATCTATTGGTGGGGTGGGTACATCGTTAAACCAATCGTATGTGCTAAGCTTGGCGCATCCACTGTTTTGGCAAACGGAGTTTTCACTTCCCTCGTTTTCTGTAAGTATTACGCCGCGTGAGCAAATGCTCTTTTCCATAATCTTTAGTTATTTAGCTTGCTGCAAAGGTAACTATTTTGATGGTTTTTTCCGATTTCAACCTATTTGCGAAGGTCAATAGGAATAATGCTACATTTTGTTTATCAGCTTCACCAGCTTCATGGTCAAATCTGTGAACACAATTTGCGCGTTGCCATACCGCATAATATGCTCAATGGCTCTGTTTAGCTCATTGTAAATGGGCACCACGTTGCTGCCATTAATGTATGGCGAAAAGTTTGAACTAAACTTTTCCTCCTCACCAGCAATATAGGCAATATCGTTAAGTCCCAGGTTCATCATAAAACTTTCTCTAATCATTCTTAGCGAGTAGCTAATAAGCTCCTTCTGGCTCTCTCGGCTCAATCGGGCTACCTTATCAACCCAGTCAAGAAGGGCCAGTACGTTGTTGGAGTAGCATGATCTTAACAGTTCTTTCAGTAGTTCGAAGTGAGGATTCGCCTCATCGGAGTGGGCTAGGGAGAGCGCCACCCTGAAATTTCCGTTGGCAACTCGGCTTACATCCTGTGCTCTGTGAGCAGGAACTTGGCATTTATTCACCAGTGCAGTGGCTATATCTTCGCGGGCAATGGGTGGTACTTTCACTATCTGCGTACGTGAGCGGATGGTTCCAATTATATTTTCGGGGTTCTCTGATACCAACAGGAAAACAGTTTTGGCTGGCGGTTCTTCAATTAGCTTAAGGAGCTTGTTGGCTGCGTATTGGTTCATACGCTCAGGCAACCAAATAATCATGGTTTTGTATTCGGACTCAAAGCTCTTTAGGCTAATCTTTTTGATAACCTCCGACCCCTCGCCTGTGCTTATGATACCCACCTTGTTCTCTAGCCCAAGCAGTGAGTACCATTCCGACTCGCTAATGTAAGGCGATTGGAGGATGGTTTCGCGCCACAGCTGGATATTGGCATCGCTACCCCTTCCACCTGATGTTTCGTCATCACTGTCATCAGATTTTTTCTTCTCGTTTACGGGAAACACAAAGTGGAGATCGGGGTGTATAAGCTTATGAAACTTATAGCATGATGGGCATACACCACACGAATCATCATCTCTCTTGTCGGTGCAAGCAATGTACTGTGCATATGCAATGGCTAAGGCTAGCTTGCCAGTTCCCTCTTGCCCCACAAGAAGTTGAGCATGCGGAACCCTATCATCTTTAACACTCTTAATGAGTTTTTGTATAATAGCCTGTTGACCAACTATATCCTTAAATTGCATTGCTTCAAATTTTATTGTTGAGTAAGGTTTTCAAAGGTAGTAAAAAGTAAATAATTGAAAAGCTGGGAAAGTTCCTTTTACCCCAAACGATTGCGAAGAAATATCGGTTCATCAAACCCTTCACACGGCAGATTTTCATATCTTTGCTACTGAAAAAACCAATCTTTTAAAGCCATGATAAACTTTGATACTTACAGCTTTGCTGGTAAAAGGGCTATTGTTAGGGTCGATTTTAATGTGCCCCTCGATAAAGCATTTAATGTAACTGACGATAACCGAATAAGGGCCGCACTACCCACAATTAAAAAGATATTGAGCGATGGAGGTTCAGCTATCCTAATGTCGCACCTGGGAAGGCCCAAGGATGGCCCCGAGGAAAAATTCTCGCTTAAGCATATTTTACCCACGCTTAGCAAGCATCTTGGTGTTGAGGTTAAATTTGCCCCCGACTGCATAGGTGCCGAAGCCGTTCAACTATCAAGTGCGCTAAAGCCCGGGGAGGTGTTGCTGCTTGAAAACCTCAGGTTTTACAAAGAGGAGGAGAAGGGTGACGAGGGGTTTGCTCAAAAGCTGGCCAACCTAGCCGATGTTTATGTAAACGATGCTTTTGGTACAGCCCATAGAGCTCACGCATCTACCACAATAATTGCTAAATTCTTTCCACAGAATAAGATGTTCGGATACCTTATCCAAAGCGAACTCAACGGCTTGGAGAAAGTTTTACACAAGCCCCAGAAACCCTATACTGCCGTATTGGGCGGTGCAAAGGTTAGCACCAAGATCACCATTATAGAGAACCTTATGGACAAGGTGGACAACTTGATAATTGGTGGAGGAATGATGTTTACCTTTATCAAGGCGCAGGGGGGCAAAATTGGGTCATCGATGGTTGAGGATGATAAGCTTGATATGGCCTTGGACATTATGGCAAAAGCCAAGCAGAAAGGCGTAAACATACTTCTACCCGTAGACACTGTAATTGCCGATTCGTTTAGCAATGAGGCTAACTCCAAAGTGGTTCGTGTTGACGATATTCCCGAGGGATGGCTTGGGTTAGATATTGCTCAGGACTCTGTTGAGCAATTCTCCAAGGTTATTGAAAACTCCAAAACCATTCTGTGGAATGGCCCAATGGGGGTTTTTGAAATGCCAAAGTTTGCCGAGGGAACCAAACAGGTGGCTAAAGCAATGGCTAGAGCAACGGCTAATGGTGCTTTTAGTTTGGTAGGTGGCGGCGATTCGGTTGCAGCCATAAATTCTTTAGGCTTAGCCGATGAGGTTAGCTATGTGTCAACCGGTGGGGGAGCACTTTTAGAGTATCTGGAGAATGGCGACTTGCCAGGCATAAAGGCCGTGAGGGAGTAGTTCACACATATAGTATTTAACGGCTAGCATCCCTAGCCGTTTTTTTTATCTATAAGCATAGCAATAACGCGTTATATTCAATGGGTTCAAATAATCCATATCTTTGCAGCATGAGCAGTAGGTTAAGCGATATAATTTTCGATGTAACAAGTGCAAACTTTGAGCAGTTGGCTTTGGAGGTGTTTCGGTTTCAGGCCGAGCATAATGCTGTGTACAAAAAGTATCTCGATATACTTAGGGTAAAGCCATCCGAAGTGCAAAGTGTAAACCACATACCCTACTTGCCAATAGCATTCTTTAAATCGCACAATATATATATTGGTGATAGCATACCCCAAGCAATCTTTACAAGTAGCGGTACCACCGGAGCAGAAACCAGCAAGCATCCTGTTCGCAGCGTGAGCTTATACGAGCAGAGCTTTATGGCTGGATTTAAGCAATTCTACGGTAATCCAACAGATTACACCATACTTGCCCTGCTGCCATCGTATCTTGAGCGGGAGGGGTCGTCGCTTGTGTATATGGTTCAGCAATTGATTAAGGAGAGCCGAAATTCTCAAAGTGGTTTCTTTCTAAACGAGCATAATAAGCTGGTAGATATTATTCTGGAGCAGGAACTGCATAGGCGTCCCACCATACTTATTGGTGTTACCTTTGCCTTGTTGGAGTTGGCCTCAAGTTATAAAATGTCGTTGAGCAGTACCATAATTATGGAAACCGGGGGGATGAAGGGTAGGGGCAAGGAACTTACCCGTAGCGAAATGCACTTGCTGCTCAAGGATGCGTTTGGTGTTGGTCATATCCACTCGGAGTACGGAATGACGGAGCTACTCTCGCAGGCATACTCAAAAGGAGACGGACTATTTGAGACACCTCCCTGGATGCAAGTTTTGGTCCGCGATCCCTACGACCCTTTTACTCTTTTACCTAAAAACAGCAGCGGGGCTATTAATGTGATAGACTTGGCAAACCTTTACTCCTGCTCGTTTATTCAAACCGATGATTTGGGTAAGCTACATGCAAATGGCACTTTTGAAGTGCTTGGCCGTATGGATGGTAGCCAGGTTAGGGGGTGTAACATGCTGGTGCTATAAAAAACCACAGCCGGTGTATGGGCCGGCTGTGGAAACCTAAAAAAACCATGAAAAAGCATACTCGCTCTCCACAGCAATGCTGTGGAAGGGTCTTATGCTTAGCGCTTAATGCCCAAATTCCTGGCTATTGCTTTGGGTAAAGCATCTTTGTGCACCATGATGGCAACAGTTTTCTTACGAACAAACTGCTCCGACATATGCAAGTATCCTTCGTATACATTGTTGGTTCCCCACGAGTTCTTGGTTATATAGTATGGGGTGCCATTCTGATCTTTTGAGATGCCTATGATGTGCATTAGGTGATCGTCGGTAGTTACGTAGTTATCGAAAGTCTCTTGGCGCAGCTCTTGGGTTACTTCAATTTCTGGAACAACAGACTTGAAGCTGTAAATCTCGTCCATAAGCTTATCGCTTGGCACCTCAGCCCACTTAGCCTGCTCGCTATCCTTCATCTCTTCAACCTTAACCAATGGCATAACCGCCAACCCTTTGCCGTGTACAAATCCTTTTTCGCTAACATCACCATCCCAACATACGCTGTATCCCTTGTCAATGGCGTGGTTCATCACCTCCATTAGTTCGTCGACAGGTAGGTTGTAGTACCCCTTGTGCGCCCAGTTGTCGGGAATCTCCAACACTATCTTTTCGTAATATGGATGGTGACTATACGAGGTTAACTCTATGTAGTTGTCCGGATCAATACCCATCTCCTTGGCAAATGTAGCTGGCGTGTATTCCTTCCCATTGAAGGAGAATGTAGCTGGGGTTTGCCCAAGGTAGGTGTCTAAAACTCCTTCGATAGCGGGTTGCCATGCTGTCGATAGCCTTCTGTTGCGATTTTTTATTACAGCATCAATCATTCCTCTAAGTACACTCTCTAGCTCTGAATGAACGTGACGATCCTCGCCATAGTTAAGTCCGCTGTAAACGCTCTCGGGTACCATCCCCTGGCGAGCAATAACGTCCATTACGTTGTGGGCTTGGCCACCCTGGCCAAAATTGTTGGTGCCATGGAATCGAATGTACCTGTCAATCCTGTCGGTATATGTATGTCTCACAAAGAACATTGGCGATAGGATTACCTCGGGCTTTCCCATCCGAATAAGCTCGGTTTCAAGGAATGATGTGGTTGCGTAGCTCCAGCATGTACCAGTGCGCTGCTGATCCTTTACTGGCGATGTTTCCAACTTTTTAACAGCTTCAAATTGGTAACCTGTTTCGTTTTGCCCTACTGCATTTATTTGCAACAGGGTAAATAGCACAATCGGAATAATAAGTCTCATTTTCATAATAAATGTTTTGCATGAGTAGTACTCTATTGATATGAATTGGGAACAATAGTTTAATCTATAAATAGTGATTATGAAAAAACCTAATCATTAAGTGGGATTTGACGGCTTGAGTGCATTTATATTTTATTGTGCAGGCCTTACAATGAAATATTGTGGTTTGAAGCCAACTACGGCAAAAAGATTAATGGTGCTTTAGTTGAGAATACTGATGTTATCGACAATAACTACTGGGAGGCAGCCATTGGGTTGGAGTATCAGATAACCGACAATATTTTTGCCAGCACAGGATACTTGTATACCCAAACCGGGGTAAACGATAACTACCAAAGTGATATGGCCCATAGCCTAAACACCAACTCGTTTGGTGTTGGCGGAAAGTACTTAGTAAACGAGAATTTGGGCATTAACATTGGTTTTATGACCACTCTGTACACTAGCTACACCAAGGATTATGCTGCTGTTGCACCTACAACCCCAGCGTATAGCGAAACCTATAACCGTTCGAATATGGTTTTTGCTATTGGCATCGACTATAAGTTTTAATCTATTAGAGTATTGTTTATTAGGGCTGGGGGTAATCCCGGCCCTTTTTTATGGCATAATATGCAAATAGCAACAACCCTAACCGGGCGCGGTAGGGCTGGTGTGGCTGTATAGAATTTGGAGTTTAGTAGGCAATCTCAACGAATTGAAGCGGCGTGTGTGCCATTTCGGAGAGTTCCTCACCCGCTTCGCGAAGCTCATCATCGTCCTCATCGTAGTACCAGAACACGTTTACAGGAACTCCTGCTTTTTGTATTTCGCTAACCTGAAGGATAATGTCGAAAATAAATTTTGCGGAAGAACTGTTGAAGTAGATGTACTTGAAACTGAAAATGAAAGGCTCAGCATGCGATGCAGATTGGTTCTTCATATACCAATCCTTAAGCTCTTCAATCCACTTGATAAGGGGGTTGTAGAAGTCGCGAGCATTTTCGGGCCTAGAGTATCCACTAATCTCAAGCAGGCGTTCCTGCGCAGAGAAATGCACTTTTGGTGATACGCTAGAACCGTCAATTTTCAATGTTTCCATTAATGCAAGTATTTGCGTTCAAATATAGGCAAAAAGAGTAAAGAAAATCACATTTTGCTAGGGGCAGACTCCCTGCTTTTTGGTGAACGGTTCAAATTGCTTGACGAATGTGTGTTTCTTTTGGATGTGCGCAAGTTTCACCTTATGCAAAAAAAGAAAGCCTCCGATGTTGATCAGAGGCTCTCGGCTTGTGGTTTCAGGGTTAATTTTAGGGAACGTATGAAATAAAGTTGAAGCTATATCCAAGCATATCCGAAATCTCCTCGCCCGACTCAAATATTTCGTCATCACCTTCCTCGTAGTACCAATTAACCTCAACCTCATTGCCCTTCGACATGAACTTCATGAATTCGAGGAGGATGTCGAGGAGGAATTTTGATGAGGCGGAGTTGAAGTAGGTCATCTTAAGGTTTAGGGTGAGGAGCATCTTTTTGTATTCGGTGTTCAGGCTTAATACCTGATCGTTGTATTCTTCCAGCCACTTGAGGATTGGTCGGTAAAACCCGATGACATTTTCGGGTCTAGAGAAGCCAGATATTTCAAAGATGCTGTTCTCCGGATCGAAATGAACCTTTGGCGTAAACTCTGTGGGTTCTATATGCAAGGGGTTCATAGTTTGCATTGGTGTTTTATGTATTTATCTAGTGATATGAACATTAAGGGTAAAGTATGAGTACTCGTTATTGATCTCTTCAAACTTGTAGATAATCTTGCTTTCGGAAACCTTCGCAATGTTTATGATTCCAAGGCCAGCACCTCCTTTGGGCGAAACATCGCCGCTAAGTATGGTGAGTTTATAAAGCTCCTTAAGTCCCTCCTTGTTGAGCGAATTAACCTTCTCGAGCTTTTCTTGTAGGGGAGGAACCTTGTGGCTAAGCAGGCTGTTGGACGCAAAAAGGGAGAACTCCTTATCGTCGAGATAAAGAGTGAAGCGGGGCTGATGATCCGTATTGCTGCTAATTATGTCCTGATGTTTGTAGATGTTCTCAAGGCTTTCTACCATAGCTGAGTACACCTTTTTCTTTGTGGTGATAGACATACCCTGCTTGTCGACAAATGCCGACATTCTGTTGAGTAGAAAACCAATTTCTTCGTAGCTTAATGGACCAAAATGCGCTAAAATATTCTCTTTTTGTACCACCTCTAGTAATGTACGTTTAGTGTTGAGCCCAAAGAATATGGGATTTTTTGCTTAAGCAAAATTGTCTGTTTTTACTATCTGTATTACAAATGTATTACTTTTTTTATAAACAACAACTCTTGCTGAAAAAATCGTTAGGCTTACTTACATTAATCGTTGGCTAGGTTTGAAGCGTAATTCATTTCTGTCAATAAACAATTGCGAAGGTAAAGGATATAAAAAATGCGGTTTGGGGCAACCAAACCGCATTTTTGCATAATTCGTTTTGTTACTTTACAAGGGTCATTTCATCTACTAGATGCTTGGCGCCAGCATACTTATCGATAATGAAAAGTACGTAGCGGATATCAACACCAATGCAGCGCTGGTAGTCGGGCTCAAAAATGATGTCGCCGCTCATGGCTTCCCAGTTACCATCGAAGGCGCAGCCAATAAGGTGACCTTTGCCATTGATGATTGGGCTACCTGAGTTTCCACCGGTTATATCGTTGTTGGTAATGAATGCCACTGGCATTTCGCCATTGTCCATAGCGTATGGCCCGTAGTCCTCTGCCATGTATAGCTCTTTGAGTTTCTCGGGAACCACAAACTCCCAGTTATCTGGATCCTCTTTTTCCATTACACCCTTTAGGGTAGTGATGTAGTTGTAGTGAACCGCATCGCGTGGGTAGTAGTCCTGCACCTGACCGTAGGTAAGCCTCATGGTGAAGTTGGCGTCGGGGTAAATCGGTTGCCCTTCATTCATTTCCATAATTCCACCAACATACAGCCTGTGCCCCTTGGCAAATTTCTTGTTAATCTCACCTAGCTCACTCCAAATCTTGCTTGTTACCTCGCTTATGGATTTGGTTGCAGCAAAGGCAGGATCGTTTTCGAATGTTTCTGCTGTTGGGTTCTCAAGAGCCTTCCAAAGTTTGGTTGAGTCGGCAAAGATTGAGTTGTCGAACATATGGTCGATAAACTTATCGAAGTTGCCTGCATATTCTTTCTCAATGGTTTCAAATACAGATGGGTGGAACTCGGGCTTCACCTGCTGGGCAAAAAGTTTGAACATAGCCTTGGCCACCTTCCTGTCGGTTGGTGCATTGTAATCTTTATAGAAAGCTATAGCCGACTGCCTAAAGCGGTCAATCCTGTTTTCAAGGCCTTTGTCCTCCTCGCCCTTGAGGTATTCGTAAAGGGCATTTGCCCTACCTGCTAACGAAACTAGCTCGGTGCCACGTAGGAGGGTTTCGCTAATGTACATGTTGGCATACATATAGTCGTGGCGCTCCTCAATGGCTGTTCTAATTAAATCGAGAGCTTCGCCGTACTCCTTGGAGCGCTTACGCTTCTCGTTTACCCACTGGGTAAATTCATCCTGCTTCTTTTGTTTGGTTTCCTTAACCTTTAGGCGTTTTAGCGCCTGGTTCTGACCAATGGAGAATTTCCAGTAGTTAGTGCTACCCGAGTACTTTGATGAGTATTTAATCCTAATCTCGTCGCTGGCGAGCATATCCTCAAGAATAATCTCCTGACGGATGCCCCTGATGAATGAGCGCTGGGCATTGGTAATTTTCTCGGCTTCATCAACCTCCCAGGAGGTCATGTAGCGGGTTGTGCCACCTGGGTATCCCATGATCATGGCGAAATCGCCTTTCTCAACACCTTCGAGCGAAACGGGTAGGTGATGTTTGGGCTGGTAGGGAACGTTGTCGGGAGAGTAATCGGCGGGTTTGTTATCCTTGTCGGCATATACGCGGAAAAGGGCAAAGTCGCCAGTGTGGCGAGGCCACATCCAGTTGTCGGTGTCGGCTCCAAATTTTCCAATCGACGAGGGGGGTGCACCTACCATACGAACATCGGTAAAGCGCTCGTATACCAGTAGGTAGTACTTATTCCCACCGTAGTAGCTGCGTACCATAGCCCTGTAGTGGTTTCCATCGGTTGCTTTTTCTTCAATGGCTTTTGCTGCATCCTCGATAACCTTTGAGCGTTCCTCCTCGGTCATTTTCGACTTTACGGGCTTGGTTATTTCATCGGTAACATCTTCAATCCGAACAAGGAATGTTACGGATAGACCTGGTGTGGCTATCTCCTCATCCATCGACATGGCCCAAAAGCCATCCTTTAGGTAGTCGTGCTCCGTGCTGCTGTGCCTCTGAATTGCTCCGTAGCCACAGTGATGGTTAGTTAGGATTAGACCCTTATCGGAAATGATTTCGCCAGTACAGCCGCCACCAAAAATTACAATGGCGTCCTTTAGGCTGGTGCTGTTGATACTGTAAAGCTCTTCTGCACTTAGCTCAAGTCCCATCGATTGCATGGTGGCAATATTGTACTTTTGCAGGAGCGGTAGTAACCACATCCCTTCATCAGCTTTTGCAAGCGATGATGAAATAAGTAGAATGCTAAGCAGTAATACTTTGAATCTTTTCATCGGAATTAAATTATTAAGGTTTGGTTTATTTATTGATTTATTAGAATGTTCGATGTTGCATTGGGCAAACGGTTTAAAATAAATGGCAAGTATAGTAATATCTTTTCAATTAAAGATTAGGAATTGCCAGCTGGCTATTGGTGAGCCTAAATGTACGCCTGTGGTGAGGGCTAGCGCCATGCTCCTCAATGGCTCTTCGGTGTTCACGTGTTGGGTAGCCTTTGTTTTTTGCCCACAAGTACTCAGGGAACTCAACCGATAGGTTTTTCATATACTCATCGCGGTACGTTTTGGCCAGTATCGAAGCTGCTGCAATGCTCAGATACAGAGAGTCGCCCTTAACTATGCAGCTGTGAGGTATTTCTTTGTAGGGTTTAAACCTATTTCCGTCAACAATAATGTAATCGGGGTTAATGGTTAGCCTGTCAATGGCAAGGTGCATTGCCTTGATGGATGCGTTAAGGATGTTTATTTTATCAATTTCCTGCGGAGTAACCATAGCCACCGAGTGCGCCACAGCCGACTGCTCAATCTCAACCCTTAACCATTCTCTTTGCTTGTGCGATAGCTGTTTCGAATCGTTGAGCAAAGGATGCGAGTAGTTTGCAGGCAGTATTACGGCCGCAGCAACAACCGGTCCGGCCAAGCAGCCACGTCCGGCCTCATCGCAGCCAACCTCATGGGTAAATTCGCTAAAGCGTGATTTAAGCATTGCGCATTATTTTTTCTGATAGTACCTTTTGCATAGCCGTGTACAGGGCGTCGGCAGTTTTATCCCAGGAAAAGTCGTTCTTCCTTCTGGCCGATCTTTCGGCCAGCGCTTCGCGTAGCCTACTATCAATTGCCACAAGCTTCATGGCGTTGGCAATAGCGTTGGTGTCGAATGGATCAACCAGAAGCGCTGCATCACCTACCACTTCGGGAATAGATGTTTTGTTTGAAGCAATAATTGGCAGATGGCATCGCATGGCTTCCACCAGTGGAATGCCAAAACCCTCGAAGTAGGGCACGTAAACCAATGCTATAGCGCTACCAAGTACTAAGCGCAACTTTTCAACCTGGAGTCTCCCGGTAAATACAACCGAGCAGGAGTTGCCCATACTCTTTAGCGCCTCCTTAATATCATTGGTCATAAACATCGGTTCACCCACAATGACCAGCTTGTAGTCTTTTTGGCTCCTGGCCAAGAACTGGCCAAAGGCTGTAATAAGCCTAGCCACATTCTTGCGGGGGCTTAGTGCCCCAACAAACACAAAGTAGGGCATCCCCGATGTGAGCTCATTGCGAAGGCTTTGTGCCTCAGTGTCACTTACCGGGGTGTATCGCTCGTTGGCACCATTATGTGCAACGCTAATTTTTTCTGGAGTAATCTTAAAACTTTGGGCAATATCGTTTTTAGAGTAGCTGCTTACGGTTACTATATGGTTTGCCTTATTCGCAAAGCGAGGAAAAAAATGGTTGTAGTAGCTACGTGTTAGGTAGGGAATTCCCTCGGGGTGGTGCTTGAAGTTGATGTCGTGAATTACGCTAACGCTAGGCACATTGCTCCGTAGGGGAATATATCCATCGGGCGAAACGAAAAGGTCTATACGATGCTTTTTTAAAAATCGTGCTACCGAAACCTCAAACCACAAGTACCAAAGAAAGGGATGTCTGGCCTGAGGCCATAGAACTACTGGGGTAATATTTGCCGAAAAAACAAAGTCGGGATGTGGGTCACGATCGAACAGAAAGTAAAACTGATGCTCTGGATGCTTAGCTGCTATTCTTCTGATGGTTTCGAAGGTAAACCAGCCAATGCCCTCGAGCTTATCTTTAATTAAAAGTCGGGTGTTTACAGCAATCTGCATGTGGTTAAATTTTTAACGAGAGACAAAATAGCATATTTTTATCGAAACCATTAGCTAGTTTTGTAAATTATCTGCAAATCGAAGTAAAGCTTTGTAGCAATTTTCATTAGCAAAAAGGACTAGGCTCAAGTGAAACGCAAGTTTGCCACCAACCTAATACTGCTTTTAAGCCTTAACCTGCTGGTTAAGCCTATTTGGATATTTGGAATAGACCGAACTGTGCAGAATATGGTAGGTGCAGGGGAGTATGGTCTCTTCTTTGCACTTTTCAATTTTTCAATACTACTTAACATCACCCTCGACTTTGGGCTAACCAACTTTAATAATAGGGAGATAAGTCAGAATCCGCAGATGTTGCCTAGGTACCTGTCAAACATGGTGGGTATAAAGTTTTTTATGGCCATCTTGTTCATGGTTGTATGCTTTGGTGCAGCATTTATGCTGGGCTATTCCGACAGGCAGCTATGGCTGTTACTTTTCCTGGCCATTAATCAGTTCCTGTCGAGTTTCATTCTGTACCTGCGAAGCAACATCAGCGGATTACATCTTTTCCGAACCGATAGCTTGCTTTCCGTTACCGACCGGGTGCTTATGATTATTCTTTGCAGCGTATTGTTATGGACCCCTCTGCGGCAGAGCTTTTCCATTGAATGGTTTGTTTATGCCCAAAGCTTAGCCTATGGCTTAACGGCTCTTATTGCGCTTATGGTAGTGGCCGGCAAGGTCGATTCGTTTTCTCCAAGGTTTAGCCTTACATTTCTTGCTAGTATAGCCAAGCAAAGCTATCCCTATGCCCTACTGGTACTGCTAATGTCGTTTCATTACAGGGTTGACTCAGTTATGCTGGAGCGGTTACTACCCGATGGGCAAATTCAGGCTGGTATCTATGCTCAGGCATTTAGGTTGCTCGATGCCAGCGTTATGGTTCCGTTCTTATTCTCTACCCTTTTGCTCCCTATCTTTTCGCGCATGCTTCGTTTGGGTGAGTCTGTCAATCAGCTGCTGAGGTTCTCATTAAGCCTACTGATGGTGTTTGCCATAGCCTTTGCAACGGCTTGCATTGTGCATCGACAGCCCATCATGGAGTTGTTATACGTTGGCAAAACGATGGAATCCGCTTCAATATTTGCCATTCTTATGGCTTGTTTTGTATTCTCTTCAATGTCGTATGTATTAGGTACGCTTCTTACAGCCAACGGCAGCCTCACGCATTTAAACGCAATTGCACTCATCGGGGTGATTGTAAATATTGTGTTTAACTTCATCTTCATACCCAAGTACGGTGCGCTTGGGGCTGCAGTAGTTAGCCTAATAACGCATTTAATTATTGCCATATTACAAGGGTTGGTTACACTCCGAACCTTTACTTTAAAGATACCATGGGCTGCTGTGGGAAGGCTTTTTGCTTTTCTGGGCGTCTTCGCTTTGCTTGCGCTTACGTTAGCATGGTTGCCTTTACACTGGGCCTTAAGCGCAGCTTTAATCGCTGTTGCGGGCGTGGGCGTTGCATCTGTTTTCAACTTTTTTCGGGTTAAGGAATTGGTGGCAGCCGTATTAGATTTTGACCACTAGCGTTGTGGGCAAATTTTTCGGTTTTTTTGTAGCCTGCTTTTTTTCATTAATTTTGATTATTTAAAACCAAAAGATTACTTTTAAGGCGAGTTAGGTTTATCCTAAAACCTTAGCATACATAAATTCAACAACTATGGGGATTCTTATTGATAAAACACCAGATTGCCCTTACGTAAACTTTTCCGAGAATGGTGTGCTTGAAATTGAAGGCCGCTCAATAACCGAGGATGTATTCTCCTTTTGGCAACCCCTTGTCGATTGGGTAGAACAGTACGTTAAAACGCCAGCAGAGTCAACTAAGGTTACCTTCTTCTTTGAGTATACCAATAGCAGTACCAATAAGTATATAAACGAGATGATGAAGCATCTAGATATTTGTGCCCAGAATGGACATAACGTAAGCATCCATTGGCGCTACGAGGAGGATGACGAATCAATACTTATGCTGGGACAAGATTTGGATGCGCTGATATCTATTCCGTTAAAGTTCGAAGAGGTGGAGATGGAAAGACAAAAAAGCCAGAGGGTTAAGGTTAAAAGCAAAAAAACGGGCAACGAGGCTATTATTACCTATAGATACTGGGATGCCATTGTTCGAAACGGTCATAGTGACGACTACATCATCCTTGATGAGGATGTGAAAGCCTAGTGATAATCTGAGCGTAGTTAATTCGTAGCTTATATGCAAACATTCGAACTCAAAGAAACCCTAACCTCACCGTATGTGATGTTAAATGCGGAAGAGGGTGAGATACGTATCGAGGGGCGTTCAATCCCCGAAAATGTTATCGACTTTTATCATCCTATCTTAAGCTGGGTTGACCGATATGCACAAGAGCCTAAGGATGAAACCAAGGTGTACTTTAAGCTCGAGTATTTTAACACGAGCTCATCAAAACGCCTATTCGATATCATGAAGAAGGTGGAGGCTATTGCTAGCCAGAATGATAAAAAGGTCAGCATATATTGGTACTACGAAGAGGATGACGAGGACATCTATTTTGCAGGTAACGATTACAAAGCGCTTATCAACAAGGTCGATTTCAACCTCGTTGAGCTCTAGTTTGTTCTAAATAAGCTATTTTTGTAACCAGCGAAAGCTGGTTTTCTTATTGTGAACCATTGCCCCAAATCTTTCGTACTCTGCTTAAGCATTTTGCTTTTCTCGGCTTATAACATCCAAATTAATGGTAAATGCTTCCTACAAATAAAAAGAAAATTGTTAACGATCCTGTACACGGGTTTATTAACATATCCTACCCATTGGCTTTTGATATAATTGAACACCCATATTTTCAGCGGCTTAGGCACATTAAGCAGCTGGGTCTTACCTACTTGGTGTATCCCGGTGCAAACCATTCCCGTTTTCAGCATGCCCTTGGGGCAATGCACCTAATGGAGCTAGCCATAGGGGTGCTAAGGGCCAAGGGGCATACCATAACCGATGAGGAGGCCGAGGCAGCATCGGCTGCCATTCTGCTGCATGATATTGGGCACGGTCCTTTTTCCCACTCGTTGGAGTACAGCCTTATTCAGGGTGTTAGCCATGAGGATATTGGGCGGGGCATTATGCGTAAGCTTAACCAACAGATGGGCGGTAGGCTCGATATGGCCATTGAGATTTTCAAGGGAACCTACTCCAAAAACTTTTTGCATCAGCTTGTGTCCAGTCAGCTCGATGTCGATCGGCTCGATTACCTAAGACGCGATAGCTTCTTTTCTGGCGTTACCGAGGGGGCAATAGGCTCAGACAGGATTATCAAGATGCTAAACGTTGTGGACGATAATCTGGTGGTTGACGCCAAGGGTATTTACTCTATCGAGAAGTTTATTATTGCCCGTAGGCTTATGTACTGGCAGGTGTATCTGCATAAAACGGTTGTTTCGGCCGAGAAGCTACTAACCCAGCTTCTTTCGCGGGGGAGGCAGCTTGCTTTGGCTGGGGAGCAGCTGTGGTGTACTCCAGCACTCTCATTCTTTCTTAGTAATCAGATTTCACCTAGCTTACAAGCCGAAGTTGACCTTAGTTCCGAGGTCATTGATCATTATGTTAAGATTGACGATTCTGATATCATGGTGGCGGCCAAGCAATGGCAAAATCACCCCGATGCAACCCTGTCGACCTTGGCTTCCATGGTTACCAATAGGCAGCTCTTTAAGGTTGAGCTCAGAAACAACGAGTTTACCCTCGACGAGGTAGCGGCTAAACAGTCCAGCCTTAAAAAGTTGAACCCCAAGATTGCAGAGTATAGTCACTTTTTTGTGTTCACGGGTTCGGTTAGTAACAATGCCTATCGAATGTCCGAAGAGTCAATAAAAATACTATACAATAACGGTGCTCTGGTCGATATTGCTTCTGCTTCCGATATGGTAAATACCAAGATATTGTCGAAGGAAATCACCAAATATTTTCTCTGCTATCCAAAATAGTCATAAGCTACTTTCGTTATAAATTGTTAGTTTTGCCACAAAATTAAGTAAGCACACCATGGAATTTACTGCACAAGCCATTGCCGATATTTTAAACGGAACGATTGAAGGAGATCCTAACGTAAAGGTTAGCACAGTGGCAAAAATTGAGGAGGGAAGCCCCAACGCGTTATCATTCTTGTCAAACCCAAAGTACTCAAAGTATTTATACACAACCCAGTCATCAGTTGTACTTATCAACAGTAATTTTGAACTAGAGCAACCAGTTAAGGCTACACTTATTCGAGTTGCCGATGCCTACGAGGCATTTGCCAAGTTGCTAAGTATGTTTTCTGCAGCACAACGGCCCAAAGCAAAGGTGCATAAGCAGTCGGTAGTGGAGAAAAGCGCCAAGGTGGGCAAGAGCCCTTTTATCGGCGCATTTGCCTATGTTGGACAAAACGTGACCATTGGAAACAACGTGCAGATTTACCCTCAGGTGTACATAGGCGATAATGTGGTAGTTGGCGACAATACCATTCTCTTTGCAGGAGCAAAGGTATATAGCGGTTGCGCAGTTGGTAACAATTGCATTATCCATGCCGGTGCTGTAATTGGTGCCGATGGATTTGGCTTTGCCCCACAGCCCGATGGCTCCTATCAAAAAATACCTCAAATTGGGAATGTGGTGATTGAAGACAATGTGGAGATAGGAGCAAACACTACCATCGACAGAGCCACCATGGGTTCAACCATTATACGTAAGGGTGTTAAGCTCGACAACCTTATTCAGGTAGCTCATAATGTTGAAATTGGAGAGAATACAGTGATTGCTGCTCAGGTGGGGATTGCCGGTTCAACTAAGATTGGGAAAAGCTGTATGTTTGGTGGGCAGGTAGGCGTTTCGGGGCATATATCAATTGCCGATGGAGTTAAACTATCGGCTCAAACGGGTGTCCCTAACAGTTTAAAAGAACCCAACGAAACCTATATGGGCACCCCTGCTATGACCTCCCGAAAGTATAGCCGTTCGTTCGTGGTATTTAAGCAACTCCCCGACATGAAACGCGACCTCGACAGTATTAAACAATTGATTGATAAAGGTCACGTTAGTTTAAAATAATTTTGAGTACTTTTGGGGGTTTTTTCAATTTTACTCATAATCCTACATCGCTATGCTTGAGAAACAAACTACATTAAACGACTCAATAAAATTTACCGGTAAAGGGCTACACACTGGTGTAGATATAAAACTAGAGGTTTGCCCTGCACCTGAAAACACAGGATATGTGTTTGTAAGAACCGACCTTGAGGGTGAACCAACCATTGATGGTATTGCCGATAATGTGGTAGACACATCACGTGGAACCACCATTGAGCAGAATGGCATACGCGTTACTACTGTGGAGCACGTTTTGGCATCACTGTCGGGCCTTGGTATCGACAATGCCTTTATAAAGGTAAATGGCCCCGAGATGCCCATTATGGATGGAAGTGCCAGATTCTTTGTTGAGGAGATACAGAAGGCTGGCGTTAAAACTCAGGAGGCCGAGAGGGGATTCTATGTTATTAAGGAAAAGTTGGTATATTCTGATCCTGAGCGTGGAATTGAGATTGCTGCATACCCCGATGAGTCCTTTAGCATCGATGTCCTAATAGACTATAACTCAAAGGTTCTAGGCAACCAGTACGCTCAACTTGTTAACCTCGATAATTTTGCCCAGGAGGTAGCCCCCTGCCGCACTTTTGTGTTCTTCCATGAGCTCGAGGTGCTTCTGAAAAATAACCTCATCAAGGGCGGCGACCTGCAGAATGCCATTGTTATTATGGAGAATGAGGTGCCCCAGGAGGAACTCGATAGGATTGCGGATCTGTTCAATAAGCCACGCGTTCATGTTAAGCCCGAAGGGATACTCAACAATGTTGACCTGAGATTCCATAACGAGCCCGCACGACATAAACTCCTCGATATTGTTGGCGATTTAGCGCTTGTTGGCCGTAGAATCAAAGGTAAGATCATAGCAAAGCGCCCTGGCCACCATGCCAATACCGAGCTTGCCAAGATTATTCGAAAGATGGCTCGCAAGGAGGCTATGAAGCCCAACATCCCCAAGATTGATTTAAACCAAACGCCAATATACGACATAAACCAAATCAGAAACATCCTGCCACACAGGCCACCATTCCTTCTTGTTGACAAGATTCTGCAGATGGACGATAACTCAGTGGTGGGCATCAAAAACGTGACCATGAACGAAGATTTCTTCGTGGGTCACTTCCCCGAGGAGCCTGTAATGCCCGGTGTACTCCAGATTGAGGCTATGGCCCAGGTGGGAGGTATCTTCGTGTTGAACACAGTGCCCGACCCCGAGAACTACATAACCTACTTCCTTAAAATTGATAGGGTGAAGTTTAAGCGCAAGGTTGTGCCCGGCGATACAATCGTGTTTAGGTTGGAGCTACTTGAGCCTATTCGTAGAGGAATTGCCAATATGTTTGGCCAAGCGTTTGTGGGAGAAAACTTGGTAATGGAGGGCGAACTTTTAGCCCAAATAGTAAAACAGAAATAGCGTATGAATTCACCACAGGCATACATCCATCCCGATGCAAAAATTGGGAAAGATGTTAAGATTGAACCTTTTGCTTACATAGCCCAGGATGTAGTAATAGGCGATGGTACATGGATTGGGCCAAATGTTACCATAATGGATGGTGCTCGAATTGGAGCAAATTGTAAGATTTTTCCTGGGGCTGTTGTTGCTGCCATACCACAAGACTTGAAGTTTAAGGGAGAGGTTACTACAGCCGAGATCGGCGACAACACGGTGCTAAGGGAATGTGTTACCGTTAACCGGGGCACAGCGTCTCGGGGAACAACCAAGGTAGGCACGAATTGCCTGCTAATGGCCTATGTGCACGTTGCACACGATAGCATTGTTGGGAATTACGTAATCCTTGGCAATGCCGTTCAGTTAGCCGGTGAGGTTGAGATTGAAGACTTTGCCATCCTTTCGGGGGGATGTCTTGTGCATCAGTTCGAAAGAGTAGGCTCACACGTTATGATTCAGGGAGGCTCAAAAGTTAATAAGGACGTACCTCCTTTTGCTATGGCCGGGCGCGACCCGCTTTCGTTTGTAGGACTAAATGTTGTAGGTCTTAGGCGTCGGCAGTTTAACCCCGAGAAGGTAGCCGAAATTCAGCAAATATACAGAATTATGTATGGCAAGGGACTAAATGTTTCACAAGCTGTAACCGAAATAGAGAGTACTATGCCATCAACACCTGAGCGTGACCTGATTTTAGACTTTATTAAATCGTCGAGCAGAGGCATAATCCGCAGCGGCCTTTCAAAATCGATAGAGGATAACGAGTAGAAATAATTTAAGTAGCACAAAAAAGGAGGCCAATTAGCCTCCTTTTTTTATGTTTTACTCTTTTTCCTCAACGGGTGCAGGGTTTATGGTTTGTAGTATGGCCTCAACTTGCCGGACATAGTTCCGTTTGTTTAGCCTGGGAGCGTAAACGTATCCATCAACAGTTATTACCTTATTTCGGTCTTCATCAACGGTTGTAAGGCTAATGAATGGGCCACCCATAGGGTGCTGATGAACATCCCATAGGCCACGGAGCTGCCCGAAGTACCTTCCCTTAAACATTAACGAGTTGAAAGCAGGCGGTATAAGTGTTTCGGTAACCATATAGCTGCCGGGGGTTGGCCCAGGAACAAATCGCTTAAGGAAATCATTTCGTTTCTCAACTAGATAATCAGCTGTGAAGGTGTTGTCGTCGGTATACGGATACTCATAAATAAATATACCCTGGCTTGTGTGGGGCGTTTCGTACGAAATCCACACAAAATCAGTGGTGTCAAGGTTTAGGGTGTAGCCCGTAGGAAAGTACATCGACATATCAAATTTCCTTTCCACCAATCGCCTTAATCCTTCGGCCTCAAATTTCTTGGCATTTTGCACAACCCTATCGCGCTCGGCTTGCTCCAGCAGCTGTATCAGTCGATCCTTTTCCTGTGCAAGCATACGCTCAATGGCAGGATAGGTAGGCCCTACAATGTTAATAACCGTTTGTGGGGCAGCCCACACGTCGCGCTGGGTTACTATTTGTGCCTCTTTAAACTCATCGCCAACCTTTGTGATGATGATGTTGCGGTGGGTTTTGAAGATGTCGGTAAAGTTAGCTGTTGGCACCATGGCCAAGCTAAAAAGAGGTTCCGATTGGGGTAGTAGAGGGTATTCCTCCTCAAGTATTTCTTTGTACAGGTTACCCATTGACTCGTTAATTACCGAACCACTTACCACAATCACCACCTCACCGGCAGCTCCTGTAATATTGGGCAATAGGGTTCGGCGTCCATCAGTACCCTTGTCGCATCCTACTATTATTGTGAGCAGAGATAATGCAAAAAGTGAATGTATTAATGCCTTTTTCATAACGGGTGATTTTTTAATAATGATTTATAGTTTGCTTGGTGCTAAGATATAACAATTTTTGGTAATGGCTAAAAGCCTACGGTTGACAGCTGCATCAGATCATAGGTTTGCTTATCGACCCAGAGCGTAATCTGTTGCCCAATGGCAAGGTCGGGGCTCATATTGGAATTCCAAATGTTAATGTCATCAATGGTGCAATTATACCTTACAGCAATTTTATGCAGATAGTCGCCAGGCTGAACAATGTGAATAGTTCTTACCCTATTCTCAGTACTACCGGCCTTGGCCAGAATGTCGTGAAAGGTCATATGGCTGGGAGTAGAGCCAAGAATGTCCTGTTCATGCTCCAGGTAGTTTTGCACCTCCGATATGGGTAACCGAATTGAGTTTCCTTTGTCGTTCTCGGGTACAACACCTCGCCTGTACTTAGGGTTTAAAAACCGAAGGTAATCAACAGGTATGTTGGTGTGCTGTGCAATGGCCTGAAGGGTAACCGTTTTTGTTACAACCACTGTATCCGTTTCCATATACTGGGCTGTAGGCATAGCGCTCACAATGTTGTGCTCATGGGCGTGTTGCATGATGTAGGCAGCGGCAACAAAAGCAGGCACATAGTTTTGAGCGGCTTCGGGCAGGTGGTTAAGTAGCTTCCAAAAGTTGGTTTCGCCACCTGAGCGGAAAATCGCGTTGCGAACAACCCCTGGTCCAGCGTTGTAGGCGGCCATCACCAAATGCCAGTCGTTGAAAATTCGATACAGATACTTGAGGTAAAGACAGGCTGCTTCGGTCGATTTTTCTGGATCCATTCGCTCATCGATGTAGCTGTTTACCTCAAGGTCGAACATCCTACCGGTGTTAATTTTAAACTGCCAAAGCCCAACGGCACCGCTGGTTGAAACAGCCAATGGGTTTAGTGCAGATTCCACCACGGCAAGGTATTTTAGCTCAAGCGGAAGTTGGTACTTATCGAGCAGCTCATCGAATAGGGGGAAGTAAAGTTGTGCTAACCCCAGCATTTGCGAAACCTGCTCCCTGCGCTCAATGGAGTAAATGTCGATATATCGTTTTACATGCTCGTTGTAATCGAACTCGATGGGAGAGAGGTTGTCGATGGCAGCTATCCTCACCTCGTACACCAGATCGGGAAAGGTGGGGTAGGTATCATCGGTATTGTGTCCAGTACTAGTAAATGGTGCAGTGAGATTCTTTAGGCTATCGAGATTTTGAATAATTCCACACCCAATGCCACGGCTTCGGTTAGCACCACCTGTTGGGGTTGGGTTACTCCAAACCCCAAGGGGTAATGCTACAGCAATAATTGCGATTAGCAGTTGGTGGCTTCGCATCCCAGCTCTCTTTCCCTAATTAAAATCTATTTATGCTCCTGATCCTTGTCCAGGGTGTCTTCTTGATCTTCGCCCTCGCGGATCCCTTTTTTGAATTCGCCAACTCCCTTACCCAGGCCTCGCATGAGCTCGGGAATCTTTTTCCCACCAAAGAATAGAAGAACTATGGCAATAATCAGTACGATTTGCCAAACCCCGGGAACACCGGCTATTACAAAGTTTGTCATGGCTTTAGTGTTAGTTGTGTCTTTCAACCGTTTTTCATCTGCCACAAATTTAGCAGCAACTATTGAAATGCAATAGGTTTATCTAAAAAGTTTAATCACGTCGTTGGCGTTGGCAAATACAAATAGAGCCAGGATAAATACCATTCCCATAATCTGCGCATACTCCATAAACTTATCGCTGGGCTTACGGCCCGATACCATCTCGTAAACAAGGAATAGCATATGGCCCCCATCTAGTGCAGGGATGGGGAGCATATTCATAATCGCTAGTACAATTGATATAAATGCGGTAAGGTTCCAGAAGAAATGCCAGTTCCATGTTTTGGGGAAGATGCTACCGATGGTAATAAAACCACCTACCGATTCGTAGGCCTTGGTTTTGGGCGAGAAAACCAGTTTGAGCTGCTTGATGTAGCTGCTAAAGGTATCAACTCCGCTCTTTATGCCTGCAGGGATAGCGCCAATTAGTGAGTATTCAATTCTTTCCAGCTCGTAGTAGCTGTAGGGGCTCATGGGGGCAATGCCCACCATTCCGGTTTCGGGTACTGCAACATCAAGTTCTATGGGTGAACCGTTGCGCTCCATGGTTATGAGTAGTGTTTCGTTAGGGCTGCTCATTACGGCGTTGCGGAACTCATCGAAGTATAGAGCCCTTTGGCCGTTTATGGCAAGGAGCTTGTCGCCTACGCGAATATCGGAACTTTCAGCTGCCGATCCCTCAGCAACGTATTCAATTACCAGTGGGGTTCGTGGCTGAAAAAGCATTTGCGTTTTCAGTAGCTGGGGTATAAAAGCCGGATCAATCGATACGTCCACTATTTCACCCTTGCGTTCAACGGTTACCACTTTTGCTCCATCGATAATAATTGCCAAGGGAATTTGGCTAAACGATTCAACCTCTTTTCCGTCCACACTTAATATCTTGTCCCCATTTCTAAAGCCAATTTCTTCTGCTAGTGGATCGCAGTAAACGCCATGGGTTACATTTTTGGTGGGTAAAAATTCTTCGCCCCAGGTGTATAGAACTGCGGTGTATATAACAATGGCTAACAAAAAGTTAACGAGAACCCCACCCGAAATGATTAAGAAACGTTGCCAAGCGGGTTTCGATCGGTACTCCCAAGGTTTTGGCGGAGTGTTCATCTGGTCGGTATCCATCGACTCGTCAATCATCCCCGATATTTTTACATATCCACCCAAGGGTAGCCAACCTATACCGTACTCTGTATCGCCCTTTTTGAGCTTAAAAAGCGAAAACCAGGGGTTGAAAAACAGGTAGAACTTTTCAACTCTAGTGTTGAATAGGCGTGCAAAGAAGTAGTGCCCCAATTCATGCAAAAATACCAGAATTGATAGGCTTAGAATAAACTGAACTATTTGATTAAAAATTCCCATTTTCTTTTTTTCTTAATGAACAGTGATTATGTGTATATGTTTTACGTTTGCTGATATATGCTTTACAAAAGTGAGTAGGCGAACTCACGTGTCGATTTGTCGGTTAGTAGATAATCGTCGTAGGTTGGGTGTGCAATAAAGGGTTGTTTCCCTAGGCAGGCCTCCACCATGTCGGCCATCTTTAGGAAGCTAATCTTTTCGTTGAGAAATGCCTCAACTGCAATTTCGTTCGATGCGTTTAGTATGCAGGGCATATTTCCCCCTTTAACCATTGCCTCGCGGGCAAAGTCTAATGCAGGAAACCTATCGGTATCGGGTTCTTCAAACGTTAGGTTAGGGTAGCTTAGAAATGAGAACCGAGGGAAGTCCGATTTTAGGCGTTTGGGAAAGGCCAGGGCATACTGTATTGGCAACTTCATATCGGGAAGCCCCATTTGTGCCTTTATCGATCCGTCCTCGAATTGCACCATGGAGTGGATTATCGACTGGGGATGAACCACCACATCTATTTGCTCAGGCCTAAGATTGAACAGCCACTTGGCTTCAATCACCTCAAAGCCCTTGTTCATTAGCGTGGCCGAGTCGATGGTTATTTTGTTGCCCATGCACCAATTTGGATGATTTAGAGCGTCGGCACGGGTAACCTGTGCCAGCTGCTTGGGCGATAGGTTTCGAAATGGTCCTCCCGAAGCGGTGAGTATAATCTTCTCAATGGGATTATTCTCGCCCACCAGGCACTGGAAGATGGCAGAGTGTTCAGAGTCAACAGGTATTATGGGAACGTTATACTCCTTGGCCATTCCCATTATGAGTTCCCCAGCCACCACAAGGGTTTCCTTGTTGGCAAGGGCGATGGGCTTTTGGGCCTTCACGGCACGAATGGTGGGTAGTAGCCCTGAGTACCCCACCATGGCGGTGAGCACCATATCAACGGTTTCCATTTCTACCACCTGTGCTATGGCATCGTGTCCGGCAAAAACTTTTATATCCTCATTCTCCAGAGCAACCATAACCTCGGTGTAAAGGTCTTTGTTACCTATAACCACCACGTTGGGTTTGTACTTTAGGGCTTGGCTTATTAGTAGCTGTGAATTGTTATGGGCGGTAAGAACCTCCACCTGAAAAAGGTGTTGGTGGGCGCTTATCACATCTAATGCCTGCGTGCCTATCGATCCTGTTGAGCCCAAAATGGCAATACGCCTTTTCATTATGGTTGGGAGTGTTTACAGTTGAAAATCATCAGAAAACAATGTATTGCTCAGGATTTATTGGGGCTCCATTGTGCCAAAGCTCAAAGTGCAGGTGTGGGCCTGTGGTTAGCTCGCCCGAGTTGCCAATAATAGCAATGGCCTCGCCAGCTTTAACCTGTGCCCCCGATTGCTTCAACAGCTTGCTGTTGTGCTTGTATACCGAAAGCAAATTGTTTTCATGCTGAATTTGTATAACATAACCCGTTTCCAAAGTCCAGCTCGAGAGGGTGACCGTACCATCGGCAATGGCCACAATTACTTCGTTGGGTGGGGCTACCACATCAACACCCAGGTGTCCGAGCCTTGCATTGAACGAGTTGGTGATAACACCTTTAACGGGAGGGAAAAAGTGCAGACGTGTTAGGTTGCCCCTATCGTTTTTCGTGTCCATTACAGAGAGGTTGTACAGTTCTTCCGTTTCAATTTGCATACGTAAGAGTGAGTCCTCCATCGATCGAGAAAAGCTTATCTCGCTATACCTAATTGATGTGTCGGGGATGCTCTCCAAATTGTCGGGGCTATCACCCCTAAGTATTGTATGTAAATTGCCCAGGTAGATTTTCCACTGCTGAAGTTCTCGCTCTAAGCTATCGGTTTTTAGCGCATTCTCCACAATATGCCTGCGTGTGGTGCCATCGGGGTAGCCAGGGATAAACTCGCGGATTGGAGTAAAAGCAATTAGCACAGTAACCAACGCTACAAGCAGGATGGCCGTCCCTCCAACTATAGCAATTACGTTCAGCCTCGATAAGCGCATAACTAGCACTTCCTCAAAAGTCTGGTCGTTGTATATGCTAAGCCGATATTTGTTTTTCAGCCTGTGGATGTACTTCTTCTTCGATGTGTCCTTAGCCATAACCTTTTGTTCGAATTGGTGCAAATATAGCTTTTTTTACTGTAAGCCTTTGATGCCAAATTGCAATCTGCTGTAAATAGAGCCCCACATCCTATTAAATTTTGTTAATTACTCCTTAAGCTTTGGCGCGGGAAAGTACCCTTGGTAACAACAACGATTTGCATACCGAAGTTTTTCGGAGTTTCTACTGGAAATTATTTATGTTGATAAAACAAAAAGTTTTTCGATATAGTTTGTGGGGTTGTAATTTTTTTCTACCTTTGCACCGCAATAACGGCGAAAGTTCTTTTAAACTTAACATATTATATTGCGGGGTGGAGCAGTTGGTAGCTCGTTGGGCTCATAACCCAAAGGCCGCAGGTTCGAGTCCTGCCCCCGCTACTACGACAAGGCTCTGCATAATTGCAGGGCCTTTTTTGTTTACCAGCGATGTACACAGTTTACGTTTTATACTCGGAGTCTTATCGGAAGATATACATCGGGTACACCTCCAACATGGAGCAACGGCTGCGGTCGCACAACGAGTTGTCCAATAAGGGCTACACCTTCCGCTTTCGTCCTTGGAAACTGGTTTACTCAGAGGTGTTTGAAACCAAGTCCGAGGCGACGCAGCGGGAAAAATCGCTGAAGTCGGCCAAGGGGAGAGCGTTCATCTGGGAGGTGATCCGAAATGGATAGCCGCTCGTTGGGCTCATATCCGCCGGCTGGCGGACGCAGGTTCGAGTTCCGCCGGTGGGCGGACACAGCCTGCCCCCGCTACTACGATAAGGCTCTGCACAGTTGCAGGGCCTTTTTTGTTTACCAGCGATGTACACAGTTTACGCCTTATACTCGGAGTCTTATCGGAAGATTTACATCGGGTACACCTACAACATGGATCAACGGCTGTGGTCGCACAACGAGTTGTCCAATAAGGGCTACACCTTCCGCTTTCGTCCTTGGAAACTGGTTTACTCCGAGGTGTTTGAAACCAAGTCCGAGGCGACGCAGCGGGAAAAATCGCTGAAGTCGGCCAAGGGGAGAGCGTTCGTCTGGGAGGTGATCCGAAATGGATAGCCGCTCGTTGGGCTCATATCCGCCGGCTGGCGGACGCAGGTTCGAGTTCCGCCGGTGGGCGGACACAGCCTGCCCCCGCTACTACGATAAGGCTCTGCACAGTTGCAGGGCCTTTTTTGTTTACCAGCGATGTACACAGTTTACGCCTTATACTCGGAGTCTTATCGGAAGATTTACATCGGGTACACCTACAACATGGATCAACGGCTGTGGTCGCACAACGAGTTGTCCAATAAGGGCTACACCTTCCGCTTTCGTCCTTGGAAACTGGTTTACTCCGAGGTGTTTGAAACCAAGTCCGAGGCGACGCAGCGGGAAAAATCGCTGAAGTCGGCCAAGGGGAGAGCGTTCGTCTGGGAGGTGATCCGAAATGGATAGCCGCTCGTTGGGCTCATATCCGCCGACTGGCGGACGCAGGTACGAGTTCCGCCGGTGGGCGGACACAGCCTGCCCCCGCTACTAAAAATCCTTGTAAGCACCTAACTTGCAGGGGTTTTCTTTTTGTTGGGAGGCAGTTTTAAATTAATAACCCTACCCATCAACCCAGTCGCCATTCAATTTTATTAGCTCAATTAGCTCATCTACGGCTTTGTCCTCTGGGATATTCTTTTTCACAACCTCCTGCTTTCGGTACAGTGTAACCCTTCCTGGGCCTGAACCCACGTAGCCGTAATCGGCATCGGCCATTTCGCCAGGGCCATTCACTATGCAACCCATTACCCCAATTTTTAATCCCTTAAGATGCGCAAGGCGTTGCTTTACCTTAAGCAGGGTTTGGTTTAGGTTAAATAACGTTCGCCCGCAGCCAGGGCATGAAATAAACTCCGTTTTGGTGATACGAACCCTAGAGGCTTGCAGAATGCCAAAGGTGGTGGATCGTATGGATGATTGGGTGACCTGACTGACGTCGGCAGGCTGATTGATTGTGAGCATAAGGCCATCGGCTAGGCCATCGATAAACAGCGGGCCAGCAATGGCCGAGGTTTGTATTTGGAGGTTGGCCGAGGTGGTGTCTCTAAGCTTTAGCGAAGCAACTATTGGTATGGTTAGCCCTGCTGTTATAATCCTAAATATGGCATTTCTTAGGGCGTAAAAATCGTTGTAATCTCTGGCAGCTATGATAAGCGCAGTATCAGACAAACCTTTTAGCCTCTCAACCAATTCGGGTGTTATATCAATAGCATCAATTTCTATAAAACTTAACTCAGTTGGGGGTTTTGAAGGTGTGGCTTGATCTAGGTTAACAAGATGATATTTGCAAAGCCTGCTTGTTCCAACAAGGGGTAGTTGATGCGAATTCTCCAATCCATCGGGTGCAGCATCTCCAACGTAAATGTAGTCGGCAGCATTCTCATCAGATTTCCACTCGCCATTCTCATTGTCGTACAACCAACCCCACTGCGCTAGTATATCGTAATTTAAGCCTTGGATATTAGCCATGACAATTGGTGGGTTGTCGCCTCCAACGTTACCAACAGCCTTGCTATTAATCTTTTTAAATTCAAATGGATTTACGGGGATATCATCAACGTGTGGTATGCTTACATTTTGCCAATGGGCAAAAATATTCACCAGGTTTTGAGCCACGGGTATCTCATTGGCCGGTTCTTCGGTTAGCGATACCCTAATGGTATCGCCAATGCCATCAATTAGCAATGCGCCAATGCCAACAGCCGACTTTATACGACCATCTTCGCCCTCGCCAGCCTCGGTTACGCCTAGGTGTATGGGGTAGTTCAGGTTCTCGTCCCTCATCATGGAGTACAGGTGGCGTGTGGCTTGCACCATTACCCGCGTGTTGCTCGATTTCATGCTCACCACCACTTTGTGGTGATTATGCTTGCTGCAGATACGCACAAACTCCATGGCGGAGTGCGCCATACCAATGGGCGTATCGCCATACCTACTCATAATGCGTTGCGATAGCGAGCCGTGGTTCACGCCAATGCGTATGGTAACATCGTTCTGCTTGCAAATATCTAGAAGTTCGAGAAATCTTGATTCGGCTCGCTGCAGCTCCTTTCCGTACTCAGCATCTGTAAAAGTAAAAGTGGAGGTTCTCGATTTATCCGAGAAGTTTCCGGGGTTTATCCTTATTTTATCAGCGTGTTGTGCTGCTTCCATAGCAGCAGCCGGATTGAAGTGTATGTCGGCAATAAGCGGAGTGTTGTAACCGCGCTGGCGGAGTTCCTGCTTCACAAGTCCTAAACTTTGCGCCTCCTTAACACCCTGGGTAGTTAGTCTTACATATTCAGCACCTGCCTTTATGGTCGAAATGCACTGCTCAACCGTTGCCTCAATTTGATTGGTGTTGGTGGTGGTCATGGTTTGCACCCTAATGGGATTGGAGCCCCCCAGTGCAATTCCACCAATATTCACCTCGAGTGTAGGTTTGCGTTTGTAGATGCTTGTGTTGTATATGTCTGCTTGGAGGTTATTCATGGCAAAAAGTTTTCACAAAGTAAATCCTTTGCATCATTTTAAACAACAACACTGTAGTTTGTTTTGCATAACATCAAAAAAAAGATGGAGTTAAAACCTGTAAAGTATGAGTTTATTGCTAAGTTTGCTAAGTCCCTAATCTTTAATATCATTAAACCATGAAGAATATAATTGTTCCCATCGATTTTTCGGAAGAATCGCTGAATGGCCTTAGGCTTGCCATTCATTTTGCCAACAGGTTTAGCAGTAGAGTGCAAATGGTGTATGTGCAAAAGTACCCATCGGAGATGGGGCGAATAGGCTATGAGGAGGAGAAGAGAAATGCGTTGCAGAAGTTCGAGTTGCTTAAGCAGGAATACGCACCTAAGCTTCATAAACCCGAACTACTGGAGTATATCGTGAAAAAAGGTAAGATTTTTCGTGAGGTGGTGAACCAAGCGCAGGCCTTCGATAACTCTGTAATTGTTTGCTCAACCCATGGAGCATCGGGGTTCGAGGAACTGTTTATTGGTAGCAACGCCTTGAAAATTGTTTCTGCATCAGATCTCCCTGTTATCACCATTCGCCACGGTTCTGTAGCCCGCGAGGTTAAAACCATAGTGCTCCCCATCGACTCGTCCAACGAAACTCGGCAAAAGCTACCCCTTACGGCTCAGGTTGCGGCAGCATTTGATGCCGAGGTGCACGTGCTGGGGCTAACTACCACCGAAAGCGATGATATTGAGAACAAGGTGGCTGCTTACTGCAAACAGGTTTGTGAGTATCTAAAGGATCATGGTGTTAGGTACAAGCTCGAACGGCAAAAGGGTCGCGATGTAACATCAACAGCAATTAGCTATGCCCTTGATGTGGAGGCCGACCTTATTTCGATTATGACTGAGCAGAACGACAGCCTTGCCGATATAGTGCTTGGAACTGCAGCACAGCACATGCTCAACAAATCGCCAATTCCGGTGCTAAGCGTTACACCCAAAGAGATCTTTATTCTTGGTAGCTTCAGAACCAGTGGTGCTCCATACTAGGTGTTAGGTTTTCTTGTTGACTTGTTGTAGGCATTACTTCAACTTTAGTAAACCTACAAACTAATGGCGTAGCCACTAGCATTGTTGTACAACAGAACAAAACGTTAAACTTAATTAGGATTATATAAATTTTGCAAAACTTTTTTTGTAAATTGCTGTATAAGCACCAAAATGTTCCAAATAAGCTGCATATGGCATTGCAACAATTTGTTTCCCCAAGATGCATGCAAGACATGAGGTTTAGGACAATTAAAACACGCTAAAGGGTATGTCAGAAAAGGTTTCATTGCTTTACGTTGACGATGAGTCAATCAACCTAAAGCTCTTTGAACTTAATTTTAAATCGAAGTTTAGAGTTGTAACTGCGCTTTCGGGCGTTGAGGGTCTTGAAATTCTTAATAGTGACCCTAGCATCTCGGTGGTTATTAGCGATATGCGTATGCCCAAGATGGATGGCCTAGAGTTTATTGCCAAGGCCAAGCAAACCTTTCCGCACATTGTGTATTACATATTAACAGGCTTTGATATTACCGATGAGATTAACGAGGCTCTTAGTACGAACCTGATAGATAAGTACTTCAGAAAGCCTTTCAACTTCAGAGAAATTGAGGGTGCTATTGCTTCTGCCCTGGATTAGGTTTACTACCCAAAGAATATTTCCATTGCCCCCTCAGTATATATTGCCGAGGGGGTTTTTGGTAAAAAGAAAATAATTACCTTAGTGTAAATAATTCTGAATAGTATGGAATCCTTCTCCGACTTTTACCGAATGGTTGTTGACTTTCTGTCAAAGCCTGTGTTCTCTTCCTCCGACTCAAGGATTTCAGTAGGTATGTTGCTATACCTTGTGCTGGGGTCGTGGCTCATCATTTTTCTCGCTAAGCTTTTAAGCCAGCTGGTGGTTGAACGTTTGCTAAGAAGGTATGGAACCGAAAAGGGGGTTTCCCATGCCATTGGCACCATTTTTAGGTACATATTTGTTTTTATTGGCCTAATAGTGGTTATTCAGTCTACAGGGATTGACCTTAGTGCTCTAACTGTTCTGGCTGGCGCCTTGGGTGTGGGTATTGGTTTTGGCCTGCAGAACGTAACCAACAATTTTATTAGCGGAATAATAATTCTTTTTGAGCGACCCATTAAGGTGGGCGATAGGGTGGAGCTGCCCGAGCTCGACAACCTTACAGGCGATGTGGTTAATATCTCGGCAAGGAGTACAACCATTAATACCAACGATAATATTACCATAGTGGTTTCCAACTCAAAATTTGTTTCTGATGCTGTAATAAACTGGAGTTACAACGATACCAACGTGAGGTTCAATATCCCCGTAGGGGTTTCATACAAAGAGGATCCCGAGGTTGTCAAGCAAATTTTAATTGATGTGGCCAAGGCTCACCCCGGAGTTCTTATTAACCCCCCGCCCGATGTGCTTTTCGATGAGTATGGCGATAGCAGCTTAAACTTTTTGCTTCGTATATATACTAACGAGTTTAGTCGTAAGCCCAGGGTGCTTAAAAGCGATTTGTACTACGCAATATTTAAAAAGTTTAAGGAGAAGGGCATTGAAATTCCCTTTCCGCAGCGCGATGTGTACATTAAGGAGAATGTTACTACCCCCAAATAGCCTTACCTAAACATCATTTTTTCGCTTACATATCGTCGATTAGTCCCTCCTTTTGTAGCTCTCTGAGCACAAGTTCGGTCATCTCGCTTTTAAATGGGAATTCATGGCGCACATCGTTTACGTAAGCCTTTAGCCGCATCTTGAGTATAGGTTGATTGTTAGTTTTCTCACTAAAGAAAAGCACGGTAATGGGCTTGTTTAGGTAGATGTATTTTGATACCTGAGCAACCTCAAGGGCTATCTCGCGGGCGCGTTTGGTATCGATGGTGTGGGGTAGGTACACCTCGGCCACTACCTGACAGTTATTCTCGCTCGAGTTGGCGTTGGAAATGGACTGGTTCATCATCTCGGAGTTGGGGATGGTAACCACGCTGTCGTCAGGGGTTACAATTCGTGTAGATCGGAGCCCCACCTCAAGCACCTCGCCGTAGTACTTCCCCGACTCAATCTTATCACCAATCTGAAAGGGCTTGTCGAAAAGTATCATCAGCCCACCAAAGATATTCTTGAGCAAGTCCTGCGAAGCAAAGCCAATGGCCACACCCACCGATGCAAAGAATGCGAATACCGTTTCTCGTGGAGGCTGAAATATTCCGCTAATAATTATGTATGTTACAAATGCCCAACCCGCAATTTTCACCATGGGTAGTATACGTCGAATTGATGGCTGATACTTGGGTTGCCTATCGCTAATTAGTGAGAGTATTCCAGAGATTGCCTTGAGTATAAAGTAACCAATAAAAATGAAAACGATGGACCAGAAAATCTTACCAAATGATATCATTCCCTTTACGTCGGGAGGGTGAGTAATCTCTTCTCTGAGCGATGGTGTGGTTTTTGCTTTCTCCGTGGGCGTGTCGATTTGGGGCTCTTTGGCTAACCCTTTAGTTGTTACTACTACAACAGTTGAATCGGTACCCTCTGGATTAGTTGGCTGTGCTTGTTGCCATATGTAGGCATTGGAGCCTGAAGCTGTGGTAAGCCCCAAAAGGCATAGCATCAGAATTATCGTTTTCCTTCTTATGTCGGTTGCTATTCTATTCATGGTTTGTATAGTGTTTTTCAGTGGGTTCAGGATGTTGGCTAGTGAATCAAATTCTTATCCTTTAGCAGCTGCACCGTTTGGCGGTATAGCAGGGTGTGAACAGAGAAGAAGCGGCCATTCTCAACCACTATTCCCCGATCGCTTAGCCTCATCAGCATAAGTTTGGCTTGCCTTGCATTAATATTGAGCACGTTGGCAAGTTCCTGCGCCTCGAGCTTCTCATGCAGTATAAGGCCATGCAACCCAAATACAACATCCTGCTGCAGGTTCTGAATAAAGCTAAAGTCAACCCCATCGAGCGAGTTGATATGGCAGGTGTTCTCTTCAATCTTATCTATACTCCTAATCCAGAGCTGCAGCGCAAAGGCAATGTTCGAGCGGGTAAACCCATTAAGCATATCAAAAAACTTGTCCTTTAGGTAAGCCTGCTGTTGCTCGGGGTTCATTTTCACAAACGAGCGAGTGGACAGATCGATACCTGAAGGCTTAAAGTTGAGGTAGTAGCCGCTGGTTTTGTGGCGCAGCATAATTATGCTCTCTATCTCCTCAGCGTTTAGGTTATCCATACGAATAACCAGAGGGAAATATCCGTAGAGCCCAATGGATTTATTAAGGTATTGCGAGGGGTATAACCCGCTGGTGCATACCCAAAATATACTTTTGCTGGTGCTGCTCATAAGCTCAAATAAATGCTTAAGGCTTTTAAATCCCCCAGGCTGGCGGATGTAAAGTAGGTGGAGCTTGTCGAGGTAAACAATAAAGGGCTCTTGTTGTGTGGCAAACCCAGTAAACTCCTGAGCGCTGGCAAATCCAGTGCCCCTTATGCTTAACCCAAGCTGATTTAGCAGTTGCTCTTGGCTAACGATTCGTTCGCTAAGGGTTACGGTTTTTATCAAGGGCTTAGGGTTAAGCTGGTTCTCGAAGAACATTTCGCAAAACGAGCTTATACCGCTACCCATTTCGCCCACAATGAGCACGGGCATAAAGCTGCCCGCCTGCCACTTCTCGTAGGCTTGCCCTAAGGCTTTTGTCTCAGTGGTTCGCTCAAAGTAAAAGGTTTCGTCCTTTAGCGGCTCGTTTACAAATAGCCTACGGTACACAAAAGGCAAGCTTTGGAATGCTTGCTCGCTCTTCACAAGAAACTCGCTTACCTCAATGGAGATATCCTTGGCTGTATGCTGAATGCCCAGCTTGCCCTTTAGGTACCCAATGCTTTTGTTTACCTTCTGATTTGTTAATCGGTATGTACTTACGGCTTTACTTATAGACCTCAGAACGATAAGCCTTACTGCTTTTGCCACCCGTTGGCCCCTACGTATGGCTCTTGCTTTTGCTATTCGGTATTTAATCTTCTCAACCGTTGAGTTATCAGTTAGTTCGAAAAGGGAGTTGGAGAACTCTTCGACTGCTGCGCCAAAATCTTTTTGCAGCTCATCGATAAACTGCTTGAATCCATTCCTTAGATCCTCATACTTGTTCGCTGCACGCTCCATCCCCGAGAGGGCATTGTCGAGGCTTGCCTGTAGGCCTTCTGCCCCTTGCTCATCGAGGATTACAAGTGAGGTTTCGAGGTTGAAAAGAACAATCCGACCAAGGTCATCAAGCTGTAGCCTAATCTGCTCCAGCTCGTCAATGCTGTGGGTTTTAATGTTTTTAGCCGCTCTTTTTAGCTCCTCCGTCATCTCAAACTCAATCAGCTCGTTGGCCGAGATGGAGCTAAGGGCTTTGCTTGGGTAGGCCTGCGAGGGGTCAAAGCCTTCAACTAGGATTCGTTGCTGAGTCATTTCACCAAGATCGGAAAGCAGCTTACTCTCAGCCTCGTCGATAATAAGGGGGAAATCCTGCTTGAAAAGGGTATTTGTTATCTCGCTGATTATACCATTTATTAATACTTTGCCTGCATTGTACTTTAGTAGCTGAACGCTTTTTTTGAACTCATCCAAATCCTTTAGCTCAATGCTTTCTTTAACCTTTGCAATAAATTCAGGTATCTTTGCTAGCGGTTCCCCAACCACTTCGGCCTTTCCTTGCAGCCTATACTTGAAATGCAAACCAGCCTTTTGCGCATTGGTGGTGAGCACATAGATTTCTTGGTTAAATTTCCAGTCGTCGGCCAGTATGTACAGGGTGTTAAGCCGGTTGTTCAGCTGGTTGGTGTAACGCTTCTTGATTCTGGATAGGTCGCGTTTACGCCTTGCCTCGCGATGCTTAAACGATTTAAACTCTAGGGTGCCACCAATCTTAACCTGTTGAACAAACTGCTCATCAATTGAATTCAGTCCTTCAGTCAGCAGTTTTACCAGCCTGGTTCTGTGCAAGGTTACCTTACGCTTAATGCTCCTTAGCTTTTTTTGGTGTATATCTTTCCAACCCTGGGTAAACTCCTCTCTGTTTATTTCGTTAAGCGCAAACTTGTTGATATGTTCGTACAGCTCATCATCTACCATCCACATTTCGTTGGCCAGCAGAGCACTTTGCTTGTATGCCTCATCGGCAATGTCGATAAATTGATGAAGGAAAAGGTTGCCGAAGTACCAGCTGCTTAGCTTGCGTATGGGGATTTTCTGCTTCCACGGAGGGGTTTCCTTGGCAGATTTCTTAAAGATTTTTCTAACAAGATTTCCTGCTTTGGTGGGCGTGGAGTATAACCAGAACCCTACTCGTTTTAGTAGCTTGATCAGCTTCTCACGAGACCCATCGGTGGCAATGGGGTAAAATCTTTCTTCGGGCTGATTCGCAACCCAGTGCCTGGGCAGTTTTTTAATAAATCTGAAGAACTCATCATCAAATGTACCGAGGCATTGCTTTGGGTTTAATGAGATTCTGTCGCCTATCCACCCATCGAGCGCGGTTAGCATATCGTTGCGAAACCGAATATGCTCCAATAGTATTCTAATGCTGTCCTCTTCGTCCTCAAAGCCTTCAAGCTCTTCAATATGTTTTTGGCTTAGGTTGGTGTAGCTAGCAAGCCACTGCTCAAGGTTGGTTAGGGGTTTTTCAACTATTGGGGTAAGCCTTTCCGATATCAGCCCTTTTATGCTGTGCAGATGATTGCCAATGCGCTTATCGATATTCATAATGCCTAGGTTGAATGTAAAGTATGGGCTTGCTCTGCAGAGCAAACCCATACCAAATTTAGCATAAATAGCATTTAGACAACCCCTCCTTGAGGTTTTTTTCTGCGCAATAAGTCCTGCAAGAGCTTATACCTCGCCAATTTGGGGGAAATTGTATTCGTAGTTCAAGGGAATAATGTCGTTGTATGCTTCCATTGTACCATTCGCAAGGCAGGTTTCAATAATTTTGCGACCCACCGGATGAAGCTCAGGGGTTAGGTACTGGGGCAACTCCTTTTTAAAGAAGTCGAATAGGATCTTTGCTCCAGCATCGTAGCCCTCTGTTCCCACATCTACCTGATGGTGAACCTGAAGAAATCGCTTGGGAACGCTTGCCCCCTCAATGGTGAGGTACTTTAGCTCATAGCCTAATAACGAGCAGCGAGCCTCTTGGTACTGGTCGGTGCGTAGCTTGGCGCTTCCCCTGCGGGTAAGGTACTCGCGCATGAGCAGCTGGGGCTTAAAGCCTACTTTCCAAGCGCCAATGTGCTGGTTCGGTACCAGGGTGTATCGGGTGCGGGGGTTATCCATAATCTGCTCAAGCAGTAGGTTTGCATGCCTCACCCTAAGGCCCGAAGCGAATGGCCAGTAGGAACCCACACCTTCCGACTCCATACCCTCGCCACCCACAATGCTGGGGTTGCCATGTCCACGGGGCGAAACCAATCGCCATAACCACGCCAATGCTGGGGGTAAAATATGGAATAAGCCCAGAATACCATAGGTAGGATTTTCCTTTGTACAAGGGGGTGTTCGAACCCCAAAGCTTCGCACATCAACCGAGATGGGTGTACCAATAACATTGGGCATACTCTCGCGGGGCAATACCACCCTAGGGTTTGGGCATCGCTTACCCGGCGCATCCTCAATGTGATTCCATGCAAGCGCTGTGCTGTCGGGCATGGTGTCGATATTTAGGAATAGTAGAGGTCTGCTGGGGTTTATGGTTATTTTTTCGAGAAGCGGATCGTCGCCATACTCCTGTATGCTATCAACCCTAATAAACCAAGAGTTCTCGGCATCGGAAACCCAAAGCTTGCCATTATCCTTTTGTATCGATGGATGGCAGAAGGCCATGTCGTCGGTAACGGGGTTGAACGAGCAGAACATGGGTAGGTTAATAAATCGCGATTCGCCAGTTATAATATTCTGGCCTATCTTGATATCGCCTTTGGGCTCACGCACAATGGTTTGTAGCATCTCACTTTTTCCTCCACCGCTGGCTCCTTCATGCATGAATGTGGTGATATTGTCGTAGGGACTTATTACCTGAACTGTTGAGCAGTGGGCTGTTACCCAACCCTCGCGCTCGCCCTTGGTGAGTAACGCTCCGTAAAGACCCTTTTTGGCACTGGGGCCAGGGTAAAGGTTGTACGAGTATATTTCATGAAGCGTTTGGGTGCGGTTGTGCACAACCACCTGCTTCCCGTCGAAGTGGGTATGGCGGAAGGGCGGTGCAACGTATATAACCGACTCAACCTTAAAATCGCTTGTAAGGTCATCAATGGGTACAATTTGCTGAAGCATGGCCAACCCCAGCGCAAAGAAACCTGCATTGGCAGGGGCAATCGCAATACCACCCACACCAATCCCATCGCGACCAGCAAAGTAGAAGAATACGGCCAACTCCTGATTCTTAAGCCACTCGAAGGTTTCGGCTTTTAATGTGTTGAACTCATACTTGTACTTATCCCTAAATCGGGCTTTATCGCTGGGCAGATCATCGGCTATTACCATGGTGCCCGGATCGCGGCGGCGCATATAGGGCTCAACGTAGTTGGCCGAAATACCGTTGGTTACACGATGCACTATGGCTTCGGTAATCTCTCCCTTCCCGGCTACATCGTACTTCACTTCGTAGGTGTTTTGCCCCTCGCCACCCAGCGCGGCTATGGCCAGCTCATCGGTTGTGTTAAAATGGGTGTAGCCCTTACAGCTGTTTAGTAACTCCTCAGCATCACTAGGAATGGTCACTCCTTTGGCGCACAGTGTTTCAAATAGGTTGCTCATAATAATATTTTGATTTGTTTGTCCAATAATCCTTAGTTTCAGAATTTGTCCCCCCCCCCTTGCTTACTCAGCCATCATCTCTATGGTGGCTTCACTTCCAGCAGTAAAAATGCTTGGAGTTAGATTTCGGAGGTTGTAACGCGAGCTCATCGACTCGCCATATGCACCGGCTGATCGAATTGCCAACAGATCGCCGCGCATAAGTTTTGGGAGTTCAATCTCGGTGCCAAACACATCGCTACTTTCGCAAATTGGCCCCACTACATCGTAGGTATCATACTGATCAACCAGAGGACTAACACAGTAAATACTGTGTTTAGCCTGGTATAGGGCAGGTCGAATTAGGTTGTTCATGCCTGCGTCAACAACTGCAAAGGAGCGATCTTCGCCTCGTTTGATATAAAGTACTCTGGTGAGTAGCTCGCCACATTGTCCAACCAGCGATCGTCCCGGTTCAAAGTGAACACTAACCTCATTCCCAACGTTGAGGTTGGTGGCAAAGGTACCAAAATATTCGGAGAAGTTTGGTATGGGGTTCTCCAACGGGTTCTCGTAATCGATGCCCAATCCCCCGCCTAGGTTGATGTATGTTAGCATTAGGTTGCTAAACCGTTGGTATACCCCATTAGCAAATTGGGCCAGCTGGGTAAATTTTGTGAAATCGAGAATTTGTGAGCCAATATGGAAATGAAAGCCAATAAGTTTCACCCCGTTAAGGGTAGGTAGAACCCTAATGGCCTCCTCCAGCTCCTCATTGCTAAAGCCAAATTTATTTTGGCTAGTTCCTGTGGTGATGTACTTGTGCGTACCAGCATCGAGGTTAGGGTTTAGCCTAAGGGCAACGGGCGTTACTTTTCGCTTGGTAGCCGATAGTTCATCTATTACCAGCAGCTCCTCGAATGATTCTACATGAATACATTGAATTCCCTTAACAATGGCTAGCTCTATCTCTGCATTGGTTTTGCCTACCCCAGCAAATACAATTCTGCCTGCAGCAAATCCTGCATCGAGAGCTGCTTGCACCTCGTTGCCGCTCACGCAGTCGGCACCTATACCACTTTGGGCAATTGTTTCGAGAATTCTAGGGTTTGAGTTGGCCTTTACGGCGTAATGGAGGTTGTATCCGTATGGCGAAGATTCGGCTATCGCCACATCCAGTGTTTGCCTTAGCAGGCCTAGGTTATATCTATATGCTGGTGTTTCCATTATTTACTGTGCTTACTGTTTGTGGGTTATTAACTACTTGCTGTAATGCCCGTAGGGCATCAATTTTTCTCTCGCTTTGAACCAAAAGGGTTATGTTGTGCGAGCTTCCTCCGTACGATATTAGGCTGATGGGAATATTTCGTAACGAATTGAATACCCTTGAGGCCATTCCTGGGTTTTGTGCAAGAAAATCGCCTACCACGCAGATAATGGTTTGGCCCTGCTCAACCTCTACAGTGGAAAACGATGTAAGTGCCTTAAGGATATGCTCCAGATGGCTTGTATCGTCAATGGTTAGGGTTACAGCAACTTCCGATGTGGTGATAAGGTCGACCGGGGTTTTATACTCATTAAAGATGTCGAAGACCTTCTTCAGAAAACCGTGTGCCATCAGCATTCTAAGCGATTTAATTCGAATGGCGGTAATGCCATCCTTGGCGGCAACTGCTTTAATACCACCTTCACGTTGTTGCGATGTAATGGCGGTGCCTGCATCGTTTGGATTCAAGGTATTCTTGAGCACCACTGGGATATTCTTTTCCTGGCATGGGTGAATGGTTGATGGATGAAGAATTTTAGCTCCAAAGTAGGCCAGCTCTGCCGCTTCGTCGAACGAAAGTTCACGGATGGGCAGCGTTCCCTCAACGTATCGAGGATCGTTGTTGTGGAATCCATCAATATCGGTCCATATTTGCACTTCGCTAGCATTTATGGCATGGCCAATTATTGCTGCGGTATAGTCGCTACCCCCACGTTTTAGATTGTCGACCTCTCCACGTGAGTTTCGGCATATAAAACCTTGGGTTATTATAACATTGATTCCTGTGCATGAGTCGAGCAGACGGCTTAAATTCTCGGCAATATAATAATGGTCTGGTTCGCCATCCTTATCAATCCGCATAAAGCTAAGCGCAGGTAGTAGTGCGGAGTCTACGCGTTGCTCGTTGAGGTACAGATGGAATAGGTTGGTGGACAGGATTTCGCCTACGGCCAGTATCTCTTTTTTGGCAGTTGAGTCTGCATTTTCAACTTTGTTGTACAATTCGTTTAATTTTTTTTTAATCAACTCTTTACCCTTCATTTTGTATTTTGATGATGCAAAAAGGTTGTCGCAAGTGGTCATGTGCATCTGTTCAACCTCTTTCAGCTTATCCTTAGCCAGCTTGGTATTACCCTTTGCCGCCAGGTTTGTTGATTCCACTAGAATATTGGTTACCCCGGCCATAGCCGATAGAACCACTACAATGGGTTCTGTGGTGGGGATAATGCGCCTCAGGTTCTGAATGCGCTCTGCGGATCCCACCGATGTGCCGCCAAACTTTAAAACTTTCATCTTTGTAATTGAAGGGTTTGATTAAACAAAAAAAGGCCTGCAGAATTCTGCAGGCCTTGTATCTATCTAGATTAAGAGTTTTCGCTATTCACCCATTTCACCTAGCCTGCGTAAGAACATACGTTTCTTCATCAACATAGCCATAGCCATGTCGTTACGTTTATCCTTAAGCATAGAGGTGAAAATGGTCAGTGTCATAACTTGCTGTTTATGGGTGCAATATTAGTCATAATTTTTTTACTGCAAATTTTTTGGATTGATTTTTTTATTCTTGCAGCGTTTAAAAAGGTAAATGCGTAATAGGTATGTAAATGCTTTTGTTTCGTTTTTCTTTATGGTAGCCCAACAATAGATTAATTGTATGAAAAGATTAGCCTATACAACCATTGCGTTTTTTATGCTTGCGAGTAGCCATGCGCAATATTATAGCGACAGACCCCTCGAAATGACTTTTGAACAGTCCGATTTCTTTTTTTCTCCATTGCACATAAATCCATATGGTACCCATAATTTTGCAATGGCCTCGCAGCTTTCACTAGATCACCCGCTGCTCAATATTCAGCGAAACCCTTCCACGGTTTCCGAGTACAGATCCGATTCGTTACCATCAAATTATTTATATATCGATTTTAGAAATTCCTTAAGTACTACAAATAGAGGTTATTCAGGGATTTACCCTATGGTTTACGACTATATCCCCAGGTATGGCTATTACTACACCTCTAAACGAAACGAAGTATCACCCTTGCTGAGCTTGGCATATTTAACACAACTCCCTGTTTTAAATAACTCCATTTCGATAGGAGCAACCTATCAGATAATAACTCAGGGCGAGCGGTACTATGCTATTCCTTACGATATTTACCGAAGCAATGCAGGGAAAACTTTTGACGGATATACCTATATGGGAACCGAGGGCTATACAATCGAAGATCGTTTTTCGGGTTCCGATGAAATGTACCATGAGGGGCATTCGTTAAATCTTTTCCTTAGCTGGAAGCCCACTGATGCCTTATCGATTGGCGCTAAGGCTGGTCGTTTTATTTTCGATCGTGAGGGAAGTTTTGGGAGTAGCAATCTTTGGAACCAGAGGCCAGATTACCAGTCGTATTGGAAAAATTTCGAGAACCGAAGTCAGGAGTATGATCATTGGGATTTCTCTCTTGGATTAAACTATTTGGCAGGTAAAAATAAAATCGGTTTCTACGCTGGTTATTTAACTGGAACGGCAACTCAACTATTGGACAGGGACGATGAATCGATCTCGAATAGTGGACAGGAGGGTAGCACCAGCTGGAGCGATTACAGTAGTTGGTACGTGTCAGATCAGAGTTGGGAGCATATGGGACAAAATATTTACGGTGGATTTCAGTGGGAGCGGGAGGTTCGATCCGATTTAACTTTTCGCTTGTTATACAACCTGTCATTGTCTGAACAGGATATTTCTCTAGCCTCAAGCATTGAGAGTGAATCGGAGAACGATTACTACTACGAGTACTCCAGCAGGGTAAGCGAAAGTAATGGGTATTCCAATATGCACGATTATAGAACGGGCTCGGGTACGCGAACCAAGTTGACCCATTCTGTTGGCGCAGGATTTGAGTGGCAGCTGGGCGAAGGTAAAAAGGTTCGATTTGGAGCCATAGCCGGAATTCGCAAGCAGCAAACCAACACCAGCGAGGATGTTGATGCCTATGGAGAGTCGTACTATTACTCAAGGTACGATTACGAATCAACAATAAATACGTGGGAAAGGTACACCAGAACTGTCGAGGACAAAACTATTCTTTGGGAGTTCGATTCTCGATTGAGATCTTTTCAAATACCCATATTCTACGAACGGAGTTATAGCGACCGTTTCACAATGATTTTTGGATATAATCGTACGATGAATTTTTGGCTGGTCGAAAGTAGTGCATTGATTCTTTACGATTATCGCGAGAGGGAATTTGATGGAGACATAACAATAGATCAAAACGTAGGCGAGAGAATTACTGAACCCCGCGATAGGGTTAGTCGTGTGTCCAATGCCTTTATGGGTGGGCTAAAGTTTAATCCAACCCAGCGATTTGGGGTCGAACTAATCGTTTCACCTGTTTTCGAGAAGAGTGCATTATCAAGTGAGCACCACTTTGGAATGCAGGTTTGGCTGGGCGTGAATATGAATTTGTAATGCGCAAAATTCATAATCTATTAACCAGATAGTATTATTGTAATTTCTTACTAACATTTGCATTAGCATTGCAGCGTTTCCAATATGATGTGCGTATTACATTATAAAAGCTAATACCTAACTTTATTTTTAGAATTATGAATACCTCAAAAAAAATCATTCTCGGCATTGTTATCCTATTGCCATTCCTTTTAATATCCTGTTTGCCCGAGCCCGAGCCCTACTTTCAAGGCGAATTGCCATCAACACCTGTAAATTTGGCTCCATTTAATACCGAGTACGACGACTATAACTCAACGGCACCAACCCTTGGAAGCCTTATCCCATTCTGCTTCTCAACCAACAGGAAAACCAGTGGGGGGAATTTTGATATTATTTACCAGCCCATGACGGTGTCGTTCTCAAAAATATCGGGAGAACTTGCCATTATTAATGGTTATTCGCACTGGGGTGTTTACCAGCCTACCCTTGATGTTATAAATGATGCAGTTGATAAGGCTAATACCGTTGGCAACGAGTTCGGGCCATACCTGGTTTTTAATCCCAATAGAAAAACTAACAGCGACGAATTCCTCCTACTTTACGCAACCGATATCACGGGTAAATTTCAGATTGGCTACACACACAATGTTGATTTAAACACCTTTACCGAAGGAGCACCACTTAGTGCATTCGCCTCGGATTATAACGATTTGTACCCATCTTTCAACAGCGATCTATCCAATGGCGATATATTAGGTATCTACTTTTGTTCCGACCGTGAGGATGATGTTTTTAACATCTACTTTACCCCAATTGATATTTCCGATGACAATCTTATTGAATCATTAGAAAACCTAAATGATATTGAAGTGGCTAAGGTTGAGGCCCTGTCGAGCGAGTACGACGATAAGTGCCCTTACTTTTTTGGTGACAAAATGGTTTTTGCATCTAACAGACCCGGTGGGCAGGGTGGTTACGATTTGTACTACTCCACGTTTGAGGATGGCCAGTGGTCGGCACCTGTGAACTTTGGGCCAACAATTAACTCCCCCGAAGATGAGTTTCGCCCAATTCTAATTGAGGAGTATGTTGATGTGGCGAAGTTTATGATGATCTTCTCTTCAAATCGCCCTGGAGGTAAGGGTGGGTACGACCTTTACTTTGTGGGTATTGATAAGTAGTAAGGAAACTTAAACAGATAAAACAATGAAAAATTTACTTCCAACTTTACTGATTCTTCCCCTTGTGTTTTTGGGAGGTTGCAAGAAGGATGACCCAATCCCCAACCATACCCCCAAGGTGATCGAGCTAACTACAAAATCGGCCGAAGTGATTTCCAACAGCAACGACTTTGGCATTGAGCTGTTTACCAAAACGGCTGCAGAGGAGAATAAAAACCTTATGCTGTCGCCCCTTAGCGCTAGCACCGCGCTTACAATGCTACTGAATGGATGTGCTGGAGAAACCTACACCCAGCTCAAAACCACATTGAAATACCCAGAGGATATGAGCATTGTTGAGGTGAACGAAGCTTATAATAGTTTGGTAGGACAACTTTTGCAGGCCGACCCAAAAGTTAAGTTGGCCTTGGCCAACGCCATATTCTACCGCAACGGGTTCTCCGTTAAGCCTTCATTCCTAAGCACAATGGACAACGATTTCGACGCCCTCATTCAGGGGCTCGATTTTGGATCTCCATCAGCACTTACTACAATTAACAAGTGGGCTAGCGATAATACCTTTGGGAAGATCCCCAAGGTTCTGGACGGTATTTCTAGTAATGCCGTGATGTTCCTTATGAATGCCCTTTACTTTAAGGGCGATTGGAGCTACCAGTTCGACAAGTCGCTTACCAATAACAGGCCATTCTACTTCGATAACGGAACCACTGCCAATGTGCCAACCATGCAGGGCGATGTGGGTGCACGAGTAGTCTATGGCAATAGTTATAAAGCCATTGAACTGCCATACGGACGAACCAATTTTACTATGGTTCTTATTGTACCCAACGAAACTTTACAGGATTTTAACACTGATTTTTCTGGTGGAGCATGGCAATCAATTACCTCATCGCTCGATAGCTACCCCGAGTTTGGGACGGCAGAGGTTTATATGCCCAAATTTAAGTTCTCATACGAGAAAATACTGAACGACCAGCTCAAGAGTATGGGTATGAATGATGCCTTTGATGAATTGCTAGCCGATTTGTCGGGTATTGCCGATGCATCAATATTTGTAAGCTTTGTAAAGCAAAACACCTTTGTTGATGTTAACGAAGAGGGTACCGAGGCTGCTGCTGTAACAACCATAGGGGTAGAGCTTACCTCCACTCCAGGGCCCGTAATCTTTAGGGTCGATAAACCTTTTGTGTTTGCCATTCGTGAGCGTACCACCAACACGCTAATGTTTATTGGTCAGGTTGCCGATCCCCGATAGATCTGGCTTTATTGAATCTTATTGCATTAATCGGTGGAAAACAAAATTAAATCGGGTCAATAAGAGTTATATTTATGGATTCGATTTAGTGGTACAGAATGGCTTGGAACAAACAGGATATTACGAGTTTATCGGATGAGGAGCTGATTGAGGGTTGCCTAAAGGTCAACTCGAAGTATCAGGAGGCCTTTTACAAACGGTATTTCTCTTTCGCCATGTCAATCGCTATTCGATATTTTCCAAACCAGAGCGAGGCTATGGCCATAGTAAACGATGGCTACGTAAAGGTGTTCGAATGTCTCCCCAGTTATAACCATGCCAAGCCATTTAAACCATGGTTTGCAACGATATTGGTCAATACAGCTATCGATAGCTTAAGGCGAAATCAGAAGCACTCATATAATTTGACCATTGATGATAACGAGCTAGGCAACGATATTGAACCCGAAGTGGAACAATCACTTAGTGCCGACGATATTATAAAGCTATTTGCCCAGCTTCCCGAGGTGTACCGCATAACCTTTAATCTTTACGAGATTGAAGGTTACACCCACGAGGAGATAGGGGAAATGCTGGGGGTGGCCACATCAACATCGCGATCGAATTTGACTAGAGCCAAAAGGATGATTCAAAAGCTATATAAGCTGCATATTAATTCTGAGAAGAGGTGCCATGAAGCAGTTTGATAAAGATTTTTCAGATAGGGTTAAGGAAACATTTGGCGGCTACAACGCCGAGCATTTGGCCAATGCCGGATGGGAGGCTTTTGTTCAAAAGCAGAATAAAACCAGAGGTATCCTTACTCTATTGCCCTTTTGGGCAAAGGCTGCATCCGTAGCAATTCTGCTTTCCCTTGGCAGCTATATGGCCTTTAGGGCGCTGCAACCCAATTCTCAAGGTACAAAGTTGGTCGAAAGTCAGGTGCGTGAACTCCCTCAAGCCATAATGGCAAACGAATCCGATGAGCAAAAAGCTTTGCCAGCATCTAACGTTGTTGAACCTACAAATCACTCATCAAAGGTTGAAAGTAGGGTGGTTAAAAAAGTATTACTTGAGAATATGCATCATGATCAGCTTGCTGTTTTGGATTCCGTTTTGGAGAAAGAACCCGACACGTTGCTTATGGCCGAAGCAATTAGCTCTGTTGAAGAAGGAGCCGATCTAAAGGAGATACAACAAAAGGATCATATGGGCGAGTTGGATTCGAAAGCAGAAAGCGATAAGCATGTAAGTACAGGCTATACGATGCAGCAACTTGTTGAGCCAATGGCTCAAGCCCACCAAACCCAGAGAACTAGAATTGCTGCTGGGCTTTCGGGTATGGTGGCTGCAGTAGAAAACCTAATCTCCGATGCCCCGGGCGTTTCTGTTGGGCTGTACACCGAGCATAAGCTAAGCAACAAAATCTACATAAGGCCTGGTTTGGCCTTGGCCAAGCATAGCTACGGTTTGCAGACCCTTGCCTCTGGCAATAGCGATTTAATGTACAACGCCCTGCCCTCCGCTAGCCATGGTGAGTACTCAAGTGAGGCCGTGCTGTTCGACAACCACCTTGACCTTGTGGCAATGGAAATTCCCATCAACTTTGTTTTTAAGATATATGAGAGAAAAAATTCGAATTTCTTTGTTTCTGCAGGTGCTTCATCGCTAATTTATCTTAGCCAAAAATTTACGGGCACAAGCCGTTACTCCGAAAAGTTAATCGATTTTTCATCAGGAGCATATTATCTCGACTCCAACACTACTTCATCAGTAGAGGTAAGTAATGAGTACAGCGCTTTTAGCCGATCAGATCTTTTCGGGCTGCTAAACCTATCGGCTGGTTACACCTTCCCTTTTACCGATAAGTCCACAATGTCGGTCGAACCTTTTGTGCAGCTACCCTTAGGTCAGCTAACCAGCAACGAAATGCGGATGGGGTTTGGCGGAATATCACTTAAAGTGCAAATAAAATAGACGGGATATTTTCACAATTCTACCCTACCCATTTAATTCCCTATGATTATTCTATTTCAGCAAAAGCCAATTATATATAGCCATAAAATATGGGTGGAAAATAGCGCATTGCATTAGAATTCAGCGAAATATTTTGCTGTGTAATGTTTTTTTTATACTTTTGCACCGTCATACCGCAGGTGCGCAGGGGACCCGAGTCCCCTGTTTTGCTATAATAACTTGAACGATGATTGACAAGAAACTAGTTGAAGAAATTGTTAATGAGCAGCTTAATCCTGATGAGGAGTTTGTTGTTGATATCTCTGTTTCCGCTAGTAATAAGATAATTGTTCTGCTCGATGGCGACAACGGAATTACCATCGATAGGTGCGTAAGGGTTAGTCGTGCTGTTGAGCAGAGCTTCGATAGGGAAGAGCAAGATTTTGAGCTAGAGGTAGCATCGGCTGGCTTATCTGAGTCGCTTAGGCTGCCAAGGCAGTACAAGAAGAATGTGGGCCGAAGCCTCGAGGTGGTGAAGTCCGATGGGCAGAAGTTGAAAGGGCTACTCCTAAGTGCCAACGACAGCTCCCTAGTGCTTGAGATTGAGAGCATGGTAAAGCCAGAGGGTAAAAAGCGCAAGGAAAAGGTAGTTGAGCAGTTCGACATTCCCTACACCGATGTGAAAAGTGCCTTTGTAGTGATTTCGTTTCGATAAGATATTTAAATACTAATAAGCAAATGAGTACTATTAATTTAACCGACACCTTTGCAGAGTTTAAGGAGCTAAAAAGCATCGACCGGCCCACTATGATGAGCGTGCTGGAGGATGTGTTTCGCAATATGATCATCAAGATGTATGGCTCCGACGACAACTACGACATCATTATCAATATTGATAAGGGTGACTTCGAAATATGGAGAAACCGCGAAGTGGTTGAGGATGGTGAAGTTGAAGACCCAAACAGGCAGATTGCCCTTGCCGAAGCCAAAAGTATTGAGGAGGACTATGAGGTTGGCGAGGAAGTAACCGACGAGGTTAAGCTGGCCGATTTTGGCCGTCGCGCCATTCTTGCCCTTAGGCAAAACCTTACAGCCCGTATCCTCGAGCTCGAAAAGAATAACCTTTACTCAAAGTATAAAGATAGGATAGGTGAAATTATTACCGGTGAGGTATACCAGGTATGGAAAAAGGAAATTTTGGTGCTTGACGATGAAGGAAACGAGCTGATCATTCCCAAAACCGAGCAAATTCCATCCGACTTTTTCCGTAAGGGCGATACCATAAGAGCCGTTGTTGTTAGGGTTGAGATGAGGAATAACTCGCCAATCATCGTGCTGTCGCGTACTTCACCCGTTTTCCTTGAGCGTCTTTTCGAGCTTGAGGTACCCGAAATTTTCGATGGCCTTATCACCATCAAAAAGATTGTACGCATACCCGGTGAGCGCGCTAAGGTGGCTGTTGAGTCGTACGACGAGCGTGTTGACCCCGTGGGAGCTTGCGTGGGGATGAAAGGAAGTCGTATTCATGGCATAGTGCGCGAGCTTCGCAACGAGAATATCGACGTAATAAACTTTACCAATAACATCCAGCTATACATCACTCGTGCGCTAAGCCCAGCCAAAATCAATTCCATTCGAATTGACGAGAAAAATAAGCGTGCCGAGGTTTTCCTACAGCCCGAAGAGGTTTCGCTGGCAATTGGTAAGGGCGGCTTTAATATCAAGCTGGCTGGCCAGCTCACTGGATACGAGATTGATGTATTCCGCGAGGCCGATGTGCAAGACGAAGAGGATGTTAACCTTGACGAATTCACCGATGAGATCGACAGCTGGATCATCGATGTGCTTAAGGGCATTGGTTGCGATACAGCCAAAAGCGTACTCGAAATACCATACGAAGAGCTAGTTAAGCGAACCGATTTAGAGGAAGAAACAGTTAAAGAGGTAATACGAATTTTAGAATCAGAATTTGAATAGTACAGGCTTTAGCTTAGATTTGCAACAATTTTCAAAACCTGGATTAACATAATATGACAAACGCCGAGAAAGCAATAAGATTAAGTAAGTTGGCAAGAGAGTTTAACGTTGGAATCTCTACCCTGGTCGATTTCCTGAATAAAAAGGGACATAAAATTGAGAGCAATCCTAACACAAAGGTCGATTCCAGCTTGTACCAAGTGCTTGCCCAAGAGTTTGGCGCCGAGATTAACCTGAAGAAAGAATCGCAAAAGGTTAGTCTTCAGAATCTTCGCGAGAAGAAGGAATCCGTTTCCATCGAGGATGTGGATGGTACCATTGCTGACGACGATGAAAACGATACAGCAGACGACGAGGTAATTGTTAAAAATGTTACTCCAGAAAAGGAAACCTACAAAACAGAGAAGCCTCAAATTCAGCTTAAGGTTAAAGGCAAAATTGATTTAGAAACTCCAAAGAAGGAAGAGAAGCCAGCCGAAAAGCCAGCTCCAAAAGAGGAAAAGCCTGCCGAAAAGCCCGAGCAGAAGCAAAAGCCTAAGGAGGCAGATGTTGAGCATATCGAGACCGAGTCGAAGCGCCTAGAGCAACCCAAAGTGGTTGGCAAGGTAAATGTTGACGATTTTGAGAAGCGAAGGCCAACCAAGAAGACTAAAAAAGCTGAAGAGCCACAGGTTGAGAAAGCCGAGCCGAAAGCACCTGCGACTTCTAAACCCGAAAAAGTTCAGAAACCCGTTGAGGCCAAGAAGGAAGAGGTAAAGAAATCAATAGAAAAAGAACCTGAGGCTGGTACCCCAAAGGAAGAGAAGGTGAAAACCGAGGAGGTTTTTTATCGCTCAGCGGTTGAAAAACTATCAGGACCAACCGTGGTAGGAAAGATAGATTTGGCCAATATGGAGCCAAAGAAGAAGCCAGCGAATGGCCCAACCAGTGCCGAAGACAAAGCTAAGGCCAAGAAAAAACGTCGCAAGAGGATAAGAAAGGACAACCAGAAGGTTTCCATTGATTCAGAGAACAAATCAACAACAGCAGCTCCTAGCAGGCAGCCAGGTGCAGGATCAACAGGTACTGGCCCAAATATTAAGAAAAAGAAGAAGAAGCAACTTCGTCAGGAGGTTAGCGAGGAGGATGTACAAAAGCAAATTAAGGAAACCCTGGCACGCCTCACCAACAAGGGAACCAAATCCAAAGGTTCAAAATACAGGCGCGAAAAGCGCGACCTAGTTAGCGCCCGCCAGCAGGAGGAACTTGAAAGGGAGATAAGAGAAAAGAATATCCTCAAGGTTACCGAGTTTGTATCGGCTAACGAGTTGGCCAATATGATAGACGTGTCGCCTACCGAGGTTATCGAGGTTTGTATGAACCTTGGGCTTATGGTATCTATCAACCAAAGGCTCGATGCTGAAACCATGGCCCTAGTTGCCGATGAGTTTGGCTACGAGGTTGAGTTTGTAAGTGTTGATTTACAGGAAGCCATTGGTAACGAGGAGGACAAACCCGAGGATCTTAAACCCCGCGCGCCAATTGTAACCGTAATGGGACACGTAGACCACGGTAAAACCTCGTTGCTCGACTTTATTAGAAGTGCCAACGTAATTGCTGGTGAAGCAGGAGGTATTACCCAGCATATTGGTGCTTACGCGGTGGAGATAGCAGGTGGCAAGCAGATTACCTTCCTCGATACACCCGGCCACGAAGCCTTTACCGCTATGCGTGCCCGTGGTGCCAAAATTACTGACGTGGCCATTATCGTGGTATCCGCCGATGATAACGTGATGCCCCAAACCATTGAGGCTATAAACCACGCCAGTGCAGCCGGTGTGCCCATCGTTTTTGCCATCAATAAGATTGATAGACCCAACGCAAATCCTGAGAAAATTAAGGAATCGTTGGCTAACATGAACTACCTAGTAGAGGAGTGGGGGGGTAAGTATCAAAGTCAGGATATTTCGGCCAAAGAGGGGTTAAATATCGATAAGCTGCTCGACAAAGTACTTCTTGAAGCCGAACTACTCGACCTTACAGCCAATCCCGATAAAAAGGCCATTGGTACAATTATCGAATCATCATTGGATAAGGGTAGGGGCTACACCGCAACCGTTCTGGTTCAGGCCGGAACCCTTAATCAGGGCGATATAATGCTGGCCGGAACACATTTTGGACACGTTAAGGCGATGTTCAACGAGAGGGGTAAGCGCATTACCACAGCTGGACCATCAACGCCAGTTCAGGTGATTGGTTTGAATGGTGCACCTCTAGCTGGAGATTACTTTAACATAATGGATTCCGATAAGGAGGCCAAGGACATTGCCAATAAGCGCGAGCAGCTTCAGCGTATGCAGGGGCTAAGAACTCAGAAGCATATCACCCTCGATGAGATTGGACGCAGGATTGCCATTGGAAACTTCCAGGAGCTAAACATTGTGCTTAAGGGCGACGTGGATGGTTCCATTGAGGCACTATCCGACTCGCTTATCAAGCTATCAACAGAGCAAATTCAGGTTAACGTAATCCATAAGGCCGTTGGCCAAATCTCCGAGTCCGATATTCTTCTGGCCGCAGCATCAAATGCTATTGTTATCGGTTTCCAAGTACGTCCTTCGCTAGGTGCACGCAGACTGGCCGAGAAGGAGGAGATCGATATCCGTATGTACTCCATTATTTACGATGCCATTAACGAGGTTAAGGCAGCCATGGAGGGCATGCTTTCACCAGAGATCAAGGAGGAGATTCTTGGTACAGCCGAGGTGCTTGATACATTCAAGATTACCAAGGTGGGTACCGTTGCCGGATGTATAGTTCGTGAAGGGAAAATCCTTCGAAATGCCAAATGCCGTCTAATTCGCGATGGAATTGTAGTTTACACTGGCGATTTGGGTTCCCTCAAGCGTTTTAAAGATGATGCTAAGGAGGTAAACCACGGTTTCGAGTGTGGCTTGAATATCAATAACTTTAACGATATAAAAGTTGGCGATAGCGTTGAATCGTTCCAAGAGGTTGAGGTGAAAAGAAAGCTATAGCCTCATCCATAAATCAAATAGCACAAAGGAGGGCTCGGCCCTCCTTTTTTGCGCATTGCGTTTTATTACAATCTATTCCCAATTTGCCCAATTTTAAATATCTTTGCGCACCAAATGGCGAACAACATGAATAACATTAGGAATTTTTGCATCATTGCTCATATTGATCACGGTAAGAGCACCCTGGCCGACAGACTGCTAGAGTTTACAAATACCCTTACCGAGAAGGAATCGCAGGAGCAAGTGCTCGACAGTATGGAGCTGGAGCGTGAAAAGGGCATAACCATCAAGAGCCACGCCATTCAGATGGACTACGAGCAGGATGGGCAGGTGTATAAGCTTAACCTTATTGATACTCCGGGTCATGTCGATTTCTCCTACGAAGTTTCTCGTGCCATAGCGTCATGCGAGGGAGCATTGCTAATTGTTGATGCAACCCAGGGCATTCAGGCACAAACCATATCGAACCTGTACCTTGCCATAGGAAACGACTTGGAGATAATACCTGTGGTAAATAAGATAGACATGGATGCCGCCATGGTTGAGGATGTGAAGGATCAGATTGTGGATCTTATTGGCTGCGATAGGGAGGATATACTTGCCACCAGCGCCAAAACAGGGATGGGGGTCGAGGAGGTTCTCAAGGCCATTGTTAAGAAGGTGCCACCTCCAAAAGGTGATCCCGACGCGCCACTTCAAGCGCTTATATTCGACTCTGTTTTCAACCCTTTCCGGGGTATTATCGCCTACTTCAAGGTGTTTAATGGTACCATCCGTAAGGGCGAAAGGGTTAAGTTTTTCAATACCAACCAGCAGTACGATGCTGATGAGGTGGGTGTTTTAAAGCTAAAAATGTTACCCAAGGATTCCATAAGTGCTGGCGATGTGGGATATATTATCTCCGGTATAAAGAACTCATCCGAAGTAAAGGTTGGCGATACAATAACCCATTTGAGCAGGCCTTGCAGCAAGGGTATCGCAGGGTTCGAGGATGTTAAACCTATGGTTTTTGCGGGTTTGTACCCGGTGGAGTCCGACGACTACGAAGATCTTCGTGCATCGCTTGACAAGCTTAAGCTCAACGATGCATCCCTTACCTACGAGCCAGAAAGCTCGTTGGCTCTTGGCTTTGGTTTTCGTTGCGGGTTCCTTGGCCTTCTCCACATGGAGATTGTGCAGGAACGTTTGTATCGCGAGTTCGACATGGATGTGATTACCACGGTACCCAACGTTTCGTATGATGTTTACACAACCAAGGGGGAGGTTCTTGAAATTCATAACCCCAGCGGATTACCCTCTCCAAACCTTATTGAAAGGATAGAAGAGCCTACCATAAAGGCACAAATTATAACCAATAGCGAGTCGTTAGGTGCAGTAATGAAGCTGTGCATTGATAAACGGGGCGAGCTGAAAAACCAGGTTTTTTTAACTACCAATAGGATCGAGCTAACTTTTATTATGCCCCTGTCCGAGATTGTATTCGACTTCTACGATAAGCTTAAATCAATCTCAAGAGGTTATGCCTCACTCGATTATCATATGGAGGGGTATCAAGTTGCCAGCTTAGTTCGATTAGACGTGCTGCTCAATGGCGAGATGGTTGATGCCCTGTCGACCCTTATACACCGCGACTACGCCTATCCCTTTGGCCGCAGGATGTGCGAGAAGCTAAAGGAGCTAATCCCGCGCCAGCAGTTCGATATTGCTGTTCAGGCTGCCATTGGAACCAAGGTTATTGCCCGCGAAACCATTAAGGCCCTGCGTAAGGATGTTACCGCCAAGTGTTATGGTGGTGATATATCGCGTAAGCGAAAGCTCCTCGAGAAGCAAAAGAAGGGGAAAAAACGGATGCGCCAGGTGGGTAATGTTGAGGTTCCTCAGCAAGCCTTCCTTGCAGTGCTTAAGATGGACTAACAAAGATTTTAGTATATAACCAATACGCAACAAGGGGCACAGCTGTGCCCCTTGTTGCGTATTATACTTTAGGAAAGTTTACAGCTCAGTATTGCGCCAGCATCTAACCCAGTCAATCCGCATTTCTGCTGGCAGATGTGGGTCGGCCATATCACCATTAACCCCGGATGAGAAAACTAGGTATGCAGGTGCACTTGGAATGTTCGTTGTGGTCTCGGCGTAGGTTACCCCATTAATTTTCCACGTTAGCTTGCCAGGAGCCCACTCAACGCTCATAATGTAGTAGCCGTTGGTGAAGTTAAACCCGCTAAGGGGTGCTTTAAAACTGTTTATCTTGCCATTATCGTTTTGCCAAAACAGGGAGCCTTGCACACTGGGTTTTTTGGCTCCGTTTTGCCTGAAAATATCAATATGGGGAAGCATCGAGTCGCCCACAAGCCAGAAGGCGTGGAAAAGGTTCGGTGCCATAGTAAATTTAACCTTGGCTTCAAATTTCCCGTAAAGCTGGCGGAACGATTGCCCAGTATTAATTATTCCAGAGGTATAGTCGAACGATTTGGGTACAAAGCCAAAGCGCTTGTCCCATGATAAGCTATCGGCGCTTTCTTTTTTGGTTAAAATTTTTAGCGTGCTATTGCTGATTTCAGCATTGGCGCCATCGGTGTAGGCATGCTTATCGCCTGCAAGCGAATAGCTTTTCTGGGCAAGTGCCTCGCCCCAGAAGTAACGGGTTAGCCACTTTCCAGAGTCTAATTTTTTATCGTTAAACTCATCGGCAAAGGTAAGCTCCCAACGCTTAATATCGTCAAATTTTTTTGACTTTTGAGTTTTGTGAAACCAAACAATTTTTTGAGATTTTTCAAGATTCTGAAACTCAACCAGCTTTTGGTACGCTTCGGTTTGCTCAAACTTGCCTTTTGATAGTAGATACTTTTTCCGCTCGATAAACTCGTTGGATGCTATGTACTCCTCAAGTTCGTAGTACCTCTTTATGGTATCCGTTCCCTCGAGCTTTTGGAAATCCAGGTATGGCTTCCAACTTTTAAGTTTGAAATACTTCTTCAACTCCGAATCTTTCTGCAGCGTTTTGTACTCTAATTCCTTCTTGTAATCATCGGAGTTACTCTTTTTATGCTCTTTTTGCTGACTCCGGTACTCAGCAGAGTTTACAAATTGCTTTAGCTCCTCGTAACGCGATGGTTTACCCGATTGTTCTATGGAGTTTATAAAGTCAGGGGTATCGGAGTTTTTTACCTTAAGATAGTTTTTTACCTCCTTGTTCTTCTTTAGCCTAATAAGTTCGGCTTCACGTTTTTCCTCCTCCGAGTTGCTATACTTTACAAGGGCTAGCTCCTGCTTTGTCTTTTGGGGTTCACCCGATTCAACAAAATCCTTTAGGGCGAGATAGTTTTTGTACTCCTTGGACTCGGCAAAGCGGAGTAGTTCGTTATACTCTTCGTGAAGAGCCGACTCTCTCTTCTCGAACTCTTCGGTTTTGGGGATTCGACCAAAGAGTTTCAGCGTTGCTAGGCGTAGGTTTAGTGCCATTTGGTTTGGTATAGTTACTAGTTAAAGGAACAGGTCATCTTGAGTGTGCAATGAACTTGAAAGGCACCTTGATGTTCTCCGAGTAGTCTTCGCCAGCTTCAATCATATCCTCATCGTCTTCCAGATAGTGCCATTGAACCTCCACCTCAAAACCATTCCGATGAATATCCCTGAATTTTTCAAGGAGTTTAAGTATCATTTTTGATGATGAGGTGTTGTAGTACTCAAAGTTAAACTTAATTTGGGTTGACTCGTTTGGCGCCTTAGCGTATTCGTCAAACCAAGTTAGTATGGGGCAGAAAAAAGTTGACACATCCTCTGGTAATGAATTCCCCGAAAACTCAAAAATGCTATTTTCTTTGTCAAGAACAACTTTGGGTGTCTCGTTTGTGGGTTCAATTACAATCTTTTCCATATTCAAATCTTTTCAATGCAATTTCAACTCCCAATGATAGCACAAAAAAATGAGAAAGCAATGAGTCCTTCCACATCTGCTAACAACAAAGTTAACGAAAAAGAAGTAAAATGGTTGTTTTTTTAGAAAATAATTGGGTGTGCAATGCATAGGCAAAAGCGCAGCGGTTTTCGATCGAAAAACGCTGCGCTACCTGCTTTAAAGTCTCGTTATTACGAGTTCGATATAAGTTTAAACCCTTTGCCCCTTACGTTGATAATCTCAACGGTAGGGTCCATGCTAAGATATTTCCTGAGCTTTGTGATGTACACATCCATGCTTCGCGCATTGAAGTAGCTATCATCTATCCAGATGGTTTTCAGGGCAAAGTTCCGATCGAGCACCGAGTTTTTATTAAGGCATAAATACCTAAGCAGTTCACTTTCCTTGGTTGTTAGTCGCTTTGATTCGTCGCCAAGGGTAAGGGTTTGCTTGGTTACATCAAACTCGTAGTTGCCTATTTGAAACACCTCCTGTTCCGAGGAGGAGGGATCATTTCGAGTTCTGCGTAAAATGGCCTCAATGCGCAGCAGGAGCTCCTCAATGCTAAACGGTTTGGTCATATAGTCATCGGCACCAAGGGTAAAGCCCTCCAGCACATCTTCCTTCATCGACTTTGCGGTGAGGAACAGAATGGGCATGCTGCTGTTGATGGTTCTAATCTCTTTGGCCAGCGTAAAACCATCCTTTATGGGCATCATTACATCTAGGATGCAGATATCGTAGTGGTTATTGTTAAATCCCTTGTAGGCTCTTTCTCCATCTTTATACAAGTCGGTTTCGTATCCTTTTGCCTGAAGGTATTCTTTAAGTAGAAGCCCTAGGTTCTCATCATCCTCTGCTAGCAGAATCCTAACTTTTGCCTTTTCCATAGTTGTATTTATATTAATTAATAGAGTTTTTATCGTTTGGTCCACCCCATGGTAAGTAGCAGCTAAATGTGCTCCCCTTACCGGGGCTGCTATCAACCCAAATTTTCCCCCCGTGCTCTTCAACAATCTTTTTCACGTAGCACAGCCCAAGGCCAAAGCCTTTTACGTTGTGAATGTTGCCGGTGGGTACGCGGTAAAACTGATCGAAAATACGTCGTTGGTTTTCCCTGCTTATCCCAATGCCGTTATCCTGAACCATAAAAACTAGGCCCTTGGCCCCGTCTTTCGTTGCGATGGTTATGCGGGGGTCGCCATTACGATACTTCACCGCGTTATCGAGCAGGTTGTTTACCACGTTGGTAATGTGTATCTCGTCGCCCAGAATGGTTGGCTTGCTCGCGTTAAGCTCCGATAACATACTGCCCTCCACGTTATTCAGCTGTATTTCGAAGGACTGGCTAACCTTTTTGATAATGTCATGAACATTAAGTGGCTTAATTTTCAGCTTTAGCTTGGTCTTCTCAAAGATAGCCATTTGTAGCACCTTTTCAACCTGTAGGCCCAACCGTTTGCTCTCCTCCGAAATTACCCCACCCAGGTATCCTGTGCGCTTGTTCTCGTCGGGGATAGTCTCATCCTTTAGCATTTGTGCTGCCAACGATATGGTTGATATGGGTGTTTTAAGCTCGTGGGTCATATTGCTCACAAAATCGCTCTTGATTTCCGATAACCTTTTTTGCTTAAAAATAATGGCAATGGTTATGGTAAAGCTAAGTATGATAATAAATGTGAGCAAAAATGTGGTGAACGTCATGGTCCCCAGGGAGCTGAGAACATAGGTTTTTTGATTTGGGAAATGTACAGAGAGGAAGTACTTCTTTGAGAAAAAATCGTTTGGGAAGATATTCTTCTTCAGCTGGTTTTGTGCAGAGGGGCTATAGTTTGCCGACTTGTAAACCACGCTATCGTTCTCCGATGCTAACTTGTACTCATACTTGGCCCTTATTCCCAGCTTGGCAAATTCGTTTCGAATTATAGTATCGAGCACCTCATGTGGGATTCGCTCCTCGATGGGTAGCTCAATCCGGATCATCTTGTCAACAATATTTTCAACAAAAACGGTTTTGTTTATTAACTTTTCATCTATGGATATGTTGAATGATATGTCGTTGCTTTTGAGCGATTGCCTCACCGGTTTCACGTCCCAAAGATCCTTGTCAATTCGAATAATCTGCAACGAATCGATACCAGCAATGCTGGCAACGGAGGGGATGCGCAGCGTGTCGAGCTGTTGGATGGTAAATACTTGTTGATTCTTCTCCTGCGATCTAATTCCGCTTCGGGTGCGATTGAACGTGCTGTAATGATAGGTTAACCGGGGCGATGTTGAGGAACCCGCTGTTGCGTAGGGGCTAATCTCATCAATAACCTGTACTATGGTTTCTTGCCTTTCCACCTCACTGCTTATCTTATCGAGCGCAAGCTTGGCTGTTTGCCAAAACTGCTCCTCCTTAACATCAATAGCAATTTTTACCCATTGGGTTTGAACCATTATCAAACCAATGGTTGCCAGCAAGATTAGGCTGGCCAAGATCCATATAGCGCTGCGTCTCATGAACACAAATGTAAATACTTTGAAACACCTTTCGGCTAAGGGTTAACAGTATTTAACACACGTTAATTCCTGTTAGCTAATCTTATTGTTATATTTGCAGTGTTAAATCATTCTACTTTCCCTCGGGAAAGATCAAGAGAGTGTTTTTTCATAGGTTTAAGGTTTTAGGGTTAATGCAGGCGGGGTGGTTCCCGCCTGCATTGTTTTTATGGAGTACCATTAATCGCTATAGATTTTGCATAGGAGCAAGCCCTTTGATCTTGGATGCATCAATCCTTATTGCGGCAAGCACCGATGGAATAGTTTTTATCTTCTGAACTAAATCTTTTATGCCCTCAGCAGGCATATCGCCTTGTATTCTTACAATGTAATCGATGTTGGCCAGCTCCTTAACCAACAAATTCGACTCATACTTATTCTTCACGATATCTATGGAGTAGGGACTTGTTCCTTCTTCATTTTTGAGGGTAGGGTAGCATAAATCCAGATGCTTAAGGCCTGCGCTTTGCGATAGCTTAAGGTGAAGGGATGTGTTTAACTCCCAAGAGAGCTTGTGAAGGGAGAGCGTGGTGGAGAGTGCAATGAATGTGGCTTTTTCGCTAGGCACCTCAAGCTTTATCTGCTTTTTTTTCATAGGTCAACCAAAGTTTAGCCAATAGATTCAGGGCGAATTTTTATTGCACTAATTTTCCCAGCTGATTGTTTCTGGTTTAAGCTGCTGGTTGGGTAGCGGAAATAAATCTATCCTCTCTATAGCCACCATCGCTGCATTCTGTTCCGCTTCCTTTTTTGACGAGCCGTATCCAGTTCCAAGCAGCCTATTATCGAGTAGTAGCTTTGCCACAAATGAAGGATTTTGACCTCGCTCGGTCTCTTGCTCCTCGCTCTCAAACTGAATGCAGAGCTTATTTTTCTGAGCCAGCTCAATGATGCGGCTTTTGTAATCGGTTTCGGTTTCCTTTAGGGCAGCAAGATCAATGTGCCTATTTAGGATGAAGGAGTTGATCCACCTGCGTGTAGTTTCGAAGCCCCTATCGAGGTATATTGCCCCTACAAACGCTTCCAGGGCATCACCAAAAATGTGTCGGTGAGCCAACGGGTTGTTGGTTTGGGTAATAACCAACTTGTCTAAACCAATGGTTAGGGCAAGTGCGTTTAAGCTACTTCGGCTTACTATGCGCGAGCGCATTTTAGTAAGGAAGCCCTCGTTCTCGTTGGGGAATTTAACAAATAGGTACTCGGCAACAATCGAATCAATAATCGAATCGCCAAGGTACTCTAGGCGTTCGTTGTTTACCTTTCTTCCGTTAGCAACGGAAGAGGTTGCCGACTTGTGAATTAGGGCAATCTTGTATAGATCCAGATTTCGTGGTTTTAGGGCAAAACTATTACAAAGCTGGCGTTTTAGAGTTACATCAGCACCGTTAAGTTTGATATTTTTTGACCTAAAAAAGAAACGAATCACTGTCCTATTCAGAGAATTTTTTGAAGACCACAGATGAGTTATGGCCACCAAACCCGAATGTATTGCTAAGCGCAACGTTTACCTCGCGCTTTTTAGCTTTGTTCAGGGTCAGGTCAACCTTGGGATCAATCTCTGGGTCTGGATTAGCGTGGTTGATGGTAGGAGGAACAATGCCTTTGTTGATGGCAAATATTGCAGCAATGGCCTCAATGGCTCCCGTGGCACCAAGAAGGTGACCGGTCATCGATTTGGTTGAGCTTACGCTTAGCTTGTAGGCGTGCTCACCGAAAACTGATGTAATTGCTTTTATTTCGGCAATATCACCAAGTGGCGTAGCCGTTCCATGCACGTTGATATAGTCAACATCCTCTAGCTTGAGGTTTGCATTTTTAAGGGTGTTGATCATTACATTCTTCGCTCCTAAACCTTCGGGGTGTGGTGCGGTAAAGTGATGAGCGTCAGCGGTCATTCCACCGCCAGCAAGTTCGGCGTAAATCTTTGCACCTCTAGCCTTGGCATGCTCGTACTCCTCAAGGATAAGAGCACCTGCACCTTCGCCCATAACGAAACCGTCGCGGGTTACGTCGAACGGACGTGATGCGGTTTTGTACTCATCGTTATTGGTTGAGATGGCTTGCATAGCATTAAAGCCTCCCATTCCCGCTTCGTTAACTGATGCTTCAGATCCACCGGTGAGCATAATGGTTGCCTGCCCAAGGCGAATTAGGTTAAGCGCATCGATTAAAGCGTGAGTTGATGAAGCACAGGCCGAAACTGTGGAGTAGTTTGGTCCTCTAAACCCGTAGCGGATGCTGATATGCCCTGAGGCAATATCGGCAATCATTTTGGGGATAAAGAAAGGGCTAAATCGCGGAGTGCCATCACCCGCGAAGTAGCCTCTCATTTCCTCCATAAAAGTTTGAATTCCTCCAATACCAGAGGCCCAGATTACTCCTGCGGCATCGTGGTCGATCTTCTCAAGATCAAGCCCCGAGTCGAGGAACGCTTCATGAGCCGATACCATAGCATACTGACAGTAAAGGTCGTACTTGCGTAGTTCCTTCCGGTCGAAGTGCTGGAGGGCATCAAAGTTTTTTACCTGACAGGCAAATTTGGTTTTAAACTTGGCGGTATCAAAGCTGGTGATCATTTCGGCACCGCTAACACCTTGCTCAAGGTTGTTCCAATACTCATTAATATTATTCCCAATGGGGTTAAGTGTTCCTAATCCTGTTACAACAACACGCTTTAGCTCCATAGTTCAAATAATTAATAATAAATAGCTGTCAGGTTTTAAATTTCTTACTTTGAGTTGTTTTCGATGTAGCTTATTGCATCGCCAACTGAACTGATTTTTTCAGCTTCTTCGTCAGGAATAGAAAGGTTGAATTCTTTCTCGAACTCCATAATCAACTCAACGGTGTCAAGTGAATCAGCACCTAAATCGTTAGTGAAGCTGGCCTCAGGAGTTACCTCATTCTCATCAACTCCCAACTTGTCAACGATAATGGCCTTAACTCTGGTAGCAATATCAGACATAGCTTTAAATGTTAAATTAGTAAATTGGTTTATTTCAAATGCAAAGAAAAAAATATTAAGCTAATATAAAAAAGCTTAATCTTAAATTCTGGGCAAAAGTATAGTTTTTGTTTTTATTTTTGATGCTTTGTTCACTACTTTTTTCCTTTTTTTAGCAAACTATTAATTAAACGTTCATATAATGAGGCGTATAGCTATACTTGCTTCGGGCTCGGGCAGCAATGCCGAGAACATAAATACATGGTTTTCGGGCTCAAAGTTAGCCAAAGTATCACTAATACTGACAGATAATCCCCATGCTTTTGTGCTTGAACGAGCCCAAAGGATGGGCATTGAGGCATTGGTGTTCACTCCCGCCGAGCTGCGTAGTGGCATTGTGCTAGCTACCCTGCAGAGTAAAAAGATTGATTTTGTGGTGCTGGCTGGCTTCCTAAAGCTAATACCGGTTGCCTTGGTGGAGGCCTACAGGGGCAAGATTATCAACATCCACCCTGCTCTGCTCCCTAAATTTGGGGGTAAGGGAATGTATGGCGACAGGGTTCATAAGGCTGTGGTTGATGCTGGCGAAACAGAGTCGGGCATTACCATTCACTATGTGAATGAACATTACGATGAGGGCCACATAGTATTTCAAGCAAAGTGCCCTGTAAGCATTGACGATACACCTGAAACGGTGGCTCAAAAGGTGCATGCACTGGAATATGCCCACTACCCCAGGGTGATTGAGGAACTAATTAGTAACTTGGATACTCAGTAAACGTTATAATTGGCTAGTTGTTAAGCACGTTGAAGTTAATTTGAATCCCCAACCCAAATACAATAAAGTTGTGATCCCAGGTAAGGCTACCCGATGTTTTGTAGGGAATTGAAAGCCCAGCATCGGCATAGAATTTAATGTTTTTGTAGCCCATAAGGATTACAACTCCTGGTTCTGCAAACAGGTTGGTTTCCTTGTTGATGTTAACTCCAGAGAACCTCAGCACACCATTTATATCAACAAAATTGCTCGAGAAGCCAATGGTAGGTTGTATAAACACTTTGTTTCGGAGAGATGTTTGGTTCCCATCGTAGAATGAGTTGCGAAAGTCCGCTGGCACTCTGCCCGAGCCTGCCCCTCCAAAAAGGCCAAATTTTCCGTAGTTTCCTATTTGCCCAAAATAGCCCAAGCCGCCTTCGAAGTAGGTAAAGTGCTCAGTTATCTCAACCTGCTGGTCGTTAATTGTGAGCTCTTTGTCCTCGGCAAAAAAGCTCCCAGTAAATGTAAGCCCAATATTATCGGTTAGGGCGTATGCCATTTGTAGCTCATTATTGCCTACGCTTATTACACCAGAAACCTGCGCATCTCCTTGCTTGTTGAGCAAAGGTGCGTTGTAACTAGTGGGGTAGTATGCTGTTTTGCAAGATGATAAGCCAGCAGCAACTATTATAATCGCTAGCGCTTTCCTTATAGGTAAGTGATTTGGTGTTTTCATAGCCTTATTTTTTTTGGTAAAATAGGGCTAAATGATATCAATGTCAATATACCATCAGGGTATAGAAATTTTCTATATCGCAAAATGATAGTATTGATATCGGTATACCGATGAATGCTAGAAGGAGGAGTATGCGCTGTGCTCTGGGAATACAGGCCTAAGCGATATGCTGTCGAGTTTCATTCGGAGGGGGGCAATTGATTTAGCAAAGTACTCCAAATTCTCCTCCTTAATGGGCTCAACGGGAGGCGCTTCAACCTTAAGCGGATCGATGGGTTTGCCATTTTTCCAAAAGCGCATATCTAGGTGGGGGCCAGTGGCCAAACCGGTTTTGCCCACGTAGCCTATTACTTGGCCCTGTTGTACTCGCACACCTTTTGCTATTCCCTTTCCAAATCGCGAGAAGTGGTTGTAGCCAGTGGTGTACACGCTATTGTGACGAATTTTTACGTAGTTTCCTGCGGAGTTGTTGTACCCCTTTTCAATAACCACGCCATCGCCAAGGGCTACCACTGGGGTTCCTTCGGGAGCAGCATAATCTACGCCAGTATGGGGTCGCCTAATTTTCAGGATGGGGTGCATTCGGCTGTATGAAAAGCCAGAACTTATTCTTGAAAACCTTAGAGGTGCCTTTAGAAATGTTTTGCGTAGGCTATTGCCCTGCTCGTCCCAGTAGCTCCACACCGAATCCTGCATATACCGATACGCATAGTACTTTTGCCCTCGATGCTCAAACCAAGCGGCGTGAATGGTTCCAATTCCAACAGGGTTATCGCCAACGAAGAGTTCATCGTATACGGCTTTGAATTTATCGCCCTTATACAGCCCAAAAAAATCGACAGCCCAAGCAAACACATCGGACAGGTCCAGTGCAAGCACCGGGTTAAGGTTATGGCTTTTCATCGCTTCCCAGAGCGAACTGCTTATCTCGGCCTCGCTTATTCGGGTTACGGGAACTATGTTATGCTGTCCTCGGGTTACGCTTAGCTCATCACCAAAGTGAAACACTACGTAGTCAACTTGCGAATGCTCATATACCAAATACTTTGCACTATTAGTAGTATCGGGGGTTGTAAAAAGTTTGTACTGATTGCCGGCGCGCACGGTGCGAATATCAAAAACATCCTTAGCCTTGCTACCTAGCTGGTTCACCAGCTGACTACTCACGCCATGCGAATGCATTATGCTACCAAGGGTTTGGTTTCGCCTAACGGTGTAGGTTTCCACAACGAAAGAGTCAATAGGGATGCCATACTCTAACGTGGGTGGTGCTATCTCATCATCCATCATTTCGAGGATTGGCTCGTGCAGGAATGTTTCTTGACTTCTGTTGGTGAGTATTACCGTTAAAAGTATTGCTGATATTATAATAAGTGCCGATATGGCAATGATGAGATTTCTTTTCATTCGTAAAATCATTTTTGGTTTTCCACTGTTAGCTTAACGAAGTATAAATTGATGGTATTTGGGTTAAGCAAATAGAACACCTTTATTTAGTTTCATTCAATCCATTATCTAAGGAAAGGCGTTTCAGAATAAGCCATTATCTACATTTCGTAAGGCAAATAAAGATAATTTACAGTGAAACTCCTAGTCCCTGCGAGCATTTTAGCTTTTTTGAGGGATTATATTGTTTTGGAGTCTGAGGAATATCTAGGAACGGATTCGCTCAAACCCCTGACCATAAACCCCCATAACATTGGCTACCGATACGAAGGCATCATGGTCAATCTCCTTGATGATTTTGTATATGCTGCTAGCCTCGTGCTTCCTCACAAGCGTTACAACTACTTTCTGATTCTCCTTGGTATACCATCCTGTACCATCAATAACAGTAACGCCTCGGTTTATCTGGCTGGTTATTCTATCGGCAATTTCGCTGTACTTTCGCGAGAAGATAAACATTTGCACCGACTGACGGCTACCCGACAGAACCGCATCAATGGCGTAAGCCGTAATGGCCATGGCCACGTATCCGTACACAATGGTTTCGATTCGTTTTACAGGAACAAGCTCGGTGAGCACCAGGAATGAGGAGCCGATGATAAACACATCGCACATAAGGATAACCCGGCCCGGGCTGATGTTGCGATACTTGTTTACTATCATAGCTATAATATCGGTACCGCCCGTACTTCCGCCCTGTGTAAATATAATCCCGAGGCCAACCCCCGACAGTATGCCGCCAATTATTGCCGACAATAACTTATCCTCAACAACAGGAAGGTGAATTACCGATTGAAGCACCGAGAGCAAAACCGATCCTGCAACAACTCCAAAAATTGTTTTTACTCCAAAGTTTGCCCCAAGTACCTTAATGGCAATAAGTATAAGCCCAATATTGATAAGAAAATAGGTGTAGCCAACGGGGAAACCGGTTGCATAGTATACTAAAGCACCAATACCCGATACTCCTCCACCCGTAATTTTATGGGGTAGAAGGAAAGCGGTCCAGGAAAGGGAGTAAAGAAACAGGCCAAAAATAATTATTGTATAAATACGTGCGGCCTTAAAAATAGGTGTAAATTTCATCATACGGTTTTGCAGTAATTTTTTTGCAAAGGTAGCTAAGTATCAGCAAAAAGAAATACTACGGGCAAAAGTAAATAGCCCCATTTGATGTGGGGCTACATAATATATAAGGTATGTAGGGTTTATATCCTAATGTCGGATCTGCTCAAACCCCTTTCCGTAAACCCCCATAACGTTGGCAACCGATATAAAGGCTTTGCTATCAACCTCCTTTATCATACGGTACAGGTCGCTGGCTTCATGCTTGCGCACAAGGGTAATAATAACTTTTTGGGGTTCCTTGGTGTACCACCCCATCCCGTCGATAACAGTTGCTCCACGGCCCATTCCCACAGAGATTCTATCGGCAATTGCGGTGTAGTTTTTTGAGAAGATAAGAACCTGAACCGATTGCCTATTACCTGATAGCAGCGCATCTATGGCGTAAGCCTGAAGGGCCATGGCCACGTAGCCATACACTATGGTTTCAATACGTTTTACAGGTTCTAGCTCGGTAAGCACCAAGAATGATGAGCCTATTATAAATACATCGCACAGCATGATTACCCTGCCGGGGCTAATGTTGCGGTACTTATTTACAATCATGGCAATAATATCAGTACCTCCTGTGCTGCCTCCCTGGGTGAAAATAATTCCGAGTCCCACACCACCTAAGCCTCCTCCAATAATTGTAGACAAAAACTTATCCTCAACAACAGGTGCCTGAATTACTGATTGTAGTACCGATAGCAGCAGGGCGGCTATGGTAACTCCAAAAACGGTTTTTATACCAAAGTTGGCGCCAAGTACTTTTATGGCTACTAGCAGAAGCCCCAGATTTACAATGAAAAAGGTGTACCCAACCGGAATTCCTGTGGCGTAAAAAACAAGGGCACCTATGCCCGAAACACCACTACCTGTAATTCGATGGGGAATAAGGAAGGCAGTCCATGCCAAAGCAAAAATAGCAAGTCCAACAGTTATAATGGAGTAGCTGCGGGCGTTCCCAAGGATGTTTTTGAGTGTCATGGTAGTTAGTATTTGATTGCTGCAAATTTAAGGCAACCAAACAGGCTTTTCTATGACTTTTTGCAGATGTTTTGGGATGATACTTCTTAGCCTTACAAAAAACCCAACTCCAGCATAGCTTCCTCACTCATCATGCTTTTGTCCCACGGGGGATCGAAGGTAAGGTTGAGCACCACCTCGGTAACACCTTCAACCTCGGCTACTCGGTCGTTTACCTCTTGTAGCAATTGGTCGGCCATGGGGCAGTTGGGTGCGGTTAGAGTCATCTTCACGTTGGTTGTGCCGTTCTCTTCCACATCAACCTCGTATATCAACCCTAAATCGTAAATATTTACAGGTATCTCGGGGTCGAAAATATCCTTAAGCACCTTCACTATGTTGGCCTCGGTGGCAAGTATGTCCAGGGGTTGTGACATGGCTACTACTTTTTTTAATTTGATTGCTCTTTACTTTTGTAATGGAGAAACAGGATAGGGTTTAAATTGTTTGCCTACCCGTTCTGCTTTGCTTGGTATGCCAAGGCGTATAGCTTCATCTGCTTAATCATGGCAATTAGTCCGTTCGATCGAGTGGGCGAGAGATTTTCCTTTAGCCCAATCTTGTCAATAAAGTATAGGTCGGCATCAATCACCTCCTTGGGGGTGCGCTCGTTAAGCACCCGAACAAGCAGGGCAACAATGCCCTTGGTGATTATGGCATCGCTGTCGGCAACGAAATGTAGCCTGCCGTCCACCAGCTCCGCATCGACCCACACCCTGCTCTGGCACCCCTTAATCAGGTGCTGTTCGGTGCGTTTATTCTCATCTATTGGGGTTAAGTCGTTTCCTAGGTCGATGAGCTGTTGGTAGCGATCCATCCAGTCGTCGAACATGGTGAACTCTTCAATTATCTGATCCTGAATATCGTTTATTGTCATCGCATTATTTTTTATGCTGCAAATTTAACAATTACATACGAGAATAAGGAAAAATCAATGGGGGTATCTTTATCCAATCTGAGCCAATCACTATTTTAAAATCAAAGTAAAACATATCCTACAACTCGTGCCGTTGGCTCACAATACTCAACGCTTCAATAACCTTTTCCCAAGCACTACCATAGTAGTAACTAGTAAATTGCTGGTAAAGCAACGAAACAAAATTTTTAAGCTATCTTAACTTTAACCCAAATTGCTATCTTTGCCTAATTAAAGCTTTGGCTATTATTGGTTTTTTAGTAAGTAGATTTTTAAAACACATCGACATATGATTGACGGTAAGGTAGTTGTGGGTATTACCCAGGGCGATATTAACGGAATAGGTTACGAGGTTATTATTAAAACCCTATCGGATAACAGGGTGAACGATTTTTGTGTGCCAGTGGTGTACGGGTCGCCAAAGGTGGCGGCATACCACCGAAAGGCCATAAATATGGAAAACTTTAACTTCAATCAAATTAAGGATATTACCGAAGTAAACCCCCGAAAATCGAACATCATAAACTGTATGGACGATAATGTGCGGGTTGAGCTGGGGAAAGTCACCGAGGTAGCAGGCGAGGGCTCAGTGCTCTCCATTGAAGCGGCAATTGCCGACCTTAAGAATGGTAAACTAGACGTTTTGCTAACCTCACCCATCAACAAGCAGAACGTGCAATCCACTAAGTTTAGCTTTCCAGGTCATACCGAATATTTGGCTAGCACCTTCGATACCAAGGATGTGCTCATGCTGCTGGTGAGCGATATCATGAGGGTTGGCGTGGTAACAGGCCATATTCCGCTCTCGGAGGTTCCCCGAAGCATTAACAAGGATCTTATTTTAAAGAAGCTAAGGTTGCTAAATAGCGCCTTGCTCAAAGATTTTGGTATTCGTAAGCCTCGCATTGCAGTGCTGGGGTTAAATCCGCATGCAGGCGATGCTGGGGTGCTGGGAAACGAAGAGCAGGAGATAATCATTCCTGCCATCAAGCAGGCCAACGAAGAGGGCATTGTAGCAGTTGGGCCATACCCCGCCGATGGTTTTTTTGGAGCCGATAATTTTGCAAAATTCGATGCCATTCTGGCCATGTACCACGACCAGGGCTTAGCACCCTTCAAGTCGCTAGCCTTCGATTCGGGTGTGAACTATACCGCCGGGCTACCCATAGTCCGTACCTCACCTTCGCACGGAACAGCGTTTGAAATTGCCGGACAGAGCAAAGCCTCCGAGAACTCCTTCCGCAACGCCCTCTTCCTTGCCATCGATATCCATAAAAATAGGCTAGAGTACGAGGAGCTAACGAAGAATCCACTACCTATGTCGAAGACCGAATAGACCATAAGGATTATGTACGATTTTATTAAAGGGAAACTTGCAGAGCTAAATCCGGCCTACGCCGTGGTCGAAGCAGGGGGTATAGGGTATGTTATCAACGTATCGCTCAATACATTTGCCGCCCTCGAGGGGAAGAGCGATGTTATGGTATATTTGCATCAAGTGGTGAGGGAGGATGCCCATCTTTTGTATGGATTTGCTACCGTGTCGGAGCGAGAACTTTTTAGGCACCTTATATCCGTATCGGGGGTTGGAGCAAATACGGCTAGGGTTATTTTGTCGTCCTTATCGGCCGATGAAATTGCGCAGGCTATCATGCAGGGCGATGTGAATACCCTTAAGCAGATAAAGGGGATAGGGCTTAAAACCGCGCAGCGTATTGTCATCGATTTAAAGGATAAGTTGGGCAAATCGGCTCTTGAGCAAGATATTTTTGCTTCGTCAAACAATACTGTTAAGCAAGAAGCGTTATCAGCATTAGTAATGCTAGGGTTTACCAAGAGCCTTGCTGAGAAATCCATAGAGCAGCTATTTAAGAAGAATCCCAGCCATACCGTTGAGAGCTTAATCAAGGATGCGCTAAAGGGATTGTAAAAACATAACTTCTGTTTACTTTGAAGTACATTGGACCACAAGTGATCTGGAGGGTACTGGCAATTACCCTGTTTCTTTTTATCGGACAAGATTATCTGCTCACGCAAAACAGAGCTTGGGGTGCAAATAATGTTGTTGGTGAGTTCGATTATGCCACAACTTTAGATATTAACCCCGACACTACCACCCTTCGGTTTCCCATCCCCCGCGATCAAGATCCACAGTCAACCTCCTCGCCGCTATTTATGTCCGACCCTCAGAATATGAAGGTTGAGGTGGAGTACAATGCCCAAACAAAGCTGTACACAGTATACTATAAGGTTGGCGACATAAACGTTAGACCCCCAAGGGTGATGAGCGAGGAGGAGTATCGCAGCTTTCAGTTTGAGCAATCGATGCGTAGCTACTGGCAGCAGCGGAGGCAAGGCGAAACCGTTGGCCGAGGCTCGGGAATTCTCCCCAGGCTCGAGGTAGGCGGTGAAACCTTCGACAGGATATTTGGTAGCAACGTAATAGAGATTATCCCCCAGGGAACTGCCGAGCTGCTTTTTGGTGTTACCAGCACTCGCACCGACAACCCCACCATTGCCGAGAATTATCGCCAGAATTTCACCTTCGATTTCCAGTCGAAAATCCAAATGAATGTAAACGGTACCGTGGGCGAAAAATTGCGGATGGAGGTGAACTACAATACCGAGGCCACATTCGATTTTGAGAACAACGTTAAGCTTGAGTACACAGGCTTTGAAGATGAGATAATTCAGAAGATTGAAGCGGGTAATGTGTCGCTACCTCTTCCGGGAACCCTCATCACGGGGAGTTCCAGCCTTTTTGGTTTAAAAACCCAGCTTAAGTTTGGGCGGCTAACGGTAACCAGTATCTTCTCGAAGCAGAACAGCGAAACCCAGGTGCTTGAGGTGCGCGGCGGAGCGCAGGCCAAGGAGTTCGAAATTCAGGCCGATGAGTACGAGGCCAACAAGCACTTCTTCCTATCACACTACTTTCGCGATACTTACAACCAGTCGCTACAAAATCTGCCCATAGTTAATAGTGGTATTAATATCACACGTATTGAGGTGTGGGTAACCAACAAGCGGGGTAATTTCGATAACTCTCGCGATGTGGTGGCCTTCCATGACCTAGGCGAGAACTTCCAGAATATGCACGCCAAGGAAACGTTTATGGTTAATGGGGTGGGGCATCCCCGCAACGATATCAATAGCCTTTATGGCGATATGAAAACCACCTACGTTGGCATTCGTAATATTGCCGATGTAAATGCTGTGCTATCGCAAATATCAAACTTTAATGGTGGTGTCGATTACGAGAAGATAGAGAACGCTCGGAAGCTTAATGCGTCGGAGTTCACAGTGAATAACCAGCTGGGATATATATCGGTGAACACCTCGCTAAATACCGATGAGATATTGGCCGTAGCTTACGAGTACACGCTGGGCGGACGAACCTATCAGGTTGGTGAGTTCTCAACCGATGGTGTTACAGCCCCCGATGCGCTCATCCTTAAGCTGCTTAAAGGCACTAACCTATCGCCAAGGTTACCCACCTGGAACCTCATGATGAAGAACATATATTCCATTGGGGCGTTCCAAATCGACCGCAAGGAGTTTAACCTAAACATCTTGTACCAAAACGATTTGACGGGTACCGCAGTAAACTACCTGCCCGATGGAAACTCAGCCAATATCCCCTTGCTATCGGTGCTAAATCTCGATAACCTCAACAGTAACCTCGATCCGGGCGCCGATGGTATCTTCGACTTTATTGAGGGGGTAACCATAAACTCAGGTAATGGCCGTATCATATTCCCTGTGCTTGAGCCCTTTGGGCGCGACTTGGCGCGAAAAATTGGCGACCCCGACCTGATTGAGCGGTACGTTTATCAGGAGTTGTACGACTCTACTCTTACAAAGGCAAGGCAAGTAGCCGAAAAGAACAAGTTCCGCCTTAGCGGAACATACCAGTCTTCGTCCAGCTCCGAGATTCCCCTCAATGCCATGAACGTGCCCCGAGGCTCGGTGGTTGTTACCGCAGGCGGCATGAAGCTAACCGAGGGAACCGACTTTACCGTGGACTACATCATGGGAACGGTGAAAATTATTAACCCAGGCCTACTGGAGTCGGGCACCCCCATACAAATTTCGCTGGAGAGCCAGGATATGTTCAGCTTCCAAACCAAAACCTTGGTGGGGTCGCATTTCGACTACCGATTTTCCGACAAGTTTAACGTAGGGGCCACGGTGCTTAACCTAACCGAGAGGCCATTCACCCAAAAGGTTAGCTACGGTAACGAGGCCATTAGCAATACTATATGGGGCTTAAACACCTCATACCAAACCGAATCGGGTTTCCTTACCAAGGCGGTGGACTTCCTTCCCTTCATCGAGACCAAGGAGAAATCGACCCTTACCTTCGATGCGGAATTTGCCCATTTCATACCTGGGCACTCAAGGGCAATTGGCAAGGGGGGTACGGTTTACATTGATGATTTTGAGGGAACCAAAACGTCCATCGACCTCCGATCATGGTATTCATGGTCGCTGGCAAGTACGCCCCAACATCAACCCGACATGTTTCCCGAGGGTAATCTAGTAAACGATCTGCAGAATGGATTCAACAGGGCAATGCTTTCATGGTTTACCATCGACCCATTGTTCCTGCGCAACAACTCGCTAACACCGGGACACATTCGCCGCGACCCCAATACCCAAAGCAACCATTTTGTAAGGGAGATTTTCGAGAGAGAAATATTCCCAAACAGGCAAACCCCATCGGGCATTGCCACCAACATCCCCGTGCTAAACCTGGCCTATTACCCCAACGAGCGTGGGCCATACAACTACAACACCAATGGGTTTGACGAGGATGGCTTTTTCACCAATCCACAGGATAAGTGGGCGGGTATAATGCGGTCGCTGCCATCACCCGACTTTGAAACGTCAAACATCGAGTACGTTGAGTTCTGGCTAATGGATCCCTTTGTTTACGACTCATTGCACCATGGGGGCGATTTATATATCAACCTGGGTGAAATTTCGGAGGATGTGCTCCGCGACGGACGGCGTTCCTTTGAGAACGGATTGCCTACCTCGGCTGTGGTTACCAATGTCGATACAACAGCCTGGGGGCGTGTTCCAGCAGTACAGTCGCTGGTAAGCGCTTTCGACACCGATCCCAATGCCCGCAGATTTCAGGATGTGGGTCTCGATGGGTTAGGCGACGACGATGAGGTTCTGTTCTTTAATGATTATCTTGAGCAGCTAAGAACCCAGTACGGAGAGAGTTCTAAAATATACCAAGATGCGCTGAACGACCCCTCAAACGATAACTTTAGGTACTATCGCTCTAGCATTTACGATGCTGCCGAAACGGGAATCCTCGACAGGTACAAGCGCATTAATAACCCCGAGGGAAACTCCCCGGCCTCGGGCCAGCCCACCCCCGATGGAATAATTGAGGACTACCCCACGGCTGGCCAAATTCAGCCCAACGGCGAGGATATCAATAATGATTACACGCTTAACGAGAACGAAACCTACTATCAGTACCGAATTTCGTTAAGGCCACAGGATTTAGAGGTTGGCTACAACTTTATAACCGATAAGGTAACCTATAACGCACGCCTTGAGAATGGTGAACGATCCGAGGTGAACTGGTATCAGTTTAAAGTTCCCATTGATGAGTACGAGAAAGTGGTTGGAAATATTCAAGACTTTAAATCCATTCGCTTCATGCGTATGTTCATGAAGGGCTTTAGGGATACTACCATACTCCGCTTTGCCACCCTGGAGTTGGTTAGGGGCGAATGGCGACGCTACAATAGGGCGCTTATTCAGGGGCAGGAAGGGATGCCTGAGAACGATTTACCAACAGGAGCCTTTGAGGTTTCGGCCGTAAATATTGAGGAGAACTACACGCGGGTTCCAGTAAACTATGTGCTCCCTCCTGGAGTCGATAGGGTTATAGACCCCACACAACCCCAGATGACAGAGCTAAACGAGCAGGCTATGGAGCTCAAAGTGGTTAATTTGGCCGATGGTGATGCGCGTGCGGTGTTCCGAAATGTAACCCTCGACATAAGGCAGTATCGGCGCATGATGATGGATATCCATGCCGAAGCAATTCCTGAGTATCCCCTCAGAGACGAGGAACTAAATCTATTTGTTAGGCTGGGCACCGATTACAACAACAACTACTACGAGTACGAAATTCCGCTTGTGCTTACACCACCTGGAAGGTATAACAACAATAGTGAAACCGATAGAGAAAGGGTTTGGCCACGCGAGAACCTTTTGGATATTGACCTTGAGCTCTTCCAAACCGTTAAGATGCTTCGTAACGATGAGATGCGGAAGGAGGGCTCAATGATTAGCTACACCACTGTTTATGGTATGTCTGACGGTGACAGGAAGGTTAAAGTGGCAGGAAACCCCAGCCTAAGCAATGTTAGGGTGATAATGATTGGGGTCCGTAATCCGGAGCAGGCCAGAAACAGCAACGATGATGGTTACCCCAAGTCGGGTATAGTGTGGGTAAACGAAATGCGCTTAACACAAGCCGAGAGCAAGGGCGGATGGGCAGCCAACGCTAGAGTCTCGGCCAAGCTGGCCGACTTGGCTATGGTAACCCTAGCAGGTACTACCATTAAGCCTGGCTTTGGATCGATTGAGAAAAAGGTGAACGACCGCAGTATGCATGACTTTTACCAGTACGATCTTAGCACTACCATTCAAATGGGACGATTTTTCCCCAAGGAGTCAGGGGTAAATATACCGCTGTTCATTGGCTATTCCGAGTCGTTTGCCAACCCAGAGTACAACCCATTAGATCCCGATGTACCCCTGAAAACGGCACTAGAGAATGCCACGAATCCTGCCGAGCGAGACTCCATAAGGCGTGTCTCGCAGGACTACACCCGGCGCAAAAGCGTTAACCTTACCAATGTGAGGATAAACAAAGCCGATGGCCCACCTAAGATATACAGCATATCAAACTTTGCAGTAAGCTATGCTTACAACGAGCAGCTTACCCGAAATATTAATACCGAGGAGCGTGTACAGAGGAATGTGAGAGGAGGATTGACCTACACATACAACACCCGCCCAAAAAATGTTGTGCCTCTGCGAAATGTGAAGTGGCTCTCGAGCCCCTACCTCAGAATAATTAGGGATTTCAACTTTAACTATATGCCCAATCAGTTCTCGTTCCGTACCGAGCTGAATAGGACATACTTTGAGCAGCAGCTTCGCAACATAAATGCCCCCGAGATAAGGCTGGTGCCCACCTATTCAAAAGATTTTCATTGGAATAGGGTGTACTCGTTGAACTGGGATATTTCGCAAGCCATTAAGTTCGATTTTAACGCCAATAATCAGGCTCGAATTGACGAACCTATGGGTATGGTTAGTCGGGAACGCGATCCAATGGGCTATGAGCAATGGCAAGATTCGGTTTGGACCAACCTGAAAAACTTTGGCCGCAATACAAACTACAACCATCAGTTTAACCTGAGCTACAATATCCCCATAAACAAAATACCCCTGTTTAGCTGGATAACTGCATCAACTCGATATACTGGAAGTTACAACTGGCAGGCAGGTCCGTTATTACCAGATACGAGTCGTTTCGATCCGGGTAATACTATACAAAACGCTAGCACTGTTCAGCTTAATACACAGCTAAACTTCACAAATCTCTACAACAAGAGTACCTGGCTGCGAGGGATAAATCAGAAGTTCGATCAGCGGGCAAGGGGGGTGCAGCAGCAACAAACATTTAAAACGGTAACCCATGAGCAAGCCGGGATCAGGCTGCGGGGTGGGTACTTCCGATCCATTGACCACAACTTGAAGACTGAGGATGTGAAGGTAAAAGTGTTCGATGAGGAGGGCAAGGAGGTTCCGTTTGAACTCAACATCCGATCGGATAGGAGAATATCTATTAAGGCCGAGGAGGATATACGAAATGTTAGGGTAGTGGTTGAGGGGCGAGTTCCGGAACGCGAAAACATTCCCCTGCTTCTCTTCCAAGGGACGGTCCGTATGCTGATGGGAATCAAGAATATTTCGGGGGCATACTCGGTAACAACGGGAACCCTGCTGCCGGGCTACAAGCCTTCCACTCAGTACCTTGGTATGCAGGATGTAAATGGTGTTTTTGCTCCGGGCTTTGGTTTTGTGGCAGGCTGGCAAGATCCCGACTTTGCATGGGAGGCCGTTCGCAACAACTGGCTGAGCACCGATACCACGCTGAACTCTCCTTTTGTGATGAGCCAAAACCAGAACCTGACCCTTAGGAGTACTGTTGAGCCATTGCCCAACCTACGGATTGAAATATCGGGAATGCGAAGCATGGCATCTAATAGAAACGAGTACTACATCGCCAATTCCAGTGGACAGTTCAATTCCTATAGCCCTATGAATACGGGCAACTTTAGCATCAGCGTAATAACCTTGCGGTCGGCTTTTGAGAAGCTAAGTGAGGATAATAATTACCTAAGCCCAACCTTTTCGGAGTTCCGCGACAGAAGGCTAGGGATAGCACACCGCTTGGCTAGCCAAAGGGCCGAGGGTGGAATATACAATCCAAATCCGGATAACCTAAGCGAACAGGAGTTCCTGAGCACATTCCCCGATGGGTATGGCCCCTTGAGTCAGGAAGTACTAATGTATTCGTTCATATCGGCATATACGGGAACACCTGTGGGCACATCAAGCCTAACTGCATTCCCGCTGTTCCCCATGCCCAACTGGCAAATTACCTACGATGGGTTATCGAAAATTAAACCCTTTAACAAGTACCTCCGAACCTTTACCCTAAGGCATAGCTACCGTTCAACCTTTACCATTGGTTCATACGCATCGTACCTTAGCTACGAACCTGGACAAGATGGGTATAGCTACATTAGGGATGAGGTGAGCAATAACTTTATTCCCGAGTACGAGATTGCAAACATCTCCATCAACGAGCAGTTTAACCCCCTTTTAAGCTTCGATGCCACATGGTTGAGCAGCCTTACCAACAGGCTTGAGGTGCGAAATACCCGCTCACTCGCCATGAGCTTTGCCAATAACCAGCTAAGCGAGATAACCAGCTGGGAGCTAATTGTGGGTAGCGGATATCGATTCGAAAATCTGCCATTAGTTTTGGGTACAGCAACTGGCGAACAGAGAACCTTACAAAGCGATCTTAGGTTAAATATCGATTTTAGCATCCGAAACAACGAAACCGTTCTCCGTAAGCTGGTTGAGGGTACCAATAGCCCTTCGGCAGGGCAAAACATACTAACCATCAAATCGTCTGCCGAGTATGTGGTAAGCCAGCAGGTTACCATTAGGGCATTTTTCGATAGGGTGGTGAACAAACCGGTGGTAGCCCTCTCGTATCCTACCGCCAATACAAGCTTTGGGTTTAGCGTAAGGTTTACAATGACCCAGTAGCAGAGTAAGTAAGCTGTAAAACAGCAATTTTATGATTCTCTAAACTTTTGCTTTTATCAAAAAAGCATGTACTTTTGAAACGCACATTGAAACCTATTTTTCAAAAAAATTAAATACTTGATGCTATGAACATTCCTGCAGAACTTAAGTACACAAAAGATCACGAGTGGGTAAAAATTGAAGGTAACGAGGCTGTTATCGGAATTACTGACTTTGCACAGAGCCAACTGGGTGATGTAGTGTTTATTGAGATTGAAACCGAAGGCGAAGAGCTTGATCATGAGGAGGTATTTGGAACAATCGAAGCGGTTAAAACCGTTTCGGACATGTTTATGCCCGTTGCTGGTAAAGTTATTGCCGTTAACGAGAAGCTAGCCGACACCCCTGAGGTTGTTAACAAAGATCCATATGGTGATGGTTGGATGATTCGCATTGAGATTTCTGACGCATCTCAGCTTGAAGAGTTGCTAACTGCAGAGCAATACAAAGAGATTGCCAACGCTTAGTACGCAGTTGATCGAAATAACAAAAAACGGGCAGATTTTTCTGCCCGTTTTTTGTTGATATCATTGTTACTCCTCATCGGGTTTGGCCAGGGCATTCCAACCTTGGGCTTTAATGCTCACCTCCTCGCCATGGGGTGTTACAAGCATGGCGCCTGCATTTTCTGGCATAATGTGCCCAATTATTGTCACACCTTTCATCTCGGCTATGGTATTGTGCATGGCTATGGGGGCAGTGAAAAGCAATTCGTAATCTTCGCCGCCACTAAGCGCCGCTACTACAGGGTCGATATTCAGCTCGGCGGCCATCTTGTGGGTAACTTGGTCGAGGGGTATTTTATCGATATAAACCCTACAGCCCACCTTTGAGTTTTTGCAGATATGCAGCAGCTCGCTCGATAGCCCATCGGAAACATCAATCATTGATGTGGGCACAACGCCTACTTCATCTAGCATATCAATCAATGGCTTGCGGGGTTCGGGTTTCAGGAATCGCTCTAGGATATAGTCGTACCCCTCAAATTTTGGCTTCATACCGGTATTCCCCTCCAGCACCCTTTTCTCGCGTTCAAGCAGCTGCAGCCCCATGTAGGCCGAGCCCAAATCGCCGGTAACGCAAATCAGGTCGTTCTCCTTGGCCCCACTGCGGTAGCAAATTTTTTCTTTCGATACCTCACCAATTGCGGTAATGCTAATAACCATTCCAGTTAGCGACGAGGAGGTGTCGCCACCAACCAAATCTACCCCAAAGCGCTCGCAGGCCAAGTGTATTCCGCTGTATAGCTCCTCCACATTCTCAAGACTAAAACGTTTCGACAGGCCAATGGATACGGTTATCTGTTTTGGCTGTGCATTCATAGCGTACACATCGCTAAGGTTTACCACCACGGCCTTGTACCCAAGGTGCTTTAGCGGGTGGTAGGTTAGGTCGAAATGGATTCCCTCGAGCAGCAGATCGGTGGTTACAACTATTTGCTTATCGTTAGCATCAATCACTGCTGCATCATCACCCACACCCTTTGTTGTGCTTTCGTTTTTTATCTTGATATCTTGGGTTAGCCTATCAATTAGCTGAAACTCGCCCAGCTCATACAGCTCGGTTCGCTTTGTGTTATCGCTCATCCTTTGTTATTTTAATTTCGAGCCACAAAGATAGGGCATGTTTTTGGATGCAGAAAAAATTGAGTACATATACTCAATATCTCAATGCGAAGCCAATTGCCATCTGCTTGCAAGCATTTTTAATTTAATTGCGCGTGCACTTTTAAGTGTCGAAACAAATATGTTCCGTACTTTTGCACCATAGGTTAAACCATATCATTATAGCAACATAAATTAAACAATATGGACGAGTTCAAGTACATACTAAAGCCCGAGGACATAAAGCCCCTAATTGAGCAGAAGGGCTACTGTTACGCCTCCGACATGATAACCGTTGATGGGCACAAGGTGGGCTATATGCACCGCGAGGCTCGCGAGGATGAGGACGATAGCGGTTGGCGTTTCTACTCGGGACAGGAAACCGATGAGTATGTTGAGAACGAGCACCACTTCATGATGTTCGACCTTAACTACATTGCCAATATCGATCCAGCCATAATACCTTACCTAAAGATGCGAACGGGTGCAGAGCTCGAGCGCGACGATGATGCCGACACTTTTAGTCAGGTAGAGGAGGGGTGGTAATAATTGCTATTTACACACGGGGTGACTATCTGCATAGCAAGGCGTCACCCCGTGAGTCTTATTCGTAGAATTGAAGTTTTTGTAAAATTTGTTAACAGCCCAACTAACATTTAAAGATTCTTCGCTTCGCTCAGAATCTAACCGGTCGGGGGCCGAGAACTCACTATAAGTAATATTCAACTAAATGTAGAACACATCTAAATTGTAAATTTTAACTATTTGTCGGTCGCCAGTAAAAATTTGCATTACCACACCTCGCCTACTCCTGCTGCAAAGCATTGGGAGCTAGCCCCAAAACCTATTTGCATATCATTACAAATATTTCTACCTTTGTGCGCTCAAAGAAAACCCGTAACTGGTACTTTCTTTTTGAAAATCAGTAGAATAAAACAAAATAAATCTTCTTTCAAAAGATTATTCGCATGAACGTAACCCACGCAAATTCCGATGCGCTAAACGCAGTGCTAACCGTAACGGTAGAGCATAAGGATTATGAAGAGAATGTAAAGAAAAGCCTTAAGGATGTTCGTAAGAAAGCCGTAATTAAAGGTTTTAGGCCCGGTATGGCCCCTGCTTCGCTTATCAACAAGATGTATGGCAAGTCGGCCATGGTTGATGAGGTGAACAAGCTGGTATCCGAGAGCATCTCGAGCTACATCACCGAGCAGAAGCTCAACATACTTGGCGAGCCTCTTCCATCGGAGGAGCAGCAACCCATCGATTGGGATGCCCAGCAGGACTTTGAGTTTAAGTTCGACCTGGCTTTTGCCCCTGAGTTCGAAATTAAGCTGTCGAAGCGCGATAAGGCTCCCTACTACAGCATTAAGGTTGATGAGGAGATGCGTCAGGGCTACATCGAGAATATCTCGGGCCGCTACGGTAGCTACGTAGATGCTGACCAGGCCGATGCCGACAGCTTGCTTAGGGCAACCCTTACCGAGCTCAACGCCGATGAGTCGCCAAAAGAGGAAGGCGTTACCGTTGAGGAGGGAATGATCTCCGTGATGCTAGTTGCCGATGAGGACGAGAAGGCCAAGTTTGCTGGGGCTAAGGCTGGCGATGTAATGGTGGTTGATGTACTCAAGGCATTCCCCAACGAAACCGATAGGGCCGCATTGCTAAAGGTTGATAAGGCTGATTTGGAAAGCTTGGAGCCTTTGTTCCAGGCAACCATCACTCAGGTTCAGAAGTACCAGAAGGCCGAGGTGAATCAGGAGCTGTACGACAAGCTATTCGGCGAGGGTGTTGTTAACTCCGAGGAGGAGTTTCACCAAAAGCTCGACGAGAGCATCAAGCATAACCTCAAAGGCGATACTGAACGTAAGTTCTATACCGACGTTCGCGATAAGCTAATCGATAAGTTCAAAATTGACCTACCCAAGGAGTTCCTTGTACGCTGGCTAGTGGCCATCAACGAGGGCAAATTCACTCAGGAGCAGGTTGAGAAGGACTACCCACACTTCGAGAACGACCTTAAGTGGCAGCTAATCCGCGATAAAATTGCCACCGAGCAGGAGTTTAAGGTTGAGAAGGAGGAGCTAGTTGGCATGGCCAAGGGCTACATCATGAACCAGATGATGCAGTACGGTATGGGTCAGCTTCCCGACGAGTTTATCGAGAAGTACGCCAACGAGCTAATTGAAAAGCCAGAGGAGCGCCGTAAGATGGCCGAGCAGGTTATTGAGGGCAAGGTGATGGATTGGCTGAAAGAAACCATAAAGCTCGACGAGAAAGAGATTAGTTTCGATGAGTTTAAAAAGATGATGGAAAGCAAAAAGTAAGATATAAAGCGGGAGTTTTGCTCCCGCTTTTTTTATTCGAAACCATATAGCAAACCTTTGCTTCAAATTCCTGTTACTCTTATTCGGATTAAAAAAAGATTAATATCTTTATCGTCAAAATTAAAAGAGTAGTAATTGTAAATCGATATCACCTATGATTAGAAAACCCAGCGAGTTTCAAAAATATGCTACCAAGCACAAGGGCATTAGCAGCCTTAGTATGCATCGTTACCAGTCGCTGCATAGCAGCTATATTAACCCAACCATTATCGAGGAGCGTCAGCTAAACATTGCTCAGATGGACGTTTTCTCTCGCCTTATGATGGATCGTATCATTTTTCTTGGGGTACCCATAACCGACGATGTGGCCAACATCATTCAGGCGCAGCTGCTGTTCCTGGAGTCCAACGATCCCACCAAGGATATACAGATTTACCTTAACTCCCCCGGCGGCTCGGTGTATGCAGGCCTAGGTATTTACGATACCATGCAGTACATCAGCTCCGATGTGGCCACTATTTGCACAGGCATAGCCGCATCCATGGGTGCCGTGCTGCTTTGCGCTGGAACCAGCGGCAAGCGCTCTGCGCTCCCACACTCAAGGGTTATGATTCACCAACCCATGGGCGGTGCCGAGGGGCAAGCTTCGGACATTGAGATTACCACACGCCAAATTCTTTCCCTTCGCAAGGAGCTGTACGATATCATTGCGCAACACTCCGGCAAACCATTCGAAAAGGTTGAGAAGGATTCTGACCGCGACTACTGGATGACCGCCACCGAGGCCAAGGAGTACGGTATGATTGACCAAGTGCTTAAGAAAAACGAGTAAGCATTACTTTAACCGAATATTTCAACGGGGTGCTCCAACGGCACCCCGTTTTTTGTTGGGCACCTAGTCAGGGTTTGACTCCAAGTCAAGCCCTGACTAACATAATAATCCTATACTATTGTCCAAACAGTTGTTTTAAGTCATATTCTGCGCATTAAATAGGTATTGTTATGCGTAATGGTTTTATGTGTTTATCATATAAAGACGTATCAATATTACAATAAATTACAAAAAATACTCACAAAACTTGGTGGATTCGTTTTTTTTTTTTCTAACTTGCCCTTCAAAGCAACGCTAACAAAGACAAAATCTTATGATGATGCCGACACGAAATGCCGTTCTCCTCGCGGGCCTGGTATTGCTGATCCTGCAGCTGGCCAGCTGCCGCAGGGACGACCCCCCGCCCCGCCCGGGGCAAACCACAGCCGTATTCAACCCCAACCTCACCTACGGTACGATGACTGACATTGATGGCAACGAGTACCGCACCATTGGGATAGGTAACCAGGTTTGGATGGCCGAGAACCTGCGGGTGACCCGCTACAGCAACGGCGATCCCATTACATTCCTCCCTCTTTCGGCTGGCCAAGGGATTTTCCACCTCCAGACCCAGGGCGTTTACTGCGCCTACGACGACACCACCCACCCCGACAGCATCGCCACCTACGGGCTGCTGTACAACGGCTACGCCGTGGTGGATGAGCGGGGCCTCTGCCCCGATGGCTGGCGCGTGCCCAGCGATGAGGATTGGACAGCCCTGGTTACCCACCTGGACAATGGCGACAACGCCTTTGACCCCAATGGCACAGGGACTAACGGTGTGGTTGGAGGGCGGATGAAGGAGGTTGGCTACAGGCACTGGAACGCGCCCAACCCCGCCGATAACAGCAGCGGGTTCACAGCGCTCCCTTCCGGGAATAGGTATGGGGACATCTACTACTATAAAAACGAGAGAGCCCTTTTCTGGACATCCACAGAGTACTACGTAGATACCATCCCTGATATTAAAGGGAAGATCCTTTGGATGCGTGGAATTGGCAGCCTGTTCCCATCTATTGGTCGACAGGCTTATCCCAAGGATGCAGGAAAAAGCGTCCGCTGTATCCGCAACGACTAACCGTTAAACCCTAAAATATGATTGCTATGAACAAGAAATTGAACGGCGCAGTGCTTTTACTGTGCATGGCGCTCGGAGCTACAGCTCAGGATCTGACCATCACGATCCCCAAGACCGATTCAACCGCCTACAAGTGCTACCCCGTGAAGGCCAACACGGGGTTTAGCCTGCAATCGCTAATCAAATGCAACGCCAACGGACCTTTCAAGGCTGCCTGATTGAACCCCCCGCTACCGCACGAGTCCTCTCGTGTGGTAACGAAGCAAAGAAAATGGTTAAATTTGCGTTGTAGCCATAAGTGCTATTCTGGCTAGGTAGTGTTTTTGCTGCGGCAAAAGCCACACGAGAGGACTCGTGCGGCAGCGGGGGGTGCCCTGAAAATAGTTACAAAAAAGAGAACAAAAAAGGAGTTACAATCGTTATATTTGTAGATGAAAAATTGGATGCTATGAATCTTCACGCACGAAAATTAAATTTGATCAACTGGATTTCATCCATTCAAGAGGAAGAGGTTTTAGCCCATATGGAAAAGGTTCAGGAAGAAACTTCCGATTGGTGGAATTCGGTAAGCAAGGTTGATAAGAAGGCCATTTGTGATGGCCTTGAGCAACTTGATAGCGGTGATTATCTATCCCGTTCACAGGTTAGAAATAAAATCAAAGAAAAATTTAACCTCTAACAAATGCCTTTTGAAGTTAGGTACTCGTCGCGGGCATACTATGAATATGAAGAAATTTTAGAGTACGTGTCTAATAAATTTGGAGTATCTGTTGCCGCAAAAGTTGATATTTACTTCGCAAAAGTTATCGATCAAATCGCCATAAACCCTTTATTATATCCATATTCCATTAAAGTAAAGAACCTCAGGCGTTGTGTCATTAATCCGCAAATCACATTGCAATGTCGTTGACTTAAGGAATAAAGATAAAAATAGTTCTTTGAAATAGTAGAGATTAAGAGGAAGTTTATTATTTTTAGGGGTATAATATAGGCCTCACAGAGAAAGCCTATGAAAACTATGCGTTTCGTGAGAATGCAATTACAAACATAACTCAACTAATTGAAGATGAAGAATATCACTGCCGTTCAAACAACGGCTTTCCAGGGGCATTCACCCGTGATAGGAAGTTAAACTTCAAGCAACTAGTTGTGTTTATAAGCAGAGGTGTAAAAAGTTCTCTACAGCGCGAGCTGGATTCCTTTTACAAGGAAGTCACCGGAAGCGAATTCAATATCCGGGCAGTCACCAAAAGTGCCTTTACGAAATCCCGGGCTAAACTCAAACATGAAGCTTTTATAGAGCTAAATGAGAATGTAAACCAAACCTTTTACCATGAGGCCCCCTATCTGGTTTGGAACCAGATGCGGCTGCTCTCGGTTGATGGCACCCGGTTGGTACTGCCAAACCATAAGAGCGTTATAGAAGAATTCGGGGAGCATGGTTTTGGCCCCAATGCTGACAGTAAACGCTCACTGGCTTTAGTTTCATTTTTATATGACACCTTAAACCTCTTAACCCTTGATGCAGGGATAGCCCCCTATTCAGCCAGCGAAAGGGACTTATTACACCATCACCTTGAAAAGGTAAAACCAGGAGATCTACTGCTGCTCGACAGGGGTTATCCAAGCATAGCCCTCTTGTTCCTGCTGATGGCCAAGGGGATTGAGTTTTGTGTAAGGATGAAAGAAGACTGGTGGTTATCGGTAAAAGAGTTTATGGAGAGCGGCCAAAAAGAAATGATAGTGAGCTATAAGCTACCCAAAAAAGACATGGAACTGCTTAAAGATTATCCCGAGATGGCTGGCAAAGAGATTACGTGTCGGCTGGTTTGCGTGGAGCTTGAAAATGGAGAAAAGGAAGTTTTGTGCACTTCACTCACAGACATGGAAAAGTGTCCACATGAAGATTTCTGTGAACTATACCATCATCGGTGGGGCATTGAAGAAAATTACAAGCTATTCAAGGCAAGAGTGGAGGTGGAACGGTTTTCAGGGAAAACAGCTTTGGCGGTCAAACAAGATTTTTTTGCAAAAGTGTTTATGATGAGTTTGAGTGCTGTATTGGCTTTCCCGATAGAAGAAAAAGTGAAAAAAGAATATCAAAAAGCCGGCACTAAACATCCCCAAAAAATCAACCGAACCAGCGCCTTGTCAATGTTGATGAGCATAAGTGTTGGTCTATTTTTGAAAAAGGTTGTCAAAAAAGCTATTGCAGCGTTTGATTCCATTGTAAGCCAAACAAGGGAAATCATACGTCAGGGCAGAAAAAACGAAAGGAAAAAACGTCCGAAGAAACTCTACTATATGAATTATAAGCCATTATAGCTTAAGTCAACGACATTGAATCACATTGTATTACCGATTTAATGGAGAAGTTGTGGAAATTGCCAGTTTTAGAGGAAATAAAATGAACCCTGAGACCTTAGGGCTGTAACCCATTCTACCCCCGTTCGCCCAAGCCAGCCAAATTGAAACAACGTTCGGCGGTTGGCTGCATATACTAAACCTGACAGGTTTCCAAAACCTGTCAGGTTTTTAAAGGCTTATCCCGCGCCAAAACCCCATTCGCCCGAGGCTGTCCGATTGAAACAATGTTCGGCGGTCGACCCAACCTAACGGCAGGTAAATCTGCCGCCGTCGGGCTATTCTTGCAGAGTCTGTCCCGCAAAAGCGGGGCTGCGCCTGCATCTTCTCCTGTTAAAATGCCCCGCCATTAATTGAAACTGTAGCTATATTTACCGGGTACAACCCGAACAGATAGTACGACTGAGGCACAACTTGTCCCTGCCAGTCCCGATGGTCTTTATCGGGAATGTACTTGATCGGGAGCCTCAGCCGAACGGGGGATTATGCCGGGGAGCAAGGGTTGTTAAAAGGGGTTATTGTGGCTAGATAGAGTTTTTGCTGTCGCAAAAGCCACACGAGGGGATTGGCTGCGCCGAACTCTCCGCCAGTTGGCGGATCGGTTCGTGCGGCAGCGGGGTGTATCCCAATCCTGACAGGTTATGAAAACCTGTCAGGATTTTCAAGGCTGTCTGATTGAAACAATGTTCAGCAGTAGGCTCTACAATCTCCTAACGATTCTATGACCAGCAAAGAACATCCGGACGATGGTATGTTAAGGGTACATATAGTAAATCAAAAAAAAGCGTTGAGAACCCAATCTCAACGCTTTTTGTTATATCAAAATAGCTAGTCTAGCCCTCTATCCACTTGGCCACATCCTCCATGGCAGGGTTATCTAAGCCCAGCTTATTCTTCTTGTTGTAACCGCAAAGGTCGTTAAACAGCTTGCCGGCCTTTAACCCTTTTAGCGAGGCTACGGTGGTGTGCCCCATCTTTTGCAGTACGGGAACCCACTCTGCCGGAACACCAACCTTTGCATATGCCTCGGGAGAGTCCTTGCGCGATTTGGGTTCGGGCTTCATCTGTGGGAAGAATAGCACATCTTGAATGGACGATTGGTTGGTCATGAACATGGTCAATCGGTCAATTCCAATGCCCATGCCCGAGCAGGTTGGCATGCCGTACTCCAGGGCGCGCACAAAGTCGTGGTCGATAAACATGGCCTCGTCGTCGCCCTTCTCGCTTAGCTTAAGCTGATCTTGGAAACGCTCTAGCTGATCGATGGGGTCGTTGAGCTCGCTATAGGCATTGCACAGCTCCTTGCCATTCACCATGAGCTCAAAGCGCTCGGTTAGCTCAGGGTTTGTACGATGGCGCTTACATAGCGGCGACATCTCAATGGGGTAATCGGTTATAAAAGTAGGCTGAATAAAGTGATGCTCACACTTCTCGCCAAAAATCTCGTCGATTAGCTTGCCCTTACCCATGGACTCGTCCACCTCAATGCCCAAATCGGTGCAGATTTGGCGCAGCTCATCCTCATTCTTTCCGGTGATATCAACACCTGCGTACTCCTTAATGGCATCGGTCATGGTTACGCGGCGGAACGGACGCTTAAAGTCAATCTCCTTGTCGCCAACGGTTACCTTGGTGGTATTGTGTAGGGCTAGGGCCACACGCTCAATCATCTCCTCGGTAAAATCCATCATCCAGAAATAGTCCTTGTAGGCAACGTAAATCTCCATAACGGTGAATTCGGGATTGTGTGTACGATCCATACCCTCGTTGCGGAAATCCTTGGCAAACTCGTACACGCCATCAAATCCGCCAACAATAAGCCTTTTTAGGTACAGCTCGTTGGCAATACGAAGATATAACGGCATATCCAACGCATTGTGATGCGTAATGAAAGGACGGGCAGCAGCGCCTCCGGGAATAGGCTGCAGTATGGGCGTTTCAACCTCGAGGTAACCCTTTGAGTTGAAAAAGTTGCGCATGGTGTTAATTATCTGGCTACGCTTGATAAAGGTGTCGCGCACCTTGGGGTTTACCACCAAATCGACGTAACGCTGGCGATAGCGCTGCTCAGGATCGGTAAAAGCATCGAATGTTTGGCCATCCTTCTCCTTAACAATGGGCAGCGGACGAATTGATTTGGCCAGCACGGTTAGCTCCTGGGTGTGTATGGAAATCTCACCCATTTGGGTTTTAAAAACAAATCCCTTAATGCCAACTATATCGCCAATATCTAGCAATTTCTTAAAAACGGTATTGTAAAGGGTTTTGTCGTCACCAGGGCAAATATCGTCGCGGCGGATATACACCTGTACCCTACCCATCTGATCCTGAATCTCGAAAAACGATGCGTTACCCATGATCCTACGGGTCATGATACGCCCTGCCACGCAAACCTCGGTTTTGGCCTCGCTTAGCGAGTCGAAGTTGTTGTTAATATCCGATGAGTAATGGCTTACGGGGTATTGGGCCGCAGGGTATGGATCAACCCCCAGCTTACGCATCTCGGCAAGCGAAGCTCTACGTAGCTGTTCCTGTTCACTTAGTTCAAACATAGTATGTAAAGTATTGAAAATTCGGCTGCAAAGATATAGATTTTTGGGCGACCATTGAATGTTTGGTCTGCTTTTCAATCTCTGCAAAAATTAAAATCGTTAAGAGTAATAAGATTGGGAATTAACCAATCAATAGAGCTAGCTGATGATGATATGATGGGCTAGATAAATCTATTTTCGCCTCTCAACCAAAAGGTTAGAGTTCAACAAGGCCATTTAAAAACGTCTCAATGTCATCAAAATACCCCTCGAACAGATTTTCACCAGTATAGGTTATAAGCTGAATAGTACCGCTTGAGTTAGAGTAGTAATAGCCATAGTACACAAACCTCATCCCCTGTATAGTACCCGACATCTGCATCATAAATACTTTCACGCCGTTAACATCCCTAAACTCCTCGCGAATAACCCTAATATCGGGCGATACACCCTTTGCGTTTTGAACTGCAATGCCCTTAAGAGTCTCAACAGGAATCCGAACTCGTTCCGATATAAACATTGCATAAAGATCCTCTCCCCTTTTCTGGTAAAGATATTCGTGAGCATCGTTTTCTGTTCCTTTTGTGAATGTCCAGGCTTTTGGGTCTATCCATAGCCCAACATTGACCTTCGAGCTCTTAACGAGGAATGAGGATTTCTCATCCTTAAAGAACTTTTTTTCGTTGATATGAACATGAGAGCTTTCAACGGCATCTTCATGGAGGTACTTCCAGGTGCCATCGTTGTATAGAATAACCTCATCGCCTCTTTCGGTAATTGCATTTATCTGCGAATATGATATCTGCACTGAGATAAGGAGAAGGCTAAAAAGAACAATTTTTTTCATCTCTAATTCTTATGGTTTAAGGTTTGGTAAAGTGCCGGAAATCTACCCAAACATCATTTTAACCCTTGTCACGCCCTCAATAAGCTTATCAATCTCCTCGCGGGTGTTGTAAAAGGCCAGCGATGCCCGCACAGTGCCATCAATTCCAAAATGAGCCATAACGGGCTCGGTGCAGTGGGTGCCAGTTCGTACGGCAATGCCCATCTTGTCGAGTATCATACCTGTGTCGTAGGGATGAATATCGCCCACTATAAACGATATGATGGATGCCTTTTCCTTGGCAGTTCCATAAATTCTTACCCCATCGATGGCTAGCAGCTGCTTGGTGGCATACTCGAGCAGCTGGGTCTCGTAGCGCACGGCGTTATCAATTCCAACGGATTGGTAGTACTTTATGGCCGTGGCCAGTGCTGCAGCACCAATGTAGTTGGCCGTTCCCGCCTCGAACTTAAAGGGCAACTCGTTGTATACGGTTTTGGTAAACGATACGGTAGCAATCATATCGCCACCACCCTGCCATGGGGGTAGCTGCTCTAGCAACTCCTCCTTACCATACAAAACGCCTATGCCCGTTGGTCCGTAGAGTTTATGACCCGAGAATACGTAAAAATCGGCATCCAACGCCTGCACATCAATCACGCCATGCTTTACGCCCTGCGCGCCATCAATAAGCACCTTAACGTTGCGACTATGCGCCTTGGCAATAATCTCCTTAATGGGATTTACCGTACCCAGCGAGTTTGAAACGTGGGTTATGGCTAAAATCTTTGTTTTATCGGTAATTAGCTCGTCGAGTTTACTAACTTCAACCTCGCCATTATCATCAAAAGGCAATACCCTAAGCGTAGCCTTTTTGCGCTCGCACATGAGCTGCCACGGCACAATGTTGGAGTGGTGTTCCATTTCCGATACAATCACCTCATCGCCCTCGGAAATAAATGCCTCGCCAAACGAAAAGGCCACCAAATTTATGCTTGCCGTGGTACCCGAGGTGAATACTATCTCCTTTATGCTTTTGGCATTGATAAACCCTCGCACCACCTCGCGCGCCTCCTCGTATGCACGGGTGGACTCGTCGCTTAGCTTATGCACCCCCCTGTGGATATTGGAATTTACTTGGTTATAAAAATAACCAATGGTATCGAGCACACTGGTTGGTTTCTGGGTGGTGGCGCCGTTATCGAAATAAACCAGAGGTTTACCATGCACCTGTTGGTTTAGGATGGGGAAATCGGCTCGGATTTTATTGATGTTGAAAGTTGATGAACTTTGTTGTGAACTCATTTGAAAGAAAATTTAGCACTAAGTGCTATTTGGAAATCCTTTTTGAAATCAAATTGGGGTCTCTGCGACCATCAATAATAGTTAATACAATTATCTCCTGTCCAGCTATCTCATAAAATAGTAAATACTCTTTTATAATTTTAGCCCTAACATTTTCAATATCTGTTCGCTTGCCAATTTCAGGATACTTGCTAATGATTATAGCAGACTGGGTAAATAGTTTGTTTAGTTTTTTGCTATAGGTATTAGATTTATTTCGTTTTTGCCAATATTTTAAAATGGCAAATCTGTCTAAACGAGCTTTTCTTGTCCAGACTACTCTTTTAGCCATTCATCAATCTCCCTATCTAAATCTTCTTGTGAAACTACCCTTCCTTGCCTGTAATCTTCTTGCCCTTCGCGCACAGATGCTTTCTGTACATCTGAAAGATACATTATTCCATCAGGATCCTCACCCTCCATTAGCCTGAAAACCTCCTCTAACAACAGTTCATTTTCGCTGTCGTTAATACGCTTAATTAGCTTCTTTTTAATTTCTACTGTTGTCATAGGTCAAAGCAGCTTTTAATATGAATCACTAAAACAAATATAGCAAAACATAGGGCGTAAATCAACACCCTCTGTTAGCAGCAATGCATAGGACAGTTATGGCATCGAGAGAGTTCGCCCCGCAAACGCTTATTCACCAGCTCATCAATTCGCTCGCGGAGGGGTTCAATTTTAATGTTGCCAACCACATCGTGGGCAAAACCGAACATAAGCAGTAGTTTGGCTTCGCGCTCACCAATTCCGCGCGACTGCATGTAGAACTTGGCCTCCATATCGAGCTGGCCAACGGTGGCACCGTGGGTACACTTCACATCATCGGCGTAGATCTCGAGCTGGGGCTTGGTGTTCATCCTGGCATCGGCGGTTAGCAGCAGGTTGTTGTTGCTTTGGAATGCCTGTGTTTTTTGGGCATCCCTGCGCACCAGAATCCGTCCGTTAAAGGCACCCGTAGCCTGATCGTCGAGAATTGCCTTGTACAGCTCGTTGCTGGTACAGTTTGGCTTGGCATGGTCGATAAACGAGTACATATCCACATGCTGATTCCTATCAACCAAAGCCAGCCCATAGGTATGGTTCTCGCAGCCCTCGTCGTTTAGCAAAATATGTACATTGTTGCGAATTACCCCACCATGCAACGACACCGTATTGGTGCTAAGCACCGAGTCGCGCTCCTGCTTTCCAAACATATGCGAGAACTGGGTTGAGTCGTTATGCTGATTCTGCATCGATACAATATCGATATTTGCCCCCCTATTGGTTACCACCTCGGTTACCACGTTGGAGATGAAAACCGATGGCGATAACGTATGATCGCATATCACTATATCGGCCTGTGCATTCTCCTCGGCCACAATGAGGTTACGGTACTGCACCATCTGGTTCTCGTCGCTCATGAGCAGGTTGATAATCTGGATGGGCTTCTCGAGCACCACGCCCTTGGGTATGTAGATAAAAACTCCGTCCTGCGCAAATGCCGTATTGAGGGCAACCAAACCATCCTCATCGTTGTTGGCCAGGGTATTGTAGTACTTGCTCACCACATTGGGATACTTCTTAGCTGCCTCGGCCAGGCTTCCCACAATTACCCCATGCTCAAACTCAACCAGCATATCGGGGTTGTTAAGATAAAAACCATTGAGGGTGAGGGCTAGGTGGGTATCGAGCGAAGGGATATCGCAGCGGAAAATATCATCGACATTAAAGGTGATTTGCTTGGGGGCAAAGTACTTCTCGTAATCGTTGCGAAAGAGCTGCTCCACCTTCATGTACTTGTACTTCTCGCTCTTAGCACTGGGGAAGCCAAGCAGTTTAAAGCTCTCCACAGCCGACGATCGCGCATGGTTAAGCACATCGGCAGAGTTCTCGGTTATCAAATCGAGGTTATCGATGTAGAGGTTGATAAGCTCCTCTTTGGGGGATATTGTGGTTGTTGGGTTCATATCTTATTAATTGAATAATGAACAAGGATTAACGATTTTGGATTTATGATTAAAAGAGACAAGATTACTTGGCTAATCCAAGATTCTTTTGAGCAGTTTCGGCACTTTTAACAAAAATGGAAATTAACTCATTATTTTCAACTAAAGCCTTAGCTAACTTATCCTCATCGGTAAAAAGACTTGAGCGTTGAATAATTTTTAAACACACATATGTTTCTCTTAACTCCTTTAACACAATTTTGATTTTATGAATAAAATCTTTCCTTGATTCGCCGCCCTGTGCCTCACCATAGTTAAGCGCTGGCGATGTTCCAGATCGCAATAGTTGACCAGAAAGATGATTCCCTGCATATGATTTTGGCATCGACTCAGATATGTCGACAATTAGAACTGCAAAGTTTATAAGCCTTTCCTCTAAATCAAACCTGTTCATATTTGGGAATATTAGTTTCCTATCACAAAAACAGATGAACCAATCAATAAAGTGTTTACTAGAGCCGTATACATCAAAAATCGTTAATCAATATTCTTAAATCTGAAATTGTCTTAGCATTTATTCCTCTTCTCCATTCTTAATCCAGTCGTACCCTTTCTCTTCAAGATCGAGCGCCAACTCTTTACCTCCAGTTTTCACAATGCGACCGTTGTATAGGATATGCACAAAGTCGGGCACAATGTATTCTAAAAGCCTTTGGTAGTGGGTAATAACAATGGTGGAATTTTCAGGCTTTTTAAGCTTATTTACGCCATTGGCCACAATGCGTAACGCATCGATGTCGAGACCTGAATCAGTCTCGTCGAGAATAGCCAGCTTGGGCTCAAGCATGGCCATTTGAAAAATCTCGTTCTTCTTCTTCTCGCCACCAGAAAACCCTTCGTTAACGGCTCTGTTGGTAAGAGCCGAGTCAATCTCCACCAGCTCCTTGCGCTCTCGCATCAGCTTTAGAAAGTCCGATGCGGAAAGAGGATCTTGCCCTTTATGCTTGCGATGCTCGTTAAGGGCTGTTTTCATAAAGTTCACCATGCTTACGCCAGGAATCTCCACGGGATACTGGAAACTGAGGAAAAGTCCCTCGCGCGAGCGTTCCTCGGGCGATAGCTCAAACAAATCTTTCTGATTGAAGGTTACCTCGCCCTGAGTTACCTCAAATAGTTCGCGGCCTGCAAGTACTGCACTAAGGGTGCTTTTCCCTGAGCCGTTGGGCCCCATTATGGCGTGAATTTCGCCAGGTTTTATCTCTAGGTTAATACCCTTGAGAATCTCTTTTCCGTTGATGCTGGCGTGTAGGTTTTTTATTGATAACATAGCTTCGGTTCTTAAAATCTATTGAAAAATATGTACTATTCTTTTTTTTTATCCAACGCTACCCTCGAGGCTAATAGCAAGTAGTTTCTGCGCCTCAACGGCAAACTCCATGGGGAGCTTGTTGAGCACCTCCTTGGCGTAACCATTAATAATTAGGGCCACAGCATCCTCGGTGGAAATGCCTCGCTGGTTGCAGTAAAAAATTTGATCCTCACCAATTTTTGATGTGGTGGCCTCATGCTCCACGATGGCGTTGGGGTTGTCCACCTCTATATAGGGGAATGTATGCGCTCCGCACTTGTCGCCAAGGAGCAATGAGTCGCATTGGGAAAAGTTCCGTGCATTTTCGGCATTCTTCACCACCTTAACCAGCCCACGGTAGCTGTTGTTGCTTACGCCTGCCGAAATACCTTTGGATACAATTCGGCTACGGGTATTCTTGCCAATGTGAATCATCTTGGTTCCGGTATCGGCCTGCTGATGGTTGTTGGTTACTGCCACGGAGTAGAACTCGCCGTAAGAGTTATCGCCCATGAGTATGCAGCTGGGGTATTTCCATGTTACAGCCGAACCGGTCTCTACCTGTGTCCAAGATATTTTGCTATTGGCTCCCTTGCAAATGCCACGTTTGGTTACAAAGTTGTAGATACCACCCTTTCCATTCTTATCGCCAGGATACCAGTTCTGCACGGTGGAGTACTTAACCTCGGCGTTGGTCATTGCCACAATCTCAACCACAGCTGCATGCAGCTGGTTCTCGTCGCGCTGAGGTGCGGTGCACCCCTCGAGGTACGACACGTAGCTGTCGTCGTCGGCCACAATGAGCGTACGCTCAAACTGCCCTGTATTGGCTGCGTTGATACGGAAATATGTGCTCAACTCCATTGGACAACGAACCCCTTTTGGGATGTAGCAGAAGCTGCCATCGCTGAATACGGCCGAGTTGAGCGCAGCAAAAAAGTTGTCGCTAACTGGCACCACTGAGGCTAAGTACTTCTTCACCAGGTCGGGGTGCTCGCGAATAGCTTCGCTCATGGAGCAAAATATGATACCCTGCTCGGCAAGCGTTTCGCGGAAAGTGGTTTTTACCGATATGCTGTCCATGACCGCATCAACGGCAACGCCTGTTAGCATTTTTTGCTCTTCGAGCGGAATACCAAGCCTATTGAAGGTATCGAGCAGCTCGGGGTCTACCTCATCTAAGCTCTCGAGCTTGGGCTTTTGCTTGGGGGCAGCGTAGTATATAACATCCTGAAAATCGATATCGGGGATGTTGAGGTGTGCCCACTGGGGCATATCCATGGTTTGCCAGTGGCGAAAAGCCTTAAGGCGAAACTCAAGCATCCACTCAGGCTCACCTTTTTTCTCGGAGATGATGCGAACCACATCTTCGCTTAACCCCTTAGGTATGGTTTCGGTTTCGATATCGGTAACAAAGCCATACTTATACTCCGAGCCCGTTACCTCATCGAGAATCTTATCCTGATCGTTGGCCATTACTTACAGTTTATTGATTTTGATACTTTTTAATGCTTCTTCTCATAGTGGGAACAACGCCATTAATGGCAATTTGTTTACCCCTCTGTTAAAAAGATAACATACAAATTGGAATCAGTCTAAATAAATTGCAAATATAAGGGGTTTGGGAATAACCACGAAATGAAATGGGAGGAAAAGCGGATTCTAAAAGTATGATTTTTAGCAGCAAAAATGTTACAGTAGCATACTACTGGTATCGAACCTCCTCAATCTTGGCATTAATATCATTAAGGGCGTCGAATACACTTTTCTCGGGCGGTATTATGTTTAAATCGTTCCAAAAAACTTGGTCGTATACCCAAGAGTTATCGAGGAACACATTGTGCATCGGCTCCAGCTCGCGCCTATCGAAGCGCACCACATTATCGGTCTCAATCTGGGTGTTTACCAACTCAAAGAATAGATGGAAGGAGTTGTTAAACAGGCTGCGCCTGTATCGATACCGAAACTTTAAATCGCCCCTAACGTGCGACAGGTGGTGCACTCCATCGTAGCTCTTGTACCGAACGGAGTAGGATATGCTTACGGGGCGGAGACGGAACCTCCGGTTTCGTTTGTAAACGTACTGATCGGTTGCCCTGCCAATGTTTTGGGGGCTAACCTTAAAATCGGCTCCCAGAATGGCAAGGTTATCAATATCGATATAAAGCACCCCCTCCATAAGGGGTTCGGTAACACCCTCCTTCAGATTAAACCCAATGGCATAGGCCACCCTATCGCCTATGGTAATAATATCATTGCGTGTAAAATTGTAGTACTGAAGAAACTCCTCCTCGAGGTAAAAGGGGGGATGCTTCACCAAATCGAGGGTAAGCGAGCTATTAATGCCACCTCTAAGCTTAATACTTAGGGTATCAGCGGGCTCTAGGTTCTGGGTTTTTCTCGACTTGAGCTGCTTCACCTGATCGGTTTCATTGGGTCTGGTATAGGATGATTTGTAAATCTTAAAAATGGCCTCGGAGTAGTTCTGGTACTTATCGTTTTTAACCACCCCCTCGCGGTAGAATGAGGTGAGGTAAACAGGCTTAGCGCTGTAATTATCGGGTATTCGGGCAAATGCATCTCGTAAAAGTTGCTTGGGGTCCACATTACGTATAATTACCTCTTGTATTGATATTACATCGGCCTCAAGGAAAATATCGATGGGTTCAGCCGCCAGCAGCTCGACTGGGAACTTTCGGGTTTTGTACCCTAAATGCATTAGGCTGATGGTTCGGGGATCTTGCTTCAGAGGAATTTTAAGCTGAAAGAACCCCTCCTGATTGGTAATGCTACCCAACCCCATCTCGGGGATACCAACCGTTACGTAGGATATGGGCTTTAGGGTTTGGGAATCGAGCACTCGGCCCCTGAGCATTGTGTAGGACAGAGGAGCTGGCTGCTGAGTTTCTAGCTCCTCAATGGTTTCCTTTTTTCTGTGGATAAGGATATGGTTATCGTAAACGGTGAAGAGAAAAAGGCTATCGCCTAGTATGTGATGCAACGCCCGCCTTAGCTCAACATTCTGTGCCTGGGGCCGAATCCTACGGTCGTTATCAACCAGGCGGCTATCGTAAGCAAACTGAAAGCCTATGCTATCGGCCAGCTGGTTTAACGCTTTATATACGGTAGTTCTTTGGCTAGGTATAGTAACGCGCTTGCTAAACAAATCATCACCGGAACTTTGCCCCATACCCCAAGTACCCCTGCTCAGAATTGCAATCAGCAGGAAAACCCTAACAATGCGTGAGGCGCGTGTTGTTAACCTGCAGGTATTTTTTGAGGCGTTGACCATTCTAGGGTTGCCATAGTATTATGGTGTTATTCTCGTACTTTGCTTCTAAGCCTAAAGCTGCGCATATCACCTCAACCATTGAGTCAATGGAACTGTCGACAAAGGTTACGGTAAGCCTGCGGTATCCCACGCTGTATGAATCGACAACGATATTTGCCCCAAAGGACTTGTTAAGCACCTTTACTATGCTAGCCAACTGCTCGTCCTTAAACTGTATCCTACTTGCCTTGTACCTAAGCTCGGGCGAAACCACTCCGCTGGTTTTGGTAAGCTCATTGTTTGCCATGGTAACCCTATCGCCAGCCAGGGCAATTACCCTATTGGCCTTACGTGCCTTGGCCTCTACATTCACCGATCCGGTTTGAACCAGCACCTCGAAGTTGGAATCCTTAATGGCCTTTACTGTGAACGAGGTTCCCAGCACCTGCACCTGGGCACTTGTGGTCTCGACCACAAAGGGGATTTGAGGATTGTGAGCCACCTCGAAGAAAGCCTCGCCATCGAGGGATATGCTCCTGCTTCTCTTACCAAATCGTTTGGAGTAGGTAATGGTTGTGTTGGGCTCAAGGTAAATCACGCTACCATCGGTTAGGCTATGAACTAACGTTGTGGGCTCGGCAGTTGATTGGATTGTAATGTTTTGGTTTAAAATACTTGTAAAAAGAAAGGTTGATGCAATAACCAGCACTACAGCAACTGCAGCAGTTGCCCTTAACCACGCTTGTTTATGCAGTGGCCTCACGTTTACGCTCTCAACCAAAGCCTCCTCGTTTAGCTTAGACGAAAGGTTTTGCCAAGCTTTATCCACATTAGGTTGTTTCATTGTAATGTTTCCAATTTGTTTCCAGTCTCTCCTGAAGTCCTCCAGTAGTACCATATTATGGGGACTACTGCTTACCATTACCTCAAAATCATTGGCCTCGGAAGCGGTCATTTCCTGAGCCAAGTACCTTGCTATTAGGCTGCAATGGGTTGGTATATCTAGGTTCAACTTCATAATTTCGTATATTTAGCAGGTTACCCCATGGTACTGCTTAAGGTTTACTCTAAAAAGCTTTAGGGCTTTGCCCATATTTGCCTCCACGGTTTTTACCGATACCGATAGCTTGTCGGCTATCTCCTGGTACTTCATCCCGTCGAATCGGTTCATCACAAATATTTGGCGGCAACGTTCAGGGAGTTCATCCAAGGTTTTGTCAATAATCTGGGAGAGTTCCTCCGCTTCCAGCTCTTGTCCTGCCTGCTGCTCAGCCTGCTCATACTGTATTTTAGCTTCCTGGTTGTATCTATCCTTTACGGCGTTGTGCTCTATAACCTTAAGGCATCGGTTTTTGGTAGCTTGATATAGGTACGATTTAATGGATGTTTTTATTTCTATGCGTTCCCTGTTCTTCCAATAGTTGTAGAAAAGATCCTGCACAACCTCCTCGGCAACATCCATATCTCGCACAAATTTGTTGGCAAAGTGGCAGAGCTCGGTGTACATCTTTCGAAAGAGTTTTTCAAACTCTTTTATGTCACCCTGCTGTATTTTTCTGTGCGAAAAGCTTATCAGTAAGCCCATATTGCTGCCGATTAATTACCCCAAAGATATGAAAATGGAATAAAACTATTACAAAAAAGGTTGCTGCGCCAAGGTAAACTGGCGCAGCATACCTTTTTTTGCTTTTACTTCTGCTGCCTCATCAAACGGCGGCCATATCTGCGGATGGCATCCTCAATGGATTCCTCGGGCTTAATGTAGTTGTGCTCACCCCAGAAGTCATCATCATTGAACGCTTCAACTGCTTCGGCTAGCACATCTCTCTGCCTAAAGGTCTCGCGGAGAGCAAACCTCTCGGCATTCTCCAAATCCCTATCGGTTATGGCCATCTCGGCCACCACGGCGTAGTTGGTGTTAAATATCCGACGACGCCAGTTGGCCTTAAAGGTAAGCTCGTTGCGCATATAGTTTAGGTAGTACTTGCCATCGTTCTCGGTGTAGGTTACGTAGTACGATGTGCTGGTTGGTGTAAACTTAACGCCCCTAGGCTTACGCAGGATGAACAGCTTGGCTGCCTCCTCCTCGTTGTCGAGGTTAAGGCTAAAGTGCGCATGGGTTATGGCCAAATTCCGGGTATCGATAAATAGCCTCCCATAGTACAGCGGAATGTCAATATTCTCTTTTTGTGCAAAGCTAATTACGTAGCTTATCTTATCGTCGATGGTAACCACGTCATCGATTCTAAACTCGTAGTACTGATCAAAATCTTCGAAGAAAACCACGTCAGCATTCTTGGCAACGTCCAGCAATAGCGATACGCTTGGGCCTCCCTGCAACTTCACGGCAAGGGTGTCGGCCTTTTTCACGTTGGCACTTTTACGACCCTTGTATAGCTTTACCCTGTCGCCACCGCCCATGGGCTTGTACGACGCTTTATAGATATCGACAACTGCCTCGGAAATTGAAATGTAATCGCGGCGCTGCTTGATGGTTTCGCGGTAGAACCCGGTAAGCATATTGGGCTTATCGCTGTAGTTAAACTGAACCTTACGCAAGGCCTCCTTCACAATGGTTAGTGGGTCTTCGGGCCGGATGGTAACTTCACCAAGGGCTACCGATGCGGGCTCGAGCTTAACCTCTACCGCCCCGTTTAGCAATTCATTTAAGGCAATTCGTTTCGATTTGTACCCCAGATGGGAGAACTCAACCTCCTTGGCATCGATACTCCTGTTAATTTTTAGGGTAAACTCACCCTCGCTGTTCGAAACCGTACCTATGTGTGTGCCGGGTACAGTAACATAAGCAAAGTATAGGTTGTTGTTGGTTTTGGCATCCTTAAGCGTACCGCTTAGGGTGATAAAGCCATTGCCATTTTGCCCAAATGCAGGGCTGAGCATAAGCACAATCAGTGCCAGCGTGCTCATTTTCCGTAGGTAGTTAGCAATTGTTTTCATAGCTGTATTGTATTAAGGGTTATTATTTTTTTGCTTTCACTACTATGACCCTTAAACAACAATCTACCCTATGGGAAAATTTAAATATTTTTATTTTTATTTGATCTTTGTCTAAATACCAACATTTGGGGATTGTAGAATCGCTTAGCCCTTATTAGCTTTGCCCCAGAAAAAACAAACTTATCTTACAAAAAATGAGAACAATATACAAATGCTTACTTGTCACACTAATTCTTGGAATTAGTTTTGGGTTACCAACAACTTATACATATGCGAGCGATCCTGAAAGCGATAAAAAAGTAACTATAGGAGGATACGGACAGATTGACTTCAACCAGCCATTTATCCCAAATCAGAATAGCAATTCTAAAATCGATATTCATCGGATGGTTTTACTTTTTGGCTATCAGTACAATAAACGCTTATCGTTTTTAACAGAGGTTGAGTTTGAACATGTAACAGAAGTATACATTGAGCAAGCTTATCTCAACTACGCCTTTTCTCCATTACTTAATTTTCGTGCGGGTTTGGTGTTAATACCTATGGGTATAATAAACGAATACCATGAGCCACCAAGTTTTAATGGGGTAGAAAGACCGTTACTCGATACTAGAATTGTTCCAACTACATGGAGAGAAATTGGAATGGGGTTCACCGGGCAGCTAACGGCTGCAAGCCTAACGTATCAGCTTTACCTTGTAAATGGCTTTGCCAGCTACGATGGGTCAGCAAAGCTGAAAGGGGTTGACGCCCTCCGAGGAGGTAGGCAGAAAGGAGCCGAATCGTTTATGAGTAGCCCAAATTTATCGGCAAAAATCTCATACCACGGCATTTTAGGCTTAGAGGTTGGGCTATCGGGGTATTTTGGTAAAACCCAATCGAGCCTGTACAACGGCATAGACTTTACCAATAAAGATCTGGTGCAAAAGGCCGATAGTTCCGTAGTAGGTGTAAGTATGATGGCTTTTGACTATAGGTACCGCTTGGGTAATTTCCGTTCAACGGGTCAGATAGTGTATAGCGACCTAAGTAATACCAGCGCCTACAACCAATTTACTGGTCGTGATTTGGGATCGGCTCTTTTTGGGTACTATGCTGAGGTGTCGTATGTAATTCCTTTCAATATGCAAGACCAGCAGCATGAGGTAGAACCATTTGTTCGCTGGGAACACTACAACACCCATTTTGATGTTGCCGGAGAACTTGCTGCCAATGATTCATACTCATACAACGGATTGGGCGTTGGCGTTGGCTACAAATTCCATCAGAATGCAGTTTTTAAGATCGATTATATTTTCTACCGTAATGGAGCCGACACTATGAATAACGGTGTTTTCAACATGGGCGTTGGCGTAAATTTTTAAACTATGAAATGGTTATTCACCACATTATCATTGATAACTTGCCTGCTGGCAAACGCTCAGGAGTTTACTAGGCATCACAAAAGCATTTTAAGAGAAGAGTTTGGCAAATCGGAGATTGTTACCAGACCTCAAAACCTAGATCCAGCCACTTTTGATATAAAGAAGGTTACTGGTTCCTGGGAAATATGTGGAGCAGATAAGCCAATGGCCTACCTGTTTCAACTTGAAACCAAGGGAAGGATGCATACATTTACATCATTAGTCCTTCTTAGTCCAGAGGGTGCAGTTCTTCGGGTTAGAGTAACAGACTACCCTTCTACATATGGGTTGCAAGTTACCAATAAACGCTGGTTAAGTAAGCTGCAAATAGATGCAGAAACTGCCTATGACTACGGCCAAAACGTTGATGCTATAAGTGGCGCAACGATCTCTGCTAAGGGATTGATTAAGAACATCGAATCACTAAGGAAAAATGTGCGGCTAATGGACAGGGTAAATCCTTAAATTGGTACAATGCCCATACTCAACAAATATTGAGTAATGGGCATTGAGTCATTCAAATTATTGCAAAATTCAGATTTAAAAACTATATTTCATTTTGGTATAAATCATATCATTTGTATTGTACTGACCAAACCGTCCTTCCGTTCCAACAAAAAAGTTTGCTCCTAGCTGAATATCGAATCCATCGGCAAAAGAGTATGACACCTTTGGCCGCATAAGCGCATCGCCATTATTTAGTCCAATGTATGCAAAAAATTCAAGCCAAAGGCGTTCCCTCAGAAAGTCTTTTTTGGCCAGAAAAGTCATTGTGTTTTCATATTCATCGTTACGGATTCCTTCCTCATAATCAAGAATATTCTCTTGAATAAATTGGGCCGATAATCTTACACCCGCAAGGGTGTAATCAACACCAATCATGTAGTGTAAAAAATCCTTTTCGATGGTGGCATCGGGAATGGTTGGCGTTTCGGTTTGGAAATATTTTCCTGAATAGTAACCCCCTTCACTTCGAACAACTAATGGACCAAGGGGAATACCAATGCTTGCACCCCCCATGGTTAACCTATGGTACTCAGGACGAACGGTTAAGCCAACAAGTTGCAAAGTAGCTGGATTAATCTGTTTTGTAATATGCATCGCAGGATCATCAGCCCAGAAGTATCCACCAACAATTTCAAAATCGGCTTTAGACGACATGGATGAGAATCGGAGGTAGTATTCGCTATTCTCGAGCTTTGGTTCGATTTCAGCAGTTGAGTAATCGAATGTTGGGGTAATGGGGAATGGCATTGTGGGACTCCAGATGGAGCCATCGGCGGGCATTTGAGTAGGCGTAAAAACTGGTGACCATACCACCTCGATGGTGCTGTTGCCAAAGTAGTAGTTGAGCTTAGCTGAGGTTACACCCATACGAATCTCATCGAAATCGGGTAGTAGAAATTCCCGTAAATCCTTTGGTGCAACCACATCGGTAATAAATACACCCTCGGCTTTTCCGTAAATTATTTGCTGCTTGCCCAGGCGAAGATCCATATTGTCGAAGCGCAAATCGAGGTAGGCCTCACGCAAACCCAGCTCCAAATCACGATCGAAGTAATGGTATAGGTATGGATTTACTTTAAAGCTAACTTTTTCCTGCTTTTTCTCAAAAGACAGGTTAAACATATTCTGAATAATTGAAAACTCATTATCTCCGCCTGTTAGCACACCCGTATAGTTTCGGGCAAAACCCGATATATCAATACCTTTATCCTCCTGTGCTTGGCTAGTTCCCACTATTAGGGATAGGAAAATTGTAGTGAATATTATTCTTTGTCTCATCATTTCTTCTTTTTATTGAGGCATATTGTAATTCTGATTTCAATTCCACATATGTTAAAATATGGCTTACAACTATTTAGAGGCTGTCTATAAACTCGTCATTGCGAAACCCTTGTACTTTAAGGGTTGAAGCAATCTGTAAAAAAGATCGCTTCCTCTCGTCTCGTCATTATTTGTGACGAGACGATACTCGCGATGACGAACGTCTTTTGTTGTTTCTGTCATCACCACATTATGCCCAAAAATTTAGGGTGAGTTCTCGCAATGACAGGTAAGGGTAAACCATATGGACAGACTCTATTTAGTTGCCTAGCGTCATGCTACGCTCGGTAAACTTGCTGTTGGAAATTCCTTTGTTCTTCTGAACATCGGTAAATTTCATATTGGTTCGATGATCCTTCTGCACGTTGTGCATCTCGGTTTCGAGAATGGTCCAGAAACCATCAACCTTGTCGTATTTCTTAATGGTAAGTACTTTCAGCAGTTTTTCCCTGTCGTCGTAAAACTCACGCTTTAACCCAAGGTAGTTGTCCTTCATTACCCAGGTAATGGTTTTTGAGTACATATAATCGTCCTCCTTGGGAGTGCTTTCCACCACGTAGCAATCCTTTCCTTCTATCGTTTCCTCGTGGAGTAGCTTGTGGTTATCCTGATTGGGATGGCGATCGCCCAGATCGTCGTAGGTGAAGTCGGAACCCATAAAATTATCGCTTTTACCATCGCTGGAAATGCGCTTGGTTCGCTTAAGGGCTGGAAGGTAGATCCACTGGTCGTCGCTACGACCATCGGTGTAGCTCCAGTTCATAAACGATGTGTTTTTCACATCAGCTGGCGCTACAAAGAACATAATTTTCTTCTCCATCTTTCCATCGTCCTTTATAAACTGTTTTAATGTACGTACCCGCTGTTCGCCTCGGTTATTGGTTAGGGTCATGGTTAAACTACCCTGAGTATCGTCGCCCGATGGATTGTTGTAAACCTTTTCCATTACCTGCTGTCCGGTTAGCTGGGCACTTGCTGGCTGATAAGCCATTGCTGTGGCAATAATTGCCATTGCTGTAATAAAAATTTTTGTTCTCATTGTTTTGTTCACCTTTGATTTTTTGATTTATCGAATTGTATATGCCTGAATTCCGAATCGAAATACATTTAATCGGTTTGAAAATTGCATATTGTAATAATCCTTTCCGCTGTAAAAATTTGCAAAAAGGCTAACATCGTTAAGCACTTTTGGCCGATAGGCTATGGTTAGTGAAAGGTTGAAGCGCTCCTTCAGATCAAAAAAACTAGCGTTGTTAAGGTTACCAAACATCCAGGTTGTCTCCACCTTGCTTTGTACCCGTGGTGATGGCTGATAGCCCAGCCTTTTCAATGTTGATTTGGGTAAGGGAAACTTATAGATTCTGAAGCTGTTATGCCATCTCACGAAGCTATATATTCCTTGCAACTCCTCACTTCGCCCATAACCAAGGTGATATTCTAAGGATGTTCTGAAATATTCCTTTGTGTTTGAAAAAGGGATTACGGGCTTGTTGAAAAAGGCGCCAAACTCAACCATGTTGGTTGAAAAATCACCAGTTTTTGTGTTCAGAGAACCATCTTCGTTGTAGAAACTATTGAACTGCCCGTTGGAGTGATGCCTAAGGGTAACGAAAAGGTACTTAACCTCTCCGTTTTTCTCGCTAAGCTGATGATAGAGCGTTATATTGGGCAGGTAGCTTGGAGAGTATACCGGAAAAGATTCTTCTGCTTTCATCCTAATCATAATTGCTGGCGATACGGTTCCTGCCCAACGTGCATCCTTCCTTGCTCGAAGCAAGAAGTAAGGAGCAACCAACCCCTCAAAAATCATCGGTTCAAGATTCCCAAATCCCTGCCCAAATGTTATGTAGCTATCAACCTGATTGGCTCTGATGGATTGGAAAAAATCACTTTCCAAACGGGTTGAGTCCGATGCAAGCATTTGAATTGGAATCAGAATTATCAATATGATTAGTCTTAATCGCATTTTATCTCTCCTATTAATATTTTTTTCTCCCACGTAACTTGCTCTTTCTTTTCTTCACAAATACATTGAAGGTGAACACCAGAATCATCATAACCGTGAGTGTGCCCAGTAAACTTGTAAACATATTCATCGACACAAGCGCTCCCAAGGTTCTGTTTGGTGGGAAAACCGAGAAAAGAAGCACCATAAAACCCGAAATAACCACAACGGCATTGAACAGAATTGCCTTACCCGTTTGGTTCATGGTTTTGTAAATTGCAGTTACCTTTAGGCGGCTATGCGTCAGGTTCATCTTGTAGTACTGCAGAAAGTGGATGGCGTAATCAATTCCAATTCCAATGGCAATGCTCGACAGCAATGCGGTGGTTGTGCTAAGCGGAATGTTGAGTAACCCCATTACTCCAAAGCTCAAAACGGCAGTAATAAGAATTGGCACCGAGCCAATTAGCCCAGCCTTTATGCTTCGGAACATAAGCGTTAGCAGTATTAAAACCATTCCCAAGGAAATGATAATGCTCATTACCTGTCCCTCAAGAATTAGGTCGCTAAATACCAACGCCTTGTAACCCGAGCCAGCGTAGTTAACGGTAATTCCCTGAGCGTTCAACTTGTCCTCGAACTGCTTAACTACAGCCAAAGCCTCGTTTATGGTTTTGGAGTCGTCGCCCTTAAGCTGAAAAGTGATGTTGGTACGGTTGTAATCGTAGTTAATCAGCTTTGTTAGTTTCTCCGGATCGCCCGACATCTCGTAGAGCAAAAGGTACTGTGCCACCATTTCGTTATTCTCGGGAATATCGTAGAACTCCTCGTTGTCGGCATTCATCACTTTATTCATCCGTTTTATGTAGTCGGCCAGCGAGAATGAGTTGCCCACTAGGGCAAGTTTCTCTGTTTCGGCTTGCATCTGGTCAATTAACATCAGATTTTCCGGCTGCTTAAATGCGTTTTCCTGATCGCTTTCGAGGATTACATTTAGCGTTGAGGTTCCACCAAACTTGCTGTTCACAAACCTATCGGTGAGTACGATATCACTATCCTTTTCAAACTTATCGAGGAAACTCGAGTTGATCCAAACCTTCTGAATACCAACAAGTGCAATAATTATCAGAATCCAAACCGTACCGTAAACCCACCAACGATTCAGAAGGAGCTTGTTGGAAAGGAAGCGGAACGCCCTACCTTTTGCCACCTTTTTCACATCGGTTTTCTTAACCTTTGGCTTGTATCCAAAGGCGATAACCATTGCCGGCAAAAAAAGCAGGGCAAGTAGGTAGGCAGTAAAAATCCCAACTGCAGTGAAAATTCCAAAGTACTTTATTGGGTACACTTGCGACGAAAGCAGTGAAATAAACCCAATAATTGTGGTGAATGCGGCCATGCTTAATGGTGCAAACAGAATACGAACAGCATATTTTACTGCATCCTCTTTCTTTGTTTCAGGATTATCGATGTAATATCGGTTGAGATGATTGTAGTAGTAGATTCCGTAGGCCACTCCAATGGCTATAAGCATTACCGGAATCATGGTGGACACCGAGTAGATTGGCACTTTTAGCACTGCCATCATACCAAACGCCCATATGCTGCTAACAAAAACGCTTATAAGCGTTGCTGCTGTTGCCCTTACGCTTCGCAAAAGTAGAAACAGAACCAGCCCAATAACAACTATCACTATGGGAACCATCCGTTTCATATCGGCTGGGCCAAGGAGCGCCATTGTTCCCTCAACAATAGGCCTACCAGCTATGTATATCCTCTCCTCGTCGCTCTCGAAGCTTTTAGCGAATTTAACAATCTGATTGTAGAACTCAGGTGTAAACGTACCGCTCTTCATTCCAGCAACAACCAGAGCCGTTGTCCCATCGGTTGATACTAATCTGCCATAAACCATATCGTTGGTTTGAACGTTCTGCCTCATCTCCTCGAGCTTATCATCCGTTTTTGGTACCCGTGAGTAAAAAGCCTTTACATCCATACCATACTCGCTTCCCACAATATTATCGGCGGTGTAAAGCGATATCACATCGTTCTCCTCAAACTCGTCCATATCAATAAGATCAAGGCTTATATCCTTTATTTTCTGTAGAGTTTGTGGGTTGTAGATACCATTCTTAGTTTCAATGGCGATAAGGATACCATCCTTAATGTTGAACCATTCCTCAGCCTTATCGCTGTACACGAATGCCGGGTGGGTTTTTGGCATGTACTCATCGAGGTTGGTTTCCATTCGGGCGTTCTGGCGCATTGAGCGCACAAAGAATACCGTTAATACGACCACTGCGATCATGATTGCCCACGAAAGGAGCTTGTAGTTTTTCTCAATTTTTGTCATACGACTAGGTTTGTTAATATTAACTAACTTTTTAAGTAAAAAAAATTGCCACTCCATAAGCAATAGAGCAGCTTAAGCGTTTACCTTTATAAGTTGTTCCAAGGTTTTAAAAATATTCTCCACCTCCTCGCGATGATTAAAGGCTTTATCGCCCATCTGCCACTTTTTAACCATCATCCTAAGCGAGCCAATAATTATAAGGGTTAGGTATTTCGATTCAATATCGGATTTAATTTCGCCCTTGGCCTGCCCTTCAGCAACTAACGATTTTATCACAGCGCTATTCTTATCCATTATATCTGTGATTTTTTGCTGTAGCATAGGCTCATTCCTAAAAATCTCTTCGGAAAAAATTACGGTAACCAAAGAGGGATTCTGCCTAAACGCATTGAAGTAGCCTTGAAATATTGCCTCAATTTTTTTAAGAGGCGATGTGGCTAAACTATCGAGATTACCAAACAGTAATTCGCCACTGGTTTTGAAATAGTCGAGTATGGCAAGCAGAATACTAATCTTATTATCGTAATGACGATAAATAGCGGGCTCACTAATACCAATGCGCTTGGCCAAGTTTTTAATGGTAAGCCCCTGAATCCCTTTTGTTGAAATAATATCTAGGGATACATCAATTATTTCCTGTTGCCGCTCGGTTGACATAGCTTTCTATTTTTGTTTATCAGACTTTTTGATAATAATCATATTAGTAATGGCAAAAATAATAAAAACGACACCAAACCATACATGCAAATGCGATACTAATACCGACTTTGCCTCTCGATGCGAAAGGTACATCACAAATAGTGGAATTGATGTGAGCACTGTGCCCACAAACCCTATCATTTTTATTATTGCAATAACTTTCATCATTCTTACAACTTATTTATGATTGGCAAAGTTAGTTAACATTAACAAACTTCCAAGAGTTTTCATGTTTTTTTTCATTTCAGCCTGAGGTACTATTAAAAAAGGTGTACATACCCAGGGGTATTCTTGCTCATTGGAAACTACACACCAATTGGGGTTATGCATCAAATGCTTATATTTGTATGAACAATCATAATGGGTATGGCAAAATCACTTGAACACTCCATCAGTAGGGTTAAAGATTTACTAGCATTTTCGCTAGGGATGATGAATGGTGAAAACGGCAGACTACTTATGGAGAGATATAAAGATGCAATTGAATCGATAACTCCCTTTGATATGCTAGCACTTGAGGACAAGCAGCTTGAGATGGGAATTACACCAGGGCTTATTAAAAAGGATATTGAGAAGGTGGTAAATGTATTTTTTAAAAGCTTGGCAAACTACCATTGGGACAAACCTGTCGAGGAGAACTTTTTGTATTACCTGATGCTTGAGAATAAGGCCTTCACCTTTAGGCTAAATCAGGTGAAAAAGATTATTAAAAGTTACAAGGATCGTGAACAAGCTGATTTTGCGGAGATGAAGATGGAACTACTGCCCCACTTCAAAGAGTTTATAACTTTTGATGCGCACTACGTAAAAAAAGAGAACATTCTTTTCCCCTACCTTGAAAAGCTATGGAAACAATATCGACCCTTAAAGGTTATGTGGTCACTTCATGACGATATTAGAAATCAACTAAAAATAATTATTTCAATTCTTGAGAGTCAGCAATCCAGTTGGAACAATTTCAACAAGATACTTGGCAAATACTACTTCCTGGTTTTTGGGATGATACAGAAAGAGGATCTTATTGTTTATCCTGTTGCTGCTGAAACGGTAAGCAAGGATCAATGGTATGATATGCATATCCAAAGCTTTGAGTATCGCTTCCCATTCATTGAAAAACCAACCAAGCCTACAGATACACAGCCGAAGAAGCGTACCCTTAATTTACCTAGAAACCCAAAATTAGGGATACAGTCCGAAACTGGAAATATGACGGCTGAACAAGCCCTGCTAATTTTTAACAACCTCCCTGTCGATTTAACCCTGGTTGACGAGAACGACAAGGTAGTTTTTTTTAATAAGGCTAAGGATAGATTCTTTCCGCGGTCACCTGCCATTATTGGCAGAGCTGTACAGAACTGCCATCCACCTGAAAGTTTGGATACGGTTGAAAAAATTATAGCCGAATTCCGTAGTGGTACTAAACAAAATGCTAGCTTCTGGATTCAGATGCAGGGGCGCTTTATTGTTATTCAGTATTATGCCCTACGAGATGAATCGGGAGGGTATAAGGGTGTGCTAGAGGTTAGCCAAGACATAACCGAGTTACGCTCGCTTAAAGATGAAAAAAGGTTACTCGATTGGGAATAATTTTAATTAATGCAAAATCTCAAATAATACAACGTAAAGAGTCTATGAGTAAAACATTGCTATTTATCCCGATAACCATTCTGCAACTTGTATGTTGCTCCATTGTAACTGCTAGAAATCAGAACACTCAACACCCCGACTCAACAAGCACAAAGTCTGGCATTTCGGCTCAAACCCAATCTAAGCATGATAAGCTACTGCTTGCCGATGGCAAGGAGATGCTGGTAGATGTTCAGCGGGTTTCGGATAGATTCATTTTTTTCATAAAACCGGGGGGGGGCAATACTGACTGGATTGACCGCAAAGAGGTAAAGGCCATACACTACAAATCGGGCGAAATTGATAAGCTGGACACGCCTCAGGCAGCTGCTGAACCAGCAAAACCTAAGGATTGGCAAAGCATTGAGATAACACGGAAGGCCAATGATATTGAGGGGTTGTCAAAAGTTGATGATATTGAGATTCGCCTCATATCACCAAGCAACAGAAGCTACCAAAGCGCCAAGGCCCTTGAACGTAGCGCCGAAGTATCGATCATGAAGCAGGCGGCCAATATGAATGCTGATATAGTGCTTATCACGAAGGTAAACCACATAAGGGCGTATGGCGACCCGCCTGTAATAATTATGACTGCCGAAGCGTACAGAAAACGATAACTGCAGCTACCCCAAAATCTCCATAATTTGCTTATGTAAACTCACATGAAGTTCGCTGAGTCTCTTCATCTTATTGCCACCACGCAGGCTGTGCCTAACTATATTAACTCGGTTCCCAAATACTCTGGCCCACCTTTTCCACTCAAAAAAGAGGTAGAAACTTGCCATAAAAGCGACAGCATATATTGCGCTATAAAGCAAACTCTTAGTTACAATGGCGAAAATGGTTGTCTGAATAATCAGCATAAGAAGTGATAGCACTAAGCCAACCACGAACCTAACGCTGCTTATAAACTGCTTGTCCTCGAACTTATTGCTGAACAGCTTGGCCACAGCTATTGGGACTATAATATTAATATACGAGGCTATAAATAGCGGAAGAGTAACCAGCAATGCTAAAGCAAAGGGGAACAGACCCAACTTTTGTAATAGACTTAAAGGGAAGAACCCAGGGGGGATACCACGTCTGTTGAGAAGCATTTTATACTCCAGGGCATCGGCAGCCAGTAGAAGAAAATCGTCGTTGTTTTTTTCTTTCAAGCGATTTATGCCCTTGATCATCTCCTGCTGTAGGTCAACTATACTGGCGTGGCTTTGCTTTACAACCCGCTTCTCTGCTACTTGCTTTGCAAATGCGTTTATTAAAACTTCGTATACCGAGTAATACTTTTCCTCCTCTATATCAATCATCTCGGCTTTAATGCCCTTTTCGAGATGACTAATAAGCATATTGTATACCTTGGCAGGATTCTCGGAGTATACATTCATATAGGGTTTAACGCTAAAGGCCTCGCCAAAACGAACGTGCAGCCCACTCCCAACTCGCGAATAGTGAGTATAGTCGAGCCCAACGGGAACAATCATAATGTCAAGGGAGCTATCGGCTTCGAGTGCTTGCAACGCAATGCGGGCAACGCCCTTCTTTAGTGGCCTAAGCCGCTTAAGGTCGCCATGGTTGCCTTCGGGCAAAATCACCAGTCCATTTTGGTTCTTCAGCACGTCGATGGTCTTATTGAATATCTCGTCGTTCCTTTGCAGGTTCTCGTACCCATCGCGCATGCGATAAACGGGCATAATCTTTATAAAGGTTAGTATCTTGCTTAACAGGGGCTTTTTAAAGATATCGGCACGGGCAAGAAATACGGGCTGCCAAGTTTTTACACAAAGAATTGCCAGCGCATCCATAAGCGCATTCTGGTGGTTGGGTGCAAATATTAGGGTTTTGTTTCTGGGTAAGCTCTTAAGCCCTGAAACGGTGGTTCTAAAGTAGAAGTGAAAACCCAAATCGACCCAATGCTTAAGAATGTAGTAGGCTAGCGACCATTGCTCAACCTTATCTCTTGTTGTTGGCATAAATTTCTGTTTTGTTGCAATTAGTATTAACTCTAGTTTTGGAGTGGTTTTCGGCTAAAGATAGACGCAATGCCAAGCCCTGTCAGGATATGCCAAATACCCCACCAAGCGGCTATAAAGGCCATCCCTCCCAGTCCATCGAAAAGGTTGGGATTAAATATGAGCACCAATCCAAGGCCCGAGTTCTGAATTCCCGTTTCGATGGTCAGCGTTCGCCGATCGGGCCGAGGCAGACCGAATAGCGTGGCCAGCGAGAAGCCCGTGGTTAAGGCCAAAAGATTATGAATAAAAACGATAAGCAGAATAAAGTGGATATAATCTAAAAAGAATTGAAAATTCGAGGCAAATGCTGCCAGAATGAACCCCATGAAGGCCACCAGCGAGAACCATCTTAGGGGTTTAATAATCTTTTGCGTTGCCTTGGGAAACTTATGCGCAAACCAGGTACCCACCACAATGGGAATACCCAGCAGTATGAAAACAGTTTGCATCATCTCCCAAACATCAATCTTAATGGGGATAACCATATCGGCAGTGCCAGAGTACAAGCCACCCCAAAAGGCAAAGTTTAGCGGGGTAAGCACTATGGCCGATAGGGTGGCAAACGCTGTGAGGCTAACCGATAGCTCAATATTGGCTTTGGATAGGGAGGATATAAAGTTGGAGATATTCCCTCCGGGGCATGCTGCCACCAGTATCATACCTAAGGCTACGCTAGGTGTAGGTTTTATGAGTAGTACGAGCAGAAAGGTAAGGGCAGGCAGAGCTACAAACTGCGACAGAATTCCCACCAGGGCCGATTTAGGTTTTCTAATTATCTCCTTAAAATGCTTGAGCTTTATCTCGAGGGCAACGCCAAACATTATAAATGCTAGGGTAATGTTCATGAATAGTAGCCCCCCTTTGCTGAAGTTGAGCCTTATCCAGTCAAGAATCTCCATCTCCTTCTTAATGTGCATCTCCACGCTGCGAACCTGACCATCGGTAAGCTCCACACGATGCCTGTTGGAGAAGTACAGATCGATTCCCTTTTCGGTACTAGTTGGTACACCTGCTGTGGTTAGCACCTCATCCTTGGCCATTCCAATACGCAGCATAGCAATGGGCCTTTCGCGCTTGGCTATTTTGTCGTTCTTATGGGTTGGCTTAATCCTATCTTTTACCCGAATATCTATCACCTCGTCATCCATAATCACTACCTGATCGTTGAGGTAAAAGAAGCGTTCAACGGTCTGCCAATGGGTTGGCGATCCAACATGCTCAACTACTTGAACCGAATCCATACCAACCGCCACCCCCTGCATGAGCTTGTGGTAACTTTTTGCCTGTACAGCATTTGGCGTAATGATGCAAAACAAGAGCCAAACAACTGATACTACGGCATTGTGAGTTTTAATGGGTAGATTTTTCATCATCAGCATTCCGTTTTGGGTTGATAAAGATCGCAAATTATAAAAAAAAGGCAGAACTCTAATTCTGCCCGTCAAATATTATTGGCGACTTGGGTACTAATTTTCTTCCCCTAAGATTTTGCGGAGCAATTTGCCCTGCTCCTCGTAACCTTTTTTTCCCAGCAGCGCGAACATATTCTTCTTGTATGCCTCAACACCCGGCTGATCGAACGGATTTACACCCAATGTATATCCACTAATGGCACAGGCCTTCTCGAAGAAGTAGATTAGGTAACCCAACCAATACTCGCTTATTTCGGGAATTTCTAAGTTTATTATTGGCACCTTGCCATCGAGGTGAGCAAGGGTAGTCCCCAGTTGAGCCATTCGGTTCACATCCGATAAACGTTTGCCAGCAATGTAGTTTAGCTCATCTAGATTATCAGAATTATAAGGAATTTCCAGCTTTCTGCGAGAGTTCTGTACCGAAATAACCGTTTCGAATATCATTCGCTCTCCCTCCTGAATGTACTGCCCCAACGAGTGCAGATCGGTTGTAAAATCAACCCCGGCAGGGAAAATTCCCTTATTCTCCTTACCCTCGCTCTCGCCATACAGCTGCTTCCACCACTCGGTAAGGAAGTGGAGCTTGGGTGTGTAGTTCACCATGATCTCCACCTTGTACCCACTGCTGTAAAGGGCATTTCGGGCAGCGGCATAAAGACAAGCCGGGTTCTTATCGAATGGAGTATCCACTCCTGTAGCCATCTCGGCATCAGCGGCTCCGGCTACCAATTTTTTAATGTCGAATCCGGCAACTGCAATGGGTAGCAGGCCAACAGGCGTAAGCACCGAGTAGCGCCCTCCCACATCATGGGGAATGGTGAACGTTCTGTATCCCTCCTGAGTAGCCAGCTGCCTAAGTGCACCCTTGGACGAATCGGTTATGGCCACAATCCTGCTCGACGCCTCCTCTTTACCCACTTTTAGCTCAAGGTGCTGCTTGAGCAGCCTAAAGGCAATGGCTGGCTCGGTAGTAGTTCCCGATTTTGAAATTACGATGATGGAGTAGGACTTATTATCGAGTAGCTCAAGCAACTCCGAGTGATACTCCTCGCAGATATTGTGCCCTGCAAACACAACCATAGGATTGCCCGTGGGCAATTGGTTGGCAAAGGAGTGGTTTAAAGCATCGATGACTGCCTTAGCACCCAAGTACGAGCCACCAATACCCACTACTACAACCACCTCGCTTTTGGCACGCAAATCGTCTGCAACCTTGCCAATGCTTTGCAACGAATCTTCGCCTATAGATGATGGCAACGAAAGCCATCCAATGTAGTTGTTTCCTTTTCCTGTTCCGGCATGCAGTGCTTTTAGGTTCTGATCGATGATAGGCTCTAGCCCAAAAACTTGATCCTGCGTGGCGAACTCAAATACATCCTCAATGTTGATACTTAAACTGCTCATATTCTATCAATTTACTTGTTGCTAATGTAGCTTATCGGTCAATATTTTCATCTCAATGGAAGGGGCAATGCCCTCGTAGAGAATATTGTAAACAGCCTGGCTTATGGGCATATCGATGCCAAAGCGTTGGTTAATCTCATAAATACAGTGTGATGCGTAGTAGCCCTCGGCCACCATGCTCATCTCGAGCATCGCCGATTTTACCGAGTACCCTTTGCCTATCATGGTGCCAAAAAGCCTGTTGCGGCTAAACTGTGAGTAGCAGGTTACAAGCAAATCGCCAAGGTAAGCCGACATGCTAGTCTCGCGCTCATCGGGGTATGTTTTCTTCAGAAACTGCTTAATCTCGAGCTGTGCATTACTTACCAAAACCGCCATGAAGTTGTCGCCATACCCCAAGCCATGGGCTATACCCGTTGCAATGGCATATATATTTTTAAGCACCGCGCTATACTCTGTTCCGTAGATATCGGTGCTTAGTATGGTTTTAATGTAGTATGACTCAAGGTACGATGCCACCTCGGAGGCGGTGCTTTCGTTCTTGCATGACACGGTTAGGTACGATAATCGGTTTAAGGCTACCTCCTCAGCGTGCGAAGGACCGCTAATAACACCAATATTTCCAAAGGGAACCTCAAAGTACCGATTAAAATACTCGGCAATGGTTATGTTATCAACGGGGATAATTCCCTTTATGGCGGTTACCACAAACTTGTGGCGCAGCGATTCGGTGAGTGGTTCTAGCCAAACCTTAAGAAATGCCGAGGGAACTACAAAGATTAAAATATCGGATTTGGTTACAACCTCGTTAATGTCGTTGCTAATGCTTAACCGATCGAGGTTGAAGCTAACTGAACTTAGGTAGTTTGGGTTGTTGCGGTGCTGCTTTATGTGGTCAATTATCTCGGGCTCTCTGATGTACCAGTTCACCCTTTCCACATTCTCATGCACAATCTTTGTAATGGCTGTTGCCCAGCTACCGCTACCTATTATACCAATGCTTTTTTTTTGATTCATTTGTTCAACATTCGTTGCCAAAACCACTTTTCTTGGAAACATTCAAGCCCTATCAAGACAAGTGAGTGTGGCAAAGGTAGGGAATATTTTGTTAGAATGTAACCCAAGCAATTAAAGTATATAGCAGGGCAAAGCATTAGCATTTACTGCACTTTCAGTATGCAAACGATTTACATACCCCTTGCGTGGAAACTCTTAAAATTAAGTTTTACCAACAAAAGCTGAATGTGCACTTATATCTACCGACGTGGAGCCCTACCGTACTGATAATCGATTATTCGCTTGCAGACTCACTCAATGAGCCATAGCTGTCGTTATACTCATCGAGCAGCTCGTCAAGGTACTGAATGTCTTTCACCCTTAGCTGAATGCTGGTTATTCCTCGGTAGCTATTCTCGCTTATGCTGTAGCATACGCTAAAAGGCGAGCCTTTTTGGATTTTTTTGTAGTGCTGCCCCATTTGGAAGGCAATCCCTTGAAACACCTTCGGGTTATCCTCTTGGATAAGCGATAGCTTCAAGTGGTCGCGCTCGTTACCCACCAGGCGGCTATCGCCAGTATCGTAAACATTATCGGTAACAAATACGGGCGACATATTGCCCGGACCAAAAGGCTGGAACTGCTTTAGTATTCGGTAAAACTTATCATCGATATCACCAAAGTTAAGCTTGGCATCAATATCAATCTGAGGAACAAGCATCTCGGGTTTAATTCGCTCGCTCACAAATCTATCGAACCGCTCAATAAATTCTGGCACATTCTCCACCTTCATGGTTAGCCCTGCGGCATACATATGCCCGCCAAAGTTCTCAAGCAGATCGGAACAGGCCTCAACGGCCTGGTACAGATCGAACCCTGGCACCGATCGGGCTGAACCTGTGGCCAAACCATTCGATTCGGTTAGAACAACCGTGGGACGGTAGTATGTTTCAATAAGCCTTGAGGCCACAATACCCACCACCCCTTTGTGCCACTCGGGATTGAAAAGCACTGTGGTTTTCTTGTTCTGCAGCTCAGGGTTTGTGGCTATTAGCCTAAGCGCCTCATGGGTGATGGAGCGATCGACGAACTTGCGGTCGTTGTTGCACGAGTTTACCACCGAGCCCATCTCAAATGCCACGGAGTCGTCCTTGGCGCAAAGCAAATCCACTGCCGAATTGCCCGACTCCATTCGGCCTGCAGCATTTATCCTTGGGCCAATGCGGAACACAATATCGTCAATGGCAATGGTATGCTTCTCGATACCTGCTAGCTTAATAATTGCCTTTAGCCCACGGCTAGGCGAGTTGTTAAGCTGCTTAAGCCCAAAGTGTGTTAGTATTCTGTTCTCGTCAATTACAGGTACAATATCCGAAGCTATGCTCACGGCCACCAAATCGAGAAGTGGGTAGAGTTCCAAAGGGGAAATTCCCTTAACCTGGCAAAACCCTTGCATTAGCTTAAACCCAACGCCACAGCCCGAGAGCTCCTTGAACGGATAGTTGCAATCGGGTTGCTTGGGATCGAGAACGGCTGCTGCTTTAGGGATTGAATCGCCCGGCAAGTGGTGATCGCAAATAATGAAATCGACTCCCTTTTGCTGAGCGTATTCAACTTTCTCAACGGCCTTTATGCCGCAATCGAGCGCAATAACCAGCGAGTAGCCTTGCTCAATGGCAAAATCGATACCTGTGTAGGAAATACCATACCCCTCGGAGTACCTATCGGGGATGTATGTAGCCACGGAGTTAACGTACTTTCGCAGGAAAGAGTATACCAGAGCAACGGCTGTGGTGCCATCCACATCGTAGTCGCCGTAAACCAAAATTTTCTCACCTGCTGCAATTGCCTTCTCAATTCGTGCCACCGCCTCCTGCATACCTTTCATGAGGAAGGGGTCGTACAGATCTTCAAGAGCTGGCCTAAAGAATTTTTTGGCCTGCTCGTAGGTCTCAATGCCACGCTGCGCCAACAGGTTTGCCAAAATCCTGTCGATACCCAACGAGTTCATTAACCCTTCTACTGTGCTGGGGTTACCAGCCTCTTTATAGTTCCATCGCTTTTTCATCAAAAACAGATATGCCAAACACCTCACCAAATTTCTCCAACATCACCCTCTGCACGGCATCAAAATCCACCTCATGTCCAAGCTCCTTCTGCATCGAGGTTACCCCTTTGTCCACAAATCCACAGGGATTGATATAGCCAAAGTAGTCGAGATTGGTGTTGACATTAAACGCCAGCCCATGCATAGTAACAAAACGGCTGGCGCGAACTCCTATTGCGCATATTTTTCGTTCCCTGCCCTTTTGCCCCACATCGAGCCACACACCGGTTGCACCATCGAGACGCGAAGCCTCAATGCCAAATTTTGCTAGCGTTTTAATTACTACGTCCTCAAGCATATTGATGTAGTGCTTAAGGTTGATATTTAACGCTTCGAGATCGAGTATTGGGTAGGCAACAATTTGCCCGGGGCCGTGGTAGGTGATATCGCCACCACGATTGATATGGTAGTAGGTTGCACCAATCTGCTTCAACATCTGATCGTTGATAAGCAAATTGTTGTCGTGTCCGCTTTTCCCTAATGTGTATACGTGAGGATGCTCACAGAAAAGAAGGTAACCCGATAGCTGCCTATCGGTCTGTTTGCGGTGCTCAAGCACGTTGGCAAACAGCTCCTCCTGATAATCCCAAGCCTTTTTATAGTCAACTAAGCCAAGGTTTTGGTATTTTATGGTTTGCATTTATATGTTGATATTTTTTATTCATCTAGGTTGATTGTTGCGGAGCAAATCTATTCGCTCTGCTTGGCTGATTCCTCGGCGTGGTACGACGAGCGCACCAAAGGCCCACTCTCCACAAACCTAAAACCCAACTCCACTGCCTTTGCCTTATACTTATCGAACGTTTCGGGTGTCACATACTCCACAACTGGCAAGTTATTCCCACGGGGTTGCAAATATTGACCTATAGTTACCGCCTTACAACCAACGCCAGCCAAATGGCTTAAGGCCTGCTCAACCTCCTCGGGGGTTTCACCTAGGCCAACCATGATGCCCGATTTGGCAAGATAGCCATTTTTTGCGATATGCGCAATAACGCTCAGGCTTTTTTGGTAGGTAGCCTTCGATCGAACCGATGGGGTAAGCCTTTCAACGGTCTCAAGGTTGTGAGCAACGATATCGGGGTTTGCTTTCAGCACAATGTCGAGCAGCTGAGTGTTTCCGTTAAAGTCGGGGATTAGCACCTCAACCTTTGTGCTTGGATTTTGCTTTCGCACCTCTACAATGGTATTGTGCCAATGTTGAGCGCCTTCATCGGGCAGATCGTCGCGGGTAACCGAGGTGATTACGCAGTGGCGAAGCTTCATAAGCTTAACCGACTCGGCCACCTTAGCAGGTTCAGCATCGCTAGGTGGCAATGCCTTACCCGATGCTGTGGCACAGAACCAGCATGCGCGCGAGCAGATATCGCCCAAAATCATAAAGGTGGCCGTGCCATTTCCCCAGCACTCCCCAATGTTGGGGCACATACCGCTGGAGCAAATGGTGTGCAATCCGTGCTCCTTCACCACCCGACTAACCCTTGTGTAACCCTCACCAGTAGGCAGCTTTATCTTTAGCCATGAAGGTTTCCGCTCTATCTGTTTCATATCCATACTGCTCGTTGCACAATTTAAAATCAGTCTACAAAAGTAGTAAAAATGAACTTGCTTTAGGAAAAGGCTTAGTCCTAATTAAAGGGTATGCATTTATGTTGTTGATTTAGTGTGCAATTAATTTTCATATACATCGTTCAAAACCTTAAGTAGTAAATCACTCGTTACCCAAATTCTAATCCATTATTAAAACGCTAGGCGCATTTTATCGTATATTAGCAAGTTGCAAGACAAATGTATGGATACATATCAACATAAAACATTGGTGAACTACGAGCAGTGGCTTAGGTACATGTTCGAGGTGCATTGCGAACATCTTTGGAACTACATTTACTACAAAACCGCCGACCAAAACAGATCGACAGAACTGCTCCTAGATACCTTCAAGACAATTTGGGCCGACAGGAAACGGTTTGGAGGGCAACATAGCCTTTCGGCCCCATACCTAATCGCATCCAAGCTGGTTAGGAAAAGGAGGGTAACAACCGAAACAAAATTCGATTTTAGGCTAGCAATCCATGAGGGGCATACAAACCCTAATAGCCCTCACCTAAGCAATGAGTTTATAAGAACTGCGAATGGTATTCTGGAAAAGATTCCCCGATTCTCGCGCACCGTTTTGCTGATGAATAGGCTGGATGGCTTAACGGCTGAGGAGATATCGCAACGGCTCAGCATTGGCACCCGAGACATACTGGAAACCCTGGATAAAGCAGCCAGGCAGGCTGAGGGTTTGCTAGCCAGCTCCACAAGCACATCGATAACCACTGCCCAATTCCTCGACCTGCTAACCCATCTAACACCTACTAGCCAACAGGAATCCATAGAGGATAACTGGACGACACTGATGAAATTGATAAGGAAAGAGGAACGATTTGCAAGTATTACCAAGGGGGTGATGCGGTGGGGAGGTGTAGCTCTTGCGCTAATTGTAATCCTATCTATAGCATCGGAGTGGCGCTTTGCCACGGTAACGCATAAAACCCCAAGGGGTAAAATTGCCTACTTCTTGCTGCCCGACTCTACCTTTGTTACTCTAAACGCCGAGAGCAGCGTGCATTACCGCAGGTTTGGATGGAAACAATCTAAGGTAATTACGCTAACAGGGGAAGCTTATATCGATTTGATTCCCGAAATAAATTCGCTTACCATCAAAACGGGTGATGTTATCACCAAACCCACCTATGGCGCAGTAAACATTGCGAACCGAAACCAAACGATACAGATCCATTGCATTGGCGGCGATACCCAAGTGGAGATACTTGAAAAGGGCACCTTTCGGCTTAAGCCAAGCGAGGGGCTGGAATACTACGCAGAGCAACGCACCCATAAAGTTAAGCCCATTATTACCTCGGAGGTTAAAGCCTGGACCCGAGGCGAATTCTACTATACCCACGAGCCCCTTGCCAACGTGCTTGATGAAATTGAGAGGCAGTACGATGTGGATATCCAAAGGGAAGGTATTGCGTTAAACATGCATTACTTTAGCGGATATTTCACCAGCAAAAACCTTGATACTGCCCTCGAGAGGGTTTGCTCGCAGAACCTGCTGGAGTATAGCATCGACTGGAAAACCCGAACTATTACCATTAAGTAGTACTTAAACTTCTGTTAGGGCTTGACTTGGAGTAAAGCCCCGTTCGGCTGAGGCTCCAGCCTCAGTCGAATATATCTTGGCAGGCTTTTGCCTGATTTACGAAGCTAATTCTTTTTGCCTTTGCAGGCAATGTTCGTAGGCGCGGGATAAGCCTTTAAAACCTGACAGGTTTTGGAAACCTGTCAGGTTTAGTATATGCAGCCGACCGCCGAACGTTGTTGCAATCAGGCAGACTTGGGTGAACGGGGCGCTCTGTGAAGCAAAAGCATTATACGAGAAAACTCTAATCCTTTACCTACAGAAATGCAATGTAGGTAGGCTGAACCCTAAGCCCTAAACTAAAAAACTGCCAAATAAACTCTACTCCTTCGCCCTCGCCTCGGCAGCCCGTATCAGGGCAAGGTTGGCCTTGACGGGGACTTTAAACTTTCCCCTTGCTTGACGTTGGAAAGTCCGCCAAAAAGCGGGCGGACCTTTCCAAGTCTTCCCCGCCCACCCTTAACATTCCATCGTCCCGACATTTTTTTGTCGGGTCATGGAATCGTTAAGGGACAACAGATGAGAATTCGGGGTAACGGGGACCTGACGGGAAACGCAGGCGCAGCCAGCCTCCGGTTAGTAACACTTGCTAATGATAGACCTACGGCGGTGATTACCGAGACCTTATTATTTCTGGTGATTGATGGGTGCTGATAACACCCATAATGAAGATATTGCTCTTGATTTCCCTGTACAGTACTTTATAGCAATCCCTTACGACTATTCTTCGATATTTAGGATTGATATCATCAACCTGATACTGCTTTGCATAGTAAATTGTTTTTGGACTTTTCAGGATATCTGTGGTTACACTTCTTGCACCCTGAACTGATTTCTCCTTCCAGAAGTCGTAAATACTCTTTAAATCTTGCTTCGCTTGGGAAGTCCAGACAATTCTATATTTGCCCATTACCAGTTTTCAATTTCCTTCTCAAGATCTTCTTGAGTAATAAAATCGCCTGTATCTATTTGTTTTTCAGCGATGAGCAACCGTTTATCGTATTGTAGCTTTGTTAATGGTTCCCCGTTGGTTGTGTAACCAACAATCATTTCTTTATCAAGGATATTGCTGATTTTATCCAGTAATGATGCTTCCGATACTTTCATTATCTTTTGCATCACGTTTATTTTAGCTGCTTGAATATTCATTTCACAAATTCTTTCTCTGACAAATTTAACGATTTAACTCTAATTTTTGTTCTACTTTTTCGAGTATATTCTACAAACTTCTTCCCCCCCGCTGCCACACGAGTTCTTGTGTAGTTTTTGCCACAGCAAAAAGCTTATTCAGCAAATATAACCAATTTCTTTGCTTCGTTACCACACGAGAGGACTCGTGCGGTAGCGGGGGCTTCGCAGCAAGTTGGGATGCTCGAAGAAAGTATAAATGTGTGAAAATTTAACCCTAAACCTTTACCTACCCTAATGCAATGTAGGTAGGCTGAACCCTGAACCCTAAACTAAAAAACTGCCAAAATAAGCTCTACTCCTTCACCCTCGCCTCCGCAGCCCGTATGAGGGCAATGTTGGCCTTGTCGGCCTCGGTGAGGAGGTGGGAGACATCGGAAAGTCGATTTCGGTTTTTCGGGTTAGTAAAGCTGTAAAAGTGATAAAGATTAAAGAATGCTTGAAGATATTTATCCTTAAAGCCATAGTTGTGTTTAGCGAATACGAAGTTGCGTAAAAGCCTTAGTTCACCAGAGTGTAATTCTGTTAAACAATATTGCGATAAGGATATGTCGTTGTAAATATAATAGGCAAGCATTTCAAATTTGGTGGTTACATTTGTATTAAGCGTAACAGCAATAGGTGTTTTTCCTCTGCCGATGGAGTCAATTATACTATTGACATAAAAACCGTTTAAGGTATTATTAGTTAATACATATCCTCTATTGTAAATGGGAAAATGAGTCTTGTTTGGCAAGTAATTACCTATTTCTTCAAAATTCTCATTTATAATTGTATTGTTATTGCTAGTGAAAACTCCATCGTTACAGAAGGCATCAGTATAAAAATATGAATTACATAATGAATTTTTTCTAATGAAATCTGGTATAGGAGAGTAATTATCCAGCAGTTTAAAGGAATTATCCATTTTATTCCATTTTGAGAAAATAATGCTTTTATCTTGACAGTAAAGGATTCCATCATCATCTACAGGCCCACTAATGAATATGGTCTTTGAATTAGTATTAATGAAGTTTTCAATTAGATAATATGGGTAGTCAAACAATTTTTCTTCAACACTAGTAATTAAATTAAACTTAAAAACTGGCCAATTACTAACCATATCACCACTCATTTTTTGAAAAATGAGATTTTCGTTGTCGCAAAATAAATATCTAATCCCCGTTTTTGTTAATAATTCTAATATCCTTCCTTCTATTAGATCGATTTTATAAAGAATAAATTTACTATCGTACCCTTTATAAGTGTAATTGTAGCCTATTATTAAGTTTGAATTTGGAACATAGTGATTAATAAAAACAAAATTATTTAGGTCAATCTCTTTCGGTTTATTATATATTATCGAATCATTAACGTATATATTGTTTTCGTGTGTAATTCTTACATTATAGTATTGATTATCTATATTATACATTCTATTTGATCCAACAAAGATAGTATCAGTGCATACTGCATACAGTAAAACATTTGAAAGAAAGGCTGTTAATAAGCAAATCAATAACTTGAGTTTCATAGTTTATTTGTGTTAGTTATACTCTTTTTTTAAGTAACCTAAATATAGAAAAAACTTGGTGTTAGGAAATTTTCCGTTTAAATTACTAAGGAAGGAATATCCCAAAAAATTTTTAAACCCAACTGAAGATCCCGCTCCTATAGAAAAACTCATATCATTCTGGTTTATTAATCTATTTGAGTTAATTAGTTCGTTGGGCCACCTTTTATTACCTATCCCAAAAATTTCTGGTTGAATGTTATCGGGCCATCCGGATTCAATATGCCCATGCCCAACGAAGTAAACAGGGAAACCCTTATTTATATAGTTTACCCATGAATTAGATTTATCAGCACTGGATAGTTGTTTATAATTTGTAGGATTTGTACTGAACACTTTGAGAAGGCTGTCAGCGCCAATCCCCGATTGGCCATATGGCACTGGAGAATCACCATCAACTAGCCCAAATACTTTATAGCTTAAATCTGCTGCATACACATTACACCAGGTTGGTTGGGCATAATCAAATCGTCTCCAGTACCTTACTGACCATCCCATGCGGGGCGATATGGAGTCAACCTGAACTGATGTACCAATTTTTGAAAGACTTCTTCCAAAACCTTTGAATTCGCCCGAAAACAACAAATAATTACTGCTTATATTAATTAGCTCGTCATACTCAACCTCCTGCATATAATATCTTTTTTTTCCACTCTCAAGCACTTCAACAGTATCAATACGCCAAACTTTTTTCGAATTAATCAAACTCTCTGCATATGATTTTAAATTTCCATTGGGTAAGATATCTAAGTTACTGTAAGGAGTTCCTTCAAAGTTAAGAATATTTTCCTTTTGAAAGTTTAAGTTTATGGACGACAGCAGGGTGTAACTCTGCTCGGAAGGGTTGGTGTATAAATTCTGCGAGTTGGTTGAGCTAATGCTTAGGTTGTTGTTGCTTCCTAATGAGGTTGTCAAGGGATGACCAATTATGTGGTCAAATACCAAGGCTCTCTGTGTTGGTTTACCCTGAAAATATACTGGATAGTAATTCCCATCGTGATAATAAGATAACGGGTGGTTTATACTACCTGTTCTTGATGTGGTTTCATATTCAGAATAATAATAGGGATTGGGTGGTTTGATATAAGCATACCCTTTAAAGTAATATGAAAATTCCAACAACCTTGGCCCCCATTCAACCAACCTTTCCATAAACCTCCTGTCAAAAGCATTTTTTACTGCATTAAGCCCCCAATACACAGCTTCTTTGGGTTCGTTGGTGTGGGGTGCAATAATTTGCTCGTTTATGTAATTATAAACCAAGTCAGGAAGTTGCATGTCGCGCACAGCGGGTGTGGCCTCGAAAACCTTAAATTGGTATTGGGAGCCAACTTTTTCAAAGAAAAAAAGTAGCCGCAGGCTATTATCGTATTGTGAATTCCACCACTGCACAAAGTTTTGCTGGGCATTGTGCTTTGCATTGTCTTTAAACTGTAATGAACCCAGATAATCGGGATGCAAGAACACTACATCTATGGGTAGGCTTGTTGATATGTCGGGGTGGTCAAGGACTTCCCCAAGTTTCACTAGTAAATCAGCAACCCTTTGCCGGATCTCTTGTCCAATGGATGTGCTGTCTGTAAAATAAGTGTAGTGTATTTGCAAGGTTTGGGTGTAAACGTTATGCATTATGCAAAAACATACTACAGCTAAAGACGCACGTAAAACCCTAGTTTTCATTCGCTCGCTCGTTTAGAATGACAATAATAGTATTTTTAATCTGATTGGTATAGTCTGCTTCAAGCTCTTCTTTTGTCAAATTCTCTTCCGCTATTTCAAGCCTTGACTTAATTTCCGGCACCAGGCTCTCATCAGCGATTGAATACACTCCGCTACCATTCTTGTTAATAACTTGTATCGCTTGCAAAATCAAGTATTCCTCAAAAGGTTGTAGCACACGGTCGCTGTTATACATATTGTAAAAAAACAGGTCAATTTCTTCAGTTGGTGAACCCGAAGGTTCTTTGAAGTAGGTGCTCATCTTAAGGTTTATATACTCATCATTTTGGCCAGTGAACAAGATTCTCATGAGTGATTTTTCCTGAATGTACGCAAGCAAAGATTCGCGATTGCTGTTAAACTCGTCATAGGCTTCTGCAATCCGTGATAGCTCATCAATGATTATTTGCTCTATGCTGATATTTAACGGGATAAATTTAACAACCAGTATGCTGTCTTTACCAGCCAAAACCTTCTCCGTGATGGTCAGATTGATTGAGTCTAAACCAAACAAGTCATCATCAGACAGGGTGAAAGATGCACTTTCTTGACTTTTAACTTCAATGCCATTAAAAAGCCAGTCGACCTTTAAGGGAATGAATTCTAGATTTTTATAACTATGGGCTGAAAACTCAAGATCATTGTCAAAACCTGGAAGGAGGAAATAGGGTTTTGCGGCTATAAGCACCTGACTATTCACCTCAACTTTAGCTAGCTTCGGTTTTAGAATTACCGCCCCCTCCTCACTATCCTCCCACACAAACCACCCGCCCTCGGGGTTATGTATGAAGTCCCACTGGTACTTGAATAATTCAGTTCCAGCTGAATAGTCCATAAGGTTTTGGGTGCTGCCCTCAGGCAAAGTTACCACATTATTTGTACTAAACGTGTGGCGCAGGTTGAAAACGCCATGCCCCAGCTCGTGCGCCGCATCGCGGGTGGTGGCGGTGGGGGTGAGGAAGCCGTAGCCGCTCTTGAGGGGCCCCGTCCTAGCGTACGGGATTCATTCGACTAGGGCGGGCTTTCGCAGGCTCATCCCACCCAAGTCTCATGATACATGTAGCCAGCCATGCTGGGGTTGTCCTTAAAGCCGGGCACAATGAACAGGTACGTGGTGCCCGGCACGGTGTTGCGCTGCATGACGTAGGCGCGCATCATGGCCCGCATGTCCTCGCTGTAGTCGGTGGTGTTCACCTCCAGGGTGGTGGTCAGGCCGGTGGCGTCGAGGGGCTGCTCCAGGGTTACCTCCCACTCGGTAACGGCCTGCGCGTAGATGGCGTTGAGGGCGGTTTGCAGCTCTGCCCTGGTGAAGGCCGGCTGCGAGCTGCCCCGTTCGGCTGAGGCTCCCGATAAAGTACATTCCCGATAAAGACCATCGGGACTGGCAGGGACAAGTTGTGCCTCAGTCGTACTATCTGTTCGGGTTGTACCCGGTAAATATAGCTACAGTTTCAATTAATGGCGGGGCATTTTAACAGGAGAAGATGCAGGCGCAGCCCCGCTTTTGCGGGACAGACTCTGCAAGAATAGCCCGACGGCGGCAGATTTACCTGCCGTTAGGTTGGGCCGACTGCCGAACATTGTTTCAATTTGTCAGCCTCGGGCGAACGGGGTTTTGGTACGGGATAAGCCATTAAAACCTGACAGGTTTTGGAAACCTGTCAGGTTTAGTATATGCAGCCGACCGCCGAACGTTGTTTCAATCATTCAGCCTTGGGCGAACGGGGATTGAGATGCGTTATGTAATGAGATTTTTAATCATTTCAATATTGTTCTCATCAGCCCAATCAATTATTTCATATTGTTTTAAAATCTTTTTTAAATTTCCTTTTCCATAGACTTTTACAACTTTAAAAGACCGCCCAGTTTTTGAGCCAATTGGAGTAATATTATACCGAATTATCTTTATGTTTTCCCTACCTGTTTTAATCTTTATGGACTTATTGTATTTCAAATAATGAAACACTAGGAAATCATCATAAGATTCTACCTTGAACAAATAAATACGTGATTCATAGATGACAGGCATAGCAAAGAACACAAGTATAAATATAGCTGAAATAATGAAAGACAAAAGAAATAGGATTATAGCTGCGAAAATTATGTATATGTAAGCAGTTAAATGAATCTTTTTTAAAACAAAAATCACTCTTTTCAGGAATGTTTTTCTATTTACCTCAATTATTTTCTTCATTGGGAACTGTTTCTATTATTTCACCAGTGGGTTTTACTAATTGTAATATCGTAATAGCGTTAGAAATGGTTTCTAAGTCCGTTAGACTTTCAAATTTCAGGGTTACACCCCCCTCAATAATGTTAATAACAGCATTTACTCGTTTCTTTGTGATTTCATCTTCAATCAAAGACAAGCATATTATGCCTACTGTTCCTTCAATAAATCCTGTAGGAAAACGCTTTGCCAGTTCACTGTCTCCTGAAAATTCGAGTAGTAACTGAATACTACCTCCTACAACGGCCCACGTTGCGGATAAGGTAATCAACCCCAAAGTCATTGCTTTGTAGGCAGTTATGCTTTGACCTCCAGAGTGTACAACAGTAGCTAATGCAACGATACCACCAGTAATCTTCAACAAAGGAAAACCATATCTAATGCTAGAATCAATTACTTTTAATCTAACTAACCGTCCTATCTCTTCTAATTCACAGCTTAAACAATTAGTTGGTAATTTATTAATATCAAAATAAATCCAATTTTTATAATCAAAACTTACTGCATATAATTTTTTATGTGGTGTGTCCCAATCAGGAGCAACCATGAAATGCAGTCCGTTGACTAATTGTGCAAAAAAGTAATTGTTCCTATAGGTTGGATTGTCAGGCACAAATATTCTGTTGTATCTTAATGCTTTCTTGTTTTGGTAGATTCTTTCTTCGACATTCTTCCATTTTCCTGTAAACAGTTTATCACTAACCATCATCGCCCCCTCTTCCACATCCTCCCACAAAAACCACCCCCCCCTCCGGGTTGTGTATGTAGTCCCACTGGTACTTCCACAGCTCGGTGCCTGCTGAATAGTCCATAAGGTTTTGGGTACTGCCCTCGGGCAAATTTACCATATTATTTGTACTAAACGTGTGGCGCAGGTTGAAAACGCCATGGCCCAGCTCGTGCGCCGCATCGCGGGTGGTGGCGGTGGGGGTGAGGAAGCCGTAGCCGCTCTTTAGCGGCCCCGTCCTAGCGTACGGGATTCATTCGACTAGGGCGGGCTTTCGCAGGCTCATCCCACCCAAGTCTCATGATACATGTAGCCAGCCATGCTGGGGTTGTCCTTAAACCCGGGCACAATGAACAGGTACGTGGTGCCCGGCACGGTGTTGCGCTGCATGACGTAGGCGCGCATCATGGCCCGCATGTCCTCGCTGTAGTCGGTGGTGTTCACCTCCAGGGTGGTGGTCAGGCCGGTGGCGTCGAGGGGCTGCTCCAGGGTTACCTCCCACTCGGTAACGGCCTGCGCGTAGATGGCGTTGAGGGCGGTTTGCAGCTCTGCCCTGGTGAAGGCCGGCTGCGAGCTGCCCCGTTCGGCTGAGGCTCCCGATAAAGTACATTCCCGATAAAGACCATCGGGACTGGCAGGGACAAGTTGTGCCTCAGTCGTACTATCTGTTCGGGTTGTACCCGGTAAATATAGCTACAGTTTTAATTAATGGCGGGGCATTTTAACAGGAGAAGATGCAGGCGCAGCCCCGCTTTTGCGGGACAGACTCTGCAAGAATAGTCCGACGGCGGCATCTGCCCTTAGTTTGTATTCACACCAAGCGTTAGGGCAGGTAAACAACCGAACCGCCGAACTTCGTTTCAATTTGTCAGCCTCGGGCGAACGGGGGGCGGCGAGGGTTTGTATACAGGTTTTTTTATAGGGAACACAAAAACCAAAATAATCCACATAACGCTAATAACCCGGACAAACAATAACGAGAGGTTCCTTAACCAATTAAACCGTTTAACATAGCCGTTTGCTGTTTCGAGTTGAATTATTAGGTTGTCATCGTAATTACCCTCATGTATTTTCAACACTACTTCTTTTCCTACTAGGTTTGCCCTTTTTACTATTTGTTTGCTCTTTCCCTTCACATTGAAGAGGCTGTCGCTGTGGGTTAACTTTAAATACAAGCATTCTACAGAGTTACCAGGCCCCCGACCAAGCCTTGTATATATTGTGCCTTCGTACACCTTCTCCACAACTCCCCTGTGGTGCTTAAGAAAGTAGGGCATCGGGGTTGAAAGCATAAATGCAACTATTAGTAGCACCATGGGTGTGGTGAAATGCCTATCGAGGTACCTTCTCAGCTTATCAATGAACCTCATGGCTAAGCTCCCCATTTATCTGTTGGGTTAAGTTGAGCAGCTCTTTCAGGAAGTTATCTACCTGCGCTCGCTTCTCCTTATCAAAATACTGCCCAACATCAGCTCTTAACTTAATGGTTTCCCAGCCTGCCACCAGCAGGGTAACCTCATCAACAAAGCCCATTCTGAGCATAGATTTTATTGCGCTCTCGCCTCCAATGTTTAATAATTTATCTACAATCTGAAAATAATAATGGAAACGTCGCCCTTCCTCTGTTTGTTCTACCCACTTTTTGCAATCCTCACTTAGCAGCGCCACCGAGATTGCATTTTTAAGGGCAACCAGCTGGGTTAGGCGTTGCTGTGCAGCCCAGAGTTTGGAGCCAACGCCTATGCCACGTGTAAGAAAAGCCACCCCTGCAAATGCATTTAGCATAGAAGCAACCGTAACGGAAGTGTTCAACAGCTCGTATGCATCGGCTTTAAGCTCCTTTAGGCACAACCACTGCAGCACAAAGGCTGGCATGGCCATTATGCGGTCGGCTCCTTGGGCGTTGTCGTCTATTAGGAATATGTTACGGGTAAACCTAACAACCACCACATCAAAGGCTCCTACTGGGAGCGTATTTGAGTTAAAACTCTGGTTGCCAACAGAAACCTCGCCCAATGATTTAAGGTTAGCCAAATTAATAACATTCCCATTGGCATGTAGGTTTGCTCCTTTGCGAGTTGTCCAGTTAAAAAATGGAGGATACTTAACCACAGCAAGAGCACCATAAGAGGTTGCCTCACCGTTAAGGGTAACGGTAGTTCCATGCACATCGGTGCTGTATATGTCCTTTAGTTTATCATCGTATGCCATACGGTATAGCCTAAATAGCTCGCTAACAAATTGGGTGTAGTTGGGCTTACCGCCAACGTCATTCATCCCTTTAGTTAGGTGAGTAAAGTTAGCCATTAGTTGCTTCTGTGCAATATAATCGATAAGCTTTCGAGCATCATTAGCATTGTGCACTGTACGTATTACGTTAATAACAATATCCTCAATGTTTTCTGAGATATCCTTACCCTCTCCTGCAATCCAATGGAGTATAATCTGCCTCTGCTCAATGGTTAGGTTCTCAAATATACACTGCGAAAAGTTAACCAATTCTCGGAGTTTTTGGTCAATGGATAAACCACTACTTGCCAACTGATTTATTGAGTTAACAATTTCATTCTTGTACGTATTCAATTTTTTGGGGTAGATGTAATCCTCAAAGTGTTGGCGGTCATAGGAGTGGATTGTGATGCTTATATTCCCAAAGGTATATTTTAAATGGCTGGTAAGGGGGACGCTTTGGGGGCTAGGCAAAGACGTTGGGAGTTTGTAACTAATCACCTCGCCACTAAACGTTATGCTAATGTATTTGTACTCATGATTATCTGCAAAACAACGGCAATTGGTAAGTTGATTTTTCTTATTCGTAAAGCGAGACATGTAGAAATTAATGGGTCGGTTGCTTATGTAGCCACATCTAATTTTTTCAACTATCTCAACAATGGCTTGCGTAGTGTTTTTTGCCGCCCCCTCTTCCACATCCTCCCACAAAAACCATCCGCCTTCGGGGTTATGGATGTAGTCCCACTGGTACTTCCACAACTCAGAACCAGGAACCTGCCCTGAGCCTGTCGAAGGGTAATCCATGAGGTTCTGGGTGCTGCCCTCGGGTAAAGTTATCACATTATTTGTACTAAAGGTATGCCGTAGGTTAAATACCCCGTGTCCCAGCTCGTGGGCGGCATCGCGGGTGGTGGCCTGCGGGGTGAGGAAGCCCCCGTTCGGCTGAGGCTGCGCCCCTGTTCGGCGGCGGTTATACCGCCGTCGGTCTATAAGCAGCAGGTTTTACCTGCAATTTGCAAACAGCCTCTAGTTACCCCCCCCGCTCGGTAAAGTCTGCGACTTCGTCGAATTTAAATAGCGATCTCCCGATCGAGTAAAAAGCAATTACCGATACGTTTTCCATGGGTTAAATCGTTGCTGCTCTAGAACCTGAAAAGTATTTTTTAATAGATTGTATCCTTAAAAGTTTTTCTCTTTTATCAGGTTCCAACTTCACCTCTTTATTTCCGGCAATTAAGGATTCTAAGGGTATTCCTAAGTATCTGTTTAGTAGAGTTATCATTTTTAAAGTCAATGGTCGTTTGCCATGTAAAACTTCCGATACTCTGGTTTTACCACCAAATAATGGAGCTACATCAGCCTGTTTTAAATTCATTTGCTCCATTCTAAACTTTATGGCTTCAATTGGGTTTGGTGCTGCTACCGGATAATGCTCTTGCTCGTATTTTTCTACAAGCAATGATAAAAGTTCCATTTCTTCACCTTCTGGGCTATCAGGCTCTACCGCATTTTTATTGCTATTAATCAAGGCATAAATGCGTTCACAAGCTTCGTTATATTCTTGTTCGGTCTTTAATATTTTAGTTTTCATCTGCTTTAACTTTTTAAAATTTATAGGTGCACCTGCCTGCCGGCGAGGCAGGGATGGAACTCGCCATTGCACAGATTTATTAATAATTCTAGCCTATCTCTTAAGGCTCGGTTCATAGCTTACTGTTTTTGCGTCTATTTTGTCGTATTCTGTATGAGTTCCAAACCAAACAACAAAGACTATTTTCAGCTTATACTCTATGTCAACAATCAGGCGGTAATCATTGCCCTTTATGTTGAACACTACTCTTTTTGCGCTTATAATACTGGCATTGCCGTATTTTGCTTTTAGCTCATTAGCATTGCTCCATGTTGAGAACCTAACCTCGTAAATCCAAGCCTTTACAGACTCTTCAGCCTGCCTGTATTTGCTTTGCTTGCATAACTCGGTTAATGTTGATTCTTTTATAATCCTCATACTTGACAAAGATAGTAAAAGTTACCCTGTTTGGTAACTTAATTTGTTTTTTATTTTTTATTGGGGATATCTAGGGTTCGCCGAAGGCAAACCGCTGCTTAGTAACGACGAAGTTAAAAACTTCGCCGAGCAAGGGACTGTTGGCAATTAAGTGAACATGGTTCGACATGATAACATACGCGAACAGGTTTAGCCCCTTATTTTGCTGGCAGAACTTAAAACTCTCTATAACCACATCGCGATAATCTCGCCGAGTGAATAGATCTACCCACCCCACAACCTGAAAGGTCAGGAAGTGCGCCCCATCCTTCTCGTGTATTTTGTAGCCTGTTGACATGTTTTAATCTATTTAAAATCAAAACTAACCATTTTTTTGAATAAAACCTGACGAGAGGAAACGCAGGCAGAACTTGCTTTTGATAGACCGAGCAAACTGGAGGGAACCGCCGTACGGGTCGCCAATTGCGTACTTACCGCAGGCACAGCCTGCAAGAATAGACCGACGGCGGCAGAGCCGAACCGCCGAACTTCGTTTCAATTTGTCAGCCTCGGGCGAACGGGGGCGGTGCAACCGCCGCCGAACACGTTTCGTTTATTCACTTTTACAACCTCGGCTTAACGGGGGGGTCTAAAGGAAGAAAGGCCTTTGCGTTGTGAAGCAAATTCTTTTTGCCTTTGCAGGCAATGTTCGTAGGCGCGGGATAAGCCTTTAAAAACCTGTCAGGTTTGGGATACACCCCGCTGCCGCACGAACCGATCCGCCAACTGGCGGAGAGTTCGGCGCAGCCAATCCCCTCGTGTGGCTTTTGCGACAGCAAAAACACTACCTAGCCAGAATAGCACTTATGGCTACAACGCAAACTTAACCATTTTCTTTGCTTCGTTACCTCACGAGAGGACTCGTGCGGTAGCGGGGGCAACCCAGTATTGAAACTGCAAAAAAAATTGCAAAGCTGGTTGACACTACCGTAGGCTACCTGTTGGGCGAAACAGAACAGGAAAATGTTTTAAAAAACCCGGATATGCTCAAACGCCTCAATGAAATTGAGAAAATGGACGAGACCGACAAAGGCCATATCCTTTCGGTTATTGATGGCTTTATCAAATCTATTAAACTTAAAAATATTGCGGCTTTATAGAATTAACACAAGCAAGCTGGGAGCTTCATTAATCATATTACATCGTCTAAAGCATGTTGTATTGTTTTTTCAGGAGTGTTTTTCAAGTGATTGATTAAGGCTATTAAAAAATGTTTGTACTCAATTGGAGCGTCAATAATGCTTTTTTCACTTTTTTTGATTTCTTTTTTAGATTGCAAAAAGGGAAAAAGCAAAATAAGCACAAAACTTAATAAGAAAAATAAGGTTAACCATGTTGTTATGGTAGATATTGTTTCAAGTAATGGATTACTTTTCCATTCGGGATTAAGTGCGGAACGGAAGAAGTATGAGCTCCACATACCATTAAAAATAAAAAATGAACCAACAGTATATAAAAACCATTTTCTAGTTTGCCATTTTGATTTTATAGTCTTATAACTCACCAGTTCTATATTTTTTAGTCCCCCTTTGCTTTTAAATCTTTTAACGAAAGTTTCAATCCATATTGCTTGTTTCATAAACGTTTTATTTCTGATTAATTGATTTGGATAATAACCTGCATCAGAGATAATTTTAATTTGGTTGTTAATCATATCAATAAATTCACTTCTATCTTTAATGTCGATTCTTCCCATATCTATTTATTTATATATGGCACATAATATCGGGGTGCATAATTTCTCTCCCCTTGATAGAAGTCATAATTTACATAACTCGGATAAAATCCAAATATTTCTTTAGCAAGTTCTCTATCTAATATTCTAATACTTGTTGGCGTTGTATGATTATATTTATCCTTTTCCTCAGCATATTGCAGTAATAAATCAGCATTACCAAAATATTTACAAGTTTTAGATTTCTTCCAATTTGTAACTTCACTCCAAGTTCGCATGTTTTCAAAAATAAACGTCTCAATATCACCTTGTAGACGATTAACTTCCATGTTAAACACAATTGCTAACAATCCATATGTAGGACTAAATGCAAGTATGGTAACAGGAGAAAGATTCCCTTCACTAGCTTGTAATAGTGCAGATGAAACATCAAATAAAACAAAGGCTTTGCTTGCAATGTTAAAAAACTTTTTTGACTTTAAAGCTGCATTGATAGCATTTCGTTGATTATGAAGATTTCTATTAACCAATTTGTCCAATTCAATATTATCAGATATTTGTTTCTTCAATTGACTTGACATATTTGGATTATTACTAAAAAAATCTTCAATTTCTTTAATTTTTATATGTTCACCATTATTAATCGCTCTCTTTATATCCATTATTTCCATCATCCTTTTGTTATCCTTTACACCAATAACATCTCTAATTATTTTTTTAAATTTCTGATTGCTTTCAATTCCATAAATAAAATTTTTCTGTAATGATACAGAATTACTGCTAAACAACTCATTTTTAGCAGAAAAATATGAATCAACCAATTCCTTTATCTCATCTATTACAAATTTATTTTTGGCAAACTCCTTCAGGGTTATTAAAATATTTTCGGCAATCTCAATTTCACTCCATTCTTCAGCTTTATCAAGATATGAAACTATATCATCTTGCTTAACAGCAATTTCACGTTTCACCATATATTGGTAAGCCATAGTAACTATTGCTTCAGCTTCTTCAGCAATATCAATTTGTATCTTATTGTTGAAAAGCTTGTATAATAAGTAATCATAAGGTAATATACTAATATTATAATCTACCGTTTCACAGAATTCTAAAAAGAGCAACTTAAAATCATCATATTTTTTAGAGAGAATGTAATCAATAATTTGTGGCAATCCTCCAATGTTAGTTTTTTCATCAAAAATCATTCTTGAAATCATCGCCCCCTCTTCCACATCCTCCCACACAAACCACCCGCCTTCGGGGTTATGAATGAAGTCCCACTGGTACTTGAATAATTCAGTTCCAGCTGAATAGTCCATGAGGTTTTGGGTACTGCCCTCGGGCAAATTTACCATATTATTTGTACTAAACGTGTGGCGCAGGTTGAAAACGCCATGGCCCAGCTCGTGCGCCGCATCGCGGGTGGTGGCCTGCGGGGTGAGGAAACCGTAGTTGCTTTTTAGCGGCATGTAACCTACCATGCTGGGGTTGTCCTTAAACCCGGGCACAATGAACAGGTACGTGGTGCCCGGCACGGTGTTGCGCTGCATGACGTAGGCGCGCATCATGGCCCGCATGTCCTCGCTGTAGTCGGTGGTGTTCACCTCCAGGGTGGTGGTCAGGCCGGTGGCGTCGAGGGGCTGCTCCAGGGTTACCTCCCACTCGGTAACGGCCTGCGCGTAGATGGCGTTGAGGGCGGTTTGCAGCTCTGCCCTGGTGAAGGCCGGCTGCGAGCTGCCCCGTTCGGCTGAGGCTCCCGATAAAGTACATTCCCGATAAAGACCATCGGGACTGGCAGGGACAAGTTGTGCCTCAGTCGTACTATCTGTTCGGGTTGTACCCGGTAAATATAGCTACAGTTTTAATTAATGGCGGGGCATTTTAACAGGAGAAGATGCAGGCGCAGCCCCGCTTTTGCGGGACAGACTCTGCAAGAATAGCCCGACGGCGGCAGATTTACCTGCCGTTAGGTTGGGCCGACTGCCGAACATTGTTTCAATTTGTCAGCCTCGGGCGAACGGGTTTTGGTACGGGATAAGCCTTTAAAAACCTGACAGGTTTTGGAAACCTGTCAGGTTTAGTATATGCAGCCAACCGCCGAACGTTGTTGCAATCAGGCTGACTTGGCTAAAGCTGCCAATGTTCACCAAAAAAACATTTCTAAGTACGAAAATGACGGTGTTGTGCCTTCGGCTTTAATTTTAAAGGAGATTGCAAAAGCTTTAAGTGTTTCGGCTGATTACCTGTTGGGAAGCGAAAAAGATGATGTCATTAAAGACACCACCTTGCTTAAATTCTTTAAAGAAATTGATAATATGCCCGATGAACTTAAAAACGCCCTGTTAAAAGTTATTGAAGCTTACGTTCAAAACTACAGGGCTAAACAGGCATTTTCGGAGTAAACAAATTTACTTTTTCAAATAGACTTTATCGTTCAAGCCTTCAGGCATTGGAAAGTTTCGGAAAACAATCCGCTCTTCCCATATTTCGCTAATTTCATCAATGTTCACGATAATTAGCCCCAAAATTTAGACAACAAGTATAATTTGAAAATTTAGTAAACTTGTTGCTATGAAAAAGAGAAAGAATTTTACATCAGGACTTAAAACCAAAGTGGTTCTTGAGGCCCTTCAAG
>Ga0334893_1000070_pt1 | contig 183308 bp, 188 predicted proteins | sample GraSluR3_MG_5_FD_207218 | JGI IMG/M metagenome (GOLD analysis project Ga0334893, IMG submission 207218) | Sludge microbial communities from methane-producing bioreactor in Wageningen University, Netherlands - Granular Sludge_09_05-R3 | ecosystem: Engineered > Bioreactor > Anaerobic >...
GGTACTTGGGTGGTAACGCCCCGGGAGAGTAGGTCGTTGCGGGATAATGTTCCTCAGTAGCTCAATGGTGGAGCAACCGGCTGTTAACCGGTAGGCTACTGGTTCGAGTCCAGTCTGAGGAGCCATTTTTTTTTGCATTTTTTGGGATGCTAAGGTATAATAGAGCAACAAAATAGAAAATCACATTTTAAAAATATAATGACAACATTGGGGAGGATTATGGATGAAGGAATTATTTTTGAAAGGCATTAACTTCCAAGAATTTTTACATAATGTATCCATTATGGATACTGGAGATTTTCATGCAGTAGAAGAATTAATTAAGCTTCCTCAAGAGGACATAGATTCCATACAATCCATAAAGAATCCATGTTATATATTAGCAATTGCTGAGGGCTGGTGTATTGATTGTAAAATAAACCTAACCCTTTTAAATAGGATAGTTAATTATAATGATGGAATAAAATTATCAATTATATCTTTAGAGGAAGGAAAGGTTAGTCAGCTTCAGAAATATCAAGAGGATGAACGACTAAAAATACCTACTTTTATATTTATGGATGAAAATTTTAATGTGTTTGATTATTGGATTGAAGCGCCCTTAAAAGTCAAGCAATTTCGATTGAATAAGGATGAACGACATGAGGATTATCTGCGAGGGAAAATGCTCCAAGAAAGTAAAATTGAACTTCTAAATATTTTAGTTTAGATACTATTAATATATGAAGGGGATTTTGTTATGGAAATTTCAATAAGACCTATTGGACTTTCAGATGCTGGGCAGATTAATGAAATAAGAAGGCAGAAAGAAATAGTATGGAACACTTTAGCTTTGCCGACAGAGTATAAAGAGAATACTATACAATTTATTCAAAATTTAGGTGAAAATGATTATGTAGTCGTTGCTGAATCGGATAGTAGTATATTAGGAATGGCAGGACTTCATGTTGGAGAAGGGAAAAAACGTCATAAAGGTATGGTTGGTATCTGTATACATAAGGATTATCATAATCAAGGAATAGGTCGTTTATTATTAGAATATCTACTTGATCTTGCAGATAACTGGCTAATGCTAAAACGAGTTGAATTAGAAGTGTTGGAGGGAAATAACCGGGCTATTCATCTATATGAAAGTTTAGGATTTGTGTATGAAGGAACAAAGAAATATGCTACAATCCAAAATGGAAGGTATGCTTCAGAGATCATAATGGGCAGGTATCGTAGGGATTAAGTATAAATATAAATGATGTTAATAATTGAAACCATAATAAAAAAACATTCTTGTAAAAAAATTTACAAGAATGTTTTTTTATTATATCAGATTATCTTCCTAATTCTTCCTTTAAACACTTAACGAAAAATTCATTTTCTTCTGGAAGACCAATGCTTACCCTAATATAAGTACCTACTTGTGGTCGAATAATTACACCTTTTTTCTGTAGGTTAATAAATACTTCTTGTGAATCCTTTTCTACATTAACCCAAATATGATTTGTTTCAGATAGAGCATAAGTTAGGTTCATTTTATCGAATTCTTTATATAAATATTCCTTGCCTTTATTATTATTTTCAATAGTTTTTTGTACAAATTCTTGGTCGTCTATTGCAGCTAATGCGGCTACTTGAGCAAAGCTATTAACATTAAATGCTGGTCTTATCTTATTTACATTTTCAATAATTTCTTCCGAAGCAATTGTATATCCGACTCTTAGGGAGGCTAGACCATAAATCTTAGAGAAGGTTCTCATAATAATAATATTTGGATATTTTTTAAGGAATTTAAGACTATCATAGGGGAATTCTTTATGAGTAGCAAATTCCCTATAGGCTTCATCATAAACTACAATAATGTCTTCAGGCACTTTATTAATAAAAGATGTAAATTGATCCTCGGTGATCATAGTACCAGTTGGATTATTTGGATTACATATCCATATTAGCTTTGTATTCTCGTTGATTTTATCCAGCATTCCATCTAAATCAAATGTAAAATCATCCTTTGTTGGAACAATTATAGGAATACCACCCATCATTTTTGTAGTAGCTATATACCTTACGAAGGAGTTATCACTCATAATTGCTTCATCTCCATCATTGATGAAGGTTTTTGCAATTTGATCAATCATTTCATCTAATCCACTACTAGGGAGAATTTGATTAGTATGAATTTTTAATAAACTTGATAATTTTTCTTTTAATAGTGTAGCATTTCCATCAGGATAAATATGAATACTATCAAGAGCTTTTGTAAGTGCCTCTTTGACCTTAGGGGAGCAACCTAAGGGATTTTCGTTTGATGCCAATTTATAAACTGATTCTAATCCATACTCTCTTTGAACATCAGCAATTGGTTTACCAGGTTTATAGGGCTTTAAATCGCTCAATTCTTTTCTAAACACATTTTTCACATATATACCCCCTTATATAATGGTTTTAAATTAATCACTTACAATAATTGTATAGGTTGCAGAATATAAAGTCAACATTAATGAATTTATAACAAACCTAAGCCATATATGTTTTTTTTATCCTGTTTTAATATCAAATTCAATCAAATCTTATCGAAAATGATATGTGTTTCAAGAGATTATTATTATTTATAAATTAAGTGTTGACTGTACATTGTCGACAATGTATAATTTAAGTAGATGATATAGTTTAAAAAACTTGTATGGATTATGACAGAAAGAATTTAACTTTAATTAAAGTAAAACATCTATTTTAAAGTGGTTTTTGTAAGTAGGAAGATTTTAATAAATAGTTCATTAAATTCTACATGTACTATTATTAAAATCTTATTAATAAACTTTAAAATAAAGCCATAGGGATAGAACCCCTTATGTGGGTGTATTTAAAATAAACAATGAAGGAAGGGGAATTAAAGAATGGACACTAAGAAAAAAGAAGAGCGTGTACTTACTGGAGTTCACTTCATGCCTGGTAATTATGCAAATGTAGAAGGGGCGCTATCAGCAGGATGTGACTTCTTTGCGGGTTATCCCATAACTCCAGCTAATGAAATATCAGAGAGGATGGCAAAGAGACTTCCCGCTGTTGGAGGAAAGTTTATGCAGGGAGAAGATGAATTATGTTCTATATTTGCAGTTGCAGGAGCATCCTTAGCGGGCGCAAAGGCTATGACAGCAACTGCAAGTGCTGGATATAATTATTTGCAGGAAGGTTTGGAGTATGCTTATGCAGTAGAAGCACCATGTGTAATAACTGATGTTCAAAGATGTCGTGGTGAGAATTATGCAAGCCAGGCAGATGTAATGCAAATGCGATGGGGAGCTGCAGGAGACTATGAAGCGATTTGCCTTGCTCCATCATCAGTTCAGGAATTATATGATTATACAATAAAAGCATTTAATTTAGCTGAAGAATTTAGAAATCCTGTGGTTATAATGTCAGAAACTACAATTGCTTTAATGAGAGAGAGATTAGAAATCCCAGCAGAAGATAAATTAAATATAATAAATAGAAAATATACTAATCTATCTCCAAAGGAATATAAACCTTATGCTGCAGGTGAATTTGGAGTTCCGGATTTTGCTCCTATGGGAGAAGGTTTTAACACTATTCGTTCTATAAATCCCCATGATGAAATCGGAAACATAGATTGGGATCCAGAAGTATTTGATAAGTTATGTAAGAGATTGACAGGAAAGATAAGTGAAAATAAAGACAGAATTTGTGAGACTGAAAGCTTCTATATGGATGATGCTGAAGTTGCTCTTATTGCCTATGGAAGTGAAGTAAGACCTGCTCTAGATGCTGTTGAAATGGCAAGAAATAGTGGAATGAAGGTAGGATTATTAAAATTAGTTACAGTTTGGCCGGTACCAGAAAAGCAAATAGATGAAATTGCAAAACAGGTAAGGGCTGTTATTTCTGTAGAGATGAATATAGGGAAATATGCAGCAGAAATTGAACGAGTTTGTGCTGGGAGATGCAATACCCATAGAATCACAAAGAATAGAGGTTTAATTCATTCCCCAGAAGAAATTTTCAATGGAATAAAGGAGGTATGGGCATGAGCCAGGTAATAAATCCCTTAAGAAAATATACAAGAGAAGATAAGCTTCCCCACTTTTTTTGTGCAGGTTGTGGATGCGGACAAATATTTAATTATTTTTTACGAGCAGTTGATGAACTAGGTCTTGATTTAGAAAAAATGGTAACTATAGGTGGAGTAGGATGTACTGCGAGAATTCCAGTATACATGAAAACAGATACACTTCATGGAATTCATGGAAGAACCTTAGCATGGGCATCTGGGATAAAGCTTCATAAACCTGAAACACCAATTGTAATATTCGCAGGAGACGGAGACTTAGCGTCAATAGGTGGAAATCACTTTATTCATGCTGCAAGAAGAAATCTAGATGTAACTGTAATCGTAGCTAATAACCTTAATTTTGCAATGACAGGAGGACAGGTCGCACCCACAACACCTTATGATTCAATCACCATGACAACACCATATGGTAGCTCTGAGCCGGATTTTGATATATGTAAATTAGCCGAAGCCGCTGGTGCTACTTATGTAAGCAGATGGACAGCAAATAAGCCTATACAAGCTACAAAAGCGATAAAAGATGCTTTAAGTCATAAAGGTTTTTCCCTTTTAGAGATTGTTTCTCAATGTCCAACTCATTTTGGAAGATATGCACTTAAGACAGGAAATCCTACAAAAGTTGTTGAATGGATTGAAGAAAATTCTATTACACTTCCTAAGGCAGAAAACCTTACAGAGGAAGAAAAAGAAGGAAAGTTTATATTAGGGGAATTTGTTAATAAAGAAAAACCTGTATATGGCGGAACCACCGCATATGAAAAGGAGTGATTGAAATGAAGCCATTAAATATAGGACTTTGTGGTTTTGGAGGACAGGGAATAATCTTAACTTCAGTAATATTAGGAACTGCACAGGTAACAAAGAAAAATAGATATGTCGTACAAACTCAATCTTATGGTTCAGAAGCTAGGGGAGGACAATGTCAGGCTGAATTAATTATATCTGATGACCCTATTAATTCCCCAATGGCAGAAAAAAAGGATATATTGATTGCAATGTTTCAATCAGCCCTTAATGAGTATCTTCCAACTTTAAAGGATAATGGAATTCTTATAATAGATCCAAATTTGGTTACAGATGTTCCAAAAACAAATGCAAGAGTGATCGAGGTTAATGCAACAGAAATAGCAACAAAGCTTGGGAACAGAGTTGCTGCAAATATGGTAGTATTAGGATTTATTCAAGAAAGTACTGGGTTAATGGAAAGAGAAGACTTAATTGATATAGTAAAGGATTCGGTTCCTGAAAAGTTTTTAGAACTTAATTTAAATGCTGTAGATGCAGGTAGGGAACTAGCAGGGGATAAAAAAATATCTGTGGAGGGTTAACATATGAAGCTATATGAATTTGAAGGCAAGCGTATTTTTAAAGAACATGGAATCCCTGTACCTAAGGGAAATGTTCTAACATCAGCAAAGGATAATGTTGAAGTGGATGCACCTGCAGTAATTAAGGCTCAAGTGTTAACCGGCGGAAGAGGTAAAGCAGGTGGTATAAAAATATGGGACGGAGAAAACAATGCAGCTGATCTACTTAATGATATTTTTTCACAGGAGTTAAAGGGTGAGCCGGTTAGGGCAGTGCTTGTTGAAGAGAAGGCAGACATACTTCAGGAATACTATCTTTCAATAACATTTAAGGGAAGTACAGCTACACCTTTAATAGTTGCAAGTGCAGCTGGAGGTGTAGAGATAGAAAATGTTGCAGCCGAGACACCTGAAAAAATTATTACAATGGAGTTTAATGCTATTACAGGTCCAACGGATTATCAAATACGATATATGGCAAATAAAATTGGATATGAAAATTTCAAAGAATTTAAAATGCTTATTAATAATTTATATACTGCATTTAAAAGTAGTGATGCAACATTAGTAGAAATTAACCCTCTAGTGTCAACACCAAATGGTTTAGTTGCATTAGATGCAAAAGTAGTGTTAGATGATAATGCCAGGTTCAGACATGAGGATATGCATTTGAAATTTATAAAAGAGCAAAAAAGTCTAGAGGGTATTGAAAACTATGTTGAGCCAAAGGAAGATACCATTACCTATGTACCATTATCGGGAGATGTTGGATTAATATCCGATGGAGCTGGAACAGGAATGTTATCACTGGATCTTATCAAAGATGCAGGGGGAGAAGCAGCCAATTTCTGCGAGTTAGGCGGAATTACAAATGCCCAAACCATGTATGACTCCCTAGATAGGGTTGCAAATAATAAGAATGTAAAAAGTATCCTTATAGTCCTTATAGGTGGTTTCAACAGGATGGATGATATGGCTAATGGAATAGTTCGGTACAAAGAAGAAAAGGGACTTAATATTCCAGTGGCAATAAGAATGTGCGGAACAAAAGAGGAAGAAGGAAAAGAAATAATGAAACAAGCAAACATTCCTACCTTTAACAACTTATTGGAAGCTGTAAACTATGCCGTAACTAATGCGGGGGGTGAATAAGATGTCTATTCTTATTAATAAGGATACAAATGTTTTGGTCCTTGGGATAACAGGAAAGTCAGGTGCACTTCAGACTAAGGTAATGAAAGAATATGGAACAAATATCGTTGCTGGGGTTACACCAGGTAAAGGAGGATCCTTTGTAGAGGGAATACCAGTTTATGATTTTGTTAAGGAAGCAATGGAAAACCATAGAATTGATGTAGCTATTAGTTTTGTTCCTCCGGCATTTGCTAAGGATTCTTGTTTTGAAGTTATCGATAACGGGATAAAGTTCTTTGTACTTACATCTGAAGGAATTCCAGATCATGATGTTATTGATATTTTAGGATATGCAAAACTAAAGGGTACAAGAATGTTAGGTCCTGGTACTGCTGGGATAATTGCACCTGGTAAATGTAAGTTAGGCGCTCATCCTGGAAGCATGTATCTAGAAGGAAGAGTAGGGGTAGTATCAAAAAGTGGAGCACTATCCTATGAAGTAGGAAAAACTCTAACAGAGGCTGGCGTTGGTCAATCTACTGTTCTAGCTATTGGAGGGGGCCCTATCTGGGGAATGACCCAAAGAGATGCAGTTGAATTATTTAATGAAGATGAGGAAACAGAGATAATAGTATTGCTTGGGGAAATTGGTGGAAGCTTGGAAGATGAAGCAGCTGAATATATTGCAGCCAATGTTACAAAACCTGTTGTAGCAATGATTGTAGGAAGAGCAGCCCCACAGGGTAAGTCTTTAGGTCATGCAGGAGCTATAATTGAAGGTACAAAAGGTACAGCTAAATCAAAAATTGAGACATTAACTAAAGCCGGTGTCCATATTGCAAAAAACCCTGAAGAAATAGTTTCCATTATAAAAAGTATCAGGGGGGTGAATTAAATGTCCGTACACATAGATGCAGAATTATGTAAAGCTTGTGAATTATGTATACATTATTGTCCAAAGGATGTTTTTAAGATGTCTGAAAAGTTAAATAGTAAAGGATTTAATGTTATGGGAGTTGCCCACCCTGAAAATTGTATAAAATGTAAAATGTGTGAAAGATGCTGTCCAGATTTAGCTATACGAGTAGATGAAAAATAAAAATAGAGGAGGAAATTTATGAGCTTACCAGTATCATTAGAGGATATTAAAGCAGCTAGCGAAAGATTAAAGGATCATGTAAGACATACACCTTTATTAAGAGGGGATAAACTTGATAGCATTTTAGGTTGTGAAGCTTATTTAAAACCTGAATGTTTACAGGTTACAGGTTCTTTTAAGATTAGAGGCGCGACTAATAAGATTTTAACTTTATCTGAAGAGGAAAGAGCAAAGGGTATAATAGCTTCATCATCAGGGAATCATGCACAAGGTGTTGCTTATGCCGCTCAGAAACTTGGAATAAAAGCTACACTTGTACTACCAGAAAATGCTCCTTCAACAAAAATAGAGGGGACTAAAGCATTAGGTGCTGAAGTAGTATTGTACGGATTTGACTCTATTGAAAGATATAAAAAGCTATATGAAATAATGGATGAAAAGGGGTATTCAATGGTCCATTCCTTCAATGATCCTATGCTAATTTCTGGTCAAGGAACAGTAGGCTATGAGATAATGCAGGATCTAAAAGATGTTGATACAATCGTTGTTCCTTTAGGAGGCGGAGGAATATTAGCTGGTGTTGCAGTAGCTGCTAAGGAAACAAATCCTAATGTTAGGGTTATTGGGGCAGAGCCAGCTTCTATTCCAAGATATTCAGAAAGCAGAAAAGCTGGAAAACCAGTTATAGTACCAATGCAGGATACTGTAGCAGATGGCCTTATGATAACTAATACAGGGGATAATACATATCCTATAATAGAAGAATATGTAGATGAAATAGTTACAGTAGAAGATGAATTTATCTATAAGGCATTAAATGAAGTTTCATTTAAATCAAAGGTAGTTATAGAGCCATCCGCGGCAATAGGAGTTGCAGCAGCTATGTCTGGGAAAATTAAATTTAAAGAAGAAGAAAAAGTATGTTTTGTATTAACAGGAGGTAATATTGATCCTGATAAATTAGTAAAATTTGTGGAACATGAAAAATAAATATTAGAAGCCCAAAAAATAGTGCCTATGATTTTATCATAGGCACTATTTTTTATATAAAAATGATGTTGATTTTTTATCACCAACACCAATTATTATAGGGTTATAATAGTATATAGCTTTACTATAAATTTATTTATCTTTGGAAGAAGAAAAAACTTTATCTATTGCCTTTAAGGATCTTTCCTGACTTTTTACAACATGATTATATACACTTTCATGTATGTATTTTTTATCTCGTGATTTCAATGCCTCTATTACATCTATATGGTCCTTTGTAACCGCCTCTATAACATTTCTACGGGTATGTTGAGTATGCTCTGCAAAATAACGAATACGCAGGGAATGAGCCTTTATAGTTTTTAGGGTATCTTTAAGAAGCTTATTATCTACATATTTATATAAGAGCTCATGTAATTCTAAGTCTGAATTCATATATTCATCAAACTCAACAGTTATATTTAAAATCCTATTAAGTTTTTCCATCATTGCATTAATTTCTTCATCTGGAATATTACGATATGAATGAATAGCTGCGTATGGCTCAAGAAGTATCCTCATCTCCCAAATATCTTCAACATCTTTTTTAGTTATAGTAGAAACAAATGCACCCTTACGAGGAATTATAGTAGTAAAGCCATCTTTCTCAAGCATATTTAAAGCTTCCCTTATGGGAGCCCTACTTATATGCATTGCTTTAGACAATTCTTCCTCAAGTAAACGACTTCCTGGTGCAAGGGTTCCATTTATAATTTGATCTCTTACACTATAATAAACTCTATCCTTTAGTGATAGGCTATGACTTAAATCCTTAAATTGTATGCCCATAGTATCCTCCTCAGTTGATTTAATCAGTATATTTTAATTATATTATATATTGTCGACAATACAAAGTCAAAGTATTCAATATAATGTAGCAGAAATTACCATAAAAAAAGAGCATTAAATAAAGTATGATTAAGTAAAGGGTAAAAAATACTAAAGAATATAATTGTAGATTGTTGACAATATACTAAACTTATTGTATAATTTATTTAAACATAAGCTTTAATAAATTATATCATCTAAAATAAATATTTTATACTTATTAAAGATTTAACCATCAGGCACAAATCCACACTTTAATTTTAATACTAGTAATATAAGATAGGAGGTAATGATTTGATTAAATACTCATCGAAACTTGAAAAAATTCCCTTCTCTCCAATTAGAAAAGTAATGGGAGAAGTAAGAAGATTAAAGTCTCTAGGCCATGATGTAATTAATCTTGGTATTGGAGAACCAGACTTTGATACGCCTGCACATATTAATAATGCTATGATTGAAGCCACAAAGAATGGTGAAACCCATTACACTACAAACAAAGGGATTGACGAGTTAAGACAAGCTATATCAGAAAAATTAAAAAATGATAATGACCTTGAATATGATATCGAGGAAATTATTTGTACAGTAGGAGTTACCCAAGGGATATTTTGTGCTCTAAGTGCGTTCTTAGACGAAGGAGATGAGGTTCTTGTACCAGACCCTTCATGGCTGAATTATTCTCATATACCACGACTTAATGGAGCAGAACCTGTATTATTTCCACTGACTGCAGATAACAATTTTAAAATTAAGGTTGAAGAATTGGAAAAGAGAGTTACTGATAAGACAAAAGCACTTGTTATCCTAGATCCAAGCAATCCAACTGGAGGAGTACAAAGTAAAGAAATATTAGAACAAGTTGCCGAATTTGCAATTAAACACGATTTGCTTGTTTTCTCTGATGAAATCTATGAAAAGCTTATATATGATGGTAACAAACATTATAGTATTGCAGCTTTACCTGGAATGAGAAAAAGAACAATTATTTTCAATGGGTTCTCTAAAGCATATGCAATGACAGGATGGAGACTTGGTTACATAGCAGCGGATGCTGAATTAATTCCACCAATACTAAAAATGCATGCTTATAATGTAGCTAATAGTACATCAATGGTACAACATGGAGGAATTGCAGCTCTTAAGGGTTCTCAGGAATCTGTTAATATTATGGTAGAAGAATTTAAAAAGCGCCGAGATTTCTTGGTTTCTGAGATTAATAACATTAAAGGACTTTCTTGTCCCAGTCCTGGTGGAGCATTTTACTTATTTGTAGATGTAAAGGATACAGGAATGACTGGAGAAGAATTCTCAGATTTTATTTTAAAAGAAGCTGGGGTAGGATTAATCCCAGGAACAGCTTTTGGAGAAAGAGCCACCCATGAGGTTAGAATTTCATATGCAGCATCAATGGATGAACTTGAAAGAGCAATTACAAAGATAAAGCAGGCTATTGAAAAGCTTTAAATGGACATCGAGAGTTGGTAAGAGTAATGGAAATTAGTGACTAAAGTGTAAAGCATTTCATAACTTACATTAACACAAAGTACATGAGAAAGGATTGAATATCCATGAAATTCTTAAGTAAATTATCTAAATTCAAGCCCAAGGGTGAAGAAGAATTTTTGGTAAAGAAAAATGAGGATGAAACAGTAAGTGGAGAAGATGTTCTTCGAGAAAAGGATAAGGAGTCCAAGTTTAGAAAATTAAGCGGATTTTGGAAAATATTAGTTATTATAGTGTCTGTTGCATTTATAAGTTATCAAATGCTAACAGCACGATTCGGCACACCGATTCATATGAAACATCTTGCGGCACATCTAGGATTTATATTATTTCTGGTATTTGCGTACTACCCGGCTACAAAGAATTCTAATAAAGAAAAACCGACTATAGTAGATATTTTATTATTAATACTTACAATTGCTGCCACCGCTTATTCATGGTTCAACCATCAGCCCTTTGTTGCTCGTAGTGGGGTTGCATTACCCTCCGATTATGTATTTGGTGCAATTACTGCTTTATTAGTTCTTGAGGCTACAAGAAGAGTAGTTGGGAAGGGGCTAGTTATATTAGCAGCTATATTCTTGCTTTATGCATATTTTGGGCCACATTTCCCTGGGGTATTATCCCATCGCGGTTATAGTGTACAAAGAATTATATATCAAATGTATCTTACAGGTCAAGGAATTTTCGGTGTACCTCTTAGTGTATCAGCAGGATATTTGGTTGTATTTATTACACTAGCTGCTATATTAGATAAAAGTGGATTAGGGAAACTATTTAATGATATAGCACTTGCAATTGGTGGTAGGGCTAAGGGTGGACCTGCAAAGGTTTCTGTTATCGCCAGTGCACTATGCGGTAGTATCTCAGGAAGCGCAGCCACCAATGTTGCCACAACTGGAGCTTTTACAATTCCCTTAATGCAAAAGACTGGCTATAAGCCATACTTTTCTGGTGCGGTAGAAGCAGCTGCATCTACTGGTGGGCAATTAATGCCTCCTATTATGGGTACAGTAGCTTTCATTATGGCAGAGTATCTTGGTGTTAGTTATATATCTATTGCTGCAGCAGCAGTAATTCCATCTCTACTATACTTTTCCGGGGTGTTTTTTCAAATTGATTTAAGAGCTAGAAAAAATGGCTTAACAGGTTTATCTAAGGAAGAAATTCCTAATGCCTGGGATACAATAAAAAGATATGGACATATGTTTATTCCTATGGTTGTACTAGTATGGTTATTAATTGATGGATTTTCTCCTGTGTATTCAGCATTTTACGCTGCAGTTCTTTCTTGGGCATTATCACTTATAAGACCAGAAACGCGTTTAGGGCCAAAGGCTCTTAAAGAAATGTGTATTAAAGCTGCTAGAAGTGCATTAAGTGTAGGAATAGCAATGGCAGCAGCGGGTTTTATCGTTGGAGTTTTATCCATGACTGGAATTGGAGTTATTCTAGCGGATAATATCGTATTAATATCTGGTGGAAATCTATTTGTGGCATTAATTCTTGTTATGATTGTTTCAATTATATTAGGAATGGGATTGCCAACAAGTGCTTGTTATATTATAGCAGCCACTATAGCAGTTCCTATATTAAGGGCAATGGGCGTTGAAGCATTCCAAGCACATTTCTTCGTATTGTACTATGCAGTTGTTTCGACGGTTACACCTCCTGTTGCACTTTCAGCATATGTTGGTGCTGGAATGGCAGGTGCAAGCCCTAATAAAGTTGGTTTCGCAGCATTTCGTCTAGCATTAGCAGCCTTTATTATCCCATTCTTCTTTATATATAATCCTGCAATGCTATTAATAGGTGATAGCTGGATAGTTATTGCACTTGCAGTGTTAACAGCATTATTTGGAACTTTTCTTCTATCTACAGCTTTAGAAGGATATTTAATTGTAAAACTGCCATTTTGGACAAGGTTAGTAAGTTTTGGAGCAGCAGTTTCATTAATGGCACCTGGTGTTTATAGTGATTTTATTGGTATAGCTTTATTAGCAATATTAGCAGGAACGATATTTATTATTCATAAAAAAAATAAAGCTGCTACTACCACTGCTTAATATATTATATTAAGATAGATGTTTCTAAGGAAATACAATGAAAAATGTTGCAAAGGGGTATTAACCTTTTTACAAAAAAAAAAGAAGGGGATGGAATTATGAAAAGATCAAGAAGTGTAAAGTTGCTCGTATTACTACTAGCTTTAATGGTTGTTCTAGTAGGATGCTCTTCTCCGGGTTCTTCAGATAATGAAGAAGGAGAAGTTGAAGAAAGTGGAGATGTAACTCATATTACAATAGGAACAGCTGGTGTTGGAGGAATGAACTATCCAATAGGTATGGCTCTTGCTAAGATATGGAATGCCAATGTTGATGGGGTTAAGGCTGTAGCTATTGCAACAAATGGAGCACCTCATAATATTGAATTGTTAAGAAATGAAGAAATTGAAGCCGCAGTTTGCCGATCTATTGAAGCTAATTTAGCTATCAATGGTGAAGAGCCATATCCAGAAGAAATGCCATGGATACGTGCAATTACAGGTGGGCTTTTCTATGAAGGAATAACAGTTCTTGCACAAGCTGATGCTGGTATTGAAACTATTTATGACTTTGAAGGTAAAAGAATTGCCGTTGGGCCTGTTGGTAGTGGTGGAGAGGTAGATGCTCGTCAAATCCTTGAAGCTCATGGACTTAGCTATGATGATATCACCCCAGAGTATATTGAAGCTAGCCAAGCTATTGAAATGATGCAAGATAATCTTATTGATGGAGCTATTCTTGGATTAACACAGGGAGCTTCCTCTGTATCTGAATTAATGTTGGGAGGGGACACTATTATCCTACCTATCGATGATGAAGCTGCTGCAAAGTATATGGAAATAAGTCCATATATGGAAAAAAGAATTTTACCAGCAAATGTGTATCCAAACCAAGATTATGAAGTTATGACAATGGGATCACCACCAGATAATATTGTAGCTCGTGTAGAGTTATCTGATGAATTGGCATATGAAATGACAAAATCTATTTATGAAAATATAGAAGAAATGCAAGATGTAGCAGCAGTTATGGAGCAATTTACACCAGAACTAGTTGCTGAAGAAGATGATATGCTTCTTCCTTATCATCCAGGTTCAAAGAAATATTTTGTAGAACAAGGCTGGATATCAGAATAAGTTTTACCCCCCTTTTATGCAACATCAAAAGCCCGAATGTCTATTTTCGGGCTTTTGTTCGTATGCTAAACATGAAGAAACTAATAGTTGGTGAAAGCCCAGTATGGAGGATGTTAGTTTACTTTATATAAGAATATGTAATATCTTTGCTATTAATGGAGGTATAAAATGGATCATGGCATGATTATCTTATTAATTTTAGTGTTTATAGGTATAATTACAAGGATAGACAGCCTTTCATTGGCGGCTGCCATCTTAATAATACTAAGGTTAGTTAAATTGAATTTTTTATTTCCAAAGTTTGAAACATATGGTATGACAATGGGTGTTATTATAGTTACTATAAGTATTTTATCACCCATTGCGGAAGAGAAATATACACTTATGGATATAGTTGAATCTATTAAGACACCCTTGGGAATATTGGCTATTGTTGGCGGTATTATTGTAATTTATTTTACTGGGCGGGGGTATGATTTGTTATTGTCAGATTCTTCAATTATTCTTCCTGTTTTATTAGGTACCATAATTGGAATGGTTGCTTTTAAAGGAGTTCCAGTGGGACCGTTGGTAGCAAGTGGTTTTACGATTATATTATTTCAGGCTTATCAGTTTATATCAAAAGTTTTTAAATAAAGGATCTATTATATAAGTTTCTAGAGGTAACCTCTAGAAACTTTTTTAAAGTTGAAAAGTTTGTCTTTTTAACAGAGGAATAAAATTTTTGCTTAATAAGTATTTAAAATTCTGTACATGATCTCAATTCAAAGTAAATAGTCTAGTTTTAAAGAAATATGTATAATTTTCCAAATTTATGTAAATTTAATAATATATAAATATAACATTAAAAAAATCATTTTAGGGATTTATGAAAAAAAGAGGATTTTTATAAACAAAGATAGAATTATATAATTATTCAAAAAATATCTAATCTAGTTAGGGGGAAGCAGCTATGAAAATGTATGAAACTAAAGATCTTAGAAATATTGGAATAATCGGTCACGGTAGTTGTGGTAAAACTACATTGGTAGAAGCTATGGCTTTTAATGCATCACTTATCGATAGAATAGGAAAGGTAGAGGACGGATCTACTATTTCAGACTATGACCCAGAAGAAATAAAAAGAAATTTCTCAATCAGTACATCAGCTATACCCTTAGAATATAATAATCATAAAATTAATGTATTAGATGTTCCAGGATATTTTGATTTTATCGGTGAAATGATTGCAACACTTAGGGTAGTAGACAGTGGAGTCATATTAGTAGATGCAGTTTCAGGTATGGAGGTAGGAACTGAAAAGGCTTGCTCCCTAATAAATGATTATAAAATACCAAGTGTTATTATGATAAATAAAATGGATAGAGAAAATGCAAATTTCAAGAAAACCTTAGATCAGCTAAGAGAGCATTTTGGTAGTTCTATTGTGCCCTTTGAGATTCCAATGGGAGAAGCAGAGAATTTTAAAGGGGTTATTAATATTGTAGATATGAAGGCTAGGGAAAGAAAAGGACAACAATGTATTGATGTAGAAATACCAGCAGGAAGTGAAAATGAAATTGATCCCTATAGAGAGATGATTATTGAGGCAGTTGCACAAACAAGTGAAGAATTAATGGAGAAATACTTTGAAGGAGAAGAATTAACAAGAGAAGAAATTTATGAGGGTCTAAAAAAGGGTGTATTAGAGGGAGAATTAATACCCGTATTATGTGGCTCCTCCACCCAAAATGTGGGAGTAGAAACATTGATGAATGTTATTATAGATTTCTTACCTTCCCCTGAGGAAAGTAAGGCTGTAGAGGGTATTAATCCTAAAAATGATGAAGTAGTTGAAAGACATCATGATGAAAATGAGCCTTTCTCTGCTATTGTATTTAAAACTATCGCAGACCCATATGTAGGAAAGTTATCACTTTTTAAGGTTGTTTCAGGATCATTGACAGCCAATGGAGAGGTTTATAATGCTAGTAAAGAGAAAAAAGAAAAGCTAAATCATCTCTATGTATTACAGGGAAAAAAACAAATTGAGGTTGAAAAGCTAAGTGCAGGAGATATAGGTGCATTTTCTAAGTTACAGTATACGGTTACAGGAGATACACTATGTGATGCGGATAATCTAATTCAATTTAAACCTATTGAATTTCCAAAGCCTATTATATCTCAAACTATTCTTCCTAAATCAAAGGGTGATGAAGATAAAATAGGTATGGGCTTACAAAGGCTAATGGAGGAGGATCCCACATTTTTTGTATCCAGAAATGTAGAAACAAAGGAAACCCTAGTATCTGGATTAGGGGAAATGCATCTAGAAATAATAAGTAGACGATTACAAAATAAATTTGGGGTAGATGTTTTACTGAAGGATCCCAAAATACCCTATCGTGAGACTATAAAGGGACGGGCAACAGCTGAAGGGAAACATAAAAAACAATCAGGCGGAAGAGGACAATTTGGACATGTATATGTAGATTTTGAACCTCTAGTGGATGGAGAAACTGAATTTGAATTTGTTGACAAGATAGTTGGTGGAGCAGTTCCTCGTCAATACATTCCTGCGGTTGAAAAGGGTTTAAGAGATTGTGTGGAAGAGGGCGTCTTAGCGGGTTATCCTGTAACAGGAGTAAGATTTACTCTACATGATGGTTCCTTCCATGCAGTAGACTCCGATGAAATGTCCTTTAAAATGGCAGCTTCCCTTGCATATAAAAAAGGAATGAAGGAAGCAAAACCAGTACTTTTAGAACCAATTTATCATATAGAGATAATAGTGCCGGAAGATTATATGGGAGATATAATGGGTGACATTAATAAAAAAAGAGGTAAAATTCTTGGGATGGAACCTTTGAAGGGGAAACAAAAAATAATTGCTGAAGCGCCTTTAGCAGAAATGTCAAAATATGCTACTGAATTAAGATCTATGACACAGGCAAGAGGAGATTTCATGATGGAATTTGCCCGATATGAAGAAGTACCTGGGCAATTAAGCGAAAAGATAATAGAAAGCTCTCAAAAAGAAGATTAGTGAAAGTAACTTTAATTACAATATTATAGCAAAAAATCAAAAAAATACCTTGAATACTCAAGGTATTTTTTGTATTTAAAATACAAGGTATAAAATTAGCTGTTTAAGAAAAAATAATAATAACTTAAAGATATGAAGTTTTCTAAGGAGGTTCTAATATGAATAAGGATGTACAAAAAAGACCTATTCCTGATAATTTAGAGGAAAAGGGAAAAATTGTGGAGATATTAAATAAAGATGATTACTTAGAGGATGAATTGGCAGATAAAACATTATATGGTGAATATATGTCAACATATCACTATTGGACTAGCCCAGAAGAACAAAGAAAGCGTGTTAATCATATTGAAAACATTACTGAGAACAAAGAAAGAAAATAGTAGTAGAATTATTAAGCCATTTTATAATGAATGGCTTTTTATTTATTATAAAAAAGGGTTTGCAAGGGGAACATCCCCTGCAGAAATCAGGAGGGTGCTCAGGCTGAAAGCCGTCGAAGTGAACATAAGTTATAGAACTCTGGCAAAGGCTTTAAGCTTTTACTTATAACTTATAACTGATATAGGTATTGTTGTAAAATTAAGAATTTGTTAAAATAAAGATATTAAGACTTGTTAAATTATGGGTAAAAAAGGGTAATATAATAATAGATTATTATTATATTAAAATAGATATAAGGGAGGATGATAAGTTAATGAGATGTCAAAATTGTAATGAACGGGAAGCAGTTGTCCATATAACTAAAATCCTTAATGGGGAAAAACAAGAATTTAACTTATGTGAAGCCTGTGCACAAAAGCTAAAGGCATTTTCAGAGGATGATCATTTATTTGATTTTCATAAGTTTTTTTCTGGTTTGTTAGATAGTGATTATACATTCTCTACTAATCATCAGCAAAGAGTTAATGACTTAGTATGTCCTCTTTGTAATATGAGGTATTCTACATTTAGAAAAACCGGTAAGGTTGGATGTAATCAATGCTATGAAGTTTTCGGAGATAATTTGAGTCCTTTAATAAGGCGAATACATGGTAGTGATAAACATACAGGAAAAGTTCCTAATAATGCTGCTAGAGAGATAAAGATTAAAAAAGATATTGATGAATTGAATAAGAAATTAAAGAGTGCAATAGAAAATGAAGAATACGAGCTAGCAGCCAAAATTAGAGATGAGTTAAAGGCTAAAAATAAAGAAATATAAGGAGGGATGATTTTTGGAATGGAATAATAATAATGGAAAAGATAATGATATTGTTATAAGCAGTAGAATTAGATTAGCCAGAAATATAGAAGACAAAATTATGCCTACTCTTATGAATGCACAACAAGCTAAAGAGATTGAACATTTAGTTTTTACTAGCATTACTAAAAGCAACTCAGCAATTGCCCACCAATTTAAATTAATAGAAATGGATGATTCCACTCTTTTAGAAAAACAAGTTTTAGTAGAGAAACACTTAATAAGTCCAGACCTCGCAAAAAGTAAAATAGGTTCAGTAATACTCCAACAAGAGGAACAGATAAGTATTATGGTTAATGAAGAGGATCATATTCGTATGCAATGTATTCTGCCGGGATTTCAATTGAATCAGGTATGGGATATGGCAAATAAGTTAGATGATTTGATAGAGGAAAGTATCCCTTTTTCTTTTGATGGAAAGTGGGGTTATTTAACAGCATGTCCCACAAATATTGGTACTGGTATGAGGGCATCGGTAATGCTTCATCTACCCTGTATCGTATTAACTGGACAGATAAATTCACTTATGGAGGCGATAACAAAGGTTGGATTAACAATAAGAGGTCTATATGGAGAAGGATCAGAATTTATAGGTGATTTATTTCAAATATCAAATCAAATTACCCTGGGATTTTCTGAAGAGGAGATTATTGCAAAGTTGCATTCAGTAGTAAAAGAAACTATTAAAAGAGAGAGACAAATAAGAAAATATCTACAGGAATACAACCCTTTAAATTTAGAGGATAAGATTTATCGTTCCTATGGGACATTACAATATGCCAGAAATATATCTTCAGATGAGTGTATGAAGTTATTATCCTATGTTAGACTTGGTATTGACTTAGGGTATATAGAGGACATAGATATTAAGGTAATTAATCATTTAATGATACATACCCAAGCAGGAATGTTACAGAAAAAATATAATAAGATAATGGATGAAAAGGAGAGAGACCAGGTTAGGTCCCAATATATCCGTGAAAATTTAAAAAATTAATGGAGGTGCTAGATATGGAAATGTTTGGAAGGTTCACAGAAAAAGCTCAGCAGGCCCTTGTGTTTGGACAACAGGAGGCGAATGAGCTTAATCATAATTATGTGGGAACTGAGCACTTACTACTTGGACTTATTAGACAAGGTGATGGAATTGCTGCGGTAGCCCTTAAAAATTTAGGTATTGATTTAGAGAAAGTTAGAAATGAAGTTATAAAAATTATTGGAAGAGGGAATTCAGGTAATACACAAATAGTTGGGTATACACCCAGGACGAAAAAAGTATTGGAATTAAGTATGGCAGAAGCAAGAACTTTAAATCATAATTATATTGGGACAGAACATCTATTGCTAGGTCTTATTAAAGAAGGTGAAGGAGTGGCAGCTAAGATATTAAATGACCTAGGGGTAAATATAGAAAAAGCTAGGCAGGAGGTTTTAAATATGTTAAATTCAGGACCTTCTCCTCAAGGGAATACTGAAGGAAAACAAAAGAGTAATACTCCTACCCTTGACCAATTTGGGCGTGATTTAACTCAGATGGCAAGGGATAGTAAGATTGACCCTGTTATTGGAAGAGAAAAGGAAATTGAGAGGGTTATTCAAATATTAAGTAGAAGAACTAAAAATAATCCCTGTTTAATTGGAGAACCTGGAGTAGGTAAAACAGCAATAGCAGAGGGCTTGGCCCAAAAAATAATAAATGGACAAATACCCGAAAACCTAAAGGATAAAAGACTTATTACACTTGATCTATCCTCCATGGTAGCAGGTGCAAAATATAGAGGAGAATTTGAAAATAGGCTAAAAAAGGTAATGGAAGAGGTTAGGAATGCAGATAATGTAATTCTTTTTATTGATGAATTACACACCATTATAGGTGCTGGAGCAGCTGAAGGTGCAATAGATGCTTCAAACATCATAAAACCAGCGCTTTCAAGGGGAGAATTGCAGACAATAGGTGCAACTACCCTGGATGAATATAAAAAATACATTGAAAAGGATGCAGCACTAGAACGAAGATTCCAACCTATAACAGTGGGAGAACCAACAACGGAAGAGGCATTAAGAATATTAGAAGGACTTAGGGACAGATATGAGGCTCACCATAGGGTAAAGATTACAGATGATGCTTTAAAGACTGCTGTCGAGTTATCTGATCGATACATAAGTGATAGGTTTCTACCGGATAAGGCAATTGATTTAATTGATGAAGCAGCATCTAGAGTACGACTAAACACTCTCACTGCTCCACCAGAAATTAAAGAATTGGAAGATAAGATAGAAAGACTAGAGCAGGAAAAGGCAGAGGCTATCTCGGGTCAGGATTTTGAAAAGGCAGCTAAAATTAGAGATGAGCAACAAAAATCCAAAACTCAATTAGGTGAAATTAAAGAGAATTGGGGAAATAAAAATAAGAATAATACAAAACAAGTAGATGAAGAAGATATTGCCTATATTGTATCTAGCTGGACTGGAGTTCCGGTTAAGAAGCTTGCCGAAGAAGAAAGTGAAAGGTTATTAAATCTTGAACAGGAATTGCATAGGAGAGTAGTTGGACAAGATGAAGCCGTAACGGCTGTTTCACAAGCTATAAGAAGGGCTAGAGTAGGGCTTAAAGACCCTAATAGACCAATAGGCTCATTTATCTTCCTAGGACCAACAGGAGTAGGTAAAACAGAGCTTAGCAAAGCTTTAGCCGAAATCATGTTTGGGGATGAAGAAGCCATGATTAGGGTTGATATGTCTGAATATATGGAAAAACACACCGTATCGAGATTAATCGGATCACCTCCAGGATATGTTGGCTACGACGAAGGGGGACAATTGACTGAAAAGGTTAGAAGAAAACCCTATTCAGTAGTGTTATTGGATGAAGTGGAAAAGGCACATCCTGATGTATTTAATATACTATTGCAGATACTTGAGGATGGCAGGTTGACGGATGGAAAAGGTAGGACTGTGGACTTTAAAAATACTGTGGTTATAATGACATCAAATGTAGGTGCAAATACCATTAGAAGACAAAAAACTTTGGGCTTTGCAGCTGTTGAAAATGAAAAGACTAATGCTTATAATAAGATGAAGGATAATATCATGGGAGAACTTAGAAGAACCTTCCGTCCTGAATTCTTAAATCGAATTGATGAAGTTATCGTATTCCACCAATTGGAAGATGAACACCTTAAGGAGATTATATCCATAATGCTGTCAGGGCTTTCTAAGCGATTAGAGAAATTAAATGTTCATGTTGAGTTTGGAGAAAGCACAAAGGATTTACTTGTAAAGGAAGGCTTTGATTTGGAATATGGTGCTAGGCCATTAAGAAGAGCAATTCAAAAGCAGGTTGAGGATAAATTATCAGAAGAGATGTTAAAGGGAAAAATTTCTATCGGTGATCATATATTAGTTGATGTAGTAGATGACCAATTACATTTTAAAGTGAAATAACCAAAAGGAGAATCTTAACGGGTTCTCCTTTTGTTTTGGTAGAAGGTATAAGGTAGAAGGTAGATGGGGCGACGCATAGCGCGCCCAAACCCCAAGATACTTCACTTGGTTCAGTATGACAGTAAGTGGAAACTTATATTTTCTCTACCATCCACCAGACCCTATAGGAATACTTATAAGAATCTACCTTCTACCATTATTCTTAAATTTCCTTTATAATATAATTATCAATTATATTTAGAAAGAGGTAAACCATGGCTAAAGTAAAGAAAAGATTTATATGCCAAGAATGTGGTTATGAGAGTGCAAGATGGATGGGGAAGTGTCCAGAATGTGAAGAATGGAATACCCTAGTAGAAGAAGTATATAAGCCGAATAAATCCCATCGGGAATCAACCTTTGCATCCTTAAATAGCGCTGTGACCTTGAAAGAGGTATCCATAGAAGAGGAAGATAGATTCTCTACAGGCATGGGAGAATTAAATAGAGTATTAGGGGGAGGAGTAGTACCAGGCTCATTAATATTAATAGGAGGAGATCCTGGAATTGGAAAATCAACTATACTTCTCCAAATAAGTAGCCAGCTAGCTTTAAAGGATCTAAGGGTGCTATATGTCTCTGGAGAGGAATCATTAAAACAGATAAAGCTGAGGGCACAACGTTTAAATTCCCAGGGAGATAACTTATATATATTAGCTGAAACAAATCTTCCTGTAATAGAAAAGGTAATGGAAGATGTAAAACCAGATATACTAATGATAGATTCAATACAAACAATGTATCAACCTGAGGTAACCTCTGCTCCAGGTAGTGTAAGCCAAGTTAGAGAGGTTACAGCGAAACTTATGCAAATTGCCAAGGAAAAGGATATCGCTACCTTTATTGTTGGTCATGTGACAAAACAGGGAGCAATTGCCGGCCCACGAGTGTTGGAGCATATGGTAGATACTGTATTGTACTTTGAAGGAGAAAGACACCATTCCTATAGGATTTTAAGAGCAGTAAAGAATAGATTTGGATCCACCAATGAAATAGGAATATTTGAAATGAGACAAAAAGGATTAGAGGAAGTCATAAATCCATCTGAAATGCTTCTAAGCGGGAGACCTATAGGCAGTCCCGGTACTATTGTTATTCCATGTTTAGAAGGGACAAGGCCTGTATTAATAGAATTACAAGCATTAGTAAGTACTACCAATTTCGGAATGCCTAGAAGGATGGCAACAGGAATTGATTATAATCGAGTAGTATTACTTATGGCAATAATGGAAAAAAGAATAGGGATGCAAATGCAAAATCAAGATGCCTATGTGAATATAATTGGAGGATTAAAAATTGATGAGCCCGCTGCTGATTTAGGAGTAGTTATTGCTGTAGCTTCTAGCTTTAAAAATGTAGAAATTAATCCGCACTTAATAGCCTTAGGAGAGGTTGGACTTACTGGGGAAGTGCGTTCAGTACAATTTATTGAAAAAAGATTAATCGAAGCAAAAAAAATGGGTTTTAAAAAATGTTTAATTCCAAAAAGTAATTTAAAAGGATTGAAAATGGAGGGAATTGAAATAATAGGGGTTTCAAACTTATCTCATGCTTTGGAGTATGTGTTTTAATAAAAGATAAAAAAGAAATCGTCATAGACGATTTCTTTTTTTATCTAAGCATATTGTATATACCTAAAGTTTTTATTTTTTTCTCTTCTTTTAGGATTACTTCAGCTAGATTTAAATCCAATAAGTTACAAAGTGCTGTTAGATAAAACATATGATTACCAATTTCCTGCTCTACAATATCATGACATTGTTCACATAGCTTGCCACTTAAATGGTTATCTAACATATCGTGGATATTTTCTATAGAAATTTCGTCTCCGATTTCCTGTCTTGAAGCATGTATTTCTATGCAACCACAGGAAGTAACTGCTTTAACAATAGCACGATTCACTCTTGTTATTGATTCTTGTTGCTTGGTGAGAACATCTAATATACTTTTGTGTTTAATTAGAAGCTGGGATACGGAATCTTGGAACTTATCACAAACATTATTATCAATTTCATTCATAGCTTTACTCACCTCAATTATATTCGTTACTAGCTTTAATATTATTATAGGGTTACTAAATAACTTTTGTCAATAAATAAGACAACAAAAGCGTATTTTAAAATGTAAATAAAATACAAATAATTTTTTAAAGAAAAATCATTGACAACGGAATCGAATATATGTTAAAATATTTGTTTTTATTGACATTTGTAACAATTTCTTGTATACTTAAACTAGGTATTACTAGAATTAGGAGGCGGCCATATGTTTAATATTGGTGATAAAATAGTGTATCCTATGCATGGTGCTGGGATTATAGAGGCAATCGAAGAGAAAGAAATATTAGGAAAAAAGAGAAAATATTATATTATGAGGTTACCCCTTGGGGATATGAAGGTTATGATTCCAATAGATAATACTGAGGATATAGGTCTAAGGGAGATAATTGGTGAGAAGGAATTTGCAATGGTAGTGGATATATTAAAGGGTGAAAAAAGCCTAATGTCTAATAATTGGAATAGAAGGTACCGTGCCAACATGGACAAGATTAAAAGTGGGGATATATATGAGGTAGCTGAGGTTGTTAGAAATTTATTGCTTTTGGATAGGGATAAAGGCTTATCAACTGGAGAAAGAAAAATGCTTAATAGTGCAAAACAGATATTAATAAGTGAATTTTCCTTAGTTAGAAATCTTAATGAGGAACAGGCTGAGGAATTGGTGTATGATATGTTAATAGAAAAATGACGTGTATAACGTCTTTTTTTTTATTGGTTGTAATAAACAAAATTAATATCTACTAGATCTACATAATAAATAGATTCCGTAATGTTTGGTTTATATAAATTTTTGGTATATACTATTAAAATAGAATGTTATAATATAGGTATTTAATTAGTACTTATAATTTGTGAAAAATTGGAAACAATTAATAGATAGGAGGTGAAATAATGGTAAAAAAGATACTAAGAGTATTACTTACCGTTGTGGGTATGATTATAGGTCAGCAAGCAATGTATTATGCTGTTCGAATAATACCATTAGAAGAAACGACAAGTATTCAAGTAACACCAACTTTTACAATGATAGCCTATGTTTTAGGGGCAGTTATTGGTGGAATTATATTATTTATATTATCACCTAAGATTATTAATAAGGGTTGGCAATCAACCTTTAACATGGAAAGAACCCTTGAAAGAATGTCTATAAATGAAATTGTTTTTGGAGCTTTCGGTCTTATTATTGGTTTAGTTATTGCTAGCTTAATTAGCATACCCATTAATAATATTCCGATTCCCTGGCTAGGGAACATCATTTCTTTTATGCTATATATTGTACTTGGTTATCTTGGAATGAGTCTTACAATTAAGAAAAGAGAAGATCTCTTAAATCTAAGTAATATATTCAAAAAGCATAATAAGGAAAGTGGCAGGTACCAAAAATTTGAAGGACATGGGCAGGGAATACCAAAGGTATTAGATACTAGCGTAATTATTGATGGAAGGATATTTGATATATGTAAAACAGATTTTGTGGAAGGGCCTTTAGTTATACCTGGATTTGTCTTAGAAGAGCTAAGACATATTGCAGATTCCTCAGATGCTCTAAAGAGAAATAGGGGTAGGAGAGGATTAGATATATTAAATAAGATACAAAAAGAATTAGATATACAGGTTGAAATATCCGAAAAAGACTTCCCTAATATAGCAGAAGTGGATATTAAACTTTTAAAGCTTGGACAGGTTTTAAATGGAAAAGTCGTTACCAATGATTATAATCTAAATAAGGTGGCTGAATTTCAGGGTGTTAGTGTCTTAAATATAAATGAACTTGCAAATGCAGTTAAACCAGTAGTACTGCCAGGAGAAGAAATGGTAGTACAGGTTATAAAGGATGGTAAGGAATCTGGTCAAGGCATTGCATATCTAGATGATGGTACTATGATTGTTGTAGAAAATGGTAAAAAATTCCTAAACGAAACCATAGAGGTTGTTGTTACAAGCGTTTTACAAACTGCCGCTGGCAGGATGATTTTTGCTAAGTCAAAAACAGCAGCAAATAAGGTATCATAGTATAGAATAATAATATCTATTAAATAAAAATAATTATAAACTTAAATAAATATCCATCGACATGGTCGGCGGATATTTATTTTGTTTTTAATGGTCTTTTTGTTATAATAGCAATTGAATTATGGTTAGGTAAAAAGCTATTTTATATATACTAGGTGGTTAGAAAAAATGGATAATAATTATGTTGCTGCAATTATAGTGGCTGCCGGACAAGGTAAAAGAATGAAAACAGATATAAATAAACAATACTTACTACTTGAAGGAAAGCCAATATTGGCACATACTATTAATGTTTTTGAAAACTGCAACTTAATTGATGAGATTATTGTTGTAGTAGGAGAGCATGAAAAGGCAAAATGTCAATATAATATAATAAAGCAATATGATTTTAAAAAAGTAAAAAAATTAATTACAGGAGGACAAACCCGTCAACAATCAATGTATAATGGATTAAAAGAAGTTTCTACAAATACAGACATTGTTATAACCCATGATGGAGCACGTCCCTTAATTCATGAAAATATTATACAAAAAAGCATTAAGGAGACATTAATACATAAAGCTACTGTTGTTGGAGTGCCTGTTAAGGATACTATAAAAATGGTGGATTCTAAAGGATTTGTAAACAACACTCCCCCAAGAGATTTGCTATGGACAGTGCAAACACCACAAAGTTTTTCATATCAATTATTAAAAAATGCTCATAAAGCTGCCTATGAGGAAGGATTTATAGGAACAGATGATGCCATGCTGGTGGAACGAATAGGGCATCCTATTAAATTAATAAAAGGGAAGTATGACAATATTAAGATAACTACTCCTGAGGATTTAATTATTGCAGAATCTATTATAAATATAAGAGGCAGAAAGTCACAATATACTAAGGAATAATCTAAATAAATTGTAATATAAGAAGTGTTAAATAGACTTACTTGTTAAATATTATATTAAATTGACTTCTATTAATGGAAAAACTAAAATATAGATGAAATAAACATTGACAAGCTAATAATTTGTTATACACATAGGAGGAAAATAATGGATATTAGTAAAGAGGTTCTATTAGAAATTTATACCCGTATGATAAGCACAAGGGTTTTTAGTGAAAGAGTTAATGAATTTTTCATAAAGGGTTTAATGCATGGAACTACTCACCTTTCCGTAGGTGAAGAGGCATCGGGAATAGCTTCTTGTATGGCTTTGGATAAAGGGGATTTTACAACATCTAACCATAGAGGTCATAGCCATGCCATAGGCAGGGGTATTGAGGTAAATAAAATCATGGCAGAATTATTCGGAAAAGCTACGGGCTGTTCTAATGGTAAAGGTGGTTCTATGCACATAGCTGACTTTGATCGAGGTCATATAGGATCCAATGGAGTAGTTGGTGGTGGGTTTGCTATTGCTACGGGTGCGGCATTGACACAAAAGATGAAAAACACCGGGAAAATAGTACTATGCTTTTTTGGAGATGGAGCTTCTAATGAAGGATCCTTTCATGAGAGCATCAATATGGCATCGGTTTGGAAATTACCAGTAATATTTTTCTGCGAGAATAATTTATACGGAGTGTCTACACCAACTTCAAAATCTATGAATATAAAAGATATAGCCATTCGGGCAAAATCTTATGATATACCGAGTTACATAATAGATGGGAATGACGCTATTGAGGTTTATAAGACTACAAAAGAAGCAGCAGATTATTGTAGAGGTGGAAAGGGACCTATAATAATTGAGAGCAAGACCTATAGAATATTAGGACATTCTAAAAGTGATAAAAACGAGTACAGAAACATAGATGAAATTGAAAAGTGGAAAAAGAAAGATCCTATAGAAAGACTAAAAAAATACCTGATAAAAAATGGCATTGCTGAAGAAGGAGAAGTGGCAAAAATTGATGAAGGAGTAATGCGAGATATAGATTTAGCTGTGGAATTTGCAAAGAATAGTCCAAATCCATCGCTGGATACCTTAACACAAGATGTTTATGCATAGAGGAGGATATAAAATGAAGGAAATGACTTATGCAGAAGCAATACGACTAGCCATGGCAGAGGAAATGAGAAGAGATAGAGATATATTTTTAATGGGAGAAGATATTGGAATTTATGGTGGTACCTTTGGGGTTACAAAGGGCATGATAGACGAGTTTGGAGAAGATAGAATTAAAGATGCCCCTATCTCTGAAGCGGCTATAGTGGGTGCAGCGGCAGGATCAGCGGTGACAGGAATGAGACCTATTGTGGAGTTTCCTTTTTCAGATTTTATAACAATAGGTATGGATGCCTTGGTGAATCAAGCTGCAAAAATGAGATATATGTTTGGTGGCAAGGAAAAAGTGCCTATGGTAGTGAGGTTGCCTAGCGGATGTGGTACGGGAGCAGCAGCACAACATTCCCAAAGCTTAGAAGCTTGGTTTTGTCATGTACCAGGACTAAAGGTTGTAGTTCCTTCTACCCCTAAGGATGCTAAAGGGTTGTTAAAGGCATCTATTCGAGATGACAATCCAGTGGTAGTAGTAGAATCGAAATTATTATATAAAACCAAGGGAATGGTAGAAGAAGATCCTGAATTCATTATTCCCTTAGGGAAGGCAGATATAAAAAAACAAGGATCAGATGTAACCATTATTACCTATGGAAGAATGGTGCCTAGAGTATTAAGGGTGGCACAGGAAGTAGAAAAAGAGGGAATACACATAGAAGTTATTGATCCAAGGACACTGGTTCCATTAGATAAAGAGACAATTATTAAGTCAGTAATGAAAACAGGTAAGGCAATTGTGGTGCATGAGGCTGTAAAAACTGGAGGTTATGGTGGTGAAATCGCTGCTTTAATTGCTGAAAGTGACGCATTTAATTACTTAGAAATGCCTATTATACGAATAGCTGGAAAAGATGTGCCTATACCACATAATATAGATTTAGAAAATGCAGCAGTTCCAAGTGAAGATGAGATTAGGCAAAACATATATAAGGTTATGAATCGATAGAAGTAACTCCTTAATATATTTTAAAAGAAGGTGATGTTAATGTCATATACCAAAATGAATGCAATGCTGTTCTGTCTAGAATGTAATGAGGATACTAATCATACCATAAGTTATAAAAATAATCATATTGAGAGTATAAAATGTATAGAATGCGGAATTGAAATTAAGATAGATCATGAATATATACGACGACATTATAAAGAAGAAATAATTGATAGAGTATTAAGCAAGCCTTCTAGAATGACTAAGGAAATGGAAGAGGATATTACACTATTTTTTACACGGCTGCCCTTTAGGGTAATTTCAAAGCCTTATCGTTTGTTTAAAGAATTATATAAGGATAGTAAACATTAGGAGGATTATAATGAGGATTGGAATGGGTTATGACGCTCATAAACTAGTGGAAAATAGGAAACTAGTAATAGGAGGGGTGAATATTCCATATAAATGGGGCTTATTAGGACATTCTGATGCAGATGTATTAGTTCATGCCATTATGGACAGCTTATTGGGAGCTGCAGCATTAGGAGACATTGGACAGCATTTTCCTGATGATAATCCAAAATTTAAAGGTATATCCAGTATAAAGCTTTTATCCTATGTATCTAATTTATTAGAACAAGAAAATTTTAAAATAGAAAATATAGATGCTACTATTGTAGCTCAAAAACCGAAATTAGCTCCTTATATTCAGGATATGAGATATAATATTGCAGATACACTGAAAATAGAAATAAATCAAATAAATATAAAGGCAACCACTACAGAGGGACTAGGCTTTACAGGTGAAAAACTTGGAATAGAAAGTTTCTCTATTGCATTATTAAATAATAAAACTTAAACTTAAGTAAACTATAATCATGTTTATCATATAAATGTAATAGGATAGAGTTTTTCTATGAAGCGGAGGTGGGTTTTATGAGAGTAGAGAAAATAAAAAATGTTGATGCTCTTCCTACTGCCATAGAAAGGGAAATTAGACAGCGTAAAAAAGAAGAGTTTTATGACTCATTCTTACATGAAAATGATTTATATCTAGTTGCTAGTTTAGGTCAGAAAAATACATCAGGATATGAAGTAAGCATTGGGAATATAATAGCAGTAGATTTGGAAGAATGGGAAGTAATGATGCAACAAATAGAGCCTGAAAAGGAACAAGTATTAGCTCAAGTAATAACTACTCCTTTAATAATTCTTAAAATAGCTATAATTAGCGAGGATAAAAAGGCCCCTAAAAAAATAATTTTCAAAAATAAAAAAGGGGAAGTTATAAAAGGAATAAAAGTAAAAAACAAAAGTAGCTAATATGATCAAAATCTATTAGAACAATAATAGGATAAAATTATGAGGAGGATGAATATGTCTAAAAAGTTTATTAGTATATTGATAATAGCTGCATTAGTATTGACATTAATATTTCCTATCTTAAACATAGTTAGAGCTGATACAATAAAATTGGTGGTATCATTAGGTGCAGATTTAACAAAGGAACAACAGGAACAAATTCTTGATTATATGGATGTGAATAGGGAAGATGTAAATATAATTGAAACAACAATCCAAGAGGAAGCACATTATTTAAAGGATACTCCAGCAATCCAGCATATAGGGAATAAGACTATTTCTTCTGCACTTGTAGAACGTTTAGGTGAAGATTCAGGAATGACAGTAGAAACCCACAATATCACCTGGGTAAGTGAAGATATGTATGCAAATGCTCTAATAACTGCTGGGGTAAAGGATGCTAGAATTATAGCCGCAGCACCATTTGAAGTATCTGGAACTGGTGCTCTTACTGGAATAATGAAAGCATTTGAAGAAATTACAGGAGAAAAATTAGATGAGGATGCAAAAAAAATAGCCAGTGAAGAAATGGTTATTACAGGGGAATTAGGAGAGGAACTTGAGGATAAAGGTAAGGCAAGTGAATTAGTAAAAAGAGTTAAGGAAAAAATTATAGAAGAAGGGATAAAAAACCCAGAGGATATAAAAAGAATAATTATTGAAATCCAACATGATTTAAATATAAATTTAAGTGATGAACAAATACAAAAATTAACCGAATTGATGAATAGGATAAAAAATATAGATATAAATATTGATGATCTTAAGGAACAAGTTTCAAAAATAGGAGAAAAGGCAAAGGAACTTGCTGAAGATAGTCAAGAGATAAAATCACTTTTACAAAGAATAGGTGATTTTATAAGTCAATTAGTACAAAAAATAATGAGTATTTTTTAATAACATTTGACCATTAAAGTTACTCCCTTTATAATGATAGGTAAAGATAAGCTAATATTGGCAAAGATTAGGAAAAGTAGATGGTATTATATCCCAGAGAGAAGTCACCAAAAGGCTGAGAATGACTTTGTTCACTAATACATTGAAATGCACCTAGGAGCCTTTCTTCTGAATCAAGTAGGAAGATACGGATAATTCCGTTATAAATTTTTTAAGTGGAGTTTTAACTCAAGTAGGGTGGAACCGCGATTTATTCGTCTCTATATCAATATTGATATAGGGATTTTTTTATAAATGCTGATATAGGGTATAAGGTAGAAGGTATCTACCATCTACCAGACCCAAAAGGAATACCAATTAGAATCTACCATATACCATATAAAACTGTGAGGTGAAAGAAACTTGTTTAAAAACTTACGAGAGGACATAAAGGCTATTTTAGATCGTGACCCAGCTGCAAGGAATACCCTAGAGGTTTTGATAAATTATCCTGGTCTGCATGCAGTGATTTCTCACCGTATTGCCCATTGGTTTTATAATAAAAAACTTTTTTTTATAGCGAGATTAATTTCCCAAATTAATCGATTTTTTACAGGAATAGAAGTCCATCCTGGCGCAAAGGTTGGAAAGAGACTTTTTATAGATCATGGAATGGGAGTGGTTATTGGTGAAACCACCGAAATTGGGGACGATGTTACTATTTATCAAGGTGCTACATTAGGTGGTACAGGAAAGGAAATAGGCAAAAGACATCCGACTATTGGAAACAATGTAGTTATAAGCTCAGGAGCAAAAATTCTAGGGCCATTTACTGTTGGAGACAATTCTAAAATAGGTGCAGGATCAGTAGTATTAAACGAAGTACCACCAAACTGTACTGTTGTAGGAATACCTGGAGTTGTGGTGGTAAAAGATAATCGTAAAGTTGCATCCCTTAAGAAAGATGTAGATTTAGATCAGGTTCATCTTCCAGATCCTATAGGTCAAGAGTTGGATTGTTTAAGAAGAAGAGTAAAGGAATTGGAGAAAACTATGAGAACAATTAAAGGAGGGGACGAAAGTGAAATTATTTAACACATTAACAAGAAAGAAAGAGGAATTTATACCATTAACACCTGGCAAAATAAAAATGTATGTTTGTGGACCTACTGTATATAATTATTTTCATATAGGAAATGCTAGACCCTTTATAGTATTTGATGTCCTAAGAAGATATTTTGAATATATAGGATATGAAGTTACTTACATTCAAAACTTTACAGATGTTGATGATAAAATAATAAAACGAGGACAGGAAGAGGGAATCTCATCATCAGAGATTGCAAGAAAGTATATAAGAGAATATTTTACTGATGCAGATGCCTTAGGAATTAAAAGAGCTACTATACATCCTAGGGTAAGTGAAAATATAGATGGTATAATTGAGATGATAAAAACATTAGAAGAAAAAGGTTTAGCTTATAATAAAGATGGTAATGTATATTATAGGACGATTAGGTTTAAGGACTATGGAAAACTATCAAAACAAGGCTTAGATGATTTAGATATGGGGTCTAGGATTGAGGTCAGTGAAGAAAAGGATCATCCTATGGACTTTGCACTATGGAAAAAACAAAAATTAGGGGAACCTGCATGGGAAAGTCCATGGGGGTTAGGAAGGCCTGGTTGGCATATTGAATGCTCAGTTATGGCTAAGAAATATCTAGGAGAGACTATAGATATACATGGAGGAGGACAGGATTTAATATTCCCCCACCATGAAAATGAAATTGCACAATCAGAAGGAGCTCACAATAAACCCTTTGCTAGATATTGGATTCATAATGGGTATATTAATATTGATAATAAAAAGATGTCAAAATCCCTAGGTAATTTTTTCACTGTTCGAGATATTAGTGAACAATTCGATTTAGAGGTAGTAAGATTATTTATGTTATCAGCCCATTATAGAAATCCGGTTAATTTTAGTAAGGATCTTTTAGAACAGGCAAAGAGTTCCTTAGAGAGACTATATAATGCTCGCAATAATGCTCAATATCTAATGGAAAATATCATGGTTAAAGAACAACAGGAAGAAGAAATAGTATGGATTAATAACTTAGATGAATATAAAAAACAATTTAAAAAGTCTATGGAGGATGATATAAACACAGCAGATGCACTGGCGGCTATATTTGATTTAGTTAAGGAAATGAATAGATATTTAGATGCCAATAAAAGCGAAAATACCATTAAAGGTGCATATGATTTATTAATGGAGCTTACTGGGGTTCTAGGTATTATTCAGAAGAAGGAAGAACAAATAGATAGTGAGATTGAAAATCTTATAGAAAAAAGACAGCAGGCTAGAAAAGATAGAAATTGGGCATTAGCAGATGAAATTAGAGAAGAATTAAAGAATAAGGGAATAACAATAGAAGACACCCCCCAAGGTGTGAAATGGAAAAGAGCATAATCTATGGAAGATAAAGAATATCTATCAAAAGAAGAAATTTTAAACTTAATCTCATCTCCTATTAATGAGCTTGAAGTAAAGAGATTGAACCCATTGGTGTTAGCCTATATAGGAGATGCTGTTTTTGAATTGTATATTAGAAAGTATCTAATAATAACCCAAGGGACCTTAGTTAATCAACTGCATAAACAGGCGACTAAATTTGTAAAGGCAGAGGCACAAGCATATATTGTTCATAATATTACGGATAGTTTAACAGAAGAAGAAATAACTATAGTAAAAAGAGGCAGAAATAGTAAATCAGGGTCAGTACCAAAAAATGCAGATCTATCAGATTATAAATATGCTACAGGTTTTGAAGCCTTAATAGGATATCTATACCTAATAGGCAGTCAGGAAAGGTTGATAAATTTAATTTCCGAGGCAATAAGACAGGTAGAAGGGAACTAGGGAACAGAAACCCTAAAACACAGTTATCAGATACCAGTTACCAGATACCAGGAAAAACACATATAAATTTTACTGATAACTGATAACCGATAACTAAGAAAAGCTTTTACTGTTCCCTGTTCCCTAATAACTATGTTTTTTAAATAAAGGAGAAAAGTCATGGATAAAAGAAAAAATAAAAATACTAGACATAATAGACAGGGCAGGAGGGAGATGGAGAAACACCAATATGACAATGAGCATGATCATTCTAATCAAATTGAAGGCAGAAATCCAGTTAAAGAAGCTTTAAGATCAGGTCGTACTATTGAGAAAATTCTAGTTTCCAAGGGAGATTTATCAGGATCTATCCGAGAAATTTTAGGAATTGCCAAGGAGCAAAAATTAGTAGTACAATATGTAGAAAGAAGTAAGCTTGATGAAATGTCGCTTTCCCATGCTCATCAAGGGGTTATTGCAATTGCATCTGCACATTCTTATGTTGAAGTAGTTGATATTGTAGAAAAAGCAAAACAAAAAGGAGAAGATGGTTTTGTTATTATCTTAGATGAAATTACTGACCCCCATAACCTAGGCTCAATACTTAGAACAGCTGATGCTTGTGGTGCCCATGGAGTTATAATACCTAAGAGAAGATCAGTAGGATTAACACCAATTGTAGCTAAAAGCTCTGCTGGTGCTATTGAATATATGCCCGTGGCAAAGGTATCTAATATAGCTCAAACTATAGATTATCTAAAAAAAGAAGGATATTGGATAGCAGGTGCACAAATGGGTGCAGAAGAATATTATTATGAAGCTAATCTAAAGGGACCTATAGTGATTGTTATAGGAAGTGAAGGTAAAGGGATTGGAAGATTAATAAGAGAGAAATGTGATTTCTTATTAAAGATTCCTATGTTGGGGAATGTTTCTTCTCTTAATGCAGCTATTGCTGGAGCTATATTAATGTATGAGGTGAGAAGACAAAGGAAGCGCGGGGACGGTTCTCTTGCTTCCAAAGGAAATTAATGTAGAGGTGAGAAGATTACGGATTAATACTGATTAAGGAGAATAAAAGTGGGGTCATTTTTAATAGTTGACGGATACAACATAATTAATAGCTGGACAAGCCTTAAGGATTTAGCTAATCATAATATGGAAGAAGCACGGGATAAGTTGATTGAAATATTAGCAAGCTATAGAGCATATAAGGGAATTGAAATTTTTCTAGTATTTGATGCACAATTAGTTAAGGGTAGTCTTGGCAAAGAAGAAACAATAAATGGAATAAAGGTAGTATTTACTAAAGAACATCAAACAGCAGATAGTTATATAGAAAAACAAGTACATAGTCTATCAAGATTAAATCTAGTACAGGTTGCAACATCTGATTGGGCTGAACAACAAACTATATTCTCTAGTGGGGGTATAAGAATGACTGCAAGGGAATTAGAGGCGGAGGTAAACTTTGCTGAAAAAAATATGAAAAAAAAGTATATAGATAAAAAAATTAACAATCATGAATTATCCCACAGATTAGAACCCCATATTTTAAAAAAACTTGAACAATGGAGAAAAAAGAAGGACTAACTTGACGAGCTTTTCTATATTCGGGTATAATATGTTTAGGATTTTCCCGTAAGAATATAGGCTGGAGGCGATGCTTGTGGAGTTAAATGCAAAACAGCGACAAAATCTAGAGGGAGATTTTGTTCTTGATGAAGAGTTAGTTTTGTTGGCAAATGGAGGAGATGGAATAGCTTTAGAAACTATTATCAATAAGTATAAGAATTTTGTAAGGGCTAAGGCTAGATCGTATTTCCTGATTGGAGCTGATCGAGAAGACATTGTCCAAGAGGGTATGATTGGACTTTATAAGGCTATAAGAGATTTCAGATCAGACAAACTATCTTCATTTAGGGCTTTTGCAGAGTTATGTATTACAAGGCAGATAATTACTGCTATTAAGACTGCAACTAGACAAAAGCATATTCCACTTAATTCCTATATCTCACTTAACAAACCCATTTATGATGAGGAATCAGATAGGACTTTATTGGATGTCATTTCCGGTTCTAAAATATTAGATCCAGAGGAACTAATTATTAGCAGAGAAGAATTATCTGCTATGGAACTAAAAATTGGGGAGATATTAAGCGAATTAGAATGGGAAGTATTAATGTCTTATTTACAAGGGAAATCCTATCAAGAGATTGCTATAGATTTAGAACGACAGGTAAAATCAATCGATAATGCATTACAAAGGGTAAAAAGGAAATTAGAAGGCTATTTAGATCTTGATGAAATTTAGGAAGAGGATATTTTTATTCTATGAGTTATGTAGGGGATTTAAATGGTATAAAAAAACATTTGACAGTCTATGTGATTTTTTGTATTATATATAAGTAATGTCTAGGAGGGGTTCCCGAGTGGCCAAAGGGGGCAGACTGTAAATCTGTTGGCGGAGCCTTCGAAGGTTCGAATCCTTCTCCCTCCACCATTTCGCCCACGTAGCTCAGTCGGTAGAGCACCACCATGGTAAGGTGGGGGTCGCCGGTTCAAATCCGGCCGTGGGCTCCATTTTTATTGATTTTCTTTTAAATGATACACCAGGAGGTGTGTTCATTAGATTTAAACCTACATATTTTGTTAAAGGGAGGAAGAAAAATGGCAAAGGCAAAATTTGAAAGAAATAAACCACATGTAAACATTGGAACAATAGGTCATGTTGACCACGGTAAAACAACATTGACAGCAGCGATAACATCAGTATTAAACAAGAGATTTGGAACAGGCGAAGCAGTAGCATTTGACAACATAGATAAGGCACCAGAGGAAAGAGAAAGAGGAATCACCATTTCAACAGCCCATGTTGAATATGAGACTGATGCAAGACACTATGCTCATGTAGACTGCCCAGGTCATGCTGACTATGTAAAAAATATGATTACAGGAGCAGCACAAATGGACGGAGCCATCTTAGTAGTATCAGCAGCAGATGGTCCAATGCCACAAACAAGAGAACATATTCTACTATCAAGACAGGTAGGAGTACCATATATAGTAGTATTCCTAAATAAAGCAGATATGGTAGATGATGAAGAATTATTAGAATTAGTTGAAATGGAAGTAAGAGAACTATTATCAGAGTATGAATTCCCAGGAGATGACACACCAATAATAACCGGATCAGCATTAAAAGCATTAGAAGATCATGATGGTGAGTGGGGAGATAAGATAGTAGAGCTAATGAAAGCAGTAGATGAGTATATTCCAGAACCAGAAAGAGATACAGATAAACCATTTTTAATGCCAGTAGAAGATATCTTCTCAATCACAGGAAGAGGAACAGTAGCAACAGGAAGAGTAGAAAGAGGAATAGTAAAGGTACAAGATGAAATAGAAATAGTAGGATTAGCAGAAGAGTCTAGAAAAGTAGTAGTAACTGGAGTAGAAATGTTTAGAAAGTTATTAGACCAAGCACAAGCAGGGGATAATATAGGATTGCTATTAAGAGGAGTACAAAGAGATGACATAGAAAGAGGTCAAGTAATAGCAAAGCCAGGATCCATTAAGCCCCATACAAAATTCAGAGCAGAAGTATATGTATTAACAAAAGAAGAGGGTGGAAGACACACACCATTCTTTGACGGATACAGACCACAATTTTATTTTAGAACAACAGATGTAACCGGAGTAGTTGACCTAGATGAAGGAGTAGAAATGGTAATGCCAGGAGACAATATTACCATGACAATAGAGTTAATTACACCAATTGCAACAGAAGAAGGATTGAGATTTGCTATTCGTGAAGGTGGAAGAACTGTAGGAGCAGGTGTTGTTGCTTCTATTATTGAGTAATATTTACCTAGATTTAGAATAAAAAATTAAGAACCTTTTAAACAGGGGATGTTTGCAATTGCAAATATCCCTATGCTGTTTATAGAAAGGTATATAAGTTTATCATAATGTAATAATAGTAAAAGAATGTAAAAACCAAAAACTTAAATTTCTTTTTATTGACACAAAATAAAAATTATGATAAGTTTTATAAAGTAATGAAAAATAATAATGGTATAATATGTCTAGTATTAGGTTAGAACAGTCCCATGGCAAATGGATAATAGCAGGAGGTGTAGTCAGTGCGAGTAAAAGTTACATTAGCATGTACTGAGTGTAAGCAAAGAAATTATCATACAATGAAAAACAAAAAGAATGACCCAGACAGACTAGAAATGAACAAATATTGCAAATTCTGCAAAAAACATACTGTTCATAAAGAGACAAAGTAAACTTCATTCTAAAAAATCAATCCTCATATTGTATTGTAAAAGGATGTGGAGTCAATGGCAAAGGAAGTTAAAAAAGTTAAAAGAGGAGCCAAAATCGCTAAGTTTTTTAAGGGCGTATGGTATGAACTTAAGAAGGTAAATTGGCCGACAAGAAAAGAACTATTACAGCATACAGCAGTGGTTATTTCTGCTATTGCATTAATTTCTTTTATTGTTTGGATAATGGACTTAGGATTTGGAAAAATGTTAGAATTGATCATTAGGTAAAAGAAGGGATTAAAATGGAAGCTGAAAACATGGCAAAATGGTATGTTGCCCATACTTATTCTGGTTATGAAAACAAAGTAAAAGCTAATATTGAAGCTGCAGTTGAAACTAGGGAAATGCATGACATTATTCAAGAAATAACTGTGCCCATGCAGGAACAGGTAGAAATAAAGAATGGAAAAAAGAAAGTAAGCATGAAAAAAGTATTCCCTGGTTATGTCATAATAAAAATGATTATGACCGATGAATCATGGTATGTTGTTAGAAATACCCGTGGTGTTACAGGTTTTGTAGGCCCGGGATCTAAACCCGTACCATTGACAGATGCAGAGCTAAAAAGTATGGGGATACAAGAAAAGCAGCCTGTTTTAGATATTTTTGTTGGAGACAATGTAAAGGTAGTATCTGGTCCCTTTGAAAACTTTATTGGTATTATTGAAGAGGTAAACTTTGATAAAAGTAAAATTAAGGTTAATATCTCTATGTTTGGAAGAGAGACTCCCGTTGAATTGGGTTTTGATCAAATAGAAAAAGTGTAAAACATATTGATTTATGTAGTAGCTATTACTACAATCGAATAAGGAGGTGCAGAAAATGGCCAAAAAAGTAGTTGGATTAATTAAATTACAAATACAAGCTGGTAAGGCAACTCCAGCTCCACCAGTAGGTCCAGCCTTAGGACAACATGGTGTTAATATAATGGGTTTCTGTAAAGAATTTAATGAAAAGACTGCAAAACAAGCTGGTATGATTATTCCAGTAGTTATTACAGTGTATGCAGATAGATCTTTTACATTTATCACTAAGACACCACCTGCTGCAGTTTTATTGAAAAAAGCAGTTGGTATTGAAAGTGGTTCAGGAGTTCCCAATAGAGAAAAGGTTGCAAAGGTGAATAAGGATCAACTTAGAGAGATTGCGGAGTTGAAAATGAAAGACTTAAATGCTGCTTCTATCGAAACTGCTATGAGCATGATTGCAGGAACAGCTAGAAGTATGGGTATTACAGTAGAAGAGTAGTTTGTTAAAAAAGTGGGAGGCAAAAGCCGTTAATACCACAAAGGAGGATGGAAATGAAAAGAGGTAAAAAGTACCAAGATAATGTTAAACAAGTAAATCGTGAGAATTTATATGAAGTAGGAGATGCAATAGAATTAGTACAAAAAACAGCAACTGCTAATTTTGATGAAACTATTGAAGCACATATTAGATTAGGGGTTGACTCTAGACATGCGGACCAACAGGTGCGTGGAGCAATTGTACTTCCTCATGGAACAGGTAAAGAAGTAAAAGTACTAGTTTTTGCTAAGGGTGAAAAGATAGCTGAAGCTGAAGCTGCTGGTGCCGATTATGTAGGTGGAGAGGAATTTATTGAAAAAATTCAAAAGGAAAATTGGTTTGAATTTGATGTAATTGTTGCTACTCCTGATATGATGGGTACAGTAGGAAAATTAGGTCGAGTTCTTGGACCAAAGGGTTTAATGCCAAATCCAAAATCAGGTACTGTAACCTTTGATGTGGAGAAGTCTGTTAAGGATATCAAGGCAGGTAAGGTAGAATATAGATTGGATAAGACCAATATTATTCATGTTCCTATAGGAAGAGCTTCCTTTGGAAATGAAAAGCTACAAGAAAACTTCTCAACTTTATTGGATGCTATAATTAAGGCTAAGCCAGCTGCTGCAAAGGGACAATATCTTAAAAGCGTAGTTATTACAAGTACTATGGGACCAGGTATTAAAATTAACCCTTCAAAGATTTAATAAATAAATTGACAAGTCAATAACATCATGTTATAATCTTGATGTTTCAAATAAATATTGCTTGAACTGAACCGTAGACAGTAGGTGCCTAGTGCTTAATATCCTACCGAGGGAATGGATCTAAAATTTTGATTATAGAGCCTATCTTCGACATGTTTGCGGAGTGGGCTTTTTCTATTAAGAAAAGCCCCTATAAATAGTAATATGGCAGGGGAGGTGGAGCACTAAATGGCAAAGTTAGATGCGAAGAAACAGGTAGTAGAAGAAATAAAGGGTAAATTTCAAGAGGCTCAAACAGCAGTTTTAGTTGATTATCGTGGTTTAAATGTAGAGGAAATTACTGAACTCCGAGCAAAGTTTAGATCAGAGGGAGTAGACTATAAGGTATATAAAAACTCTATGATGAGATTTGCGGTAAAGGAAGCTGGTTATGAAGGATTATTAGAACACTTAGTAGGGCCTACCGCTGTTGCTTTTGGAATAGAAGATCCAGTTGGAGCTGCTAAGATTATTAATGAATTTGCTAAGAAACATAAGCACTTAGAGATTAAAGCAGGTATGGTTGATGGGAAGGTAATTGATGTTAAAGGAGTAAAGGATCTTGCAGATCTACCTTCAAAAGAAGTACTTGTTGCAATGGTATTAGGAGGATTAAATTCACCTATTACTGGATTTGCAAATGTACTACAGGGAACTATACGTGGATTGGCAATTGCATTAAATGGTATTAAAGAGCAAAAAGAGGCACAAGCTTAAAAATAATAAAATTAAAATACGTGGAGGGATTTCTTAAAATGGCAAGTGAAAAAGTAACTCAATTAATTGAAGAAGTAAAGAATATGACAGTTTTAGAATTATCAGAATTAGTAAAGGCTTTAGAAGAAGAATTTGGTATTAGTGCTGCTGCACCAATGGCAGTAGCTGCACCAGTAGCAGGAGGAGCAGAAGCTGAAGCTGCGGAAGAGAAAACTGAGTTTGATGTAGTTTTAACTGAAGCTGGCGCACAAAAAATTAAAGTTATCAAGGCTGTAAGAGAAGCTACAGGATTAGGATTAAAAGAAGCAAAAGAATTAGTAGACAATGCTCCAAAACCTGTTAAAGAAGGAATTAGTAAAGAAGATGCTGAAGCATTAAAGGCTAAAATTGAAGAAGTTGGTGGAAAAGTAGAACTTAAGTAATAAGTTAATCTAACAAAGAAAGGCACTCTATTATGGAGTACCTTTCTTTTTTATAATATAAAAATTCCCTATTTTTCTATATTATAAAAAATAATCCATTGACACTATTGACAAGTTGTGTTATTATTATAAATTGCATTGATAGGATTAATTTACCTAATTTTGCATAATTTTATTATGGCTGGTGATAATACAATAGGTAGTTTTATATTTATGAAGTAAGTAAGTTTTACTTGCCAGCAGGTGTTTAAACTTTATTACTACATAAGCGTATCAAAACTGCTATCTAGTTTTGAATTAAAAACCAAAGGTTACACGAAATAAATCAAGAGTGCAGCTTTTGGCTATTTTACTTTATAAGTGAGGGGTGAGTGCGGATGGTGCATCCTGTACAGGTTGGTAAAAGACAGAGGATGAGCTATTCAAAAATTAATGAAGTTTTGGATATGCCAAACCTAATTGAAGTGCAGAAAAAATCTAATCAATGGTTCTTAGATGAAGGCTTAAAAGAAGTTTTCGAAGATATATCCCCTATTCAAGATTATACGGGAAATCTAATCTTAGAATTTACTGATTACGCATTGGATGAAAAACCTAAATACTCAGTAGAGGAAAGTAAAGAAAGAGATGTGACATATTCAGCTCCATTAAAGGTTAAGGTTCGTTTAATTAATAAGGAAACTGGGGAAGTTAAAGAACAAGAAGTATTTATGGGAGATTTTCCACTTATGACAGACAACGGTACCTTTATTATAAATGGTGCAGAAAGGGTTATTGTAAGTCAATTAGTTCGTTCTCCAGGAGCATATTATTCAGAAACAATTGATAAAACAGGCAAAAGATTGCATTCAGCTCAAGTAATTCCAAATAGAGGTGCATGGTTGGAATATGAGACGGATTCTAATGATATTATGTATATACGTATAGATAGAACTAGAAAATTACCAATAACAGTATTTATTAGAGCTATGGGCTTTGGAACTGATCAAGAAATTGTAGAGCTTCTTGGGGAGGATCCAAAGTTATCCAGCACTTTTGATAAGGACACTACCAAGACCCACGAAGAAGGATTGTTAGAAGTATATAAAAGATTGAGACCTGGTGAACCACCTACGGTAGATAGTGCTCAATCCCTATTAAATTCAATGTTTTTTGATCCCAAAAGATATGATTTAGCTAAAGTAGGAAGACATAAGCTTAATAAAAAACTGGCATTAGCTAATCGCATATCAGGTGAAAAGGCAGCAGAAAATATTGTTGATCCTAAAACAGGAGAAGTAATGGTTGAGAAGGATGAAATTATTACAAGGAAAAAGGCTTGGCAGGTTCAAAATGCTGGTATTAATGATGTAAGGATTACCTTTGAAGACAGAGAAGTAAAAGTGTTGGGGAATGGATTTGTAGATATTAACAAACAGGAGTTACCATTTTTCTTAGGTGATCTCAATATTAATGAAATGGTTAATTATTCAGTTTTACAAGAAATTTTAGCATCATATCAAAGAGAAGAAGAAATAAAGGAAGCTCTTAAGAGTCGAATGGACGAGCTTGTCCCTAAACATATTATTATTTCGGACATGATGGCTTCAATAAATTATAATATGTGTTTAAGTTATGATGTAGGAGATATAGATGATATAGATCACCTAGGGAATAGAAGATTGAGGTCTGTTGGGGAATTACTGCAGAATCAATTTAGAATCGGTCTTTCTCGTATGGAAAGAGTTGTAAAGGAAAGAATGACCATTCAAGATATTGAAGTGGTTACACCTCAAGCCTTAATCAATATAAGACCTGTTGTGGCTTCCATGAAAGAATTCTTTGGAAGTTCTCAACTTTCACAATTTATGGATCAAACAAATCCTTTGGCTGAATTGACCCATAAAAGAAGATTATCTGCACTAGGGCCAGGGGGATTAAGCAGGGAAAGGGCCGGATTCGAAGTTAGGGATGTACATAACTCCCACTATGGAAGAATGTGCCCTATTGAAACACCAGAGGGTCCAAATATCGGTTTAATCGGCTCATTAAGTACCTATGCTAGAATTAATGATTATGGATTTATAGAAGCTCCATATCGTAAGGTTGATGCTGAAAGAGGATTGGTTACTGATGAAATAGTTTACTTAACAGCTGATGAAGAGGGCCATTACACAATTGCACAAGCAAATGAGCCTTTAGATGAAGAAGGACATTTTATAGATAAAAGAGTTGAGGTTAGAACAGGTATTAAAAGAGATGTAATAGTTGTTCCGCCTAACGAAATAGATTTTATGGATATTTCACCGAAACAAATAGTCTCAGTAGTTACAGCTATGATACCATTTTTGGAAAATGATGATGCTAATAGAGCTTTAATGGGTGCTAATATGCAGCGTCAAGCTGTGCCACTATTAAAACCTGAAGCACCAATAATAGGTACAGGGATTGAGCATAAGGCAGCAGTAGATTCTGGTGTATGTGTGTTAGCAGAAACCGATGGGATAATTGAGAAGGTTACTGCTAAGGAAATAATTATTCGAAGAAGTAGTGATGGGCAAAGAGAACGATACTCACTACTTAAATTTACCCGTTCAAATCAGGGAACCTGTATTAATCAAAGACCTATTGTTAAAAAGGGTGAAGAAGTTAAAAAAGGAGATGTAATAGCAGATGGTCCTTCTACTAATATGGGTGAAATTGCCTTAGGTAGAAATATCTTAATCGGTTTTATGACATGGGAAGGCTATAACTATGAGGATGCTATTTTAATTAGTGAAAAACTAGTAAAGGATGATGTTTATACTTCCATCCATATTGAGGAATATGAATCAGAAGCTAGGGATACTAAGCTAGGACCAGAAGAAATCACTAGGGATATTCCTAATGTTGGGGAGGAAGCACTGAAGGATCTAGATGAAAGAGGTATTATTAGGATAGGTGCCGAGGTACGATCAAATGATATACTAGTTGGAAAAGTCACTCCAAAGGGAGAAACAGAACTTACCGCTGAGGAAAGATTATTAAGGGCAATTTTTGGTGAAAAGGCTAGGGAAGTTAGAGATACTTCACTACGAGTTCCCCATGGACAATCAGGTATGATTGTTGATGTTAAGGTGTTTACCAGGGAAAACGGAGATGAGTTACCTCCAGGTGTTAATCAATTAGTTCGTGTTTATATAGCCCAAAAAAGAAAGATTTCAGTAGGGGATAAGATGGCAGGACGCCATGGTAATAAGGGTGTTATTTCTAGAATATTACCAGAGGAAGATATGCCTTTCTTACCTGACGGAACACCATTAGAGATCTGTTTGAATCCATTAGGTGTGCCATCTCGTATGAATATTGGTCAGGTATTAGAGGTACATCTAGGAATGGCAGCTAAGTCCTTAGGTTGGCATATTGCAACACCTGTATTTGATGGTGCCAATGAAGATGATATAATGGACACTTTAGAAAATGCAGGATTTGATAGAGATGGGAAGATACAGCTTTATGATGGTAGAACAGGGGAACCCTTTGATCAAAGGGTAACAGTGGGCTACATGTACTATCTGAAACTTGCCCACCTGGTAGATGATAAAATCCATGCTCGTTCTACAGGACCTTATTCTCTAGTTACTCAACAACCACTTGGTGGTAAGGCACAATTTGGTGGTCAACGATTTGGTGAAATGGAGGTATGGGCATTAGAGGCTTATGGAGCAGCTCATACATTACAAGAAATTTTAACAGTAAAGTCTGATGATGTTGTTGGTCGTGTGAAGACCTATGAATCTATAGTTAAGGGAGAAAACATACCTGAGCCTGGAATTCCAGAATCCTTTAAGGTGTTAATCAAGGAATTACAGAGTCTATCCTTAGATGTAAGAGTGTTGTCAGGGCATAATGAAATAGAAATCAAAGAAGATGATGACCTAGAAGTTGAAGAACTTGAAGTCAATATCGAAGGTACAGAGGATGAAACACTAGAAGGTAAATCACACTATGTAGAAGAAGATATTGAAGATGATGAAGAATTTAATATTGATGATGTACTTGGGGACATATCAGATATAGAAGACGATATAGAAGAAGATACACAAGGAAATATAAATGAAGATATAGAGGATATATAAGAAATTTTCAAATTGTTTAGTGTTTAAATAGTAAATTGAGTATGGAATTTAAAGACCTATTATGCAACTTCCTTATTTAGTAAGGATTATATATTTAAATTAAAATTTGGATCAAAGAAGGGAGAGAGACTCCTTGCAAGAATTAAACAAGTTTGAATCTATTCGTATTGGCTTGGCTTCACCAGAAAAAATCAGAGAATGGTCAAGGGGAGAGGTAAAAAAACCTGAAACTATTAACTATCGTACCCTAAAGCCTGAAAAAGAGGGATTATTCTGTGAAAAGATATTTGGACCTCAAAAGGATTGGGAATGTCATTGTGGTAAATATAAAAGAGTGCGATATAAGGGGATAGTTTGTGATCGCTGTGGTGTTGAAGTAACCCGTTCAAAGGTAAGAAGAGAGAGAATGGGACATATAGAATTAGCTGCTCCAGTATCACATATATGGTATTTTAAAGGAATTCCTAGCAGGATGGGGTTAATACTTGATATGTCACCTAGATCACTGGAAAAAATCCTTTATTTTGCATCATATGTGGTTATAGATCCAGGAGATACGCCATTATCCACAAAACAACTTCTTAGTGAAAAAGAATATAGAGAATATATCGACCAGTATAGTAATGCATTCCGAGCAGGAATGGGAGCAGAAGCTATAAAAGAAATCTTAGCAGATATCGATTTAGAGACACTTTCTAAAGAGTTAAGAGCGGACTTAAAGACTAGTAAGGGTCAAAAAAGAATAAGAACCGTAAGAAGATTAGAGGCGGTAGAAGCCTTTAGAAAATCTGGAAATAGACCAGATTGGATGGTATTAGATGTTATTCCTGTTATACCACCGGAGTTAAGACCGATGGTTCAATTAGATGGAGGACGTTTTGCAACCTCAGATTTAAATGACTTATACAGAAGAGTGATAAATAGGAATAATCGATTAAAAAGACTTTTAGATTTAGAAGCACCGGATATTATAGTTAGAAATGAAAAACGAATGTTACAAGAAGCAGTAGATGCTTTAATTGATAATGGGAGAAGAGGTAGACCTGTTACCGGTCCTGGAAATAGACCTTTAAAATCCCTAAGTGATATGCTTAAGGGTAAGCAAGGGCGTTTCCGTCAAAATTTACTTGGCAAGCGTGTTGATTATTCAGGTCGTTCGGTAATTGTGGTTGGACCCGAACTTAAGATGTATCAGTGTGGGTTACCAAAGGAAATGGCAATAGAACTTTTTAAACCATTTGTGATGAAAGAGTTAGTTAAGAAAAACTATGCTCATAATATAAAAAGCGCAAAAAGGATGGTAGAACGGTTAAAACCTGAAGTTTGGGATGTATTAGAACAAGTAATTAAACAGCATCCAGTATTACTTAACCGTGCTCCCACCCTGCATAGGTTAGGGATTCAAGCCTTTGAACCTGTGTTAGTAGAGGGTAGGGCTATTAAATTACATCCATTAGTTTGTACAGCTTATAATGCTGACTTTGATGGAGACCAAATGGCAGTACATGTTCCCTTATCTATGGAGGCTCAAGCGGAAGCAAGATTTCTAATGTTAGCTGCTAATAACATTTTAAAACCCCAGGATGGTGCACCAGTAGTAAGTCCTACCCAAGACATGGTTCTTGGAACATACTATCTAACTGTAGAAGTAGCTGGTGAAAAGGGCGAAGGCAAGGTTTTTTCAGATATTAATGAAATGTTAATGGCATATCAAGATGGAGTTGTAAAACTTCATGCAAGGGTAAAGGTAAGAGTAACCAAGGAAATAGATGGTAAATTAAAATCTAAGATAGTAGAGAGCACAGTAGGAAGATTTATTTTAAATGAAGTTATTCCTCAGGATTTAGGTTTTGTTGATAGAGGTATTCCTGAAAATGAGTTTGTCTTAGAAATAGATGAACTTGTGGATAAGAAACTGCTTTCTAATATAGCAGGCAGGTCCTACAGGAAATATGGCTCAGCAGATACATCTGTATTATTGGATGAAATAAAAAATCTTGGATTTAAGTACTCAACTAAAGGAGCAATAACAATAGGTGTAAGTGATATGGTTGTGCCTGAGAAAAAGAAAGAGTTATTATCAGGGGCTGACCAAGAGATTGATAGAATACAAAAAGTTTATCGCAGAGGTCTAATATCTAATGATGAGAGATATGAAAAAGTAATTAGTACCTGGACAAAAACCACTGAATCTGTTACAAACGCACTGATGGAAAACCTAGATCCATTAAATCCAATTAACATGATGGCAACATCCGGAGCTAGAGGTAGCAAGAATCAAATTCGTCAATTAGCTGGAATGAGGGGATTGATGGCAAATCCATCCGGAAAGATTATTGAGCTTCCTATTCGCTCTAACTTCCGTGAAGGTCTAGATGTATTAGAATTCTTTATCTCCACCCATGGTGCAAGGAAGGGTCTTGCCGATACAGCTCTAAGAACGGCTGACTCTGGATATTTAACTAGAAGACTGGTTGATGTTAGCCAGGATGTTATAATTCGAGAAGAAGACTGCGGTACGACACAGGGATATAGGGTTAAGGACATAAAAAACGGAAGTGAAGTTGTTGAAGGGCTTATGGATCGTATAAATGGAAGATATGCCTTTGAAGACATAAAAAATCCTGAAACTGGAGAGATAATTGTAGCTAAAAATGAACTAATCACTTATGATATAGCAGAAGAAATTGTATCCTCAGGAATTCAAACAGTTATGATTCGAACTGTTCTAAATTGCCAATCTAAGATAGGGGTATGTGCTAAATGTTATGGTCTTAACCTTGCGACTGGTGAAAAGGTTAATATTGGAGAAGCCGTTGGTATTATTGCGGCTCAATCCATTGGTGAGCCGGGAACACAATTGACCATGCGTACCTTCCATACCGGTGGAGTTGCCGGGGATGATATTACCCAAGGTTTACCAAGGGTGGAAGAATTATTTGAGGCAAGAAAGCCTAAGGGCTTAGCGATTATTTCCGAAATTGCTGGTACAGTACAGACTAAAGAGACTAAAAAGAAAAAAGAAATAATAATAGTAGGCGAGGATGGAGAAACTAAGAATTATGTTATACCCTATGGTTCAAGGGTTAAGGTATATGAAGGAGATATTATAGAAGCAGGGGATGAAATAACAGAGGGTTCTATTAATCCCCATGATATTTTAAATATTAAAGGAGTCCACGGAGTCCAACAATATCTGCTTAAGGAAGTTCAAATGGTATATAGACTCCAAGGGGTAGATATAAATGATAAGCATATTGAAGTAATAGTCAGACAGATGCTGAGAAAAGTAAAAATAGATGAACCAGGAGATACTGAATTGTTGCCAGGTGGTTTAGTGGATATATTTGCCCTTGAAGAAGAAAATAAAAAGGCAAAAGAAATGGATGGAGAGCCTTCAACAGCACAAAGGGTATTATTAGGAATAACAAAGGCATCCCTTGCAACAGAATCATTCTTGTCCGCAGCTTCCTTCCAAGAAACTACTAGAGTATTAACAGAGGCTGCTATAAAGGGTAAGGTTGATAATCTAGTAGGGTTAAAGGAAAATGTAATTATTGGTAAACTCGTCCCTGCTGGAACTGGTATGAATCGTTATCGATCATTAAAAATATCCGGTGAGCAGGATGAAACTGAGATAGTAGAGGGAGACGCTATTGAAGAGTATGATGAAATAAATGAAAATACCATGGATGGAATAATTATGAGTGAAAATCCAGATATCTAATTAAGAGTTGACAGCATTTATTCAAGGTGCTAAAATTATAAAGCATGCATTTTTAGGAACTTCTAAATGGGAGGAAAAGCATGATGCTGGAGAAAATTCATGGTTCTGAAAACAAAGTAGTTGGTATAAAACAAACTCGCAAGGCAATAAGGGAAAATAAAGCAGAACTAGTATATCTTGCAGAGGATGTTGATGGACATTTGTTTGATGAAATTAAAAAAGCATGTAAAGAAAATAATGTAGAGATTTGTTATGTAAAAACAATGAAGGAGTTAGGGAAAGCCTGTGCTATTGATATAAAAGCTGCATCGGCTGCACTAATATCTGAAGGTTAGTATAATGAGATATAGCTTGTATCCCATCTACTAAAAGTAGATGGGCAAGCTTTTCTATAAATGAATCATAGTATTCTATATAAAATAAAGGAGGTGCAAAAATGCCAACCATAAGCCAATTAGTAAGAAAAGGAAGAAAAGAGATTACAAGTCAATCAGATTCTCCAGCTTTAAAGGGTAGTCCTCAAAAAAGAGGGGTTTGTACTGCTGTAAAAACTTCTACTCCAAAAAAGCCAAACTCAGCTTTGAGAAAAGTTGCCAGAGTTAGATTAACTAATGGTATTGAGGTTACTTCTTATATTCCAGGTATTGGACACAACTTACAGGAACATAGTGTTGTGCTTATTCGTGGAGGAAGAGTAAAGGATTTACCAGGGGTTCGTTATCATGTTGTTCGTGGAGCCTTAGATACAGCTGGAGTACAAGACAGAGCGCAAAGCCGTTCAAAGTATGGAACTAAAAGACCTAAAAAATAACGCTAATTACTATTTGTAAAATGTGAAATCATCGTTACATTTGTACATTTATTTATATATATATAGAATAAAGCACAACGGCGAATGAATTCGTCGAGTACCGATGAATAATTTTAATTCATTAAGGAGGGAAGCAAAGTGCCAAGAAAAGGACCTGTACCAAAAAGAGAAGTTCTAGCAGATCCAATTTATAATAGTGTATTAGTTACTAAATTAATTAATAACATTATGCTTGATGGAAAAAGAGGAGTAGCTCAACAAATTGTTTATGGTGCTTTTGACATCGTAGCAGAGAAAACAGAGAGAGATGCCTTAGAGGTATTTGAAGAAGCTTTAAACAATATTACACCGGTATTAGAGGTAAAGGCAAGACGAGTTGGTGGAGCTACCTATCAAGTACCAATGGAAGTTAGACCAGATAGAAGACAAGCGCTTGGTTTAAGATGGATCACTAATTATTCCAGACAAAGAGGGGAAAAAACTATGGTTGCCCGTTTGGCTGGAGAAATTTTGGATGCTATTAATAACACAGGAGCTTCAGTTAAGAAAAAAGAAGATATGCATAGAATGGCAGAGGCAAACAAAGCATTTGCTCATTATAGATGGTAGATAATTATTATTATGGGAGAGAAGCAGTTCCCATAGTAGAAAGGAGGAAATATTGTGCCTAGGCAATTTACCTTAGAAAAAACTAGAAATATAGGAATAATGGCTCATATAGATGCCGGAAAAACTACAACAACCGAGCGTATATTATTCTACACTGGTAGGGTACACAAAATTGGGGAAACCCATGAAGGTGCCGCGACTATGGACTGGATGGAGCAAGAACAAGAAAGAGGAATTACTATAACATCAGCAGCAACTACAGCTCAATGGGATAACCATAGAATAAATATTATAGATACGCCAGGGCACGTGGATTTTACTGTAGAAGTAGAACGTTCACTAAGAGTACTAGATGGATCAGTGGCTGTATTCTGTGCAAAGGGTGGAGTCGAGCCCCAATCTGAAACAGTTTGGAGACAGGCTGACAAATATCATGTTCCAAGAATGGCATATATAAATAAAATGGACATTACGGGTGCTGATTTTTATAATGTTTTAGATATGATGAAAGAAAGATTGCACGCAAATGCAGTTCCTATACAACTTCCAATCGGAAAAGAAGATAATTTCTCAGGTATCATTGATCTAATTGAAATGAATGCAAGAATCTATAGGGATGACCTTGGAAAAGAGATAGAAATAACTGATATTCCCGAGGACATGAAAGAACTTGCAGAAGAATATAGAATTAGTTTATTAGAATCAATTGCAGATGAAGATGAAGAACTAATGATGAAATACCTTGAGGGAGAAGAAATTTCTATTCAAGAGATGAAGGATGCTATTAGAAAAGCTACGGTAAGTGTAAAAATTATTCCAGTGGTATGTGGTTCTTCCTATAAGAACAAGGGAGTTCAACCCCTATTGGATGCTGTGGTAGCATTTATGCCATCCCCATTAGATATTCCACCAATTAAAGGAGTAATTCCTGATTCAGAAAAAGAAGAAGAACGTCATGCAGATGATAGTGAACCTTTCTCAGCATTAGCTTTTAAAATTATGAGTGATCCCTATGTTGGGAAATTAGCATTCTTTAGAGTGTATTCAGGGATTTTAAAATCAGGATCCTATGTATACAATTCAACAAAGAGTAAGAAGGAAAGAATAGGTAGAATACTTCAAATGCATGCGAACCATAGAGAAGAGTTAGCTCAAGTATATACTGGAGATATTGCAGCAGCTGTAGGTTTAAAGGATACATCCACAGGAGATACTCTTTGTGATGAAGATAGTAAAGTTATTCTTGAAACTATGGAATTCCCAGAGCCTGTTATATCAGTTGCTATAGAACCGAAAACTAAGGCGGGACAGGAAAAAATGGGGGTTGCACTTCAAAAACTCGCAGAAGAAGACCCAACCTTTAAAACCTATACAGATGAAGAAACAGGTCAGACAATTATCTCAGGCATGGGCGAACTACACTTGGATATACTAGTAGATCGTATGATGAGGGAGTTTAAGGTTGAAGCTAATGTAGGTAAGCCACAGGTAGCCTACAAAGAAACAATCACTAAAGCTACTAAGGCAGAGGCTAAGTTTGCTCGACAGTCTGGTGGTAGAGGACAATATGGACATGTTTTGATTGAATTAGAACCCCAAGAACCTGGAACTGGTTATGAATTTGTAAATAAAATAGTAGGAGGTTCAATTCCTAAGGAATATATTGGCCCAGTAGATAATGGTATTCAAGAGGCAATGGAAAATGGTGTTATTGCAGGATACCCAATACTGGATGTCAAGGTAACTCTTTATGATGGATCATTTCATGAAGTAGACTCATCTGAAATGGCATTTAAAATTGCAGGATCTATGGCATTTAAAGATGGTGTTAGAAAAGCTAATCCAGTACTTTTAGAACCTGTCTTTAAGTTAGAGATTACGGTACCGGAAGAGTACATGGGTGATGTTATGGGAGATGTTAATTCCCGTCGTGGAAGAATTGAAGGAATGGAACCTAGAGCAGGTGCTCAAGTAATTAGAGGTTTTGTTCCATTATCTGAAATGTTTGGTTATGCTACTGACCTTCGTTCTAAAACACAGGGTAGAGGAGTATATACAATGCAATTCTCACATTATGAAGAAGTTCCAAAGAGTATTGCTCAAGATATAATGGATGGTAAAATAGGCAAATAAAAAATAATTGCAACCTACCTTTGTAGGTTGCTACATTAGAATGATAAGGGAGGAAGAAAAATGGCAAAGGCAAAATTTGAAAGAAATAAAACACATGTAAACATTGGAACAATAGGTCATGTTGACCACGGTAAAACAACATTGACAGCAGCAATAACATCAGTATTAAACAAGAGATTTGGAACAGGCGAAGCAGTAGCATTTGACAACATAGATAAGGCACCAGAGGAAAGAGAAAGAGGAATCACCATTTCAACAGCCCATGTTGAATATGAGACTGATGCAAGACACTATGCTCATGTAGACTGCCCAGGTCATGCTGACTATGTAAAAAATATGATTACAGGAGCAGCACAAATGGACGGAGCCATCTTAGTAGTATCAGCAGCAGATGGTCCAATGCCACAAACAAGAGAACATATTCTACTATCAAGACAGGTAGGAGTACCATATATAGTAGTATTCCTAAATAAAGCAGATATGGTAGATGATGAAGAATTATTAGAATTAGTTGAAATGGAAGTAAGAGAACTATTATCAGAGTATGAATTCCCAGGAGATGACACACCAATAATAACCGGATCAGCATTAAAAGCATTAGAAGATCATGATGGTGAGTGGGGAGATAAGATAGTAGAGCTAATGAAAGCAGTAGATGAGTATATTCCAGAACCAGAAAGAGATACAGATAAACCATTTTTAATGCCAGTAGAAGATATCTTCTCAATCACAGGAAGAGGAACAGTAGCAACAGGAAGAGTAGAAAGAGGAATAGTAAAGGTACAAGATGAAATAGAAATAGTAGGATTAGCAGAAGAGTCTAGAAAAGTAGTAGTAACTGGAGTAGAAATGTTTAGAAAGTTATTAGACCAAGCACAAGCAGGGGATAATATAGGATTGCTATTAAGAGGAGTACAAAGAGATGACATAGAAAGAGGTCAAGTAATAGCAAAGCCAGGATCCATTAAGCCCCATACAAAATTCAGAGCAGAAGTATATGTATTAACAAAAGAAGAGGGTGGAAGACACACACCATTCTTTGACGGATACAGACCACAATTTTATTTTAGAACAACAGATGTAACCGGAGTAGTTGACCTAGATGAAGGAGTAGAAATGGTAATGCCAGGAGACAATATTACCATGACAATAGAGTTAATTACACCAATTGCAACAGAAGAAGGATTGAGATTTGCTATTCGTGAAGGTGGAAGAACTGTAGGAGCAGGTGTTGTTGCTTCTATTATTGAATAGTAATTTCTATTTGATAAATAGTAATAATAATAAAGAAGTGAGGAATTCTTCCTCATCTTCTTTATTATTATTTATATCAAGACTCTATATTAATAAACTATACAAAATATCAAAAAACCCTTGCAAAAAGCCTAGGGTTAATATAAAATATAATAGTTGTGAATGACATGCGATGATGTGGAAGGTTGCCTAAGTGATTTAGGGAAATTTTCACTGAGAATGTCCGTATCTTGAATCGGGCGACTGTATCTATCACACTTACTAGGAAATGTTTTAAAATATAATAGGGAACACCCGGGAAAGTGTACGATAGTATCGGTTGCACGTAATTAATAAAACGTGCGATTGAAGGAGGGAAATTAATTAGATGGCAAAGCAAAAAATTAGAATTAGGTTAAGGGCATTTGATCATAAGGTATTAGATCAATCAGCAGAGAAAATTGTAGATACTGCAAAAAGGACTGGGGCAGATGTTTCTGGACCAATACCCCTTCCGACTGAAAAGGAAGTTATTACAGTTCTAAGGGCAGTGCACAAATACAAGGACTCTAGAGAGCAATTTGAACAAAGAACTCATAAGCGATTGATTGATATTTTAAATCCAACACCAAAAACTGTGGATGCTTTAATGAGGTTGGATTTGCCAGCAGGTGTTGATATAGAAATAAAGCTATAAATTATTATGAATACCAAAGGGTATTCCGCTAATACTGGGAGGTGTAAAGACAAATGAACAAAGCAATTTTAGGAAAAAAAATTGGTATGACTCAAATCTTTAATGAAGAAGGTCAACTAATACCAGTGACAGTTGTAGAAGCAGGACCTTGCACAATTGTTCAAAAAAAGGAAGAAGAAAAAGAAGGCTATAATGCTGTTCAACTTGGATTTGGATATGTAAAGGAAAGAAGAGTAAATAAGCCTAGCAAGGGACATTTTGATAAAGCAAACACAGAGTATAAGAAGTATTTAAAAGAGTTTAAGTTAGAAAACAATGAATATGAAGTAGGACAGGAAATCAAGGCAGATATCTTTGAAGCAGGAGAAAAGGTCGATGTATCAGGTGTTTCTAAGGGTAAAGGTTTTGCGGGAGTTATAAAAAGATGGAATCAGCACAGAGGACCTATGACTCACGGTTCCAAATACCATAGAAGACCAGGTTCCATGGGTATGTCGTCTTCTCCATCTCGTGTTTTCAAAGGTAAAAGATTGCCAGGACATATGGGACATAAACTTATAACTGTACAAAACCTTGAAATTATAAGGGTAGATGCAGATAATAATCTATTGTTGATTAAAGGGGCGGTACCAGGACCTAAAAACACCCTGCTTTCAATAAAAGAAACTATTAAGGTTAAGAAATAGAAAAGGAATTTGTAGGAAAGGAGGAAGCGTTATGCCAAAGGTAGATTTATTTAATATGGGTGGACAACGAGTTGGAGATATTGAATTAAATGATGGAGTATTCGGTGCAGAAGTTAACGAAGCTGTTCTACACCAAGTTGTAAAAGCCCAATTAGCAAATAAAAGACAAGGAACACAATCAGCAAAAACAAGAGCTGAGGTAAGAGGCGGAGGAAGAAAGCCCTGGAGACAAAAAGGTACAGGAAGAGCTAGAGCTGGTTCTACTCGTTCACCACTTTGGACAAAGGGTGGAGTTGTTTTTGCACCAAAACCAAGGGACTATAGACAGGCTGTACCTAAAAAGGTAAAAAGATTAGCAATGAAATCTGCATTATCTTCTAAGGTATTAGAGCAAGAAATTATAGTATTAGATCAATTAGTAATGGATGCTCCAAAAACTAAGGAAATGGTAAATATTCTTAATAATATAAATGTAGGTGGCAAGGCGTTGATAGTTCTACCTGAAAAAAATGAGATTATTGAGAAATCTGCTAGAAATATTCCTAATGTAAAAAGCACTTTAGTAAATACATTAAATGTTTATGATATTCTAAAATATGATAAATTAGTTTTAACTAAAGATGCCGCATCCCTTATTGAGGAGGTGTATGCATAATGAAAAATCCTCATGATATTATACAAAAACCAGTTATAACTGAAAGAAGTATGGAGGATATGGAAGGAAAAAAATACACTTTTAAGGTAGACAAAAACGCCAATAAAATTGAAATAAAAAATGCTATAGAAGAAATATTCGGCGTAAAAGTTTTAAAGGTAAATACAATGAATATGAATGGTAAGATTAAGAGAATGGGTCGTTTTCAAGGTAGAAGAGCAGACTGGAAAAAGGCCATTGTACAACTTACAGAGGACAGCAAGGAAATTCAATTCTTCGAAGGCATGTAATGAAAATGCAGATTATAGGCTGATAGCCTGAGAGGCAATGATAGGAGGGAAAACAATGGGTATTAAGAAGTATAAACCAACTTCCCCTGGTCGTAGAAACATGACAGTGTCTACATTTGAGGAAATTACAAAAAAAGAACCAGAAAAATCCTTAGTAGAATCACTTAGTAAAACTGGTGGAAGAAATAATAATGGTAAGATAACCGTTCGTCATAGAGGTGGCGGAGAAAAAAGAAAATATAGAATTATTGATTTTAAACGAAATAAGGATGATATTCCAGCAAAGGTTGCATCCATCGAATATGATCCAAACCGTTCAGCAAATATAGCATTATTAAATTATACTGATGGTGAAAAGAGATATATCGTTCATCCAAAGGGATTAAAGGTAGGAGATACGGTAATATCTGGTGAGAATGCAGATATTAAGGTAGGGAATTCACTTGCCCTTAAGGATATACCAGTAGGTACTATAATTCACAATATTGAATTAAAAGCAGGTAAAGGTGCACAAATGGTTCGATCCGCAGGGAATTCAGCCCAGTTAATGGCAAAGGAAGGGAACTATGCACAAGTAAGATTACCTTCTGGCGAAGTGAGAATGGTTAGAATTGAATGTAGAGCTACAATCGGTCAAGTTGGAAATATTGATCATGAAAACTTAAGAATAGGTAAAGCAGGTAAGACTAGGTATATGGGAATTCGACCAACAGTACGAGGAAGCGTAATGAATCCTGTTGATCACCCTCATGGTGGGGGAGAAGGAAAGACAGGAATTGGTATGCCAAGTCCTGTTACACCTTGGGGTAAACCAACCATTGGCTATAAGACTAGAAAGAAAAATAAAAAGTCTGATAAATACATTGTCAAAAAGAGAAAAAATAAATAGGCTGTGGAGTCTTATGGAGACTCCTGCTGTTTATTTCAAATCTTTTAAATGAAGGGAGGCAACCAATAGATGAGTAGATCTTTAAAAAAAGGACCATATGTTGATGAAAGATTATTAAAAAGAGTAGAAGAGTTAAATAATAAGGGTGAAAAGAAATTATTAAAAACCTGGTCAAGAGATACTACACTTTTTCCTCAAATGGTAGGGCATACTATTGCAGTATATGATGGAAGAAAACATGTACCTGTTTATATAACCGAAGATATGGTTGGACATAAGCTAGGTGAGTTTGCACCAACAAGAACCTATAGAGGTCATGCTGATAAGTCAGAGAAAACTTCTAAAGTAAGATAGAGTGGAAGGAGGTTTGCGAAATGGAAGCAAGAGCTACCGCAAAATATATTAGAATTTCATCACGAAAAGTGAAAGTTGTAATAGATTTAATAAGGGGTAAGAATCTTGGAGAAGCTTTAAATATATTAAAACTTACTCCTAAGGCAGCATCACTGCCAGTAGAAAAACTGCTTCGTTCTGCAGCAGCAAATGCAGAAAATAATTACGATATGAATCTTGAAAATATATATGTAGCAGAAATTCAAGCGAATCAAGGCCCAACATTAAAGCGTTTTAGAGCTAGGGCACAAGGACGAGGTACACAAATCCTTAAAAGAACAAGTCATATATCAGTTGTACTAAAAGAAAGAGAGTAAGGAGGGGATATTTAGTGGGCCAAAAGGTAAATCCACATGGTTTAAGAGTAGGAGTAATAAAAGATTGGAATGCGCGTTGGTATGCAAAGGATAAAGATTTTGCAGACCTATTAGTAGAAGATCAAAATATAAGAAAATATATTAGGAAAACTCAATCTAGTGCAGGTATTCCTAATGTAGAAATTGAAAGAGCAGCTAATAGAATAAAGGTTCATATCCATACCGCTAAGCCAGGAATGATTATTGGTAAGGGTGGATCAGGAATTGAAGTTATGAGGAAAGAACTTGAAAAGATAACCGGAAAAAATATTTTAATAAATATAGTAGAAGTGAAAAATGTAGAGGTAGATGCTCAATTAGTAGCTGAAAATATTGCTTCTCAACTAGAGAGAAGAGTTTCCTTTAGAAGAGCGATGAAACAATCTATTACTAGAGCAATGAGAAACGGAGCATTAGGAATAAAGACAGCAGTAGCTGGTCGTTTAAATGGAGCAGAAATGGCAAGAACAGAAAGATATCATGAAGGAAATGTGCCATTACAAACATTGAGAGCAGATATTGATTATGGATTTGCAGAAGCGAATACAACCTATGGTAAATTAGGAGTCAAAGTATGGATTAATAAAGGTGAAGTTCTTCCAACGAAAAAAGAAGTAGTTGAGAATAAGAAGAACTAGGAAGGAGGAATCATCAGATGTTAATGCCTAAAAGGGTTAAGCGTCGTAGAGTGCATAGAGGTCGTATGAAAGGTCAAGCTACTCGAGGAAATAAAATCACTTATGGTGAATATGGTATACAGGCATTAGAACCTGCTTGGATTACTTCCAATCAGATTGAAGCAGCCCGTGTTGCGATGACTAGACATATAAAAAGAGGCGGTAAGGTTTGGATAAAAATATTTCCAGACAAGCCAGTTACAGAAAAACCAGCAGAAACTCGTATGGGTTCCGGTAAAGGTTCTCCAGAATATTGGGTAGCTGTAGTTAAACCAGGAAGAATATTATTTGAAATTGCAGGGGTTACAGAGGAATTAGCTCGTGAAGCTATGAATTTAGCAATGCACAAGCTTCCAATAAAAACAAAATTTGTAGCCCGTCGTGATATAGAAGAAACAGGTGGTGAATCTAATGAAGGCTAAAGAAATAAGAGAATTATCATCACAAGAGTTAGAGCAAAAATTAAAGGACTTAAAAGCTGAATTATTCAATTTAAGATTCCAACTTGCGACAGGCCAATTGGAAAACCCAATGAGAATTAAAGAAGTGAAGAAAAGTTATGCTAGGATTAAAACAATTCTAAAGGAACGAGAATTAAAAGCTATTGAAGCATAATCAAGGAAGGAGGCTTCACTGTGGAAAGAACAAATAGAAAAACAAGAGTGGGTCGTGTAGTAAGCGATAAAATGAATAAGACTATTGTTGTTGCAGTAGAAACCTTTGTAAGACATCCATTATATGGAAAGTCTGTAAAAAGAACTACAAAGTTTAAAGCCCATGATGAGGAAAACCAATGTGGTATTGGTGATCGAGTAAGAATTATGGAAACAAGACCATTAAGCAAAGATAAACGATGGAGACTGGATGAAGTTATAGAGAAAGCTAAGTAATTGGCTTTGTTGAAAGGAGGGAACATACATGATTCAACAAGAGAGTAGAATGAAAGTTGCTGATAATACAGGTGCAAAGGAACTTTTATGCATTCGTGTTTTAGGTGGTTCAAGAAAAAGATATGCTAGTGTTGGGGATGTAATTGTTGCTACTGTAAAAAGTGCAACACCCGGAGGTGTTGTAAAAAAAGGTGAAGTAGTAAAAGCTGTTATGGTAAGGACAGTAAAGAGTTTGAAAAGAAACGATGGTTCTTACATTAGATTTGATGAGAATGCAGCAGTTATTATAAGAGATGATAAACAACCAAGAGGTACTCGTATTTTTGGGCCAGTGGCAAGAGAACTTCGAGAAAAGAACTATATAAAAATACTATCATTGGCACCGGAAGTACTATAGTTTAGGAGGTGACTATCTTGGCCAATAATAAAGTGCATGTAAAAAAGGGAGATACGGTTGTTGTTATAGCCGGTAAAGATAAGGGTAAAAAAGGCAAGGTATTAGCTGTTTTACCTAGTGAAAATAGAGTAATTGTTGAAGGGGTAAATATGCTTACTAAGCATGTAAAACCTACAGCTAAGGTGCAACAAGGAGGCATAATACGCCAAGAAGGTAAAATTGATGCATCAAATGTTATGTATTATTGCTCTAAAGATAAAGCAGGAGTAAGAACAGGAATTAAATTTCTAGAAGATGGAACTAAAATTCGTTATTGTAAAAAATGCGGAGAAACATTTAACAATTAGGTTGGCGAAGGGAGGTATTGGAAATGGCTAGATTAAAGGAAAAGTTTACAAAGGATGTTGCGCCAGCATTAATGGAAAAATTCGATTACAAAAGTACTATGGAAATTCCAAAGCTTGAGAAGATAATCGTAAATATGGGCGTTGGAGAAGCTAAGGATAATATAAAAACTCTTGAATCTGCTGTAAATGATTTGACAATAATTGCAGGTCAGAAGCCTGTTATTACAAAGGCTAAAAAATCTGTTTCCAATTTTAAAATCCGTGAAGGAATGCCTGTAGGAACAAAGGTAACACTTAGAGGAGAAAAAATGTATGAATTTGTAGATAGATTATTCAACATTGCACTTCCTAGGGTGCGTGACTTTAGAGGAGTTTCTACTAAAGCCTTTGATGGAAGAGGAAACTATTCATTAGGAATAAAGGAACAATTAATATTTCCAGAAATTGAATATGACAAAGTAGATAAAGTAAGAGGTATGGATATAATTTTTGTTACAACAGCAAAGAATGATGAAGAAGCAAGAGAGCTCCTTAAATTATTAGGAATGCCTTTTAGCAAATAGTAAGGAGGAAATTTTATGGCAAAGAAAGCTATGATCAATAAACAACAAAGAAAGCCTAAGTATTCAACAAGAGCCTATAGTAGATGCCGCCTTTGTGGTAGACCTCATGCTGTTTTGAAAAAATATGGCATATGCAGAATCTGCTTCAGAGAATTAGCCTATAAAGGTGAAATACCAGGCGTTAAAAAAGCAAGTTGGTAAATGGAAATTGTTGAAATTGTGAAAAAGGAGGTACAAATAAATGGTTATGACTGATCCTATTGCAGATATGTTAACCCGTATTCGTAATGCCAGCAATGTGAAGCATGAAACAGTTGAAATTCCAGCTTCCAATGAAAAAAAGGCAATAGCAAATATTTTATTAGATGAGGGTTTTATAAAAAATGTAGAGTTTATAAATGATGATAAGCAAGGAATAATAAAAATCACCTTGAAATATGATCAAAACAAACAAAGAGTAATAAAAGGATTGAAAAGAATATCTAAACCTGGATTAAGAGTTTATGCAAAAAAGGATGAAGTTCCTAAGGTATTAGGTGGATTAGGAATTGCGATAATATCCACTTCAAAGGGAGTAGTAACTGACAAGGTTGCAAGAGCTCAAGGCGTAGGTGGAGAAGTATTAGGATATATTTGGTAAAATTACGGAACGGGATATAGGAGGTGTAGACATGTCACGAATTGGTAAATTACCTATTGCCATACCAGCTGGAGTTGAAGTTAAATTAGAAGACAAAACTTTGACTATAAAGGGACCAAAAGGACAATTGGTAAAGACATTCCATAAAGATATGCAAATAAAAATAGAAGAAAATGAAATTCTTGTAACAAGACCAACAGAAAATAAAATCCATAAATCCCTACATGGATTAACTCGTTCATTAATTCAAAACATGGTTGATGGAGTTACAAAAGGGTTTGAGAAAACATTAGAGATTAATGGAGTTGGTTATAGAGCACAAAAACAAGGAAATAAACTAGTTTTAAATCTAGGCTATTCCCATCCAATAGAAATGGACGATCCAGCAGGAATTTCCGTTGAAGTACCTGCAAATACAAAGATTATTGTAAAGGGTATCGACAAACAATTGGTAGGTGCTCATGCAGCAAATATCAGAAAACAAAGAGAGCCAGAGCCATATAAGGGCAAAGGTATTAAATATACAGATGAATATATTAGACGCAAAGAAGGAAAAGCAGGTAAGTAGGAGAGGAGTGAATCCAGTTGATTAATAAGCCAAACAGAAATGAAGATAGAAAAAAGCGTCATCTAAGGGTAAGAAAAAAAGTAAGTGGAACAACCCAAAGACCTCGTTTAAATGTTTTTAGAAGTTCAAAGAATGTTTATGCTCAAATCATTGATGATAGCAATGGCACCACATTGGTAGCAGCTTCTTCTCTAGATAAGCAAATATTGGATGCAATTCAGTATAGTGGAAATAAAGAAGCAGCAAAGCTAGTGGGCAAGTTAATCGGTGAAAGAGCTATTGAAAAGGGCATTAACGAAGTGGTATTTGATCGTGGTGGTTATATTTATCATGGAAGAATAAAGGAACTATCTGAAGGTGCCAGAGAAGCTGGCTTAAAGTTTTAGAAGAAGGAGGGAAATTAATGCAACAAATTGATGCAAGTGTTCTAGACATAAAGGAAAGAGTTGTTTCTATAAATCGTGTCACTAAGGTTGTAAAGGGTGGTAGAAACTTTAGATTTAGCTGTTTAGTTGTTGTGGGAGATGAAAATGGACATGTGGGCGTTGGTACAGGGAAAGCTACAGAAATACCTGAGGCTATAAGAAAGGGTATTGAAGATGCTAAGAAGAAATTAATTCGTGTGCCAATGGTAAATACAACCATTCCCCATGATATAATTGGAGAATTTGGAGCAGGAAGAGTTTTATTAAAACCAGCTAAAGAAGGTACTGGTGTAATCGCAGGAGGTCCTGTTCGTGCGGTACTTGAGCTAGCGGGTGTTCGTGATATTCGTACCAAGTCATTAGGTTCTAATAATTCCAGAAATGTTGTAAATGCAACAATAGCAGGATTATCCGAGCTAACAACTGTAGAAGAAGTAGCAAAATTAAGAGGTAAATCCATAGAAGAGATATTAAGTTAGGGGGGAGAATACCTTGGCTAAATTAAATATTACTTTATTAAGAAGTAAAATTGGGAAAAAGAAAGATCAAATTGCTACTGTTGAAGCGCTAGGGCTAAAAAAGATTGGTCAAACAGTAGTAAAGGATGATACACCTGAAATAAGAGGTATGATTAAAAAGGTTTCGCACATGGTAAAAGTAGAAGAAGCATAAGGGAGGTGTAAGTTGTGAAGTTACATGAATTACGACCAGCAGAAGGTTCTACAAAGAAAAACAAAAGAAAAGGCCGTGGTACTGCTACTGGACAAGGTAAAACTGCAGGTAGAGGACAAGATGGTCAAAAATCTCGTTCAGGTGGGGGAGTAAGAATTGGTTTCGAAGGTGGTCAAATGCCACTAACCAGAAGATTACCTAAACGAGGGTTTACTAATATAAATAAAAAAGAATATGCTGTAATAGGTCTTGATATTCTAAATGATTTTGAAGATGGTACAGAAGTAACCCCAGAACTACTAATAGAGAAGGGGATCATCAAAAAAACCTTAGATGGAGTTAAGATACTAGCAAACGGTGAGTTAGAAAAGAAACTTACTATAAAGGTACACAAGGTAAGTAAATCTGCTGCGGAAAAGATTGAAGCCGCTGGAGGAAAGGTAGAGGTGATATAAGGTGCTTTCAACTCTTAGAGATGCATGGAAAATACCTGATTTAAGAAGAAAATTACTCTTTACACTAGCTATGCTATTGGTATATAGATTAGGTAGTTTTATACCAGTCCCCTTTATAAACCGTGAAGTTATTGGAGATTTGGTAACTCAAGGAGGAGTCCTTGGACTATTTGATGTTATATCAGGTGGTAACTTTAGAAACTTTACCATTTTTGCCATGAGTATCACACCTTATATTAATGCATCTATTATTATGAACCTTCTCACATTTGTTATTCCGGCATTAGAGCGATTAGCTAAGGAGGGCGAAGAGGGAAGGAAAAAAATTGCACAATACACACGCTATGCTACTATCCTATTAGCATTTATACAAGCGGTTGGTTTAAGCTTATCAATACAAAATGTATTGATTGAAAAAACATTTTTAACTATATCTATAGTTGTAGTAACCATTACAGCAGGTACTGCTTTCTTAATGTGGTTAGGTGAGCAAATTACAGAAAAAGGAATAGGGAATGGTATTTCACTAATTATTTTTGTAAGTATTATCTCTAGCCTGCCAGATGGAATTGCTAAGATGATAGAATATGTTAGGGTAGGTACAATAAATATATTCACCCTAATACTATTTGTTTTCTTCGCAGTGGTAGTTATTTCGGCAGTAGTTGCGGTACAGGAAGGTCAAAGAAGAATTCCTGTACAATACGCAAAAAGAGTAGTTGGAAGAAAAATGTATGGAGGACAAAGCTCACACATTCCATTAAAAATAAATCAAGCAGGGGTTATACCAGTAATCTTTGCAAGTTCCATAACATTATTTCCTTCAACCTTGGCAAGTTTTTTTCCAAATTCATCTATAGCAAATTGGATTGCAAAGTGGTTTGAATGGGGTAATCCAATTAGTACTAGTTTCTATATAGTGCTTATACTAGCCTTTACCTATTTTTATACTGCTATTACATTCAACCCAGTAGATGTAGCCAATAATATGAAAAAAAATGGTGGATTTGTGCCGGGAATTCGACCTGGTAGGCCTACTGTTGAATTTTTAAACAGAACATTAAATAGATTAACCCTTTCAGGGGCGATTTTTCTAGCATTAATTGCAACATTACCGCTAGTTATAGGTGTTATCATGGGAATAGATTTACGCTTTGGTGGAACTGGATTGCTTATTGTGGTTGGTGTTGCCTTAGAAACTGTAAAACAAATAGAAGCACAGATGATGATGAGACATTATCAAGGATTTCTAAAATAGAATCCTAATTAGTGGAGGGGAAAATATGAGAATTATATTATTGGGACCTCCTGGTGCAGGTAAAGGAACACAGGCAGCAAAGATTGTAAATCAATTTCATATTCCACACATTTCAACGGGGGAAATATTTAGAAGGATTATAAGAGAAGGTACTCCATTGGGATTAGCGGCTATGGAATATATAGATCAAGGATTATTAGTACCTGATGATCTAACATTAGAAATTGTAAATGACCGACTTGCGCAAGGAGATTGTGCAGAGGGATTTATGCTAGATGGATTTCCCCGTACAGTAACACAAGCTACAGCATTAGATGAAGAGCTTGTAACTAAGGGGATTTCACTAGACAAAGTAATAAATATTGAAGTTAGAAATGAATTGTTAGTAGAAAGAATTACTGGAAGACGAATCTGTAAGAATTGTGGAGAAAACTATCATATTAGTTTTAATCCACCAAAGATTGAGGATAAATGTGATGTATGTGGTGGAGAATTGCTTCATCGTGCAGATGACCAAGAAGAAACCGTAAAAAAAAGATTAGAAGTATATACAAATCAAACAAAACCTTTAATTGATCATTATAAAACTAAGGATATAAATCACACAATAGATGGAGAACAAAGTATAGAAAAGGTTTTTGATGATATAAAAAAAATACTTCAAGGAGTATATAAACAATGATAATATTAAAATCTCCTTATGAAATTAAAATTATGAAAAAAGCAGGTAAAATCGTAGCTGAAGTACATGAAAAATTAAAGGAAGCTATTCAACCTGGTATTACAACCGGGGAATTGGATAGAATAGCAGAAGAGTATATTATAAAATCCGGAGCACAACCAGCTTTTAAAGGATATAATGGTTTTCCAGCGTCTATTTGCACATCTATAAATGAAGAGGTTGTTCATGGCATTCCAGGATCTCGTATCTTACTTGAAGGGGATATTATTAGCATTGATATTGGTGCAATTGTAGATGGATACTATGGAGATGCAGCTAAAACCCATCCTGTGGGGAAAATAGCACAAGAGGAACAAAAGCTAATCCAAGTTACCAAACAAAGCTTTTTTGAGGGAATTAAATTTGCAAAGGAAGGCTATCGTCTATCGGATATATCCAATGCAGTTCAAAAATATGTTGAAAGCAATGGATTTTCAGTGGTTAGAGATTATGTTGGCCATGGTATTGGTCAAAAAATGCATGAGGATCCTCCGGTGCCTAATTATGGCAAACCAGGAAAGGGTCCTAGATTGAGAGCAGGTATGCTTTTAGCTATTGAACCTATGGTAAATATAGGAACCTATCATGTAAAAACTCTAGGCGATGATTGGACAGTGGTAACTATTGACGGTAAGCCATCTGCACACTATGAAAATACAATCGCTATCACCCAAGAAGGACCTCAAATTTTGACAAAAATATGATTTCAGCTATTTAATGTTATGGTTATGGGAAAGTACTACTTCCCCCTATAACAAGTGGCGTAGCTACTTTTTAATGAGGTGGATTTAATGGAAATAAATGATTTACTGCTGGGGCAGGTTGTTTGCTCTAAAGCAGGACGGGATAAGGGAAAATTTATGGTTGTTGTTGAAAGTATAGATAGCCAATATGTTAAAATTTGTGATGGAAATACACATAAAATAGAAAAAGCAAAAAAAAAGAAGGTAAAGCACTTGGCAAAAACAAACCATATTATTTCTCAAATCAAAACAAAACTAGAAACAGGTCAAAATATTAATAATGCTGAGATCAGAAAAAACTTAAATAAATTAGGATATAATACCCAAATAGGGAAACGGGAGGTTTGATGGCCTAATGAGCAAGGAAGATGTGTTAGAAGTAGAAGGCACAGTAGTAGAATCTATGCCCAATACAATGTTTAAAGTAGAGCTTGAAAATGGACATCAAGTATTAGCTCATATATCAGGTAAATTACGCATGAATTTTATTCGAATTTTGCCTGGAGATAAAGTGACATTAGAATTATCGCCCTATGACCTCACTAAAGGAAGAATCACATGGCGAGGTAAGGCGAAGTCAAAGTGATATAAGGAGGGATAAGCCATGAAAGTAAGACCATCAGTTAAACCAATTTGTGAAAAGTGTAAGATCATAAAACGAAAAGGTCGAGTAATGGTAATTTGTGAAAATCCTAAACATAAACAAAAACAAGGTTAAAAAGATTGATAAAAAATAATAAAATTGATACAATAACTTAGTTAGATTTGCTTTAACGAATAAGGCACGGCTGCAATGGAGAATCCATTTGCTTTATTCTTTATATAAAATAAATTGTATTGTACTAAGTCATAGGAGGTGTAACCATTAATGGCTAGAATTGCCGGTATTGACTTACCTAGAGAAAAGAGAGTTGAAATTGGACTAACTTATATCTTTGGTATTGGTAGAAAAAGATCTATTAAATTGTTGCAGGAAGCAGGTATAAATCCTGACACAAGAATAAAAGACTTAACAGAATCAGAAATAAGTAAATTAAGAGAATTAATTGATAAGAACTACATGGTAGAAGGTGACCTTCGTAGGGATGTATCATTGAACATTAAGCGTCTAATGGAAATTGGAAGCTATAGAGGAGTTCGTCATAGAAGAGGACTTCCTGTGAGAGGTCAAAATACTAAAAACAACGCTAGAACCCGTAAGGGTGTAAAGAGAACCGTTGGAAAAGGTAAGAAATAGGTGACAAAGGAGGGAAACTCGTGGTAGCAAAGAAAGTAAGAAAATCCAGAAAAAGAAGAGAAAAAAAGAATATAGAGCGTGGAGCTGCTCATATCCAATCTACCTTTAATAATACTATTGTTACAATTACAGATGTGGCTGGTAATGCAATATCTTGGGCAAGTGCAGGCGGATTAGGATTTAGAGGTTCTAGAAAAAACACACCATATGCAGCGCAAATAGCAGCAGAAACTGCAGCTAATGCAGCAATGGAACATGGGCTTAAATTCATTGAAGTATTTGTAAAGGGTCCTGGTTCTGGACGGGAAGCAGCTATAAGATCTTTACAAGCTGCAGGTTTAGAAATCAGTTCAATAAAGGATGTAACTCCAATTCCACATAATGGATGCAGACCACCAAAAAGAAGAAGAGTTTAAGAGATTAGGAGGTGTAAATAAATAAATGGCTAGATATACAGATGCATCCTGCAGATTATGCCGCCGAGAGGGCATGAAGCTATATCTAAAGGGTGAAAGATGTTATACAGATAAATGTGCAATCGCTAGAAGACAATATGCGCCAGGTCAACACGGCCAAAGAAGAAAAAAACCATCAGAGTATGGAATTCAGCTTAGAGAAAAGCAAAAAGCTAAAAGAATTTATGGTATATTAGAAAAACAATTTAGAAAATATTTTGAAATGGCAGAAAACAAAAAAGGAATTACCGGGGATAATTTACTACAAATCCTTGAATCTAGACTAGATAATGTTGTTTATAGATTAGGGTTTGCTACCTCAAGAAAAGAAGGAAGACAACTAGTTCTTCACGGACATTTTAGTGTTAATGGACAAAAGGTAAATATTTCTTCCTACTTAATTAGCGTAGGTGATGTTATTACTGTTAGAGAAGGAAGTAAAAAATCAGAGAAATTTAAAGAAGTAATTGAAGCAACTGCTAGCAGAATTGCACCACAATGGTTAGAAGTAGATAAAGAAAATCTAGTTGGAAAGGTAGTAGCACTACCTACAAGAGAAGATATCGATATTCCAATAGAAGATCATCTAATCGTCGAATTATATTCTAAATAATAATAAGTTAGAATCAGTTGCCCTCAAAGGATAAACATTAAAAAAGTTGTTAGGAGGGTTGTCTTTAATGATAGAAATAGAAAAACCGAAGATTGAATTTGTTGAATTGAATGATGAAGGTACCTATGGAAAGTTTATATTGGAACCTTTAGAGAGGGGCTACGGGATTACCTTAGGTAATTCACTAAGGAGAATTCTACTGTCTTCTCTTCCAGGAGTTGCGGTAACAACAGTCAAGATAGAAAATGTACTACATGAATTCTCAACTATTCCTGGTGTAACAGAAGATGTTACAGAAATCATTCTTAATCTGAAAAAGTTATCAGCAAAAATCTATAATGATGACACTAAAGTAGTAAGAATTGAGGCAGAAGGAGAAGGAGAAATCACTGCAGGGGACATAATAGCAGATGCAGATGTAGAGATCCTAAATCCTGAATTACACATCGCAACCTTAAGCGAAAATGAAAAATTAAATATGGAAATTACCATTGCTTCTGGTAGGGGATATGTTAGTGCTGAAAAAAATAAAGAACAAGGTCAACCTATTGGAATAATTCCCGTAGATTCCATTTTTACACCTGTTACAAAGGTAAATTACCATGTGGAAAATACCAGAGTTGGACAGGTAACTGATTATGACAAATTAACTTTGGAAATATGGACAAATGGAAGTATAAAGCCTGATGAAGCTGCTTCATTAGGTGCAAAAATATTAAACGAACATTTGAATCTATTTATTAATTTAACAGAGCATGTAACAGATGTAGAGATAATGGTAGAGAAGGAAGAAGACAAAAAGGAAAAAATGTTAGAAATGACTATAGAAGAACTTGATCTTTCTGTAAGGTCCTACAATTGTCTAAAGCGTGCTGCAATTAATACTGTAGAAGAATTAACTGAAAAAACAGAAGAAGATATGATGAAGGTAAGAAATTTAGGGAAAAAATCCTTAGAAGAAGTACAACAAAAGTTAGCAAGCTTAGGATTAAGCTTACTTGAAAGTGAAGATTAAATAGATTGAAGTAAAGGAGGGGTAGAGTTGGCTGGATACAGAAAATTAGGTCGTCCCACCGATCAAAGAAAAGCTATGTTACGAAACTTAGTTACTTCCCTTTTAGAAAACGGTAAAATAGAAACAACAATAACCAGAGCAAAAGAAACAAGAAGCATAGCTGAAAAAATGATTACCCTTGGCAAAAAAGGAGATTTACAAGCTAAACGACAAGCCCTAGCATATATTTACAAAGAAGACACAGTAAAGAAATTATTCGATGAAATAGCCCCAAAATACGCTGAGCGAAATGGTGGTTATACTAGAATATTAAAATTAGGACCTCGTCGTGGAGATGCTTCAGAAATGGTAATTTTAGAATTAATTTAGGGAATTCCATAAATAAGATTTTTCTCAAACACATATATTTACTATACAATAATCTTTATACAAATTGCTGTGTTTGAGAAAATCAATTATGCAATTTTCTTACCTATAACTTTTTAAGGGAAAAATTGGGATTAAGTGTTGCAATTTCATTGCAAGTTGCTTAGTCCCTAATTTTGTATTAAATAATTTAAATAGTATAATAGAATCTCTTAAAGATACATTTTAAGTAATCAACAAAGTATTATGGCCAAGGATAGAGGGATTAAAAATATGGAAAAAATGATTCAAATAAAAGATTTAGAATATGAATATAAAAGCAATGATGGCGAAATAACAAGAGCCTTAAGGGGCGTAAATTTAGATATTTATAAGGGTGAATTTATAGTAATTATTGGACATAATGGTTCAGGTAAATCAACCTTAGCAAAACATTTAAATGCTATTTTACTGCCCACTAAGGGTAAAGTAGAAATAAATGGACTAGATACTATAAATTCAGAAAATCTATGGCAGATTAGACAAAATGCAGGTATGGTTTTTCAAAACCCAGATAATCAGCTTGTTGCAACCATTGTAGAAGAGGATGTAGCATTTGGACCAGAAAATTTAGGGATTCCCAGTGAAGAAATTCGACAAAGAGTAGATGAAGCGTTAAGGCTGGTAGATATGCAAGAGTATTCGATACATGCTCCACATTTACTATCAGGTGGACAAAAACAAAGAATAGCTATAGCAGGTATTATAGCCATGAGACCCCAATGTATTATCTTAGATGAACCTACAGCAATGTTAGACCCATCAGGACGCAAAGAAGTTATGGAAACAATAAAGAGGTTAAATAAAGACGAGGGTATAACCATTGTTCACATAACACATTTTATGGATGAAGCAGTGAATGCTGACCGTATTATTGTTATGGAAGGAGGAGAAGTGGTTTTAGAAGGAAAGCCTAGAGATATCTTCTCCAAGGTGGAACAATTAAAAGAAATAGGTTTAGATGTACCCCATGTAACAGAAGTTGCATTTCAATTAAACAAAGCAGGTATTCCTATTGAAAGCAATATTTTAACAGTAGATGAGATGGTGAAAAAGTTATGTCCTTAATAATAGAGAAATTATCCCATATATATTCACAAGGTACCCCCTTTGAATTTCAAGCCCTAAAGGAAATATCTACAGAAATCAGAAATGGCGAGTTTATAGGACTTATTGGTCATACTGGTTCAGGAAAATCTACCTTTATACAACATCTAAATGGATTATTGAAACCAACATCGGGGAGTATAATTTTAGATGGATTAAATATTACAAAAAAAGAGATTAAATTAAAAAAGGTAAGAGAGAAAGTCGGATTAGTATTTCAATATCCAGAATATCAACTTTTTGAAGAAACAATATTTAAAGATATAGCCTTTGGACCACAAAATCTTGGACTAAGTGATTCTGAAGTGGGCTTGAGAGTAAAAGAGTCTATGACTCAGGTAGGACTGGATTTTGATAAATTAAAGGATCAATCCCCCTTTGAATTAAGTGGAGGACAAAGAAGAAGGGTAGCAATTGCAGGAGTGTTAGCAATGAAACCAGATGTTTTGATTCTAGATGAACCTACAGCAGGTTTAGATCCAAGGGGTAGAGATGAAATATTAGATCAAATAAATAAATTCCATATAAAGACTAATAATACAATAATATTAGTATCCCATAGCATGGAGGATATAAGCAGGTTTGCAGATAGAATAATAGTTATGCACAAGGGTAGTATTGTCCTTTCAGATGAACCCAGGAAAGTTTTTAAAGAAGTGGAAATGCTAGAGGAAATTGGTTTAGCAGCACCACAAGTTGCCTATTTAATGAAAAGTTTAAAGGAAAAAGACTCTGAAGTAAGGGATGACATATATACATTAGAAGAAGCCAAGGAAGAAATATTAAAAATGTTAAGGAGAAGAGATAATGCTTAAGGATATAACAATCGGTCAATATTTTCCAAAAAACTCAATAATACACCGATTAGACCCAAGAACTAAAATATTGATTACATTTATATATATTATTTCCCTTTTTCTAGTTAAAGAATTTAGCGGTTATATTTATGTACTTAGTTTTGTTTTATTATCAATATTTCTATCCAAGGTAAAGATAACTTTTGTACTAAAGGGATTAAAGCCACTAGCAATAATAATAGCAATTACAGTAATTATAAATATGTTACTAACCCCAGGAATTGAGATATTTAGATATGGGCCTATAAAGATTACGATAGAGGGTTTAAGATTAGCTGGTTTTATGGCATTGCGATTAATTTTTCTTGTAGTAGGTACATCATTATTAACCTTAACTACCTCCCCTATTGCACTTACAGATGGTATTGAATTTATAGTAAAATATATTCCCTTTGCAAAAAAATATGCCCATGAGTTAGCCATGATGATGACAATTGCTCTAAGATTTATTCCTACCCTAATGGAGGAAACAGACAGAATAATGAAGGCTCAAATGGCAAGGGGAGCAGACTTTGAAAGTGGAAACATATTACAAAGAGCCAAGAGTCTGGTACCATTATTAGTTCCATTGTTTATAAGTGCCTTTAGAAGAGCAGATGAACTAGCAATTGCTATGGAAGCAAGATGCTATCGTGGAGGAGAAAATAGAACAAGAATGAAAGAATTAAAAATGGCAACAAGGGATATTTTTGCCTATGGTGTAATGGCGATTGTAATAGTACTAATATTAATCAATCCATATCTAATGGAGATGATAATAGGTGCGTAATATACAAATTATTTTGGAGTACGATGGCAGCAATTACCATGGCTGGCAAATGCAAAAAAATGTTATTACTGTACAGCAAAAAGTTGAAGAAGCCATAAATAAAATTACAAAAGAAAATAATAGTGTTAATGGGTGTAGTCGTACTGATAAAGGAGTACATGCTAAGGGACAAAGTGCTAACTTTTATACAAATAGTAAAATATCTCTTGAAAGAATACCATTTGCAATAAATAATTTCCTACCGAAGGATATTAGGGTTAATAAAGCATTTGAAAGACCCATTGAATTTCACAGCCGATACCATGCCACAGGAAAAAAATATTCCTATCATATACTTAATAATAGCTATGGGTCTGCATTAGAATATAAAAGAGCATGGCATGTCCCACAGCATTTAAATATAGATGAAATGAAAAAAGCCAATGAATATTTTATTGGCACCCATGATTTTTCAGCCTTTAGAGTTGCAGGAAGTGCTGTTAAAACATCAGAAAGAACAATCTATAACTCTAAGCTTATACATAAGGACGATAAGATTATATTAGAGATAGAAGGTAATGGATTTTTATATAAAATGGTTCGAACAATAATGGGTACACTAATAGAAGTAGGCAAAGGCAGATTTCATTTTAATGATATTCCAAAAATTATTAATTCAAAAAATAGGAAATATGCAGGCAAAACAGCCCCCGCAGAGGGATTATATCTAGAAGAAATATATTATTAAAATATATAAAACATTGACACACTAGGCTGGTTGTATTAAAATAAAGAATGGTATAGAATTTGATCCACTAGCCCCGGATCAAAGACTGTCTATTATATAAGAGGAAATAAATAATTTGAATATATTGGTTTACAAGGAGGGAAATAGGATGAAAACATTCATGGCAAAAGCCAATGAGATAGAAAGAAAATGGTTTATTGTTGATGCAGAAGGTAAAGTGTTAGGTAGACTAGCAAGTGAAGTTGCAAAGATTTTAAAAGGAAAGAATAAGCCTATTTATACACCACATGTGGATACAGGTGATCATGTAATTATATTAAATGCATCAAAAATAGTATTAACAGGTAAAAAGTTAGATCAAAAAATGTATAGAACTCACTCCCAATATCCAGGTGGATTAAAGGAAACTCCATATAGAAGACTTATGGCAGAGAAACCGGAAAAGGTAGTGTATGAAGCAATTAGAGGTATGCTTCCACACAATCGTTTAGGACGACAAATGATTAAAAAATTAAAAGTATATAGAGGAGCAGAGCATCCTCATGAAGCACAACAACCAGAAGTGCTAGAGATAAATGAATAATCTTAAAAAGGTTGAAAGGAGGAAGCACATTGGCTAAAGTACAATATTTAGGAACCGGTAGAAGAAAAAGTTCAATAGCAAGGGTAAGACTATTACCTGGTGATGGTAAATTCATTGTTAATGGAAGAGAATTAGATGAATTTTTCGGGTTAGAAACCCTAAAGGTTATTTCAAAACAACCATTAACCTTAACTAATACAGAAGGCAGATTTGATGTTATTGTAAAGGTAGAAGGTGGCGGATATACAGGTCAAGCAGGAGCTATTCGTCATGGTATAGCTAGAGCTTTAATAAAAGCAGACGAAGAACTAAGAGGAGCTTTAAAGAAAGCTGGCTACTTAACAAGAGACCCAAGAATGAAGGAAAGAAAGAAATACGGCTTAAAAGGAGCCAGAAGATCCCCACAATTTTCAAAAAGATAGGATTATCTGCGAAAGACAAAGGAGCAAGAGAAAAGGAAGTTTACTTACTTTTCTCTTGCTTTTTTGGATTTCATAGGAATCTATAAATGACCGAAGCGACCAGAGGGAGCTGAGGTATTTATAGATTCGCAGATAATCCGTAGTATATAGGTATTATTTTAGAATGCTCGCATTCATGGGGCTTTTATATTGGCTTTTAAACTATAGGGACGGTGACTTTAATTTCCAGTATATGGAGGAAAAAGTCACCGTCCCTATTTAATTTATTATTATTATTACTCTGAATTGCTGGCATTCATAGATCTTTTATATTGGTTTTATTATTGCACACAGTTAATATGAAATTTACGATATAATACTTTATAGAACTTCTTTAATTTGTTTGCAACCTATTTTGTGTTATACCGTCTTAATGGTAGGGAGGGTTGATGGTGGCAGAGAAGTTATTAGTCAAAAACTTAAAAAATGGACAAGAAGATGCCTATAATAAGATAGTTTCAGAATATGGGAACAGACTTTTAAGAACCTGCTACCTGATACTTAAGGACAGAGAGGAAGCAGAAGATGTTGTCCAGGAAACATTTATAAGGATATTTCAAAAAATGGATACCTTCAGGGAAAAGTCAGGACTCTATACCTGGATTTATACCATAGCGCTTAACCTATCAAGAGATAGATTAAGAAAGAAACAAGATACCCTCATCCTTGAAGATGAGTGGGTTGGAAATAATGAAGTGGAGTATCAAGTAGAAAAAAATTTCGATAGAGATTTGTTAAGAAAAGAGCTTTACCATTTAAACTCGCTTTATAGGGAAGTGTTGGTACTTTTCTACTTTGAGGAACTTTCAATTAAAGAAATTTCAAACTTATTAAATGAAAAGGAAGGAACAATAAAAAGTAAGCTCTCGAGAGGGAGAAGAATTTTAAAGGAAAGTCTTTTGAAAGGAGGTCAGTTAAATGGATAGAAAAGATAATTTCGACAAAGAGATTAAAAATATTATGGAAGAAGAAACATTTGGTCTGACCTTATCTCAAGCAGCTTTGGACAATATTTTTAAAAATAGGAAGAAAACAATAAAAGAAAAGATAAATAATTTTTTAAATAGGGAGATAGAAATACCATTAGCACCAGTAATTGTTGGGCTTGTATTCATATTTGTTATAACAATAATTCCTGTAGAGGCATTTAAATCACAAAAGGAAAGAATTATAGACATTGGAGGCTCTCAGGTAATCATAAGAGAAAGTTATGAGGTGAGCAAAAATGAAGATAAAAATTAAAATAAAGATATTAATACTTCTTATTTTTGTATTCACTATTACATTAGTATGGATTATTCCTACAGCAATCCTTGGTATAGCAAATTCACTGGAGTATAAGGGATCAGATAAGGCGACTTTTTTTTACCAAAAATATGCTTCATATCCTACTACATCAGATATTAAGGGAAGTTTCCTTTATGCAAAAAGTCTTGTTAAAAGCCATAGCAAATTCACTATTTACTTTAACAGTTGGGGTGGTGGAGGAAACACAAGCCCTGAGGATATGGAAAAATCGAAAGAAATTCTCCAAGGAATTTTGAAGGAGCCTTTTCATAAAGAAAGTGAAAAACAATATTATATTGACTCCTATAAATTGCTCCTTGATTTGGCAATTGCAACAGGAGATGTCGATATGCTTAATAATTGGATTTCCTTTGGACAGGAAGTTAATGATGAGAAACTAAAATATACATCAGATATTTATAGTGGATTTCTTTTTCATGTAAATGGAGATAGAGATGGGGCAAGGAGGATAGTTACAAAGTATGATAAAACAGACTTTGCTGATGTGAACCTTGATATACTTAGAGCAGAAATCTCTCTTTTTGATGGGAATTATGAAGAAGCTAAAAAGATATATGAAAATATGACAAGCAACAATTTTTGGGAATTTGATAAAGATAACTTTGGCTCCAATGGATATGATAATAGAAACTTTTGGTTTGATAATGTATTGGAAGTTTTCAAGGGTGATAATGTTATAAGAGGAACTATAAGCTATGAAGGGGAACCAATGCCCTTTGTGGAGATATATGTGCAGGCAGCAGACGGAGGTATTAGAGTTGGAGGGGAAAGTTATATTGGAATCACCGATAAAAATGGAGAGTTTGAAACTCTTGGACTTAAGGATGGGGTATATAATATTGGAATTGGTGTAGAAGGCTCACTTCTAGCAGATAAGGTACTTCAACGCCCAACCAATTCCTATTTTGAGCTTGACGGAGATGATGGAGAAATCAACTTTGAGTTTAAAAACACAATGGGTATAAAAATACCTGAATCAGATAAGAAGATATCAGGAGAAGAATTTACAGTGTCTTGGGAAGAAGTGGATGGTGCAGATTACTATACAGTTGAGATTGTAACCATTTCAGATGGAGCCATTTTTCGGTCTCCAACAATTGATGTGAATGGGCAAATTAAATTTACTAAAACTTCGGCTACCTTTAATATAGATTTACTTAAAAGTAATATATCAGGTATAAGCAGATGGGAAGAAGGGCTTCTTGGTCCTGAGGCAGTTCTTGGACTGTTTTTACCCGGAGTAGAACACCCAATAGTTGTAAATGCATATGATGAGAATAAAAACTTAATAACCAGCAGCCTTCCACAAAGAACCTACTATGACCAAATACCAAGTGTTAAAGTGGGAGGAAGTCTAACTGAAGGTGAAAAAATAATTCTTAACCAAGACTACCCTGAAGCAATCCAGTATTATGAAAATATCCTTGAGGATGAACCTGATAATACAGATGCCTTAAGATATCTTACAAAAATTTATGGAATAGGCTGGAAATATGGGGAGGAGAATATAAAAAGGGCAATAGAACTAGGGGAAAGATTAACCGATGTTATTGGAGATAATAGTCTTTTAATTAATATCATTGAACTTATGGAAATAGATGAAATAAAAGAAAATAGTGAGCTTTATTATTCAGCTGTTTTAGAAGATAGTGAAGACCATGATGACAGCTATTATTACAATCTAAGCAGATATTATATTGCTACTGAAAATTGGGAAGGTGCGAGAAATGCTCTGCAAAATAGAGAAGAGTATGTATCTACTGATCTCTTTTATTTAAATATATATTTTGAAAATTATATTGAAGCAGCAGAAAATGCAAAATATACACAGCGTAATTTAACATCAGTTGAAGTTAAAGAGGCATTGAAGGAGCTTGAAGAAAATCCACCACAACCTAAAGATAAGCAGGTATTTGACAATTTTCTATTAAACCTTGTTAAGGGTGTTCAACGTGAGGAAGGAAAGACACTTTATAGAGAAACTGTAAGACAAATTTCAAATAGCAATATTCAGACTATTCTTCATGAAGTATACCTTGAGAGAGGATGGGATATTAGCTATTAAAAATAAAATATTGAAATACAAAGATAAAAGTTACATAAGAAATGACCCATTAGTATTATTTTGTTTTTTATAAGAATAATTCTTCTAATTGTAATAAAGCAGTTTACTCCTTGAATAACTTTATAGTAAAAGAGTGAGTATAGTGCAAAGGGGAGAATGTTTTGAAAATGTTGAAGTCATTACTAAAGTTATTTCTTTTACTAATAATCATAATGGTTTTAATAAACTTTTATCATCAACTTTATTATAAAGTGGTAACGACCTTTAACTACCCTAACTTTAATAAGGTAATAATAATTGATGCAGGACATGGAGGAGTGGATCCGGGAAAGACTGGAACCCAAGGAGATCATGAAAAGGACTTAAATCTAAAAATCTCACAAAAACTCCGCTACTTTATTGAAGAAAGCGGAGGGGTTGCTATTCTGACCAGGTGTATAGATGAAGGTTTATTTACAGAGGATTCTAATACCCTGAGGCAAAAAAAGAATGAGGATTTGCGTAATAGGAGAAAGCTAATCCAGGAGAGCAATGGAGATTTATTTATAAGTATTCATTTAAATAGTTTTCCTTCTTCGAAATACTATGGGGCACAGACCTTCTATCCTGAGGGAGAAAAAGAAAGTGAGATTTTAGCCGAATTTATTCAGGAAGAATTAAGAACTATATTAAATAGAGGAAATGATAGACAAATAAAGTCTACAGATAGCTATTATATCCTCAAGGAAAATGGGATACCTTCTATATTAGTAGAGGGTGGATTTCTCTCTAATCCAGAAGAAGAGAAATTACTTAACGATGAGAAATATCAAAACCAAGTTGCCTGGGCAATATATGTTGGAATTATGAATTACTATTCTTATGTTGAAAGTGTAACGAGATAAGTATATAAAGTTAGTATAGAAATACCATATGGGAAAAGGGGCGGACAAACTCTGCCCACCCGGATTCAATTATGCCTATTATAAATATAAATCTAATCTAATACTTTTTTTATTAAATCATAGTTTTTAATGCCAAGTTGATCAATAAAAGGAAGAAAGTCGTCCATTTGACCGGAAGTGAAAATCTTAAGTTCTGGATTGGAATTGGTAGCTGATAGATTATTCTTTTCCAAATAGCCATTTACGACCTCTACTAGCTTAACTGCAGGATTTATAAGATTTAGTTTAGGGTATAGTTTAGAGATATCCGCAGATACAATAGGATAGTGAGTGCAACCAAGTATTAAATTTTTTATTGGTGCCTTGATTAACAAAGGATCAACTGCCTGTCGTATTATATCTTCTAATTGTTGAGAATCTGTATTATTTTTTTCAATAATTCTTGCAAGATCACGACTTCCCCTTGGTAAAAATTCTATTTCAGGTTTTAAAGATTTTAGAGTTTCCCCATAGATATTAGCTTTTACTGTAGCCTCAGTAGCTATCAGCCCAACACCTTCACTTGGATCATTTTCAATAGCAGCTAAACAACCTGGATATATAATATCAAAGATAGGAATATCAGTTAAGGGTATAAGATCCTCTATTTGTGAGGAAATAGTATTACAAGCTAATAGTATTACTTTAACATCCTGGGTTTCTAAAAATGATATAATTCTTTTTGTTAAGGAAGTAATTTCTTCAGGATCCTTATTTCCGTAAGGCATATTATGACTATCTCCAAAATATACAATATTTTCTTTAGGTAATTGTTTTTGAATTTCTTTTACAACCGTAAGACCGCCAACCCCAGAATCAAGCACGCCAATTGAAAAGTTGTTAGGTCGCATTATGTAGTCACCCCCATAAATTAAGATAATAATTTCATCTATTATTATTATATCAAATATATAATGCCAATCAAAAAATATAGTGATAATAATTTTTTTAAACTTAAACAAATAGTCTATAATATATAATAGGAAATAGAGTAAGTATGATTATTTTCTAAATAGATTAGGAGTTAGACTAATGATGAAAACATGTAAGGGATTAATTATTGAAGGTATACCAGGAACCGGTAAAACTAGCTTGCTAGAGAAATTAAGACAGGATAATATTGGACAAAAACTGAAATGTTCTTCTGAATTTATATTTTCCGAGGAAATAACCCAAAGGGTTTTAGAAAAACAATTTAATGATGGTAAGCTAGATAAAACAAATAATATAAAGCTTTTGGAGGATATAATCTCACCATTGGAAAATTATCAGCTTAAATTATTAAATAGAGGATGGAGTCATCTACAATTTTATTATATTTTAGAAAGATTTCACCTCACCCATGTTTCATATTACTCTTATCTTGGATGGGAAGATGTAGAAGATATCGATAATCGGCTATACAACTTAGGATCTAAGGTTTGTCTTTTGACTATGAAAGATAAAGTTTTTAGTGATAGATTAATTAATAGAAGGGGAGAACCGTGGCGTAAGTATTTATCAAGGTATGGAAAAACAGAAAAAGAAATAATAAAGCATTATATAAATCAACAAAAGGATTTGATTGAACTTACTAGGAAAACTAAACTTCCATTACTTATGATTGATACTACTTATATGAGCTTAGAAGAAATATATAAAAAAATTATAAATTTCTTTATAGAATAAATATAATTATTAATAAGTATTAATATATACAAGATAGTTATTGACAAATCTAATAATCATGAATATAATTATTAAAAAAGAAAAATTAATAAGAATAAATTTAAGGCGTGAAAATAGTAAATATCATTTCTTGATATTAGCGAGTCGAAGACAGGTGGAAGTTCGGCATCGAGTGGGTATTGAATGGGTTCACAAAAAGCAGGGCGAAAATTAAATTAGCCTGAGCCGTTAGTCCTATGTTATAAGGACAGGATATCGAGTTAATTACTCCGTATCTTTTTAAAGAGAAGTATATAATTATACTTAATCTGGGTGGCAACGCGGAAGATAACCTTTCGTCCCTAATAGGGATGAAGGGTTTTTGTTATTTTTGGGAATAGTTAATAGATACTAGATACTAGTTGCTAGATACTAGATACTAGTTGCTAGTTGCTAGATACTAGATACTAGATGCTAGATGCTAGATATTGGTATTCCTTTGAGGGACGGCGGAACTGTGAGGACACAGTTCCCTACAACAAGCAACTAGGAACTTGCATAACTGATAACTAATGAAAGAAAGGTGATGAAAATGGAAGAAAATAAAAAGATAATCTTTAGTGGAATTCAACCATCAGGGTATTTTACCTTGGGTAATTACCTAGGAGCATTAAAAAACTGGACAAAGCTTCAAAATGAACATAATTGTATATTTTGTATTGTTGATATGCATGCACTAACTGTAAGACAGGAGCCAAAGGATCTTAGAAAAAGGACATACGATTCCTTTGTTCAGTTAATAGCCTGTGGTATAAATCCAGAACAAGCACTACTATTTATACAATCCCATGTACCGGCGCATGCAGAACTAGCTTGGATTTTAAATTGTTATACCTATATGGGAGAATTAAACAGAATGACTCAATTTAAAGATAAGTCAACAAAACATTCAGACAATATTAATGCTGGACTATATACCTATCCATCATTAATGGCAGCAGATATACTTCTATATCAAACGGATTTGGTACCAGTTGGGCAGGATCAAAAACAGCATATTGAACTTTCAAGGGATATCGCTATCAGATTTAATAACTCCTATAGTCCTACCTTTGTAGTACCAGAGGGCTATTTTCCAAAGGCCGGTGCTAGGGTTATGAGTTTACAGGAGCCAGATAAAAAAATGTCCAAATCAGATGAAAATGAGAATGCCTATATTACCCTATTAGAAGAACCCTCAAGCATTATGAAGAAGATAAAAAGATCTATAACTGATTCGGATAATGAAGTGCGTTATGATACTAAAAATAAAGCAGGCATAAGCAATTTAATGGAAATATACTCAAGCATTACTGGAAAGAGCATGAAGGATATTGAAAATGAGTTTGCAGGTGTTGGATATGGTCAATTTAAAAATACAGTAGGAGAAGCCATAGTTGAAACATTATTGCCTATACAGGAAAGATTTAAAGAACTTTCTGCAGAAAAGACCTATATTAATAATCTAATAAAAGAAGGGGCAGATAAGGCACAAAGAATGTCATATAAAACCTTAAGTAAGGTAAAAAGAAAAATAGGGTTATATCAAATGAAGTAATATTTTTTAATAGAAATATAAGGAGGTGAAGCCAAATGACATGAACATCAGATTGGTGGTTCTATAATTATTACAAAATAATAAAATTAAATGGAGGAATATCAATGATAAACGATGTAAAAAAATTAACTGTTAGTGGGATTTTATTGTCAGTTGGCTTTATACTTCATCAAATAGCACCAGCAGGATTGGGTGCAGTAACTTTTGATTACATGACAGCAATATTATTTATAATAATAGCTATAAACAAGGATTTTAAAACATCTTTAGTTGCCGGTATTGCTGCAGGTATAATAGCAGCTTTAACTACAAAGTTTCCGGGAGGACAACTACCTAATATAATTGACAAAACAATTACTTCAATGGTTGTATTCTTACTAATGAGTCTCGGAAATAACCTACCCCAAGGAATAAAAATGGGAATAATTGGGTTTCTAGGCACTATAGTAAGTGGTAGTATATTTTTAGGCAGTGCATCTGTGTTTGCGGGCTTGCCTGACGCCTTTTCTGTATTATTTTTTAGTGTAGTATTACCAACTGCTATAAGTAATATATTCGTATGTGCTTTTTTATATAAGCTCATAACCACATCAATTAAAAAAGTAAATCCCACCTTATTAGAACAAATACAGGGTTAATAACATTATTACCTTAGTATTCTTTTTATAAAAAATACTGCATAAAATAATAAAAAGGATAATAAGGAGCTGTGTAATGATAAGGAAAAATCAACTTTTTCAATTTGGATTAATTATAGGGATGATCATGTTAATAGCACAGGGTATACTTACAGAAAAAATAAGTATACCCATTTTAATATTAATATATATTTTTATTATTATAATACCGATATTATTAAAAAGGACCAGAATATCAATTGGAATAATACTAGGTTATTTTTTGAGCTTCCTTATTTTTATAGTTCTAGTTTATGTTGCCTATAATATTTTGTTTTATTTTACGAAACTTTAAAGATATAACACAATATAAAATGATTGCATAATATGTTATCAAAAGTCTTTATTTTGGAGATATTTTAATTATGCAATTTTCTAATTTAATATATTTTTAAATAAATGATATAATATTCACGATTCTGTGGATAATTTTTATATTGCAGAAAAGTCCATAAAAAATCGTTTTAGAACCCTATAAACTAGTGTATAATTAAGGTAGAGATAAAAATATTGAATTTATACACAATAATGCATTTAAAAAATTATATAAACTTTATTTAATTATTGGAAAAGGTGAGGAACAACAATGGAACAATTTGTTGAGTTTCTAAAGGAATTATTTTATAACATAAGAATACGGGATTTTATTGATATTGCTATTGTTGCTTATGTTTTTTATAAGGTTATAGGACTTATTAAGGAAACTAGAGCAGGCCAACTTATAAGGGGAATTATACTTATTTTATTAGCTACCCAAATAAGTGAGTGGGTAGGACTTTATACTATAAATTGGATTTTGAGAAACACCATGACTGTGGGTGTTATTGCTCTTTTAGTAGTATTCCAGCCTGAATTAAGACGAGCCTTAGAACATCTTGGCCGTAGTAGATTTTTTTCTAATGTTTTTATTGGAAAACAAGAGGATCAACCTACAAAGACCATTGATGAAGTAATAAAGGCTGTTCAAATGCTTGCCCAAGAGAAGACAGGTGCCCTTATTGTATTTGAAAGAGAAACAAAATTAGGAGATGTTATAGATACAGGTATTAAAATGGATTCCTTAGTATCAGGAGAACTCCTTTTAAATACATTTATACCTAATACGCCACTACATGACGGGGCAATGATTATCCGTAATAATAGAATTATGGCTGCAGGCTGTTTTCTTCCTCTTACTGAAAATCAAAATCTCAGCAATCAAGTTGGAACACGCCACAGAGCAGGTTTAGGTATTACAGAAAGCTCTGATGCAGTTGTAGTTATTGTTTCAGAAGAAACAGGCATTATATCTATGGCTTTAAACGGTAAATTATCTAGATATTTAGATATAAAATCCCTTAAACAGATTTTGATTAATTTGTTGGTGGAAAAGGAACAAAATCACTTGCAATTTAATTGGATAAAGTGGAGGAATAAGAATGAATAATTTATTCAATAACAATAAAACCATGTGGGTATTATCCATTGTAGTAGCCTTATTACTATGGATGTATGTGATTAACGATCAAAATCCTGAAACTTACGATAATATTAATGATATTCCAGTAGAATTAACAAATATCGAGACACTTGAGGAAAAGGGCTTGGTGATAAGCAATTCCCAAGAGTATACCATTAATATTAGAGTCGATGGTAGAAGGAATCAACTTTATAAAATTAATAAAAATGCAATAAGGGTGGAAGCAGACCTTTCTAGACTAAATAGTAAGGGATCCCACTACTTACCCGTAAGCATCTATGGAATTCCCGATGATATAGAGATAACCAGAAAAAATCCAGATGCTATTGAGATTGTTCTAGACCAAATAGTAACACAGGAGAGAAATATAAAAATAAATATAACAGGTAATCCGGCTGAAGGTATGGCATCACTATCCTATGTTTCCAATCCAACTAAAGCTACAATAGAAGGAGCAGAAACTATACTAAATAGTGTAAGTGAAGTAGTTGCCGTAATTGATATCACCAATGCAACTGGCGAAATCAGCAGGCAATTGCCATTAATGGCTGTAGATATTAATGGAGAAGAAGTTAAGGGTGTTAATATTTCACCAAGAAATGTAGATGTTACTATACCAATCGGGCTAACAAAGAGCGTTCCTGTTAAAACACAAATTAATGGAGATGTACCAGAAGATTATGTAATTACAAATGTGGTTACTAACCCTACTGATATAAGAATCGGAGGTGCTTCAGCAAAACTAAATGTTATTGATAACATTTCAACAGAGAGCATTAATGTTGAAGGACAGACAAAGTCCTTTGAAAAAAAGATTAAGCTGCTTCTACCTGAAGGAGTAGAAATTATTAATGGAGAGGCTGCCATAATGGTAAAGATAACTATTGAGCCCTATGTTGAAAGAACATTTGAAACAAGTAATATAAATATAACTAATCTTAAGGAAGAGTTAGTTGTTCAAGAAAACATAGTCGATGAACCAATATTAATTACCTTAAAGGGGATTAAAAATCAAATAGATGAGATTAGTGAGGAAAATATTTCTTTGTATATTGATGCCTCGGATTTACAAGTTGGAAAACATGAAGTTGAATTAAAATTAGACTTACCTGAGGGTGTTATATTAGAAGGTATCGAGCCAAATATTGTAACAATTAACATACAAGAAAAAACAGATGAAGTCTTAGAGTAAGTAAAATTAAAGCCAGTCCCTAGGGGGTTAAGATGAAAAATCTCATTAAAAGGGTGAATTTTGATGGATATTACTCAAATTACTAATAATATTCAAGAGGCTATCATTGTAGTAGATGAGAATGCACGAATTATTCTCTTTAATAAGGCTGCTGAAAAACTTGCAAATGTACCTATGCAGGATGCCCTGGGAAAATTTGTAGAGGATATTATTCCAAACACTCGTCTTCCAATAATTGTAAAAACAGGACAAGAGGAGCTCAATCAAAAGCAACAATTAACACATACAAAAATTATTACCGATAGAAAACCTATTTATGATAAGAATAAAAACATTATCGGTGCTTTTGCAATATTTAAGGATAATACTCAAATAAAAGAAATGAGTCGCCAAATAACATCTTTACAAGAAGCAAGATATTTATTGGAGGCTATACTTAATTCTACACAGGATGCTATATCAGTAGTAGATGAAAAAGGATTAGGTGTATATATAAACCCTGCTTACACTAGAATGACAGGATTGACGGAAAAGGATGTTATTGGTAAACCAGCAACTGTGGATATAGCTGAGGGTGAAAGTATACATATGCAGGTATTAGAAACACAAAGACCTATTAAGAATGCATTTCTTAAGGTAGGTCCAAATGGAAGACATGTCATAGTAGATATAGCTCCAGTATTTATTAAGGGTAAGTTAAGAGGTAGTGTAGGAGTTATACATGATATTACTGATATGCGAAATTTAACTAAGGAATTAGAACAAGCAAAACAAATAATAAGAAATCTAGAAGCAAAATATACCTTTGATGATATTATAGGAGAACATCCTTCATTAGTTCAATCAATAGATAGAGCAAAAAAAGCTGCTGATACACCAGTGACAGTATTATTAAGGGGAGAGAGTGGAACTGGGAAGGAGATTTTTGCCCACGCTATTCATAATGCCAGCAATAGAAAGAACAATCAATTTATTAGGGTAAATTGTGCAGCTCTACAAGAAAGCCTATTGAATAGTGAACTATTCGGATATGTTGAAGGAGCATTTACCGGAGCAAGTAAGGGTGGCAAAAAGGGATTGTTTGAGAAAGCAAACGGGGGTACAATTTTTTTAGATGAAATAGGAGAAATCTCACCAAACACCCAGGCAAAAATTTTAAGAGCTCTTCAGGAAAAAGAAGTAATACCAGTTGGAGGGAATCAACCTATAAATATTGATGTTCGTATCATAGCAGCGACTAATATTGATTTAGAAAAGGCAGTTGAAGAAAAAGCTTTCCGAAAGGATTTGTATTATAGATTAAATGTTTTCCCAATATATATATCTGAACTAAAGGATAGAAGTAGCGATATATATCTACTATGCACCCATCTTATTCGTAAGTTTAACCAGGAATATGGCCGAAATGTGAATGATATATCCGAAGATGCTATCCAGGCTTTAATGGATTACAATTGGCCAGGTAATATTAGAGAATTGGAAAATGTAATTGGAAGGGCAATGATTAATATGAAAATAGGGGAAAAAGTTATTAATTTTAACCACCTTCCAATCTTATTAACTAATAATAAACTATTAAATAATACCAATAAGTCAACACAGAATAGGGATAATACATCTCTTAAAAGCTTTTTAGAAGAAAGTGAAAAGAATTATATAAAAGAATTACTAAATAAAAATAAGAACAATAAGACCAAAACTGCTAAAGAATTAGAAATTTCCATTAGAAGTTTGTATTATAAGTTAGAAAAATATCAACTACAATAAAACCATGCAATAATATTCAATTTTTTTGGTAGATTGCAAAATATTGCGTGCAATATAATTCACAAAAGTGTAAAAAAAGGAGCGTTTTTTAAAGGTTCCTTTTTTATTGTAAAGGATTACATTAAAAATCTTACAAAACAACTCAGTATCAGTATTGTTAATAAAATGTCAATTTATGGCATGGAATTTGCATAAATTAAATGTAAGATATATATTCTAAGAGGGGAGGAGAGTATTTTCAAAATAATAGGATAGATGTTGAATTAAGAATAAGTCTTAACTGAACTATGGGAATTGCAAGAGGGGAACGGTGAGGAATGCCCATTGAACAATTGGGTAAAAAACTAGAGGTGACAATATGATTAAAAATTTTGAAGGGATTTTAAAAACTGCAAAGCAAAGAGGACCATTGAAAGTATCTGTAGCTGTTGCAGAGGATAAGCATGTATTAGAAGCAATATGGGATGCAAAAAAATTAGGGATAATAGATGCTTATCTTATTGGGGATAAGAAAAAAATAAATAGTGTGGCAGATGAGATTGGAATGGATATATCTCAATTCATGGTTATTGACAAGGCAAATGCAACAGAAGCTGCCAGGGAAGCAGTATACTTAGTAAGTTCTGGTAAGGCACAGGTGGTAATGAAGGGATTATTAGATACCTCAATCATTATGAAGGCTGTGTTAGATAAAGAAATAGGTCTAAGGGCAAATAGCATATTAAGTCATGTGGCTGTATTTGAAGTGGAAGGATATAAACAATTATTCTATGTAACTGATGCGGCAATGAATATTGCACCAACTTTAGAAGAAAAGGCAAAAATAATTGAAAATTGTGTAGAAGTGGCTCAAGCTCTAGACAATAAGATGCCAAAGGTTGGTATTATTTGTGCAGTAGAAAAGGTCAATAAAAAAATGGAAGCTACAATTCATGCTGAAGAATTAGTTAATATGAATCAAAGAGGAGAAATTAAAGATTGTATAATAGGTGGACCCTTTGCATTGGATAATGCAATATCAAAAGAGGCTGCCATAATTAAAAAGATTGATCATCCAGTAGCTGGAAATGCAGAAATTTTATTAGTTCCAGATATAGAAGCAGGAAATATATTATATAAATCTTTGTCTTTCTTTGCAAAGGCAAAAAACGCTGGTATTATTGTAGGGGCAAAGGCACCGATTGTTTTGACATCCAGGTCGGATAGTAGAGAAGCAAAATTACAATCATTAGCTTTAGGTGTCATGATTGCCTTTAATAAAATAATATAAAAGATTAAAAAAGGGGGATTTATTAATGAAGATTTTTGATTACATGGAGAAGTATGGTCACGAGCAAATAGTTTTTTGTTATGATCCAGTTTCGGGTCTTAAGTCAATTATTGGAATTCATGATACTACACTAGGACCAGCCTTAGGTGGAACAAGAATTTGGGATTATGAGTCTGAAGAGGATGCCCTTATTGATGTAATAAGATTATCAAGGGGCATGACCTACAAGAATGCAGTTGCAGGATTAAACCTAGGGGGAGGAAAAGGCGTAATCATGGGGGATCCCCAAAAGATAAAAAGTGAAGAATTATTTAGGGCATATGGTCGATATGTAGAAGGTTTGGGAGGTCGCTATATTACTGCTGAAGACATGAACGCAAACACTAAGGATATGGCCATTATCAATGATGAAACAGATTATGTAGCAGGCCTAGAAGGCAAAAGTGGAAATCCTTCTCCTGTTACTGCCTTTGGTGTGTATAGAGGTATATTAGCAGCCACAGAGGAAGCCTTCGGGAGTAAAGATTTAGATAAAAAGGTAATAGCAGTTCAAGGTGTGGGTGCTGTAGGGTATACTGTGTGTAAGCATTTGCATGAAGCGGGAGCGAAACTTATTGTAACTGATATTAGAAAGGAAAATATCGATAGAGCAGTACAGGATTTTGGAGCTGTAGGGGTTGCTCCAGATGAAATTTATGGAGTTGAATGTGATATTTTTGCACCATGTGCCATGGGAGCTATTATAAATGATTTCACAATAGATCAATTGAAATGTAAAGCTGTAGCAGGTTCTGCCAACAATCAATTAGCAGAAGATAAACATGGAGAGATGTTAGAAGAAAAAGGTATTATCTATGCACCTGATTTTGTTATAAATGGTGCTGGGGTAATGAATTGCTATGAAGAAATAATCGGATATAATGCAGATAGAGCAATGGCTAGAGCGGCAAGCATTTATGATAATGTTAAAAAAGTTTTTGAAATAGCAAAAAGAGATAATATTCCAACATATAAAGCTGCAGATAGAATGGCTGAGGAAAGAATTGAGAGAATCGGAAAGTTAGGAAAAATCAGAGTAAATAGAAAATAAAGTATAATAAATCTTGGGGGTGGATGAAATCCAACTCCCAAGATATTTTGAAGGAGGGTTTATGTTGCAGAAGGTTTTTCGCTTATTAATAATAAATCCTGGTTCTACTTCTACAAAGATTGCAATATATGATAATGAAAAACCTGTCTTTGAAGAAGTGTTGCGCCATAGCACTGAGGAAATATCATCATATGATAAAATAATAGATCAATTTTCCTTCAGGAAAGATTTAATATTAGATGCAATGAATAAGAAAGGAATCAATATTACCAAGCTCTCTGCTGTAATTGGAAGGGGAGGTTTATTAAAACCAATTCCAGGTGGGACTTATAGCGTAAATGATGCTATGTTGGAGGATCTTAATAAATCCACAAGGGGACAACATGCTTCAAACTTAGGAGGAGTTATAGCCCATGAGATTGCTAAGCAATTGAATATACCGTCCTTTATTGTAGATCCAGTAGTGGTTGATGAACTAGAAGATATTGCTAGAGTTTCTGGATTAAAAGGAATTGAAAGAGTAAGTATATTTCATGCATTAAATCAGAAGGCAGTAGCAAGAAAAGCAGCAAAAGAATTGAAAAAGGATTATAATGAAGCTAACTTGATTATTGTCCATCTTGGTGGAGGAATATCAATAGGTGCACATAAAGATGGAAGGATTATAGATGTGAATAATGCCTTAAATGGAGATGGCCCATTTTCTCCTGAAAGAACAGGAACCTTGCCCGTAAGAGATATAATTAATCTATGTTACTCAGGTGAATTCACCAAACAGGAGATAGAGAAAAAAAATGTTGGTAAAGGTGGGATTATTTCATATTTGGGTACAAATGATGGGCGAGAGGTTTCAAAAATGATAGAGCAGGGCAATAAGGAAGCAGAATTAGTATATAAGGCAATGGCTTATCAAGTTTCAAAGGAAATTGGGTCAGCTGCTACAGTATTAAAGGGTAAGGTGGATTCTATAGTCTTAACTGGGGGACTAGCCTATGATAAACAATTTATTCAATGGATTAAGGAATCTATAGAGTTTTTGGGTAAGATTATTATATATCCAGGGGAAGATGAAATGTTTGCATTAGCAGAAGGCGGATTAAGAGTGTTAAGGGGAGAAGAAGAGGCGTTAGAATATAAATAGGAACGGATGAGTTTTATGAGAAATAATCATCGAGTCCATATTATCACTGGACACTACGGTAGTGGAAAGACAGAGTTTGCAATGAATTACGCTTTTAAGAAAGCAGAAAAGCATAATAATATTGTTATAGGAGATATGGATATTGTAAATCCATATTTTCGTTCTAGGGAAAAGAAGGTTGAACTTGAGGAAAAGGGCATAAGATTGGTTTCTTCTAGTTCAGGATATTCAAGTGCAGATGTGCCAGCACTATCTCCAGAAATATATGGCATATTACAAGATGAGAAATTAGAAGTTATTCTAGATGTTGGAGGAGACCCAAGTGGCGCTAGGGTTCTAGGTAGATATCATGAATACTTTCAAGCAGGAAATTATGATATGTGGATGGTTGTAAATGCAAACCGACCAAACACACAAAATGCAAAGGATGTCTTACAATACATTAAAGAGATACAAGATGCCAGTAGAATTTCTATTACAGGGCTTATAAATAATACTCATATGATAAGGGAAACCTCTAAAGAGGATATTATAAGGGGGAACCACTTAGTAGAAGAAGTGTCTAGATATACTGAATTACCCATAGTATTTACCTCTGTTTTAGAAGAAGTCGTCAATGATTTGCCCAAGGAAATTAAAGGGGATATATTTCCTATTAAGCTTAAAATGAGACCAGAATGGCTGTAGATTAAAATTAGATAACATTAATAAGGAGGGTTGCTCAATGGCAAAGGTAAAGGGTAGAGTGAAGTTTGATGAAGACAGATGTAAAGGATGTGAACTTTGCACTACAGTTTGTCCAGTGAATATAGTAATAATGGATAAAAAAAGAATTAATAGCAAGGGCTATCATCCTGCCACAGTGGTAGAGATGGATAAATGCATAGGCTGTGCAAATTGCGCTGTTATGTGTCCGGATGTTGTTATTACAGTAGAAAGAGAAAAAATTTAGAAGAGGGGGAATTTGGTGTGGCTAAAGTATTAATGAAAGGGAACGAGGCTATAGGAGCCGCAGCCATTAAGGCAGGGTGCAGATATTTCTTTGGATATCCTATTACACCTTCAAGTGAAATGCCTGAATATATGTCAAGAGAACTTCCTAAGATTGGAGGAGTATTCTTACAAGCAGAAAGTGAAATAGCTGCTATTAATATGTTATATGGTGCAGCAGGAGCAGGAGCAAGGGCAATGACCGGATCTTCTAGCCCCGGAATTAGTTTAAAACAAGAGGGAATTTCTTATATAGCAGGAGCAGAATTACCTTGTGTAATAGTAAACATGGTTAGGGGGGGTCCAGGATTAGGAAGCATTCAACCTTCTCAATCAGATTATTTCCAATCCACTAAGGGTGGAGGTCATGGGGATTATCGTCTAGTGGTATTAGCGCCTGACTCTGTTCAAGAGACCGTTGACTTAGTAATGGAGGGGTTTGACATTGCAGATCAATATAGAAATCCTGTTTTGATTCTAGGTGATGGTATGATTGGGCAGATGATGGAACCAGTAGAATTCAGAGATCCTCCTAAGAGAAATTTACTTCCTAAGGATTGGGCTACAACCGGTACAAAGGATAGTAATGGGAAAAGAAGGATTATTAATTCATTATATATAGAGGCAGAAGCTTGTGAACAAATGAATTTAAGATTACAAAAAAAATATGATGAAATTACAAAAAATGAAGTAAAATATGAAAGCTTTAATACAGAGAATGCAGAAATAATATTGACAGCCTATGGAACAACATCAAGAATTACTAAAAATGCCATTAAAATGTTGGAGAAGGAAGGAATAAAAGCAGGTATGATTAGACCTATCACCCTCTGGCCATTCCCCTATGCAGCATATGAAAAAGCAGCGGATACAGCTAAAGCATTTTTAACTATTGAAATGAGTATGGGTCAAATGGTAGAAGATGTTAGGATAGGAGTAAATGGTAAAAAACCAGTATACTTCTATGGTAGATGTGGAGGAATGGTACCAGAACCAGCAGCTATTGTAGAAGAAGTTAAAGAGATATTAGGGGGTGTAAAATAATGGCAGTAGTATTTGAAAGAACAAAGGGACTTACCCCAGGTACTATGCACTATTGCCCAGGCTGTAATCATGGTATTGCCCATCGATTAGTAGGGGAAGTACTAGAAGAATTAAATATTATAGATAATACCATTGCTGTTGCTCCTGTTGGATGTTCAGTTTTTGCCTATGAATATTTTAATTGTGATGCTCATGAAGCTGCCCACGGTAGAGCGCCGGCTGTTGCTACAGGAATAAAAAGAGTACATCCTAAAAATGTGGTATTTACTTATCAAGGAGATGGGGATTTAGCTTCAATAGGATTAGCAGAAATTGTACACGCAGCAGCAAGAGGTGAAAAAATCACAGTTATATTTATAAATAACGCCATATACGGAATGACCGGTGGTCAAATGGCACCTACTACATTAGTAGGACAAAAAGCTACAACCGCTCCATATGGTAGAGATGCAGGACATTGTGGATATCCAATACGAATATCAGAATTGTTATCAACCATAGAAGGTGCTACTTTTATTGAAAGGGTTTCGGTTCATGACCCAGCTAATATAAGAAAAGCTAAAAAGGCAATTACAAAAGCATTTAAGAATCAAATAGAAGGAAATGGTTTTTCATTGGTAGAAGTACTTTCAACCTGCCCAACAAACTGGGGACTAACACCAGTAGAATCCCTAAGTTGGTTAAGGGATAATATGATACCTTATTACCCATTAGGTAATTTTAAAAGTCCAAAGGAGGTGGAATAAATGGCAGAACAACAAGTCATTATTGCAGGCTTTGGTGGACAAGGAGTTATGTCTATGGGGCAGCTCTTAACCTATTCAGGAATGCTAGAGGATAAAAAGGTTTCATGGCTTCCTTCCTATGGACCAGAAATGCGTGGAGGGACAGCAAATTGTAATGTAATAGTTTCAGATGATCCCGTAGGTTCACCGGTTGTAACAGAGGCAAATACTGCTATAATTATGAATCTACCCTCATTAGATAAATTTGAAGATAAGGTTATAAAGGATGGGATCCTTCTTATAAATAGTTCATTAGTAGATAAAAAATCAACTAGAGAAGATGTAAAGGTTTATGAGATTCCTGCCAATGATATTGCAAACGAGTTAGGAAATGCAAAAATAGCCAATATGGTTATGCTAGGAGCCTATATAGAATTAACCAATATAGTATCAAAAAATTCAATAATAGAATCCTTGAAAAAGGTTCTTGGTCCCTCAAAGGAAAAATTTATTCCAATAAATGAAGAAGCTCTAAAGCGAGGAGCTGAAGAAGTAAGATAATAACATAAAATGTAAAAAGGTATCTCTAATTGAGGTACCTTTTTATAATATTGATTGAAAATTAAGTATATGATACTATTAATAAAGCAAAATAAAGTAGAGAGGTGAATAAAGATATGGGAAGATTATTTGGAACAGATGGAGTTAGAGGAGTCGCAAATGAAGAATTAACTGCTAATTTGGCATATCAATTAGGAAAAGCCGGAGCATATATACTTAAAAAAGGTAATAAGGCACCTAAGATAGTAGTGGGTAAGGATACAAGAATATCAGGAGATATGCTAGAGGCAGCTTTAATTGCTGGTATATGCTCTGTTGGTGGAGAAGCTATCTGTGTAGAAGTAATGCCTACACCTGCTATAGCATATTTAACAAGATATTTTAATGCAGATGCGGGTGTTGTAATATCAGCCTCCCATAATCCTGTGGAGTTTAATGGGATTAAATTCTTTAATCACCAAGGTTATAAACTTCCAGATGAGATAGAAGATAAAATAGAAGATATTATATTTAGAAATTGTGAGGAAATAGTATTACCTACTGGAAATGAAATTGGTAAAAGAAGAATAATAGACAATGCTGAGGAGTTGTATATTGAGTTTTTAAAGAAAACATTAGATGTAGACTTTAAAGGATTAAAGATAGCTATGGATTGTGCCAATGGAGCAGCTTATTCAGTAGCGCCAAAAATATTTAAAGAATTAGGAGCTCAAGTAGAGGTTATTTATAATGAACCCGATGGAACTAATATAAATTTAAGCTGTGGTTCAACCCATCCAGAAAATTTACAAAAAATTGTTGTAGAGAGAAAATGTGATTTTGGAGTAGCCTTTGATGGAGATGCAGATCGACTTATTGCTGTAGATAATAAAGGTGAAATAGTTGATGGAGACAAAACTATGGTAATATGTGGGTTGGATTTAAAGGATAAGGGAAAATTAAAGGACAATACTGTAGTAGTAACTGTTATGAGCAATATGGGATTGGATATAGCATTGAAGGAAAATGGCTGCAGGACAGAAAAAACAAAAGTCGGTGACAGATATGTATTAGAGAATATGCTACAAAATGGATACTCCTTAGGAGGAGAGCAATCAGGGCATGTTATTTTCTTAGATCATAATACAACCGGTGATGGACTATTAACGGCACTCCAACTTGCAGGTGTAATTGTTCATCAAAATAAATCATTAAACGAATTAGCAAAGGTAATGAATATATATCCACAGGTATTAGTAAATGCAAAGGTAAGCAATCAGAAGAAAAATGATTATATGAAGGATGAAGTAATTCAAAGGGAAATTCAAAAAGTAGAAGAGCATTTTCATGGTAAAGGTAGAGTTCTAATACGACCCTCAGGTACTGAGCCTTTAGTAAGAGTAATGATTGAGGGTGAGAAACAAGAAGAACTTGATAAGATAGCAAATGATTTAGCTGAAATTATAGAAGAAAGATTAAAATAAGGTACCATTTAACTATATAAGAATAGTATAATAGTAAGGTGAAGTTGTTCTATAAAATGAACAGCTTCTATATTTTAAAGTTAGAAAATTCTGAGTTGCATATTATGGACATAAGACGCATCTTATATAATGCCTCTTTAGCGGTAAACTGTTCATATTGAAAGGAGTGATGCTTATAAAAAAGGAATGGAGCTAGTAAGTGGGTTCCGAAGTAAGATTTAAAAGCGCCAGAACTTAGATTGGGATCGGATATGGCAATTTAAGTTGACGAGGGTCAGGGTTAATCGAAAATTCGGCGGATTCCCTGCGATGACCACCATCGTTAAAGGTCTTACAAACCCTTTGAGTGATCAGAGGAACAAAGAAGAGCTTAGTGGAACAAATAAATAAGTATGAGGTAGAAATTTTTAATAAAATTAGCTACCTTAGGTTTTTTATTGTCAAAAATAGAAAGACTAATTAAGGTAGGTGTAGGCGAACTTGTCTGGACCTATTGAAAGGAGTTAAATTATGTGTGGAATTGTTGGTTATATAGGAGAACAAAAAGCTGAAGATGTATTGATAGAAGGATTAAAAAAATTAGAATATAGAGGTTATGATTCGGCAGGTATTGCTGTTTATAAGGGCGGAAAAGCAGATATAAAAAAATACAAAGGACGATTATCTGTATTAGAAGAGCATTTAAAAGAAAATCCAGTAGAGGGAGTATTAGGAATTGGGCATACCCGTTGGGCGACCCATGGTGCGCCATCAGATATAAATTCACATCCCCATAGTAATTCATCTGGAGATATTGTGGTAGTACACAACGGTATAATAGAAAATTATCTAGAGCTTAAAGATGAACTGGAAGAAAAGGGATTTGAATTTAATTCTGAAACAGACACAGAGGTAATTGCTCATTTATTAGATGATTTATATACAGGAGATATAGTGGAAACAGTCCAGCAAGCCTTATTAAGACTACACGGCTCATATGCCTTAGGGGTAATATCTACTAAAGAGCCTGATAAATTAATAGGAGTTAGAAAAGACAGCCCATTAATTGTTGGACTTGGTAAAGGAGAAAACTTCATTGCCTCAGATATCCCTGCAATTTTAAAATATACAAGAAAGGTATATTTCCTGGAAGATGATGAAGTAGTAATACTACAAAAAAATAGGGTTGAAATTTTAGATAAAAAAGGCAACACAATATCTAAAGAGGCATTTGATGTAAATTGGGATATAGCTGATGCAGAAAAGGGCGGCTATCGTCACTTTATGATAAAGGAAATAGAAGAACAGCCCAAGGCATTACGAGATACAATGACATCAAGAGTTATAGGAGATAAGGATACAATAGAGTTAGATAAAATAAAATTAACTAAAGATGAATTAGATAAAATCAATAAAATTTTTATTGTTGCTTGTGGAACTGCATATCATGCTGGAATGGTAGGGAAATATGCAATTGAGAGATTTGCAAGATTACCAGTTGAAGCAGAAGTAGCGTCAGAATTCAGATATAAATTACCCATAGTGGACGAGAATTCATTAATAATAGTAGTAAGTCAATCGGGAGAAACTGCAGATACTATGGCAGCCCTGCGTCTTGCTAAGAAAAAAGGTGCCAGAATAATGGCAGTAACCAATGTAGTAGGGAGCTCTGTGTCAAGAGAAGCTGATGATGTTTTATACACTTGGGCAGGGCCAGAAATAGCCGTAGCTTCGACCAAAGCCTATATCACACAATTGAATTGTATGTATTTGATTGCTCTACACATTGCCCTGGAACTGGATAAAATAACTTTAGATTTCTTTAGGGAAATTCGAGATGCATTAAAGGAAACACCTAATATGGTAGAAGAAATATTGAAAAATAAACACGATATACAACGGTTTGCAGATCATAATTTTAATGCAAAGAATGTTTTCTTTATAGGTAGAGGGCTTGACTATTATACTGCATTAGAGGGTTCCTTAAAGCTTAAGGAAATCTCTTATGTTCATTCAGAAGCATATGCAGCTGGAGAGTTAAAGCATGGTACAATAGCTCTAATAGAGGAAGGAAGTCTTGTTGTAGCACTTGCAACACAAAAGGACTTATATGAAAAGATGATAAGCAACATTAAAGAAGTTAAGGCAAGAGGGGCTTATGTTTTAGCAATTGCACAAGAGGATCAAAGGGAAGTTGAAAAGGTAGCAGACGAGGTATTCTATATTCCCAAAATAAATGATCATATAACCTCAATACCAATCATCCCAATTTTACAATTAATAGCATATTATATAGCCGTAGCACGGGGATGCGATGTAGATAAACCAAGGAATTTAGCCAAATCTGTTACAGTAGAATAATCAATTAATTATTTCCTGGGGAATGATGTCGAACTAAAATAAAGTCGGTAAGAAAAGTGGGAGAAAAAGGAAATCTTTCTCCTGCTTGACCTTTCAAGGGTTTTTTCTAAAGTTAAGCGAAAAAAAGGCTAATGAAGAAGTGGAAGATGATATCGTATAAAAGTAATTTATAATGTATTCCTGTCACTTATTCCTTAATCCTGATAGAGCAAATTATTATAGAAAAATTGTGATTAAGAACACTCTATTTTTAGTCGCAATTTTTTCTATGAAAAAGGGAAGACATAGTGGAAAGTAGAAGTTAACTTGTAAAGGTTGATATTGAAAAAGTGTGACACTTACATTGAACATTACCTATAGAATTACTCATAATTTGTAAATTAATTTACAACTAACTGTTATGAATAAGTAAATATATTTGGAGGTGGAGAAATTATATGTTTGTCTTGCGGATAATATTAATTTTGATTGGTTTAGTATTCATTGGTTTTGGATATGCAATTTGGTTTAAAGAGAAATATAATTTAATTAATAATTTTCAAAATGATAAGAAAAATGGTAAATTAAATGATTCCTTTGCTAAAAGAGTTGGTAAAATTGAATTTATAGGTGGTATAATTTGTTTTGCTTTAGGAATAATTACTATGTTTTTGAATGATGTATTCACATTGATAGCCTTTATTTTTTGCATAGGAAGTATTATTGTAGCATTAATTTTTAATCAAGTAAAATCTACGAGGCAAAGAGCACTTTAGCTAATAAATTAAATATTTAATAAGGAAATCATTTTTATCTACTAATTAAAATTTTTAAAGGGATTTATTAATCCTTTATAGAATAATGACACATAAATAGATAAATGTGAAATATATAGAATTATTTAAATACTGTAGAAGGGGTTCTGCCCAAATCGCCACTGATGGTCAGATGGGATGGTAGTTAAACAACAAGATAAAGGGGGAAGTATAAGTTGGGGAAATACATAAAGTCATTTTTGATATCTTTTATCTTTGTTACTATATTACTAGCACCAGGATGTTCTACAAAAACTAGGTTAGAAGAAGATAGCATCCAAGCAGTTGCAAACATAGAAGATGTTCAAGAAGCAGAGAAGGAAGAAAATAGTGAAGAATCTCGATTAAAAGATAAAACAAAAGAAAAAATAGAAAAAGAAGTTAATAAAGAAGAAAAATCAGAAAATAAAATTAATAAACAGTCTAACTCCAATTCTGATCCTAAATCAAATAAAGATTTATCTTCTTCTGATGAAAATAAAGAAGCAGAACCTAATCCTGAACCAAAGCCTACTAAATTTGTATATTTAACCTTTGATGATGGTCCTTCAGAAGTTACAGGAGAAATTTTAGATGTTTTAAAAAATCACAATGTGAAGGCTACATTCTTTGTAAATGGAATTAGCATAAAAAATCAGAACGAGTCTATTTATGCCCATATGATAAAAAGGATGGTAGAAGAAGGACATGCCATTGGGAATCATGGCTATTTTCACGATTATAGTATTACCTATGCTTCTAAAGAAAAATTCAAAGAAAATGTAGACAAGTTGGATAAATATCTTCAAGAAATTGCTGGAGTAAAAACACGATTATTTAGATTCCAAGGGGGGACTTCCAATACTGTATACAAGAAACATTTAAAAGGAACTACAATGAAGGAACTCTTTAAACTGATAAGAAGTAGTGGCTATAGATATTTCGATTGGAATGTCGATTCCAATGATTCAGCACAGGATACCCCTTCAGCATCTAGTTCAGTGAAAAATGTTTTAAAAGGAATAAAAGGAAAAGATAATTCTATTGTACTAATGCATGATTCAATACATAAAACAGAGCATCCAGATGCCGTAAATACAATTATTACAGAATTGAAAGAACAAGGATATGGTTTTAAAAAGCTATCTATGGATTCTTACAATTCACAACATAGAAAATAGTGCCGAAGAACTATTACATTCGCTACCTAATAACGCATTATTTATGTAATTATCCTAAGCCTTTAAGAGTGTAATATATAAGAAGTATTTGTGATATAATCAGACTAGACTATATAAATAAATCAATGAAAAGAAAGCTTAGTGTAATTGGAGGAAAATTATATGGCAGAAGAAATGGACATATTAAGAATGCATGAAACAATAGCAGATTCTATCGGTTACCATATATTAGTATGTAATTTACAAGGACAAATCGTTTTCTCCAATAAGACTATGCAAACATACTTAGGCTATTCAAAATTAGAACTAAAGCAAAAAAACTTTTTTGATATAGTAGTGGACAAGCACATAAATAGGGCGAAATCCTTAATTATAGATGCATCTAAAGAACCTTCTAGCTGGGAGGGTTTTTTGTTTAATGGTAAGCACAATTTTATGGAACTATATATTCAAGTTTTTCAGAAGAATAATCTTATATATATTTATGGCAATAAAAAATATGTTGAATATGAAAGAATATGTAGAAAACTAGATTTTGAAATTACTAATGCCGCGAAGATTCAAAAAAGTTCACTACCTAAGAGCCTTCCAAATACAGAAAATATATCTTTTGATTCTATGTATATTCCAGCTCAAAAATTGGGAGGAGATTTATTTGATGTATTTAAAGTAGATAATGGGTTGTTAAATGATTATTTTGAACAATATGTATGCTTCATAGCAGATGTTTCAGGACATGGAATAGATAGTGCTATGTTATCTATTTTTATTAAAGATACCATTAGAAGTTTTTTTACACTCAAGTATGAACCGGGGCAATTACTATCTCCAAAAGAAATAATGAATTTTCTAATAGAACAATACATAAAAGAAGGATATCCAGATGAATATCTAGTATGTATTTTCTTAGGAGTTTTCGATTTAAAAACCAATGAATTAACATATTGTAATGCTGGAATTCATAAAAGACCTATACTGATTATAGATAATGAAAATATAACAGAGCTTAATTATGTAGGTCTTCCAATCTCAACAGCAATAGAAGCTGAACTTTTAAAGTTTGAGGAAAGATCAATTTATTTATCCCCTGGTATGACTTTAATTTTTATGTCTGATGGGCTTCCTGATCAAAGGTCTAATAAACAATTTTATGAGCCTCGACTAAAAAATCTTTTAATTGAGATTTATAATTTGAGACCCAGTGATATTATTAAGGAAATCCAGGAGGACTTTAATGATTTTTTAAATGAGGGAAAAATACATGATGATATAACATTAATAGTAGCAAAACTAAAATAGATACTAAATTACTATAATAAAAATAAAATTATCAGCAGGGAGGTGAGAATTTTATGCAAGAGATTCTAGATGGTATTTTAGAAGCTATTGAGGATGAGATTAGAGCGCAAAAACATTATCAGGCACTAGCAGAAAAAACAGAGGATCCAAATGTTAAGAAATTTTTTGAACAATTAAAAAAAGATGAAGAAAATCATGAGAGTATATTGCGAAGTCGTCAAAAAGCTTTTGAAAAAATATTAAATGCTAACAAAAAATAAGGTATATATGCCAATTGAAGTTAATAAGAAATTGAAATTATATTAAGTAATATATTATTATATGTCGTAAAGGATGAAAAAGGCGTCGTGGTGGATAGAGTAATAAATAAAATTACACATTTCTCCGGTGGCATTGATGGATAATACCAGCAATTCATTCCAATGTAAATTCTAAATCTTGGGGAACTCGCTTCGCTCAAACAACCCAAGCTTCTTAACGAATTTACATTTCCACTCATTGGGTATTATGACCATCAGCTGCCAAGTCGTCACTTTGTAAGTTTATTTATAGATTATTAAGGGTCGGATTCCATGTTGTGCTCTAGGGCATTGTCATTGATGAAGAACCTAAGCGATAGACGAAAAACCATAAGTTACGGTTTTGGTCTTCTGCTTATCCGAGCATAGCGAGGAATCTTGGGTAAAGATCCTTCATTATATTCAGTATGACTGCCTAACGGGATAAAATATTTCATAAAGCGACGACTTAATGGAGCCCTTTTTATCCTTATCAGGTTTACCTATATAAAATAGGGCGACATTTGCGGAGAAGTATATGAAGATATTTTATCTCTCTAAAGTAAATTCAATGACGCCTTTTCTACTTATGTGAACAATTAGATGAAAGATTTTGTAAAAAGTTTATTAAATTAAAGGGGTAATTATGAAAACTCAATATAAAAAAGGTATTATATTTTTTTTAAAATCGGTTTAAATATATTTTTTATATGGCAAAATAATGATATAGTGATAACAACTATGACCTATAATAATCCTAAAATACCTGAAGATTTCAATAGATACAAAAGACTTCATATTTCAGATCTCCATAATAAACTATGGTAGTAAGTAGGGGTTTAGGAATAGCATTATGCCTATAAGAGTTTTTAATAGGTCAGAAATAGTTGTGGTTAAATTTAAAATATGATTCTAAATATTATAAAATTATACAAAATTGGATAATAAAGAAAGCAGAGGATGAATATGAATAATATATTTTTATATATTGTTACTATTGTATTGTTATTACTTTCATTTTACAAGGATAAAAAAAAGACAAAAATGGCGTTGAAAAAGGCTTGGAAAGCATTTGAAAACATATTACCAGAATTTTTAGTTGTTATACTATTTGTTAGTATATTATTAGCTGTCATAAACCCTGAAATAATTTCGAAAATTATTGGTTCAGAATCAGGTTGGTTTGGTGTTATGCTCTCTTCTATTGTAGGAGCCATAACATTAATCCCTGGTTTTATAGCATTTCAAACAGCGGCAATGCTTTTAGAGGGTGGAGCAGGTTACATACAAATTGGAGCTTTTATATCAACACTTATGATGGTAGGGGTTGTTACAATGCCTGTTGAAATAAAATATTTTGGTAAAAAATTTACAATATATAGAAACCTTTTGGCATTCTTTTATTCTTTTATAGTTGCCTATATTATTGGAGTGGTATTTAGTCTATGAAAAATATTATAAAAAGATATCGTTTATTTATTATTGTATCCATAGTATTAGTAATTTTGACATTCTATAATAAAACCCTGGGAATGGAAGCATTAAGTATAACTGCTTACTCATTTAAAGAGATGCTTTTTGTCATTCCACCAATTTTTATACTATTAGGTCTTCTAGACATTTGGGTTCCCAGGGAAACCATGGTTAAATATATGGGTGAGGATTCTGGTTTAATAGGAATATTAATAGCTATATTCATTGGATCAGCTGCAGCCGGTCCTCTTTATGGCGCCTTCCCTGTAGCTGCTGTATTAATGAAAAAAGGAGTAAAGTTTAGCAATATACTAATATTTATAGGGGCATGGTCAACAACTAAGATTCCCATGTTTCTTTTTGAGGCGTCTTCCCTGGGATTGAAATTTGCACTAACTAGACTTTTTATAGCCATACCAGGAATTATTGTTATCGCCTTTATTTTATCTACAATGTTTTCCAAGGATGAAATTAAAGAAATATATAGAAATGCTGAGGAAATAGGCAATTAATAGCGATTATGTTAAATGCTATAAAAGGAGTGAAACTAGGTGGATTATATTAGAAAGATTAAGGATTACATACGCATAACCGGCTTAGAGGCAGAGCATTTGGAATTTGAGGAATCTTGTCATACTGTTGAGGAAGCTGCTGTAGCTGTAAATTGCACAGCAAATGAGATTGTAAAAAACATCTGTATGGTTGATACAGAGGGTAATTTTATTGTTGCTATCGTTATGGGCACGGACAGAGCGAGCTCAAAGAGGGTAGCCAAGGCACTAAAGATAGAACGACCTATTATGGCTAATGAAGAAGAGGTTTTAAAAAACACTGGTTTTCCAATAGGTGCAGTTCCATCCTTCGGATTTGAAGCGATTTTTTTAGTTGACCCAAAGGTATTAGAACTAGAATATGTATATACAGGTGGAGGTACAACAAATTCATTGATAAAGGTAAAAGTTTCGGAATTATTAAAAGTAAATAAAGGTAAGGTTGTTCGAATTAGGAAATAATATAAAAATAAAATATTAAGTTAGATGTCACTTGTTATTATGGAGAACCGAGGGGACTGTCCCTGCGGTTTCAATTGTCCCTCAAGATTTTAAACTCAACCTAAAAATATATGGGGGAATACAAAAAACTAGGGTATAAATTAATTAGAGTGATATAAGAGGAGATGTAAACAAATAAACATAGGTAAACTAAACTTTGCCTATGTTTTATCATTTCAAGTACATTATAAAAGGAGGGAATACATTGAGGTTTATTTCATGGAATATTGATTCGTTAAATGCAGCATTAACAAGTGATTCAGCACGAGCTTTATTAAGCCGGAAGGTCTTAGATAGGATTATAGAACATAATCCAGAAATTATAGCCCTGCAGGAAACTAAGTTAACAAGTAATGGCCCTACTAAAAAGCATATGGAAATCTTGAAGGAGAAGTTTTCAGATTATGAAATTGTTTGGAATAGTTCAGTAGAACCTGCCCGCAAGAGTTATGCAGGGACCATGTTTTTATACAAGAACCATTTAAAACCAAGCCCTAGTTTTCCAGTAATTGGTGCGCCAAGCACCATGGATGCTGAGGGTAGAATCATCACATTAGAATTTGATAATTTTTACTTAACACAGGTCTATACGCCTAATGCGGGGGATGGTTTGAAACGTTTAGAAGAGCGTCAAATCTGGGATGAAAAATATGCCGATTATCTAGCGGATTTGGATAAAGAAAAGTATGTAATTGCATCAGGTGATTTCAATGTAGCACATAAGGAAATAGATTTGGCTCATCCTGACAACAATCGTCGTTCAGCTGGATTTACAGATGAGGAACGTCAAGGTTTTACAAATCTTTTAGGTAGAGGGTTTACAGACACCTTTCGCTACATACACGGTGATGTTAAAGATATTTACACTTGGTGGGCCCAACGTGTTAAAACAAGTAAAATTAATAATTCAGGCTGGAGAATTGACTATTGGCTGGTGAGTGATCGGATTGCAGATAAGGTCCTTAAATCTGAAATAGTTGATTCAGGTCCAAGACAAGATCACACACCAATATTACTTGAAATTGATTTGTAATCCATTAAATATGAGGATAAAAGGGGAAACTATGAAAACTAAATTTAAAATTGTTATTATAATATTTTTATTAGTAATAGGTTTAAGTATATTTTCTATAGGGCAAAACAATGATATCGTAGTGACTAAGTTGGACTATAAAAATTCTAAGATTCCTGAGGATTTCCATGGCTACAAAATCCTTCATATTTCAGATCTTCACAATGATGAATTTGGGGAAGGGCAAGATAAATTACTGGAGGAGATATCATCTATTCAACATGATATTATTGTAATTACAGGGGATTTGGTAGATAGCAGACGTACAGATATTCAAACTGCAATGGAATTTATAAGTCGAGCAATTGAAATAGCCCCTATTTACTATGTACCAGGAAATCATGAAGCCCGATTAGAGAACTATCCTGAAATATCAGCCCAACTTTCCAAAGCTGGGGTTCATGTTTTAGAAAATGAAGCTCTGACATTAAAGGGGTTTACCTCCCAAATAACCTTAATGGGTATATCAGACCCCTCTTTTTATTTAGAAGAGGATGCTGTAGAACAGCATCTAGGCAAGCTAGCTGAGAATAATCAGGAGGAATTTAAGATATTACTTTCCCATAGACCAGAACTAATGGATTTATATGCAAAGAATAAAATAGATCTTGTATTTTCAGGCCATGCCCATGGTGGACAAATTCGACTACCCTTTATTGGTGGGTTAGTTGCTCCGGATCAAGGGTTTTTCCCTAAGTATACTGAAGGTATGTATAAAGAGGGAAATACTATTATGGTAGTAAGTAGGGGACTGGGGAATAGCATTTTTCCCATAAGGGTTTTTAATCAGCCTGAATTAGTTGTTGTTCGATTTGATGCTACTAATTTATGAAGGCGGTAGTGAATCCACAGGTGTGGATTGTATTTATGTCACTTATTTTAAGTGACAATTTTTGATAATAATGTTAAATAATTATCAAAAAAATTAATAATATAGGATGTTTTACTATCATTTTTTGTAATGTTGATTAAGAAAATCTTATACTATTAATTGTGTTATAAAGGGAGTTTGTTGATATATCAAGCTTTTGGTTTCTATAAACAAATCCGACTCTCCTTTAGATCTCATAATCACACTACCTTAAAATATAGTTTATGTTATAATTATTTAAGTATAATTAACAATAAATAAGGAGTCCTTTTCTATGAAAATTCCCTTTAATAAAATATATTTTACAGGTAATGAAATTGAATATATTACACAGGCACTTAAAATGGGCAGTATTTCCGGTGATGGATATTTTAATAATAAAGTGATTACACTGTTGGAAAAGAGACTGATGGATACGAAGGTATTTACAACCACCTCTGGAACTCACTCACTGGAATTAGCTATGTTACTTATAGATATTAAACCGGGAGATGAGGTAATAATGCCATCATATACTTTTACATCTACAGCAAATGCTGTAATGCTATATGGTGGGGTCCCGGTTTTTGTAGATATTTATGAAAATAGCTTGTCCATAGATGTTGAAGAAGTAGAGAAAAATATAAATGATCGTACAAAGGCAATTATTCCAGTTCATTATGGTGGTATAGGTTGTGAAATGGATGGGATTATGAAGCTGGCTGAAAAGCATAATCTCTATGTTGTAGAAGATGCTGCTCAAGCACTTGGATCTAAATATTTGGATAAATCACTGGGCACATGGGGTCATATAGGATGCTATAGCTTTCATAGCACAAAAAATTATATTTCAGGTGAAGGTGGAGCCCTAAGTATAAATATTAAAGATTCTAAGTTAATAGAAAGAGCAGAGATTATTCGGCAAAAGGGAACTAATCGGAATAGATTTCTAAAGGGTGAAATTGATAAGTATTCCTGGGTAGATATAGGGTCTAGCTATGCTCCTTCAGATGTGTTAATGGCAATGCTCTATTCTCAATTATTAGATATGGATGAGATAATTTTAAAACGGGAAAAATTAGTGAAAACATATATATATCATCTACAAAAGTTTGTAGATACAGGGATTATAACCTCTATGACAAACATACCAAAGGACTATAAATCTAATTATCATAACTTTTATATAATATTAAATAATGAAAAAACTAGAGATTACATTATGGATAGTTTAAAAGAAAATAATATTCAAGCATATATACATTTTGTTCCACTGCATAGCTCTCCAATGGGAGCATCTTTAGGTTACAATCCTTTAGATTTGCCTATAACAGAGAGAGTAGGGAATACCCTATTAAGACTCCCCTTATATACAGATATGAAGCAAGAGGAAATTGATTATGTAATTGAAAGATTATGTAAAGTTTTGGAGGGATATCATGGATAATGCCAGTGTTAGTGTGGTAATACCTGTATATAATAGTTATTATTCAATTGAAGAGGTTGTATGCAGGACTATTAAAAGCCTAGATAAAATTAATGTAGATTATGAAATAATTTTGGTAGATGATTTTTCTAAAGATGATAGCTTGAGAAAATTAAATGAATTAGAGGAAAGATTTAATGTAATAAATGTTATTTCACTTAATGATAATCTTGGTCAACAGACCGCTATTAAAATTGGGATGGGAATTGCTAAGGGAGATCTTATTGTAACTATGGATGATGATCTTGAGCATCAACCAGAGGATTTAATATTATTGATTAATGAAATGTATAAAGGATATGATGTGGTATATGGAGTTTATAATAATGAGAATTACCCACTCTATAGAAAATTAGGTTCTAAACTTGTGGACTTATTTTTCACATTGGGTCTAGATAAACCAAAAAAAATTAGGGTGGGAAGCTATAGAATTATAAATCGTAAAATTTTAGATGAGATAGTAATGGATGATACACCCTTTGTATATATTTCTGCTATTATTCTAAGGATTACTAAAAATATTGGGAATGTTTATGTAAATCATAGGGATAGAAAATATGGGAATTCTAATTATAATTTGATAAAATTGTTAAAACTTTTTATGAACTTATTTTATTATTATAAAATAGCAGGAAAATTCTCTGTTCAAAGCAGAAATCCTGCAAGTGACATTAATCATAATAGGAGGGCATAAATGAGATTACAAATTTTAGGAGGAGGAAATAATCAAATAAATGCTATTAAAAGGGCGAAGGAAAAAGGACATGAGGTTGTCTTAATAGATTATTTTGAAGATGCTCCTGGTAGAAAGTATGCTAAATACAATGAAGTAGTAAGTACCTTTGATGTAGAAGGCAATATAGCGGCAGCTAAAAAATATTCAGTAGATGGAATTATGACCTTGGGAACTGATCAGCCCATATATACAGCAGCAAGGGTTGCCTCTGAGTTAAATTTACCAAGTTTTCTAGATGTACCTACTGCAAAAGCTGTTACTAATAAAAAAATTATGAAGGATACCTTTGCCAAGTACAATATACCTAGTGTTAAATATAAGTTTGTAGATAAAGATTTTAAAAAAAGAGATTGCCAGGGAATGAAATTTCCAGTAGTTCTTAAACCTTTAGACAGCCAAGGGCAAAGAGGGGTTTTTAAATTAAATACTCCTAAAGAGGTGGAAAATAATATATTAAATACCCTAAGTTATTCTAGAGAGGAAGAAGCACTATTAGAAGAATTTTATGAAAGCGATGAAATAACTGTGAGTAGCTGGGTAATAGATGGTAAACCCTACATACTTACTATAACTGATAGAGGCATATTTCAAAGGGGTAAGCATATAGGCATTTGCTTTGCCCACGATTTTCCCACAAAGCACATTGATAAATATGAGGAAATCAAAAAGATCAATGATGATATTACAAAGGCATTTAAAATTCAGAATGGACCCCTATATGTACAATTACTTGTTGGTAGAGATGGGATCCTTGTCAATGAAATAGCCTGTAGAATTGGGGGAGCCTATGAGGATATTTTTATACCCTACTTAACAGGAATAGATATACTAGATCTAGTAATAGACCATTCCTTAGGACAAGGCAAAATATCAGATATACAATCTTCTCCTTTAGAAAGTAAATCAAATCTATCAGTCCAATTATTTTTTGCCAATGCAGGAAAAGTGAAGGAAATAACCCCTATAAAAACATTATTAAAACTTCCAGGAGTTATAAGTGCGGGTTATAATATTTCAAAAGGAATGGAAATTCAAACAATTAAAAATGCTACGGCTAGAGCAGGATATATAATTATAGTGGGTGCAGGAAGAGAAGAATTATATAGGAATATTAACAATACCTTTGATAATTTAAAAATATTAAATGAGAGTAATAATAATTTAGCAATTCAATCTAAATATTACGAGTAAAGGTGATGATAGTAATGAAAAAACTAATGATTATTTTGTTTATACTACTTTTATTAATAACCCAAGGCTGCACAACACAGGGTAGTGAAGATACTAAAGAAATAAGAATAGCTGAGCAATATGGTATTGCATATGCTCCTATACAGATTATGAGACACCAAGGCTTATTAGAAAAGGAAATACCTGAAGTAGAGGTCCTGTGGGAACAAATGATAAATACTGCAGCCATTAGAGAGGCAATGGTAGCAGATAAATTAGATGTTGGATTTATGGCTATTCCACCATTTTATATTGGATGGGATAAGGGAATGGATTGGAAGATTTTTACTGGATTATCCACAGTTCCTGTAGGCTTAGTTGCGTCCGAGGATATTTCATCCCTAAAGGATATTACAAGTGAACATCGGATTGCACTACCTCAGCCGGGCAGTGTACAGCATATACTTCTTTCCATGGCTTGTGATAGAGAATTCGATGATCCTCAAAAAATGGACAACCTTTTGGTTACATTATCCCATCCAGATGGAATGAATGCATTACTTTCTGGAAATGAAGTAAATGCACACTTCACCGCAACTCCATATTTAGAATCTGAACTAAAAAATGATGGTTATAATCAAATTCTAACAGGAAAGGAAGCCTTTGGAGGAGATTATAGTTTTATTATTGGTGTTACAACAAAAAATTTCCATGATGAAAGTCCTGAATTATACCAAGCTTTAAATGAAGCTGTGGCAGAAGCTATAGAGTTTATAAATAAAAATCCAGAGGAAGCAGCTAGTATTCTAACAGAATATTATGATATATCTGAAGAGGAAATTCTAGAATATATAACATCAGAAGACACTAGTTATAGTACAGTAGTTAAGGGCACTAAAAAGTTCTCAGATTTTATGTATAAGACAGATTATATATCAAAGACCTATAAGGACATAAATGAAATTATGTGGGATAATGTTGAATATGAAGAGTAAAAATGTATTTAAAAAATATAGATTAAAAATTATTTGGATAATATTGATTTTGATTATCTGGGAAGCAATTGCAAAGTTTTCTTCTATAAGTCCTTTAGCATTTCCTTCCCTTGAGCTTATCGGTAAGGCATTAGTACAATCTATTATAAGTGGTGAAATTATTAATCAGATGATATTTTCCTTAGGTTTAATACTCATGGGATTAATTTTAGCAGTAATATTATCTGTTATTTTGTCATCACTTTCAATAATAAACCCAATAATTGAAAATTTTGTTGATACCTGTGTTTCAATTTTTCACCCATTGCCAGGAATAGCCCTTTTACCCCTAATCATTCTTTGGATCGGGACAGGCAGTAAGGCTGTGGTCTTTATTATAATTCATTCTGTTTTATGGCCAATGATTCTTAATATGATAGCTGGTTTTAAATCAATACCCCAGGTCTATAAAAAAATAGGTCGTAATTATGAGTTTAATATACTTAAGATTATATTTAAAATATATATACCGGCATCCTTACCATATATTATTGCAGGGTTAAAAATAGGCTGGGCAAGAGCATGGAGAGCAGCTATTAGTGCAGAGATGATATTTGGAGCTTCCGGAGGAAGCGGAGGGATAGGATGGTATATATTTAATAAGAGAGTATTTATGGATACGCCAGGTCTTTTCGCAGGGCTTATAGTGATAATAATTATTGGAATTTTAATAGAGGATCTTGTGTTTGGTAAAGTTGAAAATAGTACAATTAAAAAATGGGGAATATCATAATGAGTAGTATTATTAAAATAGAAAATCTTTTAAAAACCTATGACCAAAGAGTTATTTTAGATAATATAAACCTGACCATACAAGAGGGAGAATTTGTTTGTTTTGTGGGTCCCTCAGGGGAAGGAAAGACAACCCTTTTAAACCTTATTGGGGGATTTATAAAAAAAGATTCAGGCAGTATTAAGTTTAAAGGTAATGAAGTTATAAAGCCTATGAAAGAGTGTGTTATGGTTTTTCAAGAGTTTGATCAGCTATTTACATGGAAAAATCTTAAGGATAATGTGGAATTTCCTTTGAAAAATGCAGTGGGGACGGTTCCTGCTGCACACAAAAAACTCTCTAAAAAGGAGATTAACCAGCTATCAGCCAAGTATATTAAAATGGTTAAGCTTGAAGGATTTGAAGACTTTTACCCTAATCAATTATCAGGGGGAATGAAGCAAAGAACGGCAATTGCTAGGTCATTAGTTACTTCACCAGAGGTTTTATTAATGGATGAACCCTTTGGTAGCTTAGATGCACAAACAAAAAAAGAATTACATATGACCCTATTAGATATTTGGAAGAAAACAAACACTACAATAATTTTTGTTACCCATGATGTTAGAGAAGCACTTACCTTAGCAGATAGAATTGTTGTATTGAAGGATGGAATTATAAATAAAATTATTGATAATCAAGATAAGGATATATCTGAAAACAGGGTAGATGAAATAACTAAATTATTATAAGTGCCAGGGAAAATATGTTTTTAGTCATTCTAAGCTTTAGCAAAGAATCTAAGATTTAGTTTACTGATAACTAATAACTTAATCCTAATTTTTTACCTTATAAATATGTATATACCAATCCCTGTCATCTATTAGGCGAACAATATTTGTACCGTAGGTGCTATTTTTGAAACTATGTACCCTATAACAGTCTGACTTTAGAAAAGATTGCATTTCATCATAAAAAATAGAGACATCTCCATAGACCCCATTATAAATGGGGTTTTTTTCATGTATATAATCAATTTCATCATAATAGATAATGTATTCTATTTTCTTTGAAGTAATATATTGTTCAAAGCCTATATCTTTATCCTGGATATGATGTAAATTTCTATAGTCAAGTAGATTTCCACTTTGGAAATAGTACTCTGTATTTAGATTAGATAGAACCTTTGCATCCTTATTTATATGTTTTGATAGTTCACTTATATATTCAGGATAAGAATTAAAATAAGTCTTTTCATTATTGATAGTAGTGTTAAATAATGTAATTAATAATAGTGATAATATTAAATATATTTGTTTTCTTTTTTCCAAATAGAAAAGTGTATACACTGCTAATATATACATAAAGGGAAATATAAATATAACACTTGTAACATTATATCTACCAATAATAATAATACCAAGATTAATAAAAATAATAGTAATACTAATGCCCTTTATTTCTATATCCTCTTGATGCCTTCTCTCTTTTATATAAATTAACAAGGAAAAAATAAAAAATATAGGGAATAAAAATAATTGAAATTTTATATTAGGAATATAATAGGTAACGCTTTTACTGTCATATATATTTTGATAAAAATCCCTAAACTTTAGTAGTTTCTCAGAAGGACTTTTATCTACACCAAATTGTTTTCCACTTTCTCTATAATTTTCTAAAAAATCCCCATCCATGTGTAAACTTACCCCAATAAAAATAAGGGCAAATATTGATACTATAAGGATTAATAGGAGTAAATTTTTTAAGCCTAGCTTTTTTTTATAAAACATATATAGATATATGCCACCTATTGTTAAGGCAATTAAAAAGCTATTTGGGTGAATTCCTATGCTAATACCAATAATTATACCTATCAATAGATCCCTATAGTAATTATGATTATTGATTGTAGAATAAAGAGTATAAGTGGATGCTAACATAAAAAACATTATAATTATTTCTTGGCGGGCAAAATGTGATGCATAAATATATTGTATATCAAAGGATAAAAGTATGGTTGAAATAAGTGCAACCTTATCTGATTTAAATATTGTTTTACATAATAGATTAAAAATATATAAACTTCCAACAGAAAAAATTAATGAAATTAGACGGAAGGAAAATATACTATAGCCAAAAGTTTTAATAAAAATAATTTGTATTATGTGAAATATTGTCTTTATTGCATGGGGGTTTCTCTCGTAAACGTCAAAGAAAGGCTCAGTAACAGATAAGTCTTTATTTACAAGCATAGCTCTAGATAGTCCACTTAGCCATGGTTCATCAGAATGCACAAAGGGGAAATCTACTAAAAAAATTATATTTATAATAAAGTAAAATAATAAATAATAATAAATAATATATTCAACTTTAAATCTGTATTTGTTTGTTAAAAACTTCATAAACTCTACTCCTTTTTAATTGTAACTTTATTATACATTATTTTCTATTATAAAAAAGTTTATCTTAATATTATATAATACACTATCTAAAACTCTAATATAGCATCACCTTTTCTTAGGGTAGATCTTGTTAAATTTTTGTTATAATGAAATTGTTAAGTAAATAACTAACATAATTTTAAGGGGGTAACATCATGTTAAAGGACAAAAGAATTTTAATGTTACTATTAGTTTTAATGCTTGTGGTATCCTTTACATTTACGGCTTGTAGTGGTGAAACAACAGAACCTGCAGATGCAAATGAGGAAACTAATGTTGTGGAAAATGAAGAATCTGATGATAATGAATTAGAAACAGCAGCCATGAATTATTTTGCAAACATGACAAGCAGTAATATGATGGGTGCAGAAGAATTTGTGGAAAAGGTTTTAGCTGGAGATGTTGATAGTTATATATTAGATATTAGAAGAACAGAGGATTATGAAGAAGGACATATTAAAGGTGCAGTTAATATTCCCTATGGAACAGATATTAGTGATAATCTTGAAAACATACCTAATGATAAACCATTATTAGTATACTGCTATAGCGGACAAACTGCTTCCCAAACCATTGCCTTATTAAATGTAGCAGGATTTGAAGCAATAAATATTACTTCTGGATGGAATGGAGCAATATCACAGGTTGAAGGTTTTGAAGAAGCTGTTGAAACCCAAGCTAATGAATTACCAGAAGCAACAACTGAAATAGCTGAAGATATTAAAGAAGCAATTGCTAAATTTTATGAAGGAGATACTATTCATAAAATCTCAGCAGAAGATACTTATACCTTTGTAGAAGAAGAGGATGAAAGTGTAGTTCTATTAGATATTAGGCGAGAAGAAGATTATGAAGAAGGTCATATAGATGGAGCTATAAATCTTCCCTATGGTAAAGGTATGGAAGAAGGATTTGGCAGCTTACCAAAGGATAAAACCATTGTAGTTATATGTTATTCAGGTCAAACTGCAGATCAAACAAATGCTATTTTACATTTATTAGGATTTGATGCCCTAGGAATGTCTGGTGGAATGAATGGTGGCTGGGCTAAGGCTGAACTTCCTGTAGTAAATGATTAAGGATTAATCTAAAACAATAAAGGACATGATTTGATACTATAACAAATCATGCCCTTTACTATCATTATTAAGGATAAAAGTATATAGATAAACATTAAGTCTATATAGTCAATATTCAACATTTAACTTCTAATGAAAGGAGCCAATAAAATGTCGTCAAAAGTAAAGGTTAATAAAACCCAACCAATTATTGCTCTAATTATTTCAATTTTTATTTTAGCTTTGGGTATTTATTTAGGTGGCAAATTGATAGTATTTCTTTTGAGTGGAGTAGCTCTAGGTTATATTTTGACACGCTCTAGATTTGGTTTTGCAGGAGGAATAAAAAGGATTTATATTACGGGTGAAGGAAGTCTTAGTAAGGCATTGCTTATTATGTTTGCTATTTCTATTATTTCATCTGCTGTAATCCATATGAATGCTGCAGCAAACGGAGCAGCAATACCTGGGATTACTTCTGTACACTTCTTAAATATTTCCACTATTTTAGGAGGATTTATATTTGGAATTGGAATGATGATTGCTGGAGGATGTGCATCAGGAACTCTCAGTGATTTAGGAGAAGGAGCCATGAGGGCAGCTATTGCTTTGATCTTTTATATAATAGGTACATTTCCTGGACTCGAAGCAAAATATTTTATTGATAATTCTTCAATAGGTAAAATAGGAACCCGTGTTTATCTTCCTGATGTTATGGGTTATATTGGAGCTGTAATTCTTTCTTTATTATTTCTTTTTGGATTATATTTACTTGTGAAAAAATATGAAGCATTTAGAAAAGAAGAAGGCTTTTACGAAGAAAATATCTATGAACAGGATGAATTGCCATTACCAAAGCAAGAAAAGTTTACTTTATTTAGCTATAATACCTACCATAAATTATTTATTCAAAGATGGAGTTTTCTAAAGGGTGGTATTTTATTAGCAATAATGTTTGCAATTATCCAATTGACCTCAGGTCATAGTTGGGGAATTACTGCAGCTTTTACAAACTGGGGAGTAGCATTTTTTCAACTCTTTGGGGTAGAGTTTACATCGCCTGCCTTCTCAACTACTGTTAATACAGTAAATAATGGTTTACTTAATGATACCGTAGGTTTAAGAAATTTAGGAATAATTTTAGGTGCTACTATAGCCTTCCTTTTAGCAGGTAGATTTAAGTTTGATTTAGATTTTAAGTTAAAAGACATTTTATACTATGTACTAGGTGGATTATTTATGGGATTTGGTGCCAGACTAGCTGGTGGATGTAATGTTGGGGCATTGTATTCTGGAATTGGAAATTTCTCATTGTCAGGGTGGGTATATTTTATAGCCCTTGCATTAGGAGGAATATTTGCACTGAAATTTTTTGCGGGTAAGGTTAATACAGTACCACCTGATAGACATGAAAAAGAGGTAGCATAACCTATATGGATTTATATAAATTTAAAAGGAGGAAAAATAATGGGTAAGAAAATCTTAATTATCGGAGGAGTGGCTGGAGGAGCTTCCGTTGCAGCTAGAGCTAGAAGATTAGATGAGTTTGCAGATATTATAATGTTTGAAAAAGGACCTCATGTATCTTTTTCAAATTGTTCACTACCCTTTCATTTAAGTGGAATGGTAAAAGAAAGCGAAGACTTGGTTCTTATGTGCCCAGAAAAGTTCCTAAGCCAATATAATATAGATGCAAGAGTTAATAATGAAGTTCTTAAAATTAATAGAGAAGATAAGTCAGTTACAGTTAAAAATTTAGTAACTGGAGAAACCTACGAGGAAAATTACGATGAATTAGTAATATCTACAGGTGCAAATCCAATAGTTCCTAATATTGAAGGGGCGCAGGATTCCCATGTGTTTATTGTTAGGAATGTAGTAGATATTGAAAAATTAAATAAATTTATTAAGAGCCCAGGAATTAAAGATGTTGCAGTTATTGGCGGCGGTTTTATTGGGGTAGAAGTAGTTGGAAATCTAAAGAAAGCAGGTTATAATGTTACTTTAGTAGAAGCTATGAACCAAATAATGGCTCCCTTTGATCATGATATGGCACAAATTCTTCATAAAGAAATGATGGATAATGGAGTTAATCTAATTCTAAATGATGGTGTACAAAAAATCGGGGATGATTTTATAGAATTAGCTTCTGGTAGAAAAGTAGAAGTTCAAGGTGTAATTATGGCAATCGGAGTTAGACCTGAGACTTCACTAGCAAGGGATGCAGGACTAGAAATAGGTGAAACCGGTGGTATTTTAGTAGACCATAGTTATAGAACAAATGACAAGCATATTCATGCTGTAGGTGATGCTATAGAAATATTTAACAGATTAACCCATTCAAAATCTAAGTTAGCACTTGCCGGACCAGCGCAAAGACAAGCAAGGGCTGCTGCAGATGATATCTATGGTAAATGTCATAGAAATACTGGGGTTATTGGATCTTCAGTTGTAGAGATTTTTAATATTAATGCTGCTTCCACAGGTCTTAATGAAAAAATAGCTCAAAAAGAAGGCTATAACTATGACTTTGTCTATATTATACCTGGAGATAAGGTTGGTCTAATGCCAAATGCAAATCCTATGCATTTTAAGCTTATTTATGAAGTTCCTACGGGAAGAGTCTTAGGAGCCCAAGGAATTGGTAAAGGAAATGTTGATAAAAGAATAGATGTTATCGCAACCTTAATTATGATGGATGGTACCTTAGAAGATCTTAAAGAATTAGAATTATGCTATGCTCCACTACACGGAACTGCAAAGGATGTTGTAAACCATGCAGCATTAGTAGCACTAAACATTTTAAATGGAGCTTATAGACAGGTTCCAGTAACAAAGGTTAGAGAATTAGTAGAAAGCAATGCTTTTATAATAGATGTAAGAGAAAAGGATGAGTATGAATTAAGTCATTTAATTAATTCTGTAAATATACCTCTAAGTGAATTAAGACAGAGAATTGATGAAATACCTTCCGATGTTCCAGTATATTTACATTGCCGTTCTAGTCAAAGAAGTTATAATGCATTAATGGCATTACAACATAGGGGTTTTAAAAATGTAATTAATATTTCAGGCTCCTATTTAGGAATTTGTAACTACGAATACTTTAATGATCAAGTGACTGGAAGAGAAAAAATAGTTACAGATTATAATTTTGAGTAGAGATTGATTTAATCAGTAAACATGGCCATCAGGTATATACTTGATGGCTTTAAATTCTTGTAGTAAATCTCATCATTATATATAATATGAAAAGGGATCTTATAAAAAGGTGGTGAAACTTCTGAAGATAAATAATAATAAAATAAAAATAAGTACAATACTAACTATAGGTACTTGGTTTGTAATTTTAAGTGGTTGGTATATAGTGACTAAACTAGAGTTATTTTCCACAACCTTAGTGCCATCACCCTATAAGGTCTGGACTACTTTTCTGTTGATTTTAAATGATGGATATAATGGAGTTTCTTTATTAATACATCTTGGAGCTAGTTTTGAAAGATTATTTGGAGCTTTGGGTCTTGCTATTATAACTGCTATTCCTTTAGGACTATTAAGCGGATATTCTAGTAAGGTTAGAGCAATTATAGATTCAATAGTTGAATTTTATCGTCCACTGCCACCACTTGCTTATTATACATTGCTTATATTGTGGTTTGGCATTGATAATACATCAAAAATAGTATTATTATATTTGGCAGGCTTTGCACCAATATATATTGCATGTGTATCAGCTGTTACAAAAATTAATATAGATTATATATTAAGTGCAAAATCATTAGGTGCAGACTCTAAAAGTGTATTTTTTAAAATAGTATTACCAGCATGCTTACCTGAAATTTTTACTGGTATAAGAACAGCAGTTGGTGTATCCTATACAACATTAGTTTCTGCTGAAATGATAGCTGCTACTTCAGGTATAGGCTGGATGGTCTTGGATGCATCTAATTTCTTAAAAAGTGATGTTATAGTAGTGGGTATATTAATAATGGGCTTCACAGGTATATTAATTGATTATGGATTACGATTTTTAGAGAAGAAGATTGTATATTGGAAAGGGCATGTATAATACGGAGGTGGAATATGAAAAAAACATATAAAAAAGTTTTATTAATTACGATAATTGGTATTTTATTGACCTCCCTTGTAGCTTGTGCTAGTAATTCACAAAATAATAAAACAGAAACAGAACAAGACCTACCAAAGGAGATTAATTTTGGTATTCTTCGAGTTCCTAATGAAGAAACTATAGCAAAGGCAGATGGATTATTTGATAAATACTTTAGTGAAAAGGGTATTAAAACTAATTTCATAGTATTTGATTCAGGAGTAGATGCTAATAAAGCTTTAGCATCAGGAAGTATTGATTTTGCTACCATGGGAAATACCAATGCGATTATCGCATTATCAAGGGAACTAAATGTAGAAATGATTTGGATACATGAAGTACTTGGGGAAATTGAAGCCCTGGCAGTTAAAAATGGTTCAGGTATTAATAGTATAGAAGATCTTAGGGGACATAGGATTGCTACACCCTTTGCTTCTACATCTCACTATATATTATTAAATGCACTTAGGGATGCTGGAATTCAAGATGAAGTACAACTATTAGATATGCAGACAGCGGAAATCGTCGCGGCTTGGGAAAGAGGAGATATACAAGCGGCTTATACTTGGCAACCCTCCCTTGGAAAACTTTTAGAAGATGGAGAAATACTTATTTCAAGTGAGGATATGATTGAAAAGGGCTATGTAACAGCAAATGTAGATGTAGTAAGAAAAGAATTTGCAAACAAATATCCAGATTTAGTAGCAACTTTTATTGCCTGTTTAACAGAGGCAGCTGATATATACAGACAAGATCCAGAAAAGGCTGCATCTATTGTAGCAGAAGAACTTCAAATAAGCAAAGAAGATGCACTTGCCCAGATGCAAGGTTCAATCTGGCTTACACCAGAACAATTATTAAGTAAGGATTATTTTGGAACAAAAGAATCAGCTGGTGCCTTTGCAACTATTATGAAGGATACCTCCGACTTTCTACTGGAACAAGGTTCAATAGATAATTCTCCATCACAAGATGACTATGATGATTTTGTTAGTTCCGTATATATAGAAAAGTCCTTAGAAATTGCTCCTAAATAAATTATTTAATAAATTCCTTTGAAATAAATTCACGCTGAATAGTTAATAATTTTAGAAAGGTGCTTAATGGAATGACCAATGAAAAAAAGCAAGAAATCCTAATAGATATAGAAGACCTACAATTAGAATATGGAACAAAGGGAAATTCGATCTTAGCACTAGATAACATAAATCTACAGATAAGACGAGGGGAATTTTTATGTGTTTTAGGACCATCTGGTTGTGGGAAAAGCACCCTATTAAAAATAATTGCTGGTTATATTAAACCTACAGGTGGAAGTTGTTCAATGCAGGGAGAAGCTATTACGGGACCAGATTGGCATAGAGGGGTTGTTTTTCAATCTCCTACTTTATATCCATGGATGAGTATAAAAGAGAATGTAGAATTTGGTCCTAAAATGAGAGGGCTTCCCGCTAATGAGATAGAAGAGATTAAAAATCACTTTTTGGAACAAGTAAAACTAACTGGATTTGGCGGTAAAGCAACCTTTGAACTATCAGGAGGTATGAAACAAAGAGTTGCCTTAGCAAGAGTTTTAGCTAACTATCCCCAGGTGATTCTTATGGATGAGCCATTAGGCGCATTGGATGCATTAACTAAATCAAATATGCAAATATTAATTCGTGATATATGGAAGGAAAATAATAGTACCATTTTATTAATTACTCATGATATTGATGAAGCTTTATCCCTTGGGACAAGAATTGTAGTAATGTCAAAACGACCTGGAAAAATATTAAAGGAATTTAATGTAGAATTTACCCATACATTATTTAAGAATCCCAATCATCAAATGCATAGCGAGGAGTATTTTAATATTAAGGAAGAAATATTAGACATTATAAATAGCCAGATTGAAGAATAAGAATTATTTTTAATAAGAGCTCAAAGTAGATATAACTTTGAACTCTTTTTTATTTATAGAAGAAATCTTACTATCAATTTGCTTCCTATGATTGTCCCTAAGAACATAAATACTCCAAAGATCCAACCCGATAATGAAAGAGAGGCTATGCCGCTGAAAAGCGCACCGATATTACAACCTAAAGCGATCCTTGAGCCATATCCCATCAATAATCCCCCCAAAATGGCTGCAAGTACCTGCCTATAGGATTTAATTTTTCTTATCTTATATTGTGATGCCATTAAGGAAGCCAATAATGCACCTACAATTATTCCGAGATTTCTTACGGATACTGGATTGGTGAAAAAACCAGTCTGCAGAGTAGCTTGTGCTTTTTCTGAAGCGAAAATCTGCCAACTGGATACATCTACACCAAATAGTTCAAATATCCAAGCAACCCAATATATAAAGACAGATGTTATTTTTAATGGTTCACCAGTTACAGCTAAAGTAATTATTTGTAATAAGGATAGTAGTACAGCACCTGTAACATATGTCCATGAGTTTTTAAACCATAAAAGGTAATATTTATTATTATTTAAGTTCAATTTTATACCTCCAATAATAAAAGTACTAAGCATTTATATATTTGTTAAAAATCCTCGAATTTTTTAGTTTCCCATTTATCTGCCATAACATAGAGAAAAGCAATAAAGATTAATTGTAATGTTAATGCACCAAACCAACCTAAAATATCAGGAAGGAATATACCCTCACTAAAGGTTGTAAAATTACTTTGCCACCATTTCAGATCATGCTCTCCCCAGAGGGAACCAATAATAAAAAATACAAGGGCTAGCATTTGCATTTGGAAACCTTCTCCTGTTCTCATAAAAGTCCCAGTCGCACACCCTCCAGCAATAACCATACCAATACCAAATATAAAGCCTCCTATTATGGTTGCAATACTTATGGGGGCTATGAAATTCTGACCCGGAATATTTTGACCATTTATAAAGGCACCATATTTAATTGCAGTAAAACCAATAGTAGTAATAGCAAAGGCAATAAGTACTGCCTTAGTTATAGATGTACCACCGATTAAATACGGATCTCTAAAGGCTGCAGTAAAGCAAAACCTTGATTTTTGGAGAATAAACCCTAAGGCTATGCCTGTTGCCCAAAAAAAACTAAGAGTTGTTGATATAGTAGAAAAAAACACACCTATTGCTATAATTAAAACTAAAGTAAAAATACCAAAGGATATTTGGCTCTTTGGTTTACCTGAAATCATATAAACACCCCGTCATTTATTAAGAGTTCATCACAATTATAACATAGAAAGATATATAGAAACTAAATTTTTTATTGGAATATGGTTTTAGTATAAATTGGTTTATTAGAGATTATTATAAGATTATGATATAATAAAAAATATTTAATAAAAGGAGCTGATTTGCAATGCATATAGAATACTTGGATTACTTCTATAAGGTAGCTATTGCAGGTAGCATTTCAAAAGTAGCAAATAGCGATCATATATCTCAATCGGCTTTAAGTCAACAGATTTCAAAGTTAGAGGATAATTTAGGCTATAAATTATTAGAAAGAAGTAATAAGGGTGTTGAATTAACCGATAAGGGAATGATTGTGTTTAAATATGCGGATAATATAATAAGAACATATAATACAATGATAGAGCAGCTATACTCAGATGAAGTAGGCATGCAAAATATTAAAATTGAAGCATGTTGGTCCATTGCCACCTATTCACTGCCCTGTGTTATATATATAATCAAGGATAAGTATCCTTCATATAGTTATGAATTAAATTCTAACGAATCGGACTTAATAGAGGAAAATGTTATGAATAATATATGTGATCTAGGAGTTATCTATAGCAAACCAAAAAATAAAAGCCTCTTATATCATAATATAGGTAGGGATAAGTTTGTATTAGTATCCTCACCTAATTTTAAAATTCCTGATGAAATCTCATTTAAAGAATTAAAGGATTATCCCTTTATATTATTAAATAATAAAACACATTTAATTAACACTATTTCTGAAAAGCTGGAGGAAATGGGGTCAAAGATTGATGACTTGCAAATTCTATTTAATAGTGATTCTGCAGAATCAGTAAAATCATCGGTTTTAAATGGACATGGAATTGGCTTTTTACCATATACATCTATAAAAAAGGATTTGTATAATAAACAATTAAAATTAATAAATATACAAGAATTTTCCATTGAATATGAAATGTATTTAATTAATAATATAAAATTAAATGATAATAAAAGGTTTAAAGATTTTATTGAGTACTTTAAGAAAATTGCCCATAAGAATCTTTGCTAGGACTTTTCAATAAAAATTTCCCAAACACCGTTGATTACTTCCTCATGGGTTATTTTATGTTTTTTAAAATTACTTATTATGGATTCCAAAACACAACTATGATCAGTAACTGCCTTAACCACTTCACCGGATTTCATTTTTTTCATTTCTCTTCTTATTTTTAAGATCGGAAGGGGACACATATCACCTAAGCAATCTATTGTTTTCATAAATATAACCACCTTGAATTTACCGTTTTAAATAAAGACTTTACTAAAAGATTATATCATAAAAGGATTAATGTATAAACGAATTAACACCACCAGCTTTAGTTGATGGTGTTAATTAAATTCCATGAAAAGTACATTCTAAATAATAGAACGCTTATCTTAATATTGAAATTATTTCATTATCATTATTGACAATTAATTATTTAACAAATACAATAAAGGTAATACATGTAAAGGATTTCAGTTATTGAATTGAGGAAACTTAAAAGGAGGGATTGATTGAAATGCTTGCATTTGAAATTTCGGAATACAAAAACAGATTGACAAGTGTAAAAAGAAGTATGCAAGAAGAAAATGTAGAGGTACTTTTGATAACAGATCCGGCTAATATGAACTATATTTCAGGCTATGATGCTATGAGTTACTATGTACCACAATGTGTAATTGTGGCAAATGAACTTGAGGAACCGGTAATTATTGTAAGATTACAGGATCACTATTCTGCAGACCAAACATGCTGGATGAAAAAGGAGAATTTAATTCCTTATCCAGACAAGTACTTATGGGAACCTAAAGTATTGCATGTTATGGATTTTGTTTCAGATTTTATTAAAGAAAAGAAATTAGATACCAAGAGAATTGGTTTAGAAATGGATGCATACTATTTTACGGCACATTGGCATGTAAAACTTCAAAATGCACTTCCTAATGCAAACTTTACAGATGCAACAAAACTTGTAAACTGGGTAAGAGGACCTAAGTCTACTAAAGAATTAGAATACATGAATATTGCTGCAAGAACAGTAGAAAAAACTATGTATAATGCTATAGAAAAGATACGCCCAGGAGTTAGGGAAAACTATGTTGCAGCAGGAGTTATGCATGATCAAATTATGGGACCAGGAGTTTTTGGTGGAGATTTCACTTCCTTGCCACCAGTTATGCCAGCTGGGGATAGAACAGCAGCTGCTCATTTCTCTTGGACAACAGAAGGGAAGTACAAAAATAATCAATTAGTTTATATGGAACTTGCAGGTTGTTACAAGAGGTACCATGCACCCTTAACTAGGACTATTTACATTGGAGAACCACCTGAGGTTGTTAGGAAAACAACTGAGGTATGTATAGAAGGATTGAACAAGGCTTTAGACTTTATTAAGCCCGGAGTAACTTGCGAAGAGGTTGAAAGAGTTTGGCAATCTAGTATCAATAAGCATGGCATTGAAAAAGAATCAAGAATGGGGTACACAGTGGGTCTTAGCTATCCTCCAGTTTGGGCAGAAGATACAGCTTATTTTAAACCCGGAGAAAAAACTGTCCTTAAACCAAATATGACATTCCATATTATGCCAGGGGTATGGCTTGAAGGTTATGGTGTAGCAATAACTGAAACCATTAGAATTACAGAAACCGGTTGTGAAACTATAACTAAGTTCCCAAGAAAACTTTTTATAAATGACTAATTAAAAAAAGCTTTTATTTAAAACCCATAAAAACCTTCAGACTGATAATCAGTTATGAAGGTTTTTTATTAGGGTGTTAATTACACGCTTTTAATTATATGTGTTCATTAATCTATTAATAGCTAATTCTATATTTAACAATGCCTCATCTAAATCTAGAATATTTACAACAGAAGATTCTATTGGACACATACCATTGCCTTCTCTATTTATAATATAGGGTACTATTTTGCTGGCTTGACATTTAACATTATAATGCTTAGCAGCGTCTAATGCCAAGGAACTTATGATTGGAGTATAAATTCTTTGTATTTTACATTTTACAGCTAATAATAAAGCTGCCTTCCCAATAATCTTATCAATTAAAACAAGTTGATCATATTCTCCTATATTAATTTTTTCCTTTAAAAATAGCAGTAGAGGTTTAACACCTATATTAGATGAAGTAAATACTATTTCATTGTTTTTTAGGATAATGCATGAACTTTTATGATCCTCTAATAAATTATTAGCTTGCTGAAGGTTCATCAAATTTATAACCTGCCCTTTCAATGGAGAATACAACTATAGGAATGAATACCAATTGTATGATTATACCGGGTATACCATTTGTCAATGCACCTAGTATATAGAGCTTTGGAGATAATTGTATACCAAGTAATGGCTGTAGTCCATATGCAGAAATAGCTAATGCGATTCTTCCAACTATCATAGCCAATATAAGTGAAATATAGACATTAAGTTTAAATTTCTTATAGGATAAACCAGCTACAAGACCATAAATTGTAACTTCAACTAACATAAAATATAGAATTGGTACCTGGGGCATACCTGTTATAGTTGAACTTAATAATACAGTTAAAAAACCGATGATAGCTCCATATTTTCCTCCTAGGAAAAATCCTGCCAATAAAACAGGTATATGCATTGGTAGAAAGATAGGACCTGTTCCCCCGAATAAATGGAACATTTGTGGAATTATCATTCCAAGTGCTAAAAATAGTGCTGAATGTGTAATTCGTTTTGCTTTTGAATTCAAATGTTTTACCCCCTTTAAAAAATAAACACCATGAGGGGTTAACCCTTCATGGTGTTATAATATGACAGTAATTCGTTTACTGCATAATCTAATAAATCATTCATATTTTCATTTTTAGTTCCTGCAATTTCAACATTGCATTTATTAATAGGTATAAGTATTTTTAAAGCGTCGCTATTTCCAACGGAATAGGCAACCTTAGGTGTTATTTCGCCCATAATAGAATTAGGAATTACAATAGCCATAGGACCCATAATAACATCAACTTTATCAGAGTTTATTACTATTGGATTTTCACCAGTAGCCCCCATGTTAGCCCCAGATTTTATCATACCTGAGGTAGCTAAAGAATTCGTTCCTAAAGCTATTAATTCAAACTGGGAATTAGTTTTCCTTATTTTCTCTATTAATCTTTTCCCGATACCTCCACCTTGACCGTCTATAATCGCTATTTTCACTAATAACACAACCAATCTAGGTAAATTAGAAGATATAGTATCATTATAATGAAGTATACATCTATATGTCAATATATAAAAAAAAAGGATATTTTCTTTACATATAGAATGTAATAGTATAAGTATAATAAGACTGATTAAATTAAAAAGGATGTGTAAGATTATGCAATTTGTTGTTATTGGTTATGACGGTAAAGATCAAGATGCACCTAAGAGGCGTCTTGAAGTTAGGGAAGAACATCTTAATAATGCTGATGCTATGAGAAAAGAAAAAAAGTTACTATATGCTGCGGCTATATTAGATGAGAATGAAAATATGATTGGATCAATTATGACCGTAGATTTTTCCTCAAGAAAAGACCTTGATAACTGGCTAGAAAATGAAGCATATGTAAAAAATGATGTATGGCAAGATATTGTAGTTCATCCATGTAAGATTCCTCCAATGTTTTTAGGATAGATAATACAAAAATTTATTTATACTATTTAAATGCGTGTATATTTTGCACGCATTTTTATGTTAATTAAATATATTGACACTGTAAAGAATATACTATATTATTAGCTATGACCGACCAGTCGGTCAGAAAGTGGGGAGGCTCATAGATGTTAGCAAAATATAGTGTAAAAAAACCCTTTACAGTTTTTGTAGCTGTAATATTAATACTAATTCTTGGAACCATTTCCTTTATGAATTTAAAAACAGACTTATTACCTAGTCTGGATTTACCCTATTTAGTGGTAATGACACCTTATCCAGGGGCGAGTCCTGAAGAGGTTGAAATGGTGGTTACAAAGCCTGTGGAACAACTTTTAGCAACCACCAGTAATATAGTGAATGTGAGTTCAGTATCTAATGAGAATTCTTCTGTAGTCATACTAGAATTTAGTAACGATGCAAATATGGATTCCACAATTATAGAGGTAAATGGAAATCTGGATTTAATTAAGCCTAATTGGGATGATTCTGTAGGAACTCCTACAATAATTAGAATGAACCCAGATATGATGCCCATAATGGTATCATCAATAGATATAAAAGGATTGAACGCATCTGAGGTTTCAAAAATGGTAAGGGATAGTATATTGCCTGAATTTGAAAGTGTAGAAGGTGTCGCTTCTGTTACTGGAGAGGGACTAGTTGAGGAGAAAATTGAGGTTCAGATAAGTTCAGAGAAAATAGATAATCTAAATAAAAAAATTCTAGATAATATTGATAGTGAACTTTCCAAAGCTGAGAACGAGTTATCAAAAGCAAAAAAAGAAATAAGTAGTGGTTTAAAACAAATAGAAACAGAAGAGAAAAAGCAAATTGAGAAACTAGCTGAAGGTGAAAAAGCCATAGCCTTAGCAAAAAGTGAAATGGAGGCTGCCCAAACACAATTAAATACTGCAGAGGAAGATCTAATAGAAAAAAAGAAACAAGCTGAAGCAATGATTTACGCAATAGACATGATTATAAAAGGAGAATTTGAGCTAGAAGATTTAAAAGACTATTTACCAGAAGAACAAATGAAAGAACTACAGGGTGCCATAGAGCAAGGAGTTACAGAATTAAAGGTTGAAAAGAATAAATTAGAAGCTGGTTTAAGTCAAATAAATAAAGGTTTAGATGAAATTGAGACACAAAAAACCACCCTAGCGTCCAAAATGGATGAGGTAAATACACAAGAAGAGCTACTAAAGCAGGGCAAGGATACTTTAGATACAGAAATGGGTAAAGCCAAGGCAGAATTAAAAGAAGGGCAAAATACTATAAATAAGAACATAGCAAAGTTAGAAAGTTCTAAAGAAGAAGCCTTTAAAAAAGCAGATTTAGAAGGTGTTATAACAGATACTATGATATCTGGAATTCTTACTGCCCAAAACTTTTCTATGCCTGCTGGTTATATTTCTGGTGATGAGGTTGAGTATTTAATAAAAGTTGGAGATAAGATAACTAGTGAAGAAGAAATAGGTAAACTTTTATTATTTGATACAGAAATTGATAGTGTAGGAAAGGTATATCTTAGTGATATCGCTGATATTAGTACCATAGATAATACAAAAGAGCTCTATGCTAAGGTTAATGGAAAGGATGCAGCAATCTTAACCTTCCAAAAACAAAGTAATTATTCAACTGCAGAGGTAAGTCAAAGCATCCGTAAAAAAATCGATGATATTACTGAAAAAAATCAGGATATTACAATAACTAATCTAATGGATCAAGGTATTTATATTGATATAGTAGTTAATTCAGTATTAGATAATTTGGTTTATGGCGGAATTTTGGCAATGTTAATACTCTTATTATTCCTAAGGAGCTTTAAACCAACACTTATTATAGCTCTATCAATACCAATAAGTTTAGTTTTTGCTATTGCAATGATGTATTTTACTGGTGTTACCATAAATATCATATCCCTAGGAGGATTGGCATTAGGGGTTGGTATGTTGGTTGATAACTCCATAGTAGTTATAGAAAATATATTTAGACTAAAAAATAATGGCTTATCATCCTTCCAAGCATCTATAGAGGGAGCTAAACAGGTTTCTGGGGCTTTACTAGCTTCTACATTAACTACCACTGCTGTATTTTTACCTGTGGTATTTACTGATGGAATATCCAGACAGATATTTACAGACATGGGTCTTACCATAGCCTACTCATTAATAGCTAGTCTTATTGTAGCTTTAACACTAGTTCCTGTATTATCATCTACTGTATTTAAGAAAATAGATGATAGGGAACATAAAGTATTTGATAGGATTGTGAATTTCTATGAAATTATCCTTAAAAAGGCATTAAACTATAAATTTGTTGTAGTAATTATAGTTATAGCTTTACTAGGAATCAGCGTATATTCAACATTTTCAATGGGAACCTCCTTTATACCAGAAATGGAGGGAACCGAAATGTCTGTCACTATCGAAATGGATAAGGATAGCACCTTTAAGGAAAAGACCGATATGACTGATAAAGTAGTGGATAGACTTATTAATATTGAGGGTATTGAAACCATTGGAGCATTTTCCAGTGCAGAAGGTGGAGGCGGAATGATGGGCTTTGGTGGCGGTTCAGGTAATATGTCTCTATATGTATTATTAGATGAAGAAAAAACCATTACAAATAATGAAATTGAAAAACAAATAATTGCTTCTACTGAAGATCTAGACACAAATGTTATAGTTAACTCAAGTATGGACATGGGTGCTTTAGCTGGAGAAGGGATACAGGTTAACATAAAGGGTAACGAGATTGATACATTGAGGGAAATATCCAATGATATAGCGGATATATTAGAGGATACAGAAGGAACTATTGAGGTTAAAACAGGTTTCGAAGAAAATGCTATTGAGTTAAGGTTAGTAGTAGATAAGGAAGAAGCAATGAAAGAAGGATTAACTGTTGCCCAAGTATATTCTCAGGTGAGTCAGCTAATTTCAGAAGGTAAAACTGCCACAACTATTAGTGTAGACAATAAGGAATATCCTGTTATTGTTATCAATAGTGAAAATAAAAGCATAACAAAAAATGATTTAGAAGATCTTGAAATAACTTCACAAAAAGACGAAGAAGAAAAACAGATTAAAATCAGGGACATTGCAAAGATGGAAGAAGCACAAGGTTTATCCTCTATTAGAAGAGATTCCCAAGAAAGATATGTTTCTGTTTCAGCAAAAATTGCTAGTGACTATAATATTGGTTTAGTAAGTAGAGATTTCGAAGGGAAACTTGAAAACTATGATGCACCTGAGGGTTACAAAGTTGAAATATCAGGTGAGAATGAGACTATTAATACCACATTAAAGGATCTAATGTATATGATAGCTTTAGCAATTGTATTTATTTACTTGATTATGGTAGCACAATTTCAATCTTTATTATCACCCTTTATCGTAATGTTTACCATACCCCTTGCCTTTACTGGGGGTCTGCTGGCATTAATGATAACAGGTAATGAGATTAGTATAATATCAATGCTTGGTTTTCTTGTATTAAGTGGTGTTGTAGTTAATAACGGAATAGTTTTTATTGATTATACCAATCAGCTTAGGAATGAAGGTTTAGAAAAAAGAGAAGCCCTTATAGAAGCAGGTAAAGTTAGACTAAGGCCTATATTAATGACAGCAATAACAACCATACTTGGACTATCAACATTATCCATTGGTGTTGGTATGGGAGCTGAGATGTTACAACCACTAGCAATAGTAGCAATAGGAGGACTTGCTTATGCAACCATACTAACCTTGCTCGTAGTACCAGCTATGTATGATATCTTAAATAGAAATAAAATAGGTAAAAATAATGGAGTTGAATAAGATGGCAGGAATTAAGTATTCAGAAAAAGAAACAGCTATTTTAAATGGAATGATTAGTCTTATAAAAGAGGGAGCAAATCCTTATAGGGTGAAGGTTTCTGATATAGCTGAGGCTGCAGGTGTAGGTAAAGGAACTATTTATGATTATTTTAAGACAAAAGAAGAGGTTATGACAAAGGCAATATTTTATAATATAAGAAATGAAATAGACTTATTAACAGAGAGAATTAAGAGTAAAGATGGATTCAAAGAAAAATATTATGAAATGTTAAATATTATTGTAGAAAACTTGTTAAACAAGTTTTCTACATTTAATATGCTTATTTCGGCAGGCAGATTACCAGATTTTAATATTGAACAATTACATGAGAACTGTGAGCATTATGTATTTAATCATGTTTCTATAATAGATGATAAAATTGACGATTTATTAGCTTTAGGTGTCAAAGAGGGTATTATAAAAGAAGTCGATAGCAGATACTATCAAAGGATGGTTATTAAAAGTTCTTTGTATGTCTTTGGAAATTATTTGACAATGAGAAATATTTATAAAAATATAAGTATGAAACAGGCTATGGATTATTCATATAAATTAGTTATTAAAGCTTTAAATTAAATCAAAAGAAGCACGGGGACGGTTCTCTTGCTTCCAAAAGGAAGCAAGAGAACCGTCCCCGTGCTTCCGAGTATACACTGTACAAGCGCGTGAGATTTTTGCGCTTTATTTTTTGACGATTTTTCTAACTACTACTTTGTGATATAATATATTATTAAGCATTATTTATTGATTTATTACGACTTTTCAAATTATATATACTGGAGTGGAGTAAATGTTTCAATTAACTGAAAGCGAAATAATATATTTATGTGGTGGCACCCACACATTCTTTAAAGGGAAAAAATACTACAATAGTTCTAGAGTTAGGTCCATAGAGTATAATCCAGATATTAATGGTTTTGTAGCCATAGTATCAGGAAATTTTAGATATAGAATAAAAATATATTTTGATGATACTGGAAACTTTGAGGATGCTTCTTGTACTTGTCCTGCTCAATTAAAATATCCTGGGTATTGTAAACATATAGTAGCGGTGCTTCTAAAGTTAAAGAATGAGAGGTCAATTATTTCAAAGCTTGTAGAAAATAAGAGAAGAGAAGGAATAAAAAGTGTAATAAACTATTTCTCTTATATTACTCCTCATAAAAAAAATCCTATTCCTATTAACTTGGAAATAAACTATGAATTTACTAGTGAATATAACGAGTATAACTCCAAAGTTAATTTTAAAATAGGAGAAGAAAAACTCTATGTATTAAAAAATCTAAAGAAATTTATAGATAGTATGAAAAAAAATGAACCTCTACAATTTGGTAAGTCATTTACATTTTTACCAGAAATACATTACTTTAGGAAGGAAGATCAACCTTTAATAGATATGATTGTAGAAAAGGTGGAACATGAAGAACAAGCATATAGGTCATCCTGGGGATATGGCAAGAGTAGTATATTTAATGGTAAAAATATGCTATTATCGCCAACTTCTTTAAAAAGGTTATTCAAGATTATGGGAAAGAAAGAGTTCAATGTCATAATCGATAGGGTAACCCATAAGGATATCAGTATTGTAGAGGAGGATCTACCCTTAGGATTTAAACTTATTAAGGATAAAAATAATATGCTACTAAAATTAGAGGGACATAAAGACATTATTGCTTTAGTGGAGGATGGATCTTATTTTTATTTTGACAACAAAATTTATAATGTGTCTAATGAACAGCAAAAATATTTTATTCCACTCTTTAATAGCTTAGGGAGTGAGGATACGCTATTTATACACAATGATTATAACGAAAGATTTGTAAGTGAAGTTCTTCCCTTTATTGTTAAAATAGGCAACCTCAGTATAGATAAAAAAGTAGAAGAGTTAATTTATAAACCAGAATTTAAATCAGAAATTTATTTAGATAAAAAGGGTGAAAATATTACTGCTGAAATAAAGTATATATATGGAGACATTTCTATAAATCCCTTTATAGATAATTATAATGATAAACAAGATAATAATTGGATATTAGTAAGGAACATGGAAAAAGAAGGACAAATAATATCTCTAATAGAAGACGCAGAATTTAAGGTTTCAAGTGAAAATATATATCTAGAGGGTGATGAAAAAACCTATAAATTTATAGTCGATATCATTCCCCAATTAAATCAATTAGCAGAGGTATATTATTCTGATGCCTTTAAAAATATTAAAATATATAACCAATCTTCACTATCAGCAAAAATAAGATTGAATGATGAAACAGATATATTAGAATTTAGCTTTAATATCGAAGAAATTGATAAAGTAGAGCTTGCAGATGTTTTTAGAGCCTTACAGGAAAGGAAAAAATTCTATAGGCTTAAGAAGGGGGGCTTTTTACCTCTAAGTCTAGGGGAATTAGACAGTTTTTCTAACTTAATGGATTACTTAAGAATTACTCCAGAAGATATTAGCAAGGATAAAACTCAAATACCAAAATATAGAGCATTATATTTGGATGAAGTACTTAAAGAAACTAAAATAAAAAATATAAATAGAAATATAGCCTTTAAACAACTAATTCAAAATATAAAAGAACCTTCAGACATAGATTATGATGTTCCTGAAAAATTTTCTAATGTATTAAGGGAGTATCAAGTTACGGGTTTTAAATGGTTAAAAACTCTTTCTAACTATAAAATGGGAGGGATTTTAGCAGATGATATGGGTCTTGGAAAAACTATTCAAGTTTTAACTCTGTTGACATCAGAAAAGATAGAAAAAGGCTTAAAACCTTCATTGGTAATAGCACCAACTTCGCTAGTATATAATTGGTTAGCAGAGGTGACTAAGTTCGCACCGGATTTAAAAACATTAGTAATATCAGGCACTAAGGATGAAAGACAGCAAAGTATAGATAATCTGTTAGATTATGACCTTATTATAACTTCCTATCCTTTAATCAGAAGGGATATAGAATTATACGATATTATATTTAGATACTGCATACTGGATGAGGCTCAGCATATCAAAAATCCAGTCTCTCAAAATGCATCATCAGTAAAGAAAATAAAGGCTGAAAATTATTTTGCATTAACTGGTACACCTATTGAAAATTCTTTAACAGAGCTTTGGTCAATATTTGATTTTATAATGCCTGGTTATTTGCTGAGCCATGGGAAGTTTGTAAAGAATTATGAAAAGACTATTATGAAGGATGATAACGAAGAGGCTTTAGAACAATTAAAAAAGCAGATTGCCCCTTTTATACTAAGAAGAATGAAAAAAGAGGTTTTAAAGGAGCTCCCTGATAAGATTGAAAACAAAATGATGGTGGAACTAACAAAGGAACAAAAATTGGTATATTTAAGTTATTTTAGTAAAATTAAGGGAGAAATAGATAATCAAATAAAAGAAAACGGCTTTGGTAGTAGCCATATAAAGATATTGGCAGGATTAACAAGGTTAAGACAAATATGTTGTCATCCAGCCCTATTTTTAGAAAATTACGATGGAGGAAGTGGAAAGCTTGAGCTTTTACAGGAGGTACTAGAAGAGTCTCTTCAAGGTGGACATAGAATTCTCTTGTTTTCTCAGTTTACCAGTATGCTTAAGATAATTAAAAATTATTTAGAACATCAGGCAATAGAATATTTTTATTTGGATGGCAGTACAGAAACTAAGCTTAGAGGTGAAATGGTAAATAGATATAATAAGGGAGAAAGAAGTATATTTTTAATATCGCTTAAGGCAGGAGGTACGGGTCTTAACCTTACAGGAGCGGATACTATAATACATTTTGATCCCTGGTGGAATCCAGCGGTTGAAGATCAAGCGACAGATAGAGCACATCGTATTGGACAAGAAAATATAGTGCATGTAATTAAACTATATACAAAGGGAACCATCGAAGAGAAAATATTTAATATTCAGGAAAAAAAGAAAAGAATGATAGAATCCATAGTAAAGCCCGGAGAAACAATGATTTCTAAACTTACTGAAGATGAAATTAGGGATCTATTTGAATAAAGGAAGCGCGGGGACGGTTCTCTTGCTTCCAAAAGGAAGCAAGAGAACCGTCCCCGCGCTTCCTAAAGTTAATTAATTATTATTTTTTTCCTTTACAAGTAAGTAAAAATAGATGTCATTAATTTTTATGGTTCCTGATTCATCTTTTTGACCGCCAATATTATTAATAATAAATTTAAAACGATAATCTTCATTCTCATCTTCTAAGGTCAAATCAGCTTCTGAAACTTCATTACCCTTCTGTATAAAACCATATTTTTCATGGAGTTGTGTTACAAAGTCGCTAAGGTCTTTTTCATAGAGCTTATTATTGCCAAAGTCTATGGATACGATATTATGATTAATTGAAAGGGTGAAAAGCTCATTTTGAGCTTGGGTAGGACCATATAAATTTCTAGTGTCAATAAAATAATCAAAGTCGGCTATATCCAATATATTTGATTCCATATCTCTTACATAATAAAAATAATCATTATTTATATAATAGGGATTTTCGTAGGAAAAACCAAAGGTTTCTTCCATATCATTCATTGTAAATTCTTCTGGTAGGACATCTAAATTATTTAAGTTATGGTTATTTTCAAAATAGGTTAATATGCTACTTATGGATTGCCTATCTTCGATAGAGATATCTTCAGAAGAAGGTTGAATTTTACCATCCTTAAGCAAATTATTATTAATTAAAATACTTTCCAATCTATTACTTTGACTATATCGAGAAATAGAATAACTACTTATAGGTCCAAGTATTGATAGCAATATAATTATAGATAGACTAATAGGAATTAAAATATTTTTTCTTTCCTTTGCCAATGAAAGATAAATCATAGTACCAAAAATCCATAGCCCTAGTACAAAAACATAATATCTATTTTCTGTTATTCCATAGGCGTTGATCCTAATTCCCATGGATATAAACATCATTATTAGTATTGGCAGTATAATCCTTGGTGCCCATTTAGAGAATGCACAGGTCCATTTAATATCATCTTTTATAGGTGCAATAAAGAATAATACAAGGGTTAGTATTAATGAAAACCAAAGAACAAGATGAGAAACAAGCCCTATTGGCCATTCCATTGAAATTATTATTTTCCCAAAATATAAATATAAGATAAAAGTATATATAGTTAAAAGTGGCATTACAATATATGTTAGAAGTATTTTTAGGATTTTGGAATAGGCAAATTTCATGGAAACTTTGTTCTCTTTTGGAACATATGCAAGGAAATATGCTGGTGCAAAAAAAAGTGCAACTATAAGAAAGGTGTAAAAGTAAAAATTACTATTTATTTTTATACCCAATAGGTTATCTATTGCAAATAAGATTGCAGATAAGCCTGCATAAAGAACAGCAGAATAAACATAGGTTATTAAAAAACTAGTAAATATGTTTATTACATATAATTCAAAATTCTTTTTATTAAGCATATAGGGAATGAAGATAAAGCATAGATAAAATACTATATTTATACCGACAAATCTTGTAATTGTAACCATTGTTAATTCTCTTAATAAAAGCAAATAAAATAATAGCTGTATTATAGCTGAAAATATGTAATAAACAATAAGTTTAAAGGAGCTTTTTTCCTCCTTTCTTTCAAAGTAAACCCTAGAACTAAGAGAAAGTGGTATTCCCAATGCAAGAGTCATTGTAATTCTTGTTAACATTTCTTCGATTTCTGTACTAAGTGTGGATCCTAATTCTGTCATAATAATTATCATTATCGCTACCGAGGTTGAATAAAAAATAGTAATTGGGAATCTTTTAATACTGGAGGAGATACCTAGACTTAATTTTGTTAGTGACTTTATTATTTTCACTTTAAAACTTCCCTTCATAAAAATAAATTAAATAAGTGCAAAGGCTTTAATATTATGTAAAATTTATCTTGCATAAAACCAATTTAATATCATAGTAAGAAATATCCTCAGGTAGAATATTCTTTATAGGTTTTAAGAAATCTGATCCTACTTCATCAATAGCTTTAAGGATTAGTTGTTCCTTTTTTTTATCTAAATAATCATGCCAATTTATTTTTTTACCCTCCTTATGACACTTTAATAGATGAGATAAAATTGTGTCTTTTTTTATTTCCCGAAGTTCTGAAATTTCTTCAATAGTTTTTCCTTGAACATATAATTCATAACTTTCCATATGAGAAGGATTCTTTATTGACTTTTTTGACGGAAAAGCTGTTGGCCTCATATTCTCAATAGGAGATGCATTTGTTTTCTCTATAAACTCGTTAATCACGGATATAAAAACTTTTCCATAACTCTCGTACTTTTTCTGACCTACTCCCTTTATATTTAAAAAGAATTGTTTAGTATTAGGCAGATATGTAGCCATCTCTCTTAGGGAAGCATCTGTGAATATAATATATGGTGGTACTTTTTTCTCTAATGCTAGGTTTTTTCGAAGTATTTTTAAGTCTTCAAATAAGTCTTCATAGATTTTTGACTTATCAGATTTAATACTTTCAGTAGTATCTATAGCCATATATACCTTTTCTTTACCCTTAAGTATTGTAGCAGAAGAGGGTGTAAATCTAACTACAGGAAATTTACTTTCTGTTAATGATAGATAGCCCTGGGATACTAATATGGATATCATCAGTCTAATTTCTTTTTCAGTATAGTTTTCCATAATATTGTATGTTGAAATTCTATTTAGTCCTAATCTTAGCAACTTTTTATTTTTAGAACCCCTAAGAACCTGTGCAATTAAGGTACTACCATATTGTTGTTTCATTCTATATACACAGGATAGAATTTTTTGGGCTTCGGTAGTTATATCCTTAAGCTTTTTATCATCAAGGCAACTACTACAATTATCACAATTATCTTCTGTTTCTTTTTGTCCAAAGTAATTTAAAATTTTATGTCTAAGACAATCATGGGAATAGCAATAATCTACTAGATATTGAAGGTTTTTATAGGATATGGCTAATCTATCTGGATTTAGCTGGCTTTCCTGTATCAAGAACTTCTGTTTAATTACATCATGGGGAGAAAATAGTAAAATACAATCACTCTTCTCTCCATCTCGACCTGCTCTACCTGCCTCTTGATAATAGGATTCCATACTTTGGGGGATATTATAGTGTATAACATAACGAATATTTGGTTTATCGATACCCATACCAAAGGCATTGGTTGCCACCATTATAGAACACTCGTCATATATAAATGTTTCTTGCGCTTTTTCCCTATCTCCTTTATTCATACCACCATGATAGGAACTAGCGAGATAACCCTTGGTTATTAATAGGTTCTTAATAGATTCGACCTCTTTTCTAGTAGAACAATAAATTATTCCTGATTCCTCTGAATGGGTCTTTACATAATTCATTAAAAAGGTTTTTTTATCTATTTCCCTTTCTACTTGGAAATACAAATTAGGGCGATCAAAACTTGTGATAATCTCTTTAGGTTGCTGTAAATTTAATAGTAGCTTAATATCCTTTATAATTTCTTTTGTAGCAGTTGCAGTAAAGGCAGCCACTATAGGCCTATTTTCTAAGTTTTTTATAAATCTTGGAATCTCTTTATAGCTAGGTCTAAAATCATGTCCCCATTGACTTATACAATGAGCTTCATCTATTGCAACAAAGAGGATATTAATACTCATTGCTAAATCTAAAAAATCATAGGACTTTAGTCTTTCGGGTGCTACATATACTAATTTATATTTACCCTTTTTGATATTATTCAATATTGTTTTAATTTCATTGTTGTTCAAGGTACTATTTATGTATGTGGCAGGAATTCCAATCTCGTTTAATGTATCTACTTGATCCTTCATTAATGATATTAAAGGTGAAATAACAAGTGTTGTCCCCTCCATTAATATAGAAGGGATTTGATAACATAATGACTTTCCTCCACTAGTAGGCATAATTCCTAATACATCATAACCCTTTAAGATTCCATCAATTAACTCTTGTTGTCCGGTTTTGAAATTATCATATCCAAAGTATTTCTTTAATGCCTTAGTTGAATTCATAAGTATCCTCCAATCTATGGTTCTATTTTATAGGTTTATTAATGTAAATTCAATTGTCTACTCTTTTACTGTTTAAAAAAATTTAATTATGTTTATCAAAAAATTTTAAAGGTCATATAGTATAAGTGAAAGAGGATAAATAAAAGTCTTACATTGGAGAAAGGGAGGGTTTTTATGTCAAAATTTTATTTTACTGAAGAACAAGATGTAAGTGTTGATGAAGTATTAGAAAGTGATTTACCTGAAAATAAAGAAATACAAGAGAATTTTAAAGAAGAAGAAATGGCTATTGATAAAAAGGGGATAAGTAAAAATAATAAAGCTGAATATACTGTAGAAGATGAAGACTTAGAGATTAAATATTTCTGGGTAAGAACTTTATAATTTTTTGCAAATAAGAGTTAGGCATATAAGGTATGCCTAACTCTAAAATTTAGAACTTTGTTTAGAATCTATTATTAAATAACTTAGATAAATTTATTCTATATAAGCATAATTAATATAGTAATTTTGAGGATAATACCATCATTAATATTAAATAAAAGGGATAGAATAATAATATAAATAAAATTAAATAAAGTTTTATGGACATATGTTTAATTAATGGTTTAATTTTACCAAGGAATCCATTATAATGAAAATATAAGATTTAACAAATTTTATTACAGAATAAAAATATTTACTAAAATTTATAATTATATAAAAATTACTTAACACAGCTTATGCATGTAATTTAAATAGCAAATCTAATTTAAAACAAGGGGAGTTCAAAATGAATTATGAACCAAAATGGTTAGAATATGCTAAGAAGCTACAGGCAATAGCCCAAGCAGGAATAGAATATTCCAAAGATAAATATGATATTGAAAGATTTGAGGCAATAAGAAATATAAGCATTGATATAATAAATACCTATACAGATTTAGAGCATGAAAAGATTAGAGATCTATTTGCCTCTGAAACTGGATATCAAACTCCTAAAATAGATGTAAGAGCTGCTGTTTTTAATAATAATAAAATTTTATTAGTAAAGGAAAAAATTGATGAGAAATGGTCATTGCCTGGGGGCTGGGCAGATGTAGAATATTCCTTAAAAGAAAATATTATTAGGGAATGTTTGGAAGAAGCAGGTGCAGAGATCGTACCTAAAAAGTTGATTGCCATATTGGATAGAAAAAAAAATTATGTTTTACCTGCTCCCTATAGTATTTATAAGATATTTATTGAATGTGATTATGTGGACTGTTGTTTTGAGGAAAATATAGAAACCTCGAAAGTGAAGTTTTTTAATATGGAAAGCTTACCTCCTTTATCTCCCACAAGAATTACAGAACAACAAATTGAAATGTGTTTTAAGGCTAGAGAGAATAAATGTCATCAACCAATATTTGATTAATGATAATAGAGGAGATCATTTAAATGAAAATGACCTCCTTTCTTCTTTACTTATTTTTTTGCTAACATATCCTTTAAAATTTCCGCCATTTCATCATAGGCGTCTTCTTTTTCCTGTTGTGACATATTAGGATTATTCTTAATTTCACTATAGGTATCTTGTATAGATGGACTTTGATTCACATATTCTACGCTAATATCTAATCTCTCAGCAATCTCATTATTATTCATCTAAACACCTCTTTCCTGTATAATTTATAATTAGTATGTCTTTAAAGTAAAAATTTTAAACTTATGAATGTAGAATTTTTGAAACTAATGCATAAGCTTGGTAATATATAATAGTAAAGTGTAAACTAAAGAATATGAAACTCTAATATATAGTTTTGAACTCGAAAGGAAATGATTTTATGAAAAAGACTTTGGTACTTGCAGAAAAGCCTTCAGTAGGTAGGGATATATCTAAGGTATTAAAATGCAATCAAAAAGGAAATGGATATATGGAAGGAGAAAGATATATCGTAACATGGGCATTGGGGCATCTAGTTACTTTATTAGAGCCTGAGGGCTATGATGATAGGTATAAGACTTGGACATTAGATACTCTCCCTATATTACCATCTCAACTAAAAATAGATGTTATCAAACAAACAGGCAAACAATATAATAGTGTTAAAAAATTAATGTATAGAAAAGATGTAGGTGAAATAGTATTAGCTACCGACGCTGGTCGTGAAGGAGAATTGGTAGGCAGATGGATTATTGAAAAGGCCAATATTAGAAAGCCCATAAAAAGGCTTTGGATTTCCTCAGTTACAGATAAAGCCATAAAAGAAGGGTTTAATAGACTCCGAGATGGAAAGGACTTTGATAATCTATATCATTCAGCAGTTGCAAGGGCGGAATCCGATTGGTATGTGGGTATAAATGCTACCCGCGCACTAACCTGTAAATATAATGCACAGCTTTCCTGCGGAAGGGTACAGACCCCAACTTTAGCAATTATAGCTAAAAGACAAGAGGAAATAAAAAACTTTGTACCAAAGACTTTTTTTGGTATTACAGCTGAATCTAAAGGTTTAAAGTTTAATTGGCAAAGGGGAAATGTTTTTAATAAAAGTCTAGTGGAAGAAACAATAGCTAAACTCAAAAATAAAGATTTAGAAGTAATAGAAGTTGAAAGAAAACATAAAAAAAGCTTTGCACCTCAATTATATGATCTAACAGAGTTACAAAGAGATGCCAATAAAATCTTTGATTTTTCAGCCAAGGAAACCCTATCCACTATGCAAAGACTTTATGAGAATCATAAGATACTTACCTATCCAAGGACTGATTCAAGATATCTTACAAATGATATAGTAGGGACTTTAGCAGAAAGGGTTAAATCCAGTAGTGTAGGGCAATATTCAAAATGGGCAGTTAAAATAATGAAAAAATCTATAAGGGCAAATAAATCCTTTGTGGATAATAGTAAGGTATCTGATCACCATGCCATTATTCCCACAGAACAAAGAGTATTTTTAGATGCCCTTTCTGATAGGGAAAGAAAAATATATGATTTAGTGGTTAAAAGATTTTATGCTGTGCTTTACCCTCCCTATGAATATGAGCAGATTATTATAAAGGGAAAAATAGGAGAGGAAACCTTTACCACTAAGGATGAAAAGGTATTAGCATTGGGTTGGAAGGAAATCTATCAGGATGAAACAAGACAAAATGAACATGAAAAACAGGAGTTAAATATAAAAGCAGGAGATATTTTAAAAATATCCTCCATTAAACAAACCACTGGAGAGACAAAGCCACCAGCTCCCTTTAATGAAGGAACACTACTTTCAGCTATGGAGCATCCAGTAAAATTTATGGAGGATAAAAATAGTCAAATAGTTAAGACCATTGATGAAGCAGGAGGGTTAGGTACAGTAGCTACTAGAGCAGATATTATAGAAAAACTCTTTAATACCTTCCTAATTGAAAAAAGAGGGAAAGACATATTTATTACCTCAAAGGGCAAACAGCTTCTAGAGTTAGTGCCAGAGGATTTAAAATCTCCTGCTCTAACAGGCAAATGGGAACAAAAGCTGGATAAAATATCAAAGGGAAGACTAAAAAAGGATGCGTTTATAGGAGAAATAAAAAGTTATACTAAGGATATTGTACAGGAAATAAAGAATAGTGAAGAAAAATTTAAACACGATAATGTTACAGGTAATCGCTGTCCCGAATGCGGAAAGTTTATGTTAGAGGTTAAAAGTAAGAAGGGTAAAATGCTTGTTTGTCAGGATAGGGAATGTGGTTATAGAAAGGGGATAGCAAAGATCACCAATGCCAGATGTCCTAATTGCCATAAGAAGCTAGAGCTCAGAGGTCAAGGCGAAGGTCAAATTTTTACTTGTAAATGTGGTTATAAAGAAAAACTATCTAGCTTTAATGAGAGGAAGAAAAAAGAGAAAAGCGGGGTTTCAAAGAAGGAAGCCCAAAAATACATCAAAAAGCAAAAAAATGAGGCGAAGGCACCGATTAATTCCGCCTTAGCTGATGCATTATCTAAATTGAAATTAGATAAATAAATTTATTAGGATGTGGTGGCAAATATGAAAGAGGCTATGTATTACGAAAAAAAAGATGGATATATACATTGTTATCTTTGCCCTCATCATTGCATGCTAAAGGATGGACAGATAGGCCGTTGCGGAGTACGAAAAGTAATAGAGGGTAAGCTATATAGTATAAACTATGGGAAAATTTCTGCCATAAATATAGACCCTATTGAGAAAAAACCTATAGTGGGATGGATGCCTGGAAGTGAGATACTATCCATTGGAAGTTTTGGATGTAATTTGCATTGCCAATTTTGCCAGAACCATGATATAAGTATGGGAAAACCCTATACGATTGAGATGACTCCAAAGGAGATAATAAAGAAAGCATTAGATCATGGACTGCCTTCCATAGCCTATACCTATAATGAGCCAACAATATTTTATGAAATGATGTTTGATACAGCTAAATTAGCTCGTAAAAATGCTTTAAAAAGTGTTATAGTAACCAATGGATTTATCGAAGAAGACCCATTATTGAATATACTAGATTATTTAGATGCTATGAATATAGATTTAAAAACCTATAGTGACCATATTTATAAAAGACTAGGGGGCAGTACGGTAAATAGAATTCTAAGGACTATAGAAATAGCATCAGCAAAATGTCATGTGGAAATTTCCTTGTTGATCGTTCCGGGAATAAGCGATGATATTCATAAAATGGAGGAGCTATTTAAGAGATTAGCTAAGATTAATCAAGATTTAATATTGCATATCTCAAGATATTTCCCCATGTATAAGTATAATGAACTACCTACGGATATAAATGTTATGAAAAGAATTCAAGATAATGCCTTAAAGTATTTTAGTAGGGTAAATTTAGGAAATGTGAGGTGATTTCATGTCAAATTTAAAGGTTGTATTTATGCCCCATCCCCCAATTATTATTCCGGAAATAGGGGGAGGAAAAGAGTTAGAAGCCCAGAGGACCATAGAAGCTATGGAAAGCTTAGGACAACTGGTTAGAGATATTAAGCCGGATACAATAATATTTACAACACCCCACGGCAATAGCTTCAGTAATGGTACTTGTATTCTACAGGGGGAAACTCTTAAGGGAGATTTTTCTACCTTTGGATATCCAAAGATAACATTTGAAAAGAAGGTAAATAAAAGACTATCCCAGTCAATCTTTGATCTATTTGAGGAAAATGACTTTGTCTCAATTTTATTGGATGGTAAACTTGCAAATAGGTATGGAGTAGAAGCTACACTAGATAATGGCGTTATGGTTCCTATGTACTTTATTGATAAATACTATAAAGACTATGACATAGTACATATCACTCCAGGCTTTACTCCCCTTGAAGAGAACTATTCCTTAGGGAAAATAATACAGGATATTATTAAGCAGGAAAACCGTTCCATAATTTTAGTATGTAGTGGAGACCTTTCCCATGCTTTAAAGGATGAGGGACCATATAGTTTTCATCCATCGGGACCTTCATTTGATAAAAAGATGGAAAATGCCATTAGGGATAGGGATCCATTGCCACTAATAACCATGGATGATAATTTTGTTGAAGAAGCTGCACAATGTGGATTGAGATCGTTTTTAATAGGCTTTGGTCTGTTGGATGGTTATAAATATGACTCAAAAGTGCTCAGCTATGAGGGACCCTTTGGGGTAGGATATCTTACAGGTTGTTTTATGGTGCATAAAGATCAGAAGGAAGCATCCTTATTACCTAAGATCGGGGATTATATCATGGGAAACTATCAACAAAAAATTGCTGATGAGGACGATTATATAAAGCTGGCACGCATGGCTATAGAAGCCTATGCAAGATATGGAAGAAGATTAGTATTTGAAGAGGTAAAGGAAGTCTTTACAAAGGAATTTATTCAGAAGGCTAAAACCCAAAAAGCAGGAACCTTTGTATCAATACATAAAAATGGAGAATTAAGGGGATGTATTGGAACAATTTCTCCTACTAAGGATGATATAATCCAAGAGATTATTAATAATAGTATTAGCGCCAGTGGTCATGACCCTAGGTTTAATGCTGTAGAACCCAAAGAATTAATGGATTTAGATATTAAGGTGGATATATTAATGGATCCTGAGCTAATTAAATCAAAGTGTGAATTGGATGTAAATGAATATGGAGTAATCGTTGAAAAGGGTCACAAAAGAGGACTATTACTACCAAACTTAGATGGAGTAGATACCATAGAAGAACAAGTTAGAATAGCAATGGACAAGGCAGGTATTTCAAAGGAGGAAGGGATGAGGCTTTACCGTTTTAAAGTAATAAGACATGAGGCCTAATATGAAATAACACCATAAAATAGTAAATATTTAGTGTTAAATCACGATATATTTACTATTTTTTTATGGTTATATTTATACAAAAAGAATAAGATAATTAGACTGGAGGTATTAAATTATTAATAAATTTTTATATATAAGCATGGAAAATCAATAAAAAGCAGGAAATGAGAAAAATGTAGAAAAAAGTTGAGAAATATTAGAAAAAAGTTCTTGACTTTCCAATAAATATTTACTAAAATAAAATTGAAATGAAAACGCTTTCATAAAGCGAATAAAAAGGGGGAAATTGCACATGAAAAAGTTTCTAGTATTACTTTTGGTATTTGCATTACTCTTTACTTTAGTGGCATGTAGTGGTGGAGGAGAAGAAACTGGAACTGAAGAGCCTGAAGAGGGCGCTGAAGAAACTGAAGAAACTGGTGATCTTCCAGCTATAGGTGTAACTATTTATAAGTTTGATGACAACTTTATGTCCTTTGTACGTCGTGCTATAGAATCGAATGCAGATGGATTAGCTGAAATAGATATACAAGATTCTCAAAACGATCAAGGAAAGCAAAATGAGCATGTTGACATGATGATTTCCAGAGGGGTTAAATCCTTAGCGATTAATTTAGTTGACCCTCAAGCAGCAGCTACTATTATTGAAAAAGCAGAAGCAGCTGATTTGCCTGTTATCTTCTTTAATAAGGAGCCTGATCCAGCAGATATGGCTTCCTATGATAAAGCATGGTATGTAGGTACTAATTCTGCAGAGTCAGGTATTATGCAAGGACAATTAATCGTAGATGCCTGGAAAGCTAATCCTGATTGGGATACAAATGGAGACGGTAAAATTCAATATGTATTATTAAAGGGAGAGCCAGGACATCCAGATGCAGAAGCTCGTACGAAATATGCTGTAGATACAATAGTAGAAGCTGGTATAGAAGTAGAAGAATTAGAACTTCAAACAGGCATGTGGGATTCAGCCAAGGGTACTGAGTTAATGGATGCTTGGTTATCTAAGCACGGGGATAACATAGAATTTGTAATTGCTAATAATGATGCTATGGCTTTAGGGGCAATAAATTCATTAAGAGCCAATGATTATTTTGTAGGGGATAAATTTATGCCAGTTGTAGGTGTAGATGCAATTCCTGATGCACTTACTCAAATTGAAGAGGGTATTATGGTTGGTAGTGTTTTAAATGATGCGGCTAATCAAGGAAAAGCGACTGTTGAATTAGCATTAAATGTAGCTAATGGAAAAGATGTATTAGACGGTACATCTTGGGAGTTAGATGAAAACAAAGCAGTTCGTGTACCTTATCTAATAATTACCTTAGATAATATTGCAGAAGCACAGGCTGCATACGAATAAAAGTAGTTAACTTATATTCATTATTGGTTTAAGAATAATCTATAAAAATTACTTATAATAGGATGCATATGCATTTTGATGCATATGCATCTTTTAAATTAGAGATTAGATAGACCTAAGAAAGGAGGCTGCTTTATGGCTGATGCTCAAACAGAAAATAAAGGAAAAGATTATATATTAGAGATGACAGGTATATCTAAACAGTTTCCAGGAGTTAAAGCTTTAGACAATGTAAAATTCAATGTTCGTAGAGGTAGTGTGCATGCTTTAATGGGGGAAAATGGTGCAGGTAAGTCTACCCTAATGAAATGCTTATTTGGCATATATCACAAAGACGAAGGGAAAATAATTATAGATGGTAAAGAGGTAGATTTTGTATCTTCCCGTCAGGCTCTGGATAGTGGAGTTTCTATGGTACATCAGGAACTTAACCAAGTTCGTACCACAAGAATTATGGACAATATTTGGTTAGGACGGTTTCCTATCAACGGACTATTTATAAATGAAAAAAGGATGTATGAAGATACACTGGAAATTTTCAAGAATCTGGATATTAATTTAGATCCATATGCTAAAATAAAGGATCTAGCAGTTTCTCAAAATCAGATGGTGGAAATTGCAAAAGCTGTTTCTTATAACTCTAAAATAATTGTTATGGATGAGCCTACCTCATCTTTAACAGAAAAAGAAGTATCCCATTTATTTAAAATCATAAGATCACTTCGCGATAATGGTGTCGGAATAATTTATATATCCCATAAAATTGAAGAAATAAAAAAAATTGCAGATGATATAACAATTATGCGTGATGGACAGTGGATTGCTACCGAAACTGTTGCGGATATAACAACTGATCAAATTATCAACCTTATGGTAGGACGGGATCTTACAAATCGTTTTCCACCAAAAACAAATGAGCCGGGAGAAGTAATTTTAAGGGTGAAAAATTTGACATCAGTAGTTCAACCCTCTGTGAAGGATGTCTCCTTTGAACTAAAGAAGGGAGAAGTTCTAGGTGTAGCTGGGTTGGTAGGTGCAAGAAGAACAGAATTAGTAGAAACCATATTTGGAATTAGACAAATGGCAACAGGTGAAATATATTTGCATGATAAAAAATTAGATAACAAAAATGCAGAAACTGCTATACGAAATGGATTTGCTCTTATTACAGAAGAGAGACGATCTACTGGATTATTTTCTACTTTGGATGTTAGATTTAACTCCTTTATAGCAAATATTGGGAAATATGTTAAGAAAAATAAGATGTTAGATGAACATAAAATTAAAGAAGATGGGGATTGGGTTATTAAAAGTATGAGTGTAAAGACTCCTTCTCCAACAACTTTAATAAGCTCTCTATCTGGAGGAAATCAACAGAAGGTAATCGTTGGAAGGTGGCTATTAACCGAACCTGAAATACTATTAATGGATGAACCTACTAGAGGTATTGATGTAGGAGCTAAATTTGAAATTTATCAATTAATGATAGAACTAGCCAATAGAGGAAAGGCTGTTATAATGGTATCTTCAGAAATGCCGGAGTTATTAGGTATAACTGATCGAATATTAGTAATGAGTAACGGAAGAATAGCTGGTATTTTAAATACTAAGGAAACATCCCAGGAGGAAATCTTAAGGTTATCAGCTAAACACCTTTAGATAGGAGGAATAAAAATGGAAAAGAAATTTAATAGAGAAAATATATTAGATTGGGTTGTAAACAATGCTATTATAGTAGTTCTAATTGGTTTATTAATAGTAATTATAGCAGTATCACCAGATTTTGTATCTGTGAGGAACTTAGTTAATATCCTATCTCAGGCATCTACTAGGGTCATTTTTGCTCTTGGGGTAGGGGGAATAATCGTTGCTAAAGGAACAGACCTTTCCTTAGGAAGGCAAGTAGGATTAGCTGCGGTCATATCAGCATCACTTCTGCAGTCATCGGACTATGCATATAGAATGTATCCTGATTTGCAGGTATTACCAGTTATTGTACCAATACTATTGGTAATGGTAATAACATGTTGCTTTAGTTTGGCTAATGGGCTTGCTGTTTCTAAATTTAAGGTAGATCCATTTATTGCAACTTTAGGAATGCAGATAATTGTTTATGGTACTACATCCATTTATTTTGATAGACCTCCCTATGGTGCACAACCGGTTGGAGGATTAGATAAGAGATTTACTAATTTAGCGCAAGGAGCTATTAATATAGCTGGAGATTTCAAAATACCATATCTTGTAATTTATGCCACTATTACCATAATAGTTGTTTGGATATTATGGAATAAAACTAGATTTGGAAAAAACATTTTTGCAATTGGTGGGAATCAAGAAGCTGCTATAGTTTCTGGAGTAAATGTTTTTAAATATACCATGCTGGTCTTTGGGTTAGCAGGCCTACTTTATGGTTTTGGAGGTTCATTAGAAGCAGCTCGAATTGGAAGTGCTACAAATAATACCGGGAACATGTATGAATTAGATGCGATTTCAGCATGTATATTAGGAGGATTATCCTTTGATGGCGGGATTGGAACCATTAGAGGTATTGTGGTAGGGGTATTAATATTCCAAGTTATTGCCTATGGATTATCATTTATTGGAGTTAATCCATATCTACAATTTATTATTAAAGGTCTAATTATAGTTATCGCAGTTGCCATTGATTCAAGAAAATATACAAGGAAAAAATAACTATTAGTTATAGTATTTAAGAATTATTTTAGTTTAGTTAATAACCTATAAGATAGAGGTGGCAACTATGGATATAAATAATTTAACAAATGACTTTATAAAGTTATATGGAAACAGGAGTAATATCCAAACATTTTTTGCCCCAGGTCGTGTTAATATAATTGGGGAGCATACAGATTATAATGGTGGGCATGTATTTCCTTGTGCCTTGAGTTTTGGTACCTTTGCTATTGCATCAAAGAGAAATGATTCGAGTATCTATTTATATTCTAAAAATTTTCCTCTTTTTGGAGTGATTAAAACAGATATAAATAACCTTGTTTATGACAAAAATCATGATTGGGCTAATTATCCCAAGGGTGTAGTTAAAGTATTTAAAGATGAAGGATATGATATGCATAAAGGCTTTAATATCTTATATTTTGGTAATATACCTAACGGAGCAGGGTTATCCTCTAGTGCTTCTATAGAATTAGTTACAAGTATTACTTTGAAGCATTTATACAATCTTGAACTGGATATGATCGAAATGGTTAAATTGAGTCAAAGGGCTGAAAACGAGTTTGTTGGAGTCAATTGTGGGATAATGGATCAATTTGCCAGCGGTATGGGTAAATCAAATCATGGAATTTTAATTAATACAAGAACATTGAATTATCAATATGCTCCTATGAAGTTAGAAGGAATTACAATTGTAATAGCCAATACTAATAAAAGAAGAGGCTTAACGGATTCAAAATATAATGAAAGACGGGGTCAATGTGAAAGTGCTTTGAAAAAGTTAAGATATAAGTTGTCTATATCCTCTTTGTGTGATTTATCAGAGGAAGATTTTGAAGAACATAAATATCTAATAACTGATGAAGTACAAAAAAAGAGAGCTAGGCATGCAGTTTATGAAAACCAAAGAACCATTAAGGCATTTGCTGCCTTAAATAATAATGATATTAGATTATTTGGAGAGCTAATCAATCAATCCCATATCTCATTAAGAGATGATTATGAGGTATCTAGTGAAGAATTAAATACTCTTGTAGAGGCAGCATGGAGCTTTGGTGTTCTTGGAGCAAGGATGACAGGAGCTGGCTTTGGGGGTTGTACAGTAAACCTAGTAGAGGACAGAAAAGTTAATGAATTTATTGATAAGGTTGGGAAGGTATATCGAGAAAAAATTGGATACAATGCAGATTTTTATGTAGCATCTATTGGTGATGGTGCGAAAGAGGTTAAGAGGTGAATCTATGGATATCTATAGAGAAATTAAAAGACTTTTAAACTATGGACTAGAAAAGAATCTTATTGAAACAGAGGATGAAATATATGTAAGAAATAAAATTTTAAATATATTAGGTTTATATGAATATGAAGAAAGAGAAGTAAATAGGGAAGAATTAGATAATCCCCAAGATATCTTAAATAATATCCTTCATTATGCTTTTGGGAAGGGAATTTTAGTGGAGGATACTATTACATATAGGGATTTGTTGGACACAGAGATAATGGATTCTTTTATGCCTCGGCCTAGTGAAGTTGTAAAAAAATTTTATAAAGATTTCAAGATGTCACCAATGAGAGCTACAAAAAATTATTATGAAATGTCAAAGGCTTCTAATTATATTAGAAGTGATAGAATAAATAAAAATATAAGCTGGAGTACAAATTCAAATTATGGGGTATTAGATATTACTATTAATCTTTCAAAGCCAGAAAAGGATCCAAAGGTTATTGCAGCGGCAAAACTTATTAAAGATTCAAACTATCCAGAATGTTTACTTTGTAAGGAAAATGAAGGGTATTCAGGTAGAATTAATCATCCTGCAAGACAAAACCATAGGATTATACCTATAGAGCTGTCTAATGAACGATGGTACTTACAATACTCACCCTATGTATATTATAATGAGCATTGTATTGTCTTTAAAGATTCCCATGTTCCTATGAAAATTACAAAGGATACCTTTAAGAAATTATTGCAATTTATAAATATATTTCCCCATTACTTTATTGGATCAAATGCTGACTTACCTATAGTAGGGGGTTCTATTTTATCCCATGATCATTTCCAAGGAGGAAATTATGAATTTGCCATGGAAAGAGCTACTTTATTAAAACATTTTAGTATAAAAGGATTTCAAGATGTAGAGGTAGGCATTGTTAAATGGCCAATGTCAGTAATACGAATGAAAAGTGAAAACCAAGAGAGGCTAGTTGATTTAGGCAGTAAAATATTAAATGCCTGGAAGGCTTATAGTGATGAAAGTGTGAATATTATTGCCCGTACAGATAATGAATTCCATAATACAATAACACCCATTGCTCGTTATAAAAACAATAAGTATGAATTGGATTTAGTATTGAGGAATAATAGAACAAGTACGCTTTACCCCCATGGTATTTTTCATCCCCATAGTGATGTTCATAATATTAAAAAGGAAAATATAGGACTTATTGAAGTAATGGGTCTTGCGGTACTGCCTGCAAGATTAAAAAGGGAATTGGCGCTATTAGAGGACTGTCTTTTGGGTATTAAATTTATAGAGGACTATAAGGAAATCTATAAACATAAAAAATGGTTTTATTCTATGAAGGATAAATATAAGGACGAAAATTTAGATTGGAAATATATTTTTAAAAATGAGATAGGCAAAATCTTTGAAAGAATATTAGAGGATGCAGGTGTTTTTAAACAAAACCCACAGGGCTTAGATGCCTTTGAAAGATTTATCTTATCTATAGGTGAGTGACTATGTATCTGGTGAAAAAAGCTTTTACCCATAATAATAAGAATGTAGATTTAATTACCTTAATCAACAAAAATAGCTTAGAAGTAAAGCTACTAAGTTTTGGTGCTCTACTAGTAGAATTATCTGTCCCAGATAGAGATGGCATACTTGAAAATATAGTTTTAACCCATGAAAATACAGAGAATTACAAGACGAATCCATCCCTTTTTGGGGCAACTGTAGGTAGGTTTGCGGGACGTATTGCTAATGGCACCTTTATCTTAGATGGTTGTGAATATCATTTAAATAAAAATTTTGGAGAGAATCATGGGCATGGTGGATATTTAGGTTTTAGCTACCGATTATGGAATTATAATATAGAAGAAAAACAGGATAAGACTATAGTTGAATTTCAATATACCAGCAAGGATAGGGAGGAGTACTATCCTGGTAATTTAAATGTTAAGGTGTCATACACTTTAACTGATGATAATTTATTAATTGTCGAGTATAGGGCAAATACCGATGCAAAAACTCTTTGTAATTTAACAAATCACTCCTATTTTAACCTCTCAGGAAATAATAGAAGAAAAGTTACCGAGCAATATCTTATTGTTAATTCCGACAATTTTCTAGAATTAAATAACAATTTAATCCCAACAGGAAAGATAGTTAATGTACAAGGTACTCCAATGGATTTTAGAAAATGCAAGCTAATTGGTCAGGATATTCAAAGTGATTATTATCAATTAAACATAACAAAGGGATATGATCATACATGGATATTAAATGGAAATGAAGAACAAATCGAAATGATGGACAAAGACAGCGGAAGAAAGATGAGTGTTACTACTACTTATCCCAGTGTGGTTATTTATAGTTATAATTTTCCGAATAACGAATTACTAAAGGGTAACACCTTAGGAAATATTAATGACGGTATTTGTTTTGAGACGCAATATGAACCCGATGGAATAAATCATAATAATTTACATTCAGCTATTTTAACTCCCAATGAGGGTTATTACCACAAAACCCAGTATAAATTTTCCACAATATAGGAGGTTATAGTATTTGGGTTTTTATATAGGTGGTGGGGTTGACAATGAAATTTTAGATGATATTATAGAAGATATTTTAGTTAATCAGAATATTAAGACTAGGAGAACAAAGAAGGAGAACAAAGAAGAGTTTAGAAGTTTACTCAAGAGACTATAATAATATAGAATATTTATTTATAATTAACCATAGTAATGAAGAATTAGAGTTCGAAGATAATAATATAGAGCCCTATGGTGTAAAAATTATAAATGATGATTTTTGGCAAAGGGGAAAGAAAAAATGGCCACTATCAAAGATATAGCAAGAATAGCAGGGGTTTCACCAGCAACAGTATCTAGAGTATTAAATTATGATAAGAGTCTATCTGTTGCAGATGAAACAAGAAAGCGTGTTCTTGAAATAGCAGAGGACTTAGATTATAAAACTCCAAAACAAAGAAATAAAAATCTAGATATAGAAAGAGTTTTAAAGATTGGAATTTTGCACTGGTATTCCCAGGAGGAAGAGCTAGAGGATCCTTATTATTTATCCATTAGAAGAGGTATTGAAAAGGAATGTTTTGAAAAAAAAGTAGATATATTAACTTTGTTTAAACAGGATATTCCCTATACTGATAAATTAAAAAACTTAGATGGAATAATTGCAATAGGAAAGTTTAGCACTGAAGAAATTAATGAATTTTTAACATATTCTAAAAATATTGTTTTTGTAGACTTTTCTCCTGATGAAAAGAAGTTTGATTCTGTAGTAATTGATTTTAAAAAAATAGTTAATGAAGTATTAGAATACTTATATAATAGTGGACACCGTGAAATAGGTTATATTGGTGGAAGAGAATATATCGGACCGAATAATGAACAGGTTATAGATGAGCGGGAAAACACATATCTTCAGTTTGTAAAAGAAAAGGGTATTTATAATTCAGATATTGTATACTTTGAACAATTTAATTCATCAAGTGGATATAAGTTGATGAAGGAGGCAATAAAAAAAGGATCGTTACCTTCAGCGTTTTTTATAGCAAATGATTCTTTGGCAATAGGGGCGATGAAGGCTTTATATGAAGCAAATATTCAAATACCGGATGAAATTAGTCTCATTGGGTTTAATGATATACCTACAGCAAAATATTTAGTACCTCCATTAAGTACTATTAAAGTTCATACAGAATTTATGGGCGCTACAGCTGTTGGAATACTATTGGAACGAATTTTCGAGAGTAGGAGCAAATTGATACCTATAAAAGTAGTAATACCCTGCGAGTTAAAAATTAGAAAAAGCAGCAGGAATATTCAATCCTAACTGCTTATATTAAGATTTGTGTAATTTTTGATAGGGCAGTCTGTCCTATCAATTTATTTTGAACTTTAACTTGGGTTATACATTCCATTGCTTTGCATATAATTAAATATTTGTTCCCCGTGTTCCTGCTCTTCTTTTTGTATATGATTTAATGCATTTCTAATATTTGTATCTCTAAACTCAAATATTGCTGTATCATAGGTATTAGAAACATATTTTTCTGTAGTCAAAAGATCATTACATAGATAGGTATCATTACTATTATTATTGGGTGTGGGTGTACCACTAGCCATTGTATTTTGGTTACCTTGATTTTGCTGTTGGCTTTGTTGTTGCTGTTGTTGTCCTTGTTGTTGCTGTTGTTGCCCTTGCTGCTGGTTGTTCATATTAGGGACTTGTCCATTAAGTACTGCATTTACAGTGTTTAGATGCTGCTCTTCTTTCTGCGCAAGATCTTTACACATCTGTTTTAACTGTGGGTCCTGTGCAAGATTTGAATAATCATTGTATTTTTTAATACAAAGTTCTTCGTGACTTTTTTGATCCTCTAAAAGTAATCTTTCCTTATTAGTTAAGTTAACCATTTTTATACCTCCATTTTTAAAATTGTACGCTTTCTTGTAGTATTAGTAGAAATTATAAAAAAATACATTTTTCGTTTGTTTTATTTATTGTATGTATTTTTATTAAAGAAAAAAATTAATCTTGCTCATAATTGCACTTGTATGTTCTTATATTTATGTTAGTATTATTTTATGAAGGGAATAGTATTGACTAATTTATACAAAAATTAAAAAAGGATGATAATATGAAAAATAATATATATGTATCATATTTGGTTTCTCCATTAGATTATATAGAAATTCAAGCAATTAAGGATAAAATTATTAATATAGAATTTACAGAGGAAAAAAGATTTGAGGATAATACAAATGACATTATAGATTTAGCTAAAAAACAATTAATAGAATATTTTAAGGGTGAAAGAATGAAGTTTGATTTACCTTTACATATAGCGGGCACAAAATTCCAGGAGCGGGTATGGCTTGAATTAGTAAAAATTCCCTATGGACAGACTCTTTCCTATGGTGATATTGCTAAAAATATTGACAATCCCAAGGCAAGTAGAGCCGTGGGAAATGCTAATAATAAGAACAAAATTTCCATAGTAATTCCCTGCCATAGAGTAATCGGCTCTAATGGAAAACTTGTCGGCTTTGGAGGTGGAGTTTGGAGAAAAGAATGGCTGTTGGAACATGAAAATAAACATCACAAATAAAATTTTAATTATTTATATAAAAGTTAAGTTACGCTTTCTTATATTTAATAAGATGATATATCTAAAATAGTATTGTAGTAGTATAATAAGTATTAATTTGGATCGGCAGTAAAGAAAAGTTCATTATAGAAATATCCTTTCTTAAATTTTTTCACCCCTTGAATTTTGAATTCTTCCTTCTTAAAAAGTTCTAAATAATATTTATCTGAGCCAATATATTTCCCTCTATCAAATAAATTCATTAACCAATTGCTTATGGGTTTGTTATTAATAAAACATGGTTCTATTATAATCATCCTTCCTTTAGGTCTTAAAACCCTCCTAAACTCTTGTAAATAAATTCTTATTTGCTCTGGAGGTATATGATGTAATACAGCCATCAAAAAAATAAAATCAAAAGCTTTATTATTAAAGGGAAGAGAATTACCTTCTAGAGTATAGTAGTGGTAATTCTTATTTAATTTTTTGGCATAATTAATTCTATTTAAATTTATATCTATACCTTTATAATTATCAGATTCCCAAATATAACTATTTGAACCGATTCCACATCCAAAGTCTAATATCTTTTTTTCACTAAAATTAAAATCTTGAAGAAGTGACTTAAGGGTTTTTTCATTATATCTTCGAATTAGCCATGTAGGTCTTACAAACCAGTGATATGTAGCAGGTGTTAATTCCATATGTTTACACATCCTATTTATTTTTTCTCTATCTATAGTTTCTTCAATCTATTATTAGAAAGTAACATTAAATTTATTTATATAGATTAAAATTTGCACTTGTTAAATTTGGTATAACTTTAGAATTTTTTTTTAGGAATTGGAGAAAATATTACTTGAATGTGAGCTATTAGAAGATAGTTATATAAGCTATAAGAGAATTTATAAAAAATGAGGGTTGGATATGGCAAAAAAGAAAGAACAAACAAAAACTCAACAACAATATCAAGAATATGCTAAAACAAAGGAACCCAAAAGACCTGTATTTAAAAACTGTGTATGGGCATTTCTTATAGGAGGATTAATATGTACCTTGGGTCAAGGAATAATGTGGTTTTTTATGACATATTTTAATTTTACAGAGGAAACTGCAAGCAGTCCAACAGTAGCAGTTCTTATTATAATAGCAACTCTACTTACTAGTATTGGTGTATATGACCATATTGCTCAATATGCTGGTGCAGGTACAGTGGTACCTATCACTGGATTTGCTAATACTATGACCTCAGCAGCAATCGAACATAGATCTGAAGGATATGTATTAGGTGTGGGGGGGAATATGTTTAAATTGTCAGGGTCTGTCATAGTGTTTGGGGTATTCTCAGCCTTTATTGTAGCAACAATAAAAATTATATTAATGAAGCTGGGGGTAATATAAATGCTAAAGGGTAAACAAACCTGGATATTTGAATCAAAGCCTGTAATCCTTGCATCTGCGGCAGTAGGTGGACCCTTTGAAGCCCAGGGTGCCTTAGCGGAGGATTTTGATATTTTAAATGATGATATCTGGTTAGGGCAGGATAGTTTTGAGAAGGCAGAGAAAAAATTATTAGAACAAGCCTGTGATAAGGTTATAGAAAAAAGTGGATTGAGTAAGGAGGATGTTGAATTTTTTATAAGTGGAGATTTACTTAATCAAATTATTTCAAGTACCTTTGCAGCGCGCACCTTAGGTAAACCTTTTTTAGGAATATATGGTGCCTGCTCTTCCTCAATGGAAGGTTTAGCTCTAGCAGCTCTAATGGTTAACAGTAAGGCTGCAAATTATATGATAGCAGGTGCCTCTAGTCATAATGCGGCTGCAGAAAAACAATATCGCTATCCAACTGAATATGGAGGTCAAAAGCCACCAACTGCTCAGTGGACTGTTACAGGAGCGGGTACAGCATTATTAGGACAGAATGGAGAAGGTCCTAGGGTAACCTCAGCTACTATAGGTAAGATAGTTGATACTGGGATTACTGATCCATTTAATATGGGTGTTGCAATGGCTCCAGCAGCAGTAGATACAATTTTGGCACATTTTAAAGAGCTATCTATAGAACCATCTTACTATGATTTAATCGTAACAGGAGATTTAGGAGAAATAGGGCACTCAATTACAAGTGAATTATTACAAAAGGATGGATTAAACATGCCAGCTGATATATTTAATGATTGTGGACTGCTAATTTATAAAAAAGATCAACAGGTTTTTGCAGGAGCAAGTGGTTGTGCCTCCTCTGCCACAGTAACCTATGGGCATTTGCTTAATAGAATGCGAAGGGGTGAGCTTAAAAAACTATTAGTCATTGCTACAGGAGCTCTATTGTCTCCCCTTTCATATCAGCAAAAAGAGTCTATTCCCTGTATAGCGCATGCAGTGTCTATAGAGATGTAGGGAAAGGAGGAATTAATATGGAAAAATTTTTTTGGGCGTTTATTGTTGGCGGTGGAATTTGTGTTATTGGACAAATAATGATGGATGTCTTTAGACTTACACCTGCTCATACAACAGCAATTTTGGTTGTAAGTGGGGCAATACTAGGTGGACTTGGTTGGTATGATCCTATTATTAAATTTGCTGGTGCAGGTGCCAGTGTTCCTATAAGTAGTTTTGGTAATTCATTGTTAAAGGGTGCAATGAAGGAATACGAAGGAAGTGGGCTTGTGGGAGTGTTAACAGGAATTTTTGATATTACAAGTGCTGGAGTATCAGCAGCAATTATTTTTGCCTTTATTGCGTCTTTGTTTTTCCGACCCAAGGGTTAATAATAAGCATCTGATGATTTTAAAATCAGATGCTTATTTCTTGTGTTAAATTGATTTATTCTATAAAATAAAAAAAGAAGGAAAAAGAGTAATAAAAATAGAATGCTATTAATTGTAAAAATTTTATTAAAAGAGGGGAGAGGCTTGATGCTTTCATTAAAAAATATAAGTAAAAGCTATGATGGCAAGAAAAAAGCAGTTAATAATTTGAATTTAGATGTAAAAGAAGGAGAAATAATTGGGTTTATAGGGCCTAATGGCGCAGGTAAAACAACAACCATTAAGATGATTGCAGGTATACTATCACCTAGCCAGGGAGAAATAACAATTAATGGGGTAGATATTGAAAAAAATGCTATTAGAGCTAAGAAAAATTTCACCTTTGTTCCCGATCATCCTGCTATTTTTGATGCAATTAAGGGTATAGACTATTTAAACTTTATCGCAGATATGTATGATATATCAGTAGAGGATAGGAAACAAAGAATTGAAAGATACACGAAGGATTTCCAGATTTATTCAGCATTAGGGCAAACAATAAATTCATATTCCCATGGTATGAAGCAAAAGTTGTTGGTATCAGGTGCCCTAATACCTAACCCCAAGCTATTTATATTAGATGAACCTATGGTTGGATTGGACCCACAATCAGCTAAGATATTAAAGGATATAATGAAGGAGCATTGTGATAGGGGTGGAACCGTATTTTTTTCATCCCATGTTTTAGAGGTTGTAGAAAATTTATGCCATAGGGTTGCAATAATCAATAGAGGAAATTTAGTAGTATGTGATACACTAGAGAATATAAAGAGAAATACGGATTCTACATTGGAGCAAATTTTCTTGGAGATGACTAAAGATGAATAAATTTATATCATTAACAAAATTACAATTAAAGGATTTTATTAGTAGGTATGTGAGTGGGTTAAATCTTAGAGGCGGTAATATTGGAAAGATATTGTTGATCTTTGTCGCAGCCATGTTATTGTTGCCCTCTATTCAATTATCCCAAAGCTTATATACTCCTGTTGCTATGTTGGGCTATCCTCAGCTATTGATTACATTTATGTATATTGCAGCTGTGATGGCAATGTTATTTACGGCACTTCCCTTTATTATTTCTATATTTTTTTATTCGAAGGATATTACATTTTTATCATCATTACCAATTACAGAAAGTACTATTGTTTTTTCCAAATTATCAGCTATTTATATTTATCTCTTAGCTGTGAGTGGATTTATATTCGGACCAGCCTTAGCTATTTATATCATTAATAGCAATGGTAGTTTATTATTATTTATTCTAGGAATGATTACTTTTATTACCTCACCTATTTTACCCTTAGTAATAGCTACAATAATAATCCTTCCAATAATGAGATTTATATCTGGTAGTAAAAGAAGAAACTTATTTTCCATATTGGGAAGTATACTTCTATTAGCTGTAATAATTGGATTGCAATTAGCTTTAACTAGGTTTCAATCGGACCCTGAAGGTATACAGCAACTTTTAGCTCAATCAGATGGAATTCTAAATTTAGTAGGTAAGGGATTTCCACCTAGTATTTGGATAACAAACATGGTACAGGGATCAATGATTGATACCTTGCTATTTTTTGGACTAAACATACTATTGATTTTAATTCTTCAATTTTTATCTAAAGTTCTATACAGAAAGGCAATGTTGTCCTTTAATCAGCAGGGTAGCATAGGCATAAAGCAGGGAAGTATTTATTATAAAAAAAGAAGTATTGGCTATCAGCTTATTAGACGACATATTTTGATTATTATTTCTAATCCAACATTTTTCTTAAATACCTTTTTAATTATGATTGTCCCTATATTAATGTTCGGTATTATGTACTTTACAGGGGAAGTATCCCTACAGACCTTAAATTCACCACTGCTTGATCCATATAGGGTATTTATCTTTGCAGGCATTATATCTTCACCGGCAATTATAGGAAGTAATTCAGCTACGGCTATAACACGAGAGGGAAAAAGCTTTTGGGAAACAAAAATATTACCTATAAGCTTACAAGATAATATTAAATATAGAGTCATTACAACTATTATGATTTCTATATTAGGATCATTAATATTAGCAATTGTCAGTATAATATTATTAAATTTTTCATTAATACAGGTTTTATTGGGGATTATGGCATGTGTTTCTTTAACTTTATTCTTATCAACAATAGATATAATCATAAACATTTATCGTCCTATGCTTGATTGGACACATCCTACTGCTGCTGTAAAAAATAATATGAATGTGATGATTTCCTTGGCTATTAGGGTGGCATTAGGAGGTTTAGTATATTTAATAGCAATTATTGCTAAGGCTCTTGGTTCTAGTTCATTAATGATTTTATTTTCTTGTATATTTTTAGTTTTATTTTTCATATCAAGATACCTAGTATATAAGGTGTTTGTAAAAATGTTTAGAGATATCTCGATTTAGATACAATAGAAATATATAAAAAGTTTCTAGGAATTACTCCTAGAAACTTTTTTAAAATTATAATTTATGTAATAGAATCTTCACACCAAATTTTATGTATAACCATATTATGCTAATTAGTGATAAAGGTAATTTAAGAAGGTTTATTTAAGATTTTGTTTTAAAAGCTTCTCAAAAATTTGACTGGGTACAGGAGGGCTGTATAAATGGCCTTGCATCATATCACAATTATATTCTTTTAGAAATTTTAATTGACTATCCGTATCAACACCCTCTGCAACAACTTTTAAATTTAAGCATTTTGCCAGTGAAATAATTGCTGAAATAATTGTGATGTTATTTGGATCATCTATATTATTTATAAAACTTTGGTCTATCTTTAGTGCATCAATTTCTAAATTTGCTAATTTACTAAGACAAGAAAAGCCAGTACCAAAATCATCTATGGATATTCGTACACCCAATGAGTTTAAACCATCAAGATGTGGAAGCATATTTTTGATATCTTTCATAAAGAAGTTTTCAGTAATATCTAAAACAAGATATTCTGCATCCATTTCCACTTCCTTTAAAATATTTGAAAGCATATTAAGAAAATCTCTCTGTTGTAATTGTTTAATTGAAACATTAACTGAAATAAATAATGGAGGTAAACCTAATTTTATCCATTTAGCATTTTGTATACATGCTTCCCGTAATATCCATTCACCTATGGGTATTATTAAACCACATTTTTCTGCAATAGGTATAAATTTCTTAGGACAAACTATTCCTAGATTTGACTTGTTGTTCCATCTAAGTAATGCCTCAGCACCAATAATACTATTTGTTTTTATGTCAATAATGGGCTGATAATGTATTGTAAATTCTTTCTGGCGTAATGCATTACGCAAATTGTTTTCAATTAAAAATTCTTCCTGGGTTTTTTCACTCATAGAAGGAGAATAAAATATATATTGACTAGAACTTCCACTTTCCTTTGCCTTATACATAGCCAAATCTGCCTTGCAAATTAATGTATCACTGTCTATACCATGATCTGGATAAAGTGATATGCCAATACTAGTAGATAAATAAAATTTATAATTATCAAATATCCAAGGTGATACAAATGAGCGTTTAATTTTTTTAATAACCGTCACAATTTCATTCATATGGGTGTAATTATCTATTAATACTGTAAATTCATCTCCTCCAATACGTGCAATAATAATTTTTTCTCCTAGGATAAGGTTAAGATTATTTGCGATTACCTTTAATAAATTATCACCCATAGAATGGCCTAAATTATCATTAATTTTTTTAAAGCCATTTAAATCTAAAAATAATAAAGCCATTTTACTTTGATTTTTATTAGCTTTTTTTATTGATTCGGTTAGTATCTTATTAAAGCTTTCACGGTTATATAATCCAGTGAGACTATCCCGATAGGCTAATTCATAAATTTTTTCTTCTTTTTCCTTTTCTTTAGTAATATCAGTTATAATACCCACTATATTAGAAATATTATTTTCATTTCCTATTGAAAATATATTGATTTTTTGAGGATAAATTTTGTTATATTTATTCTTATTCCATATTTCTCCTTTCCAGTAACCCTTATTTATTATATTATTCCACATATTTTTATAAAAAGTTTTAGTATGAATTCCAGATTGAAGCAAACTCGGATTTTTACCCTCTATTTCCTCTAAGTTATAACCAGTGATGGTACTAAAAGCTTGATTAATCCAAGTAATTTTACCATTTTTATCAGTAATAATAACTCCCTCAGTATTATTTTCTAATACACTTGCAAATAATTTCAATTTTTCTTCATGCTGTTTTTTCTTTGTAATATCATCATATATTGCATATATACCGATTTGTAAATTTTCGCGTATTATAGGGTAAGCAAGAACAGAAAAATGTTTAAGTATATTATTTTTAGTTTTTCTGACTACTTCTTTTTTAATAAATTCTCCATTAGAAGCATTCTTTGTAATTTCAACTGCTTCTTTGTATAATTCCTTTGGCGCAATTAAGTCGTCTATATTCTTACCTATTATTTCCGACATTTCATATTTAAACAGTTTACAAAAGCCTTCATTAGCCATAATAATATTAAAGTTTTGTTCTAATATTACAATACCTTGGGGTGAATTATCGAAAAGTTGTTGAAAATAAGTTTTTTCAAGTGCTATTTGCTCTTGAATTTTTGCATATTTAGATAAACCTGTATTTTCCATAATATATCCCCCTTGTAGAAATAAAGATACCACTTAACTATAATATCGACCATATTTTTATATTTTGTATGCTTTTACGATTATTTATTAATGATAAATTAATATAAATTATAGGGATATATAAATATATTTAATAAAAAATAATAACAGAGTGAAAAAAACTTGTGTTTAAGAAAAAGATTTATTTATGCAATTTCCACAAATATTTGTAAATACTATGAAAAGGAGGTGATAAATATGAAAGCTAAAAAATTTCCTATATCTAACCCAGGTAATTCAAAAGAATTAAAAGATAGGGCACAATTTTATCAGTCTACCATAAATCAAATGGATGGAATTAATTCAATAAGGGTAGATCCATATGCTGAAAATATTACCGTTGATTATGACGAAACAAAGGTATCAGAAAAAGAAATTCAAAAAAAATTAGAAGAGAATAATCTAATGTAAAAGTACATTGTTGCAACTGGGAAAGCAAGTCCCTAGGGACTTGCTACACATTTATATACTGGAGGAATTTTATGGGTGATATTTGGCAATCTATTTGGTTAGTAATAATAGGAATGATATTAGTGCTTATTTCAGGACGCAAATATATAGATAAATGAATATTGATTAGGACTAAGTCTAATGATTAATAATTAATTTAAATTTAGAAGTGGAATGTTTTGAATTATATTTTTATAAATGAATACTATATAAAAAATTTAGAATTAAATTATGTTATAATTAACCATATAAAAGAAAGGATGATTGTTAATGAAGAAAAATCCTATAGTAACTATAGAAATGGAAAATGGAGGTTTAATTAAAATAGAACTATATCCTGAAGTAGCACCAAATACTGTAAATAATTTTATCAGTCTAGTGAAAAATAGCTTTTATGATGGGACTATTTTTCATAGAGTAATTGAAGGCTTTATGATTCAAGGAGGAGATCCAGATGGTACTGGCATGGGTGGTCCTGGTTATAGTATTAAGGGAGAATTCTTTTCTAATGGTTTTGAAAATAATCTTGCCCATGAAAGAGGTGTTATCTCTATGGCAAGATCCCAAGCACCAGATTCAGCAGGATCACAATTTTTTATTATGCATGAGGATTCTCCCCATTTAGATGGACAATATGCAGCCTTTGGAAGGGTTATACAAGGAATCGAGGAAGTGGATCGCATTGTTCATGTCGAAAAAAATTATCAAGATCGTCCTAAGGAAGAAGAGATGATGAAGCGAGTTACAATAGAATTATTTGATAAAGAATATCCGGAACCTGAAAAAATCTAATGTTTTTATATACAAGATGTAATATAATAAAAGAAAGTTATGTAAGGGGGAGTTATAATGGGTATTAAAGTAATTGCTGACAGTGGAGCTGATCTACCTAAGAAGTTAATAGAAGAATTTAATATTAAAGTGGTGCCTTTGTTTGTAAATATAGACGAGGAAGAATATTTAGACGGAGTAACCATAAATTCGATGGATTTATTTAATAATATGAGAAATGGAGCTGTTTATAAAACAGCGCAGGTTTCCATAAAAACCTTTAAGGAATTGTTTGTAGAATATGCTAAAAATAAGGAGAAATGTATCTATATAGCTTTTTCCTCTGAATTATCTGGTACATATCAAGCAGCCGTTATGGCAAAAAGAGAGGTGTTAGATGAGTATCCAGATTTTGATATTGATGTAATTGATACTAAGGCTGCTTCCTTTGGATGTGGACTAATTATAAACCACGCAATAAAATTAATTAATGATGGGAAAAATAAGTCTGAAGTTATAGAAGCTATAAATTTTTATATAGAACATATTGAGCATATTTTTACAGTTGACAATTTAGAATACCTCTATAGGGGAGGAAGAGTTAGCCGAACTACCGCATTTGTAGGAGGCTTGCTTAATATTAAGCCCATACTAAATGTTGAGGATGGGAAATTAGTACCATTAGAAAAAATTAGAGGAAGAAAAAAGGTTATAAAGAGAATGGTAGATATTATGGAGGAAAGAGGCATAGAACTAGCCAATCAAACAATAGGAATTAGTCACGGAGACGATTTAGAATCAGCAGAGATTTTAAAACAACAAATTGAGGAAAGGTTTGGCTGTAAGAATTTTGTTGTGACCATGATAGGAGCTGTTATAGGAGCACATGCAGGTCCAGGTACATTAGCCTTATTTTTCTTGAATAAGGAGATTCCTAGTCAATATCGATAAACTTAAAGGTCATGGGATTTTCCCATGACCTTTATATTTTCTTTATCATAAGTAGTTATCTATTTTTTTTAAAAAGCTACAATTACTCCGCCTTCGTATGCATATACAGTACTTATACCTGCTGTTTCTACTATGATGATATCTTTGAAATTATATCTTTTAAGGATTTCATCCTTTAGCTCTTTAGCCTTTTCAAGTGCATTACAATGAGCAATACCAATAATCTTTTCTTCGAATTTACCCTCTTGTTCACCTATTATTTCTGCTAATCGTCGGAATGCCTTTTTAGAACCTCGAATTTTTTCTACTTCTCGAATATTACCTACTCCATCCTCTCCCATTATAGGTTTAATATTTAATACAGAAGCAATTTTACCCTTAATTTTGCTAAGGCGTCCAGCCTTAATAAGATTGTCTAGTGATTCAAGTATAAAAAAGGTTTTCATTTCTTTTATATAATGATTTACCCTTTCAACAATGGTATTATTGTCTAAATTTTGTTCGATTAGCTCATGTAGTTTAATAGAGATAAGAGTTTCAGCTATAGAAGCACTTAGAGAATCAAAAACATGAATAAATTTGTTCTCTATCTGCTCAAGAAACATTTTTTTAGCTAACATTGCACTATTATAAGACCCACTAAGTGCTGAGGAAAGGGTAACTACAAATATATTTTCACCTTCTTCAAAGCTTTTCATATACTCCCCTGGGGATGGACAGGCTGTTTTTGGAGCTTTTGAACTATTTTTCATTAATTGTATAAGTTCTAGAGTATCTAATTTTTCATCATCCACAAGGGTGATGTCTCCTACTTCTATTGTTAAAGGCACTAAATCTACTTTAACTTTTTCTTTTAAATCATTATTTAAATCGCAACAGCTATCTGCTATTATTTTTGATTTCATATTTTCGCTCCTTTTTAGCACAATTTATAATTATACTTATCATAACATAATTGAAGGAAAAGATACTGATTTTTAAGAAAATTAAATAATTTATTTGGCAAACACAATGATTTATATCATGAATGTTCCATGTTATTTAAAAAAGTATGTTTTTTCTTCAAAATCTAAGTTAAAAATATTGAATTTTCTTTATAAGGCATACTAATTGAGTATAAATTGTAGAGATGATATAATTAAACAATATTAGATATTTGGGGGAGATAATAATTATGAAGTTTAAAAAAATATTTTTGACTATATTTATAATAGCATTATTATTAATTATTACAATAGGATGTTCAAAAGTTAATAATCCAGAAGATACCTTTGAAGCATATCTATTAAATTGGGAAAAACAGGAGTTTAATTCTATGTATGAAGCACTTTCAACAAATTCAAAAGAGTATATTTCCCAAGATGAATTTTTAAAAAGATATGAAAATATTTATGGAGGAATAGAAGCTAAAAATATTTCAATTAATATTAAAGATGATGATGAAGAACCCCAAGATAAAGAAGATAATGAAAGTATAGTTCCATTTACTCTATTGATGGATACTGTAGCTGGCAAGGTAGAGTTTAGTCATGAGGTTAAACTTATCCAAGAAGATGATGAAGACGGAAAGAAGTGGGCTATTGAGTGGAATGAAAGTATGATTTTTCCACAGATGGTTAAGGGAGATTCCGTAAGAGTTGAGACAATTGCTGCCCAAAGAGGTGAAATACATGATAGAAATGGAAGTTCTCTTGCAAAAAATGGGGAGATTCAAATTATTGGAATTCAACCTCAAGGTCTAGGAAATAGTGAGGATGTTGTAAAAGAACGACTGGCACAGGAATTTAAGATGAGTATTGAGAATGTAGATAATAAACTAAATGCAAGCTGGGTACAACCCGATCTATTTGTCCCAATTGGTTCCTTGCCCAGTGACGAAAAAATAAAATTACAAGAATTAACATCATTACCAGGAGTACTGACTCAAAAAAAAGCTGCTCGGGTATACCCCTTTAAGGAAGTTGCAGCTCATTTAATAGGCTATGTAGCAGCTATAAATAACGAAGAATTAGAGCAACTAGAAGGTAAGGGTTATAATCAAAATAGTATAATTGGTAAAACAGGATTAGAATCAATATATGAGGATCAATTAAAGGCAATAGATGGTAAAGTAATAAATATAATTAAAGAGGATAATTCAATAAAGGAAACCATAGCTAAGAGGGATGCAAAAGACGGTAAAGATATTCAATTAACTATAGACGCAAATCTGCAAAGAAAAATATATAATGAAATGAAAGAAGAACAAGGCACAACAGCTGCCATTAATCCAAAGACAGGAGAGGTTATTGCCCTGGTAAATAGCCCATCATATGATCCTAATGCTTTTGTATTAGGACTTTCTGAACAACAATGGGATAGTTGGAATAAGGATCCTAAAAGACCTTTATTAAATCGTTTTTCATTAACCTATTCGCCTGGATCTGTTTTTAAACCTATTACAGCAGCCATTGGCATAGAACAAGGGAAACTGGAACATAATAAATCTATCAATATTTCAGGTCTAAAATGGCAAAAGGATTCCTCATGGGGGGATTACAATGTTACTCGTGTAAAGGATTCAGGTAAACCCATAGATCTTAAGGATGCTCTTGTTTATTCTGACAATATATATTTTGCAATGGCAGCACTAGATATTGGAGAAAAACCATTAATAGAGGGAGGTGAATCCTTTGGGATAGGAGAAGAAATTCCCTTTAACTATTCTATTAAGGCTTCACAAATATCTAATGATGATAATTTCTCAGGAGATATTCAATTGGCAGATAGTGGTTATGGTCAAGGAGAGGTTGCATTAAGTCCACTACACCTATCTACTATATATACAGCTTTTTTAAATGAAGGAAATATTGTCAAACCCATTTTAAATATTGAAGATGTAGAGGGAACCTTCAATATATGGAAGGAAAATGTTATTTCTAAAGAGACAGCTAATCTATTAAAAGATTATATGGTTCAAGTAATTGAACATCCCCAGGGAACTGGAAGGGGAGGAAGGATAGATGGATTAACTCTTGGAGGTAAAACAGGTACTGCCGAATTAAAGGGAAGCAGTGAGGAAGAAGGGCAGGAAAACGGATGGTTTATTGCATTTGATGATTCTAATATTGTAATCACAATGATGCTGGAAGATGTTGGAGAACAGGGTGGTAGCGCTTATGTAGTTCCCAAGGTGAAAAGAGTATTAGAAGGATATTTAAAATAATAATAAAAGTTCCTAGAAGTAATAAGGAGATTTTAAAATGTTTGTAACTATTAATTTTGTAAAATCCAATAAAAAAGTACAGGTATTTCCTGGGCAAACCCTATTAAATATTGCAAGGGACAATAACATATATATAATTTGACCCTGTGGAGGAAACGCCCTGTGTGGTGCTTGCAAAGTAAAAATTATAGCAGGAAATGATAAAGTAGATGTTAGTGCGGAAGAGTATAACCTTCTAACTGAAGAAGAAATTAAAGACAATTGGAGATTATCCTGTGCTTGTATTGTTAGATGTGATATAAGTGTGGATTTATAAGACATAAAGTAAGTTGCTTTATGTCTTTTTTTAAAAAGGAGTGAGTTGCATGTAGAAAATTGGTGATGGATGATATAGAGAAGTTAAGGCAAAATCCAATAGTACAAGAAGTCAATATTAAATATATTATTAAAAGGTAGCATTAATACAAGGAGGAATAGTAATGGAAAATTTAAAATTCAGTTATACTCATGCACTAATAGATCAGCATGAGATAGAACAAATTAGGTCCCAGGTTGAAAGTGCACACCACACTCTACATAATAAAACAGGAGCAGGAAATGACTTTACAGGTTGGGTGGATTATCCTAATTCTTTCAACCAAGAGGAACTTAGAAGAATAAAAAGGGCGGCAAAACAAATAAATGCTGATTCAGAGGTACTTATCGTAATAGGTATAGGAGGATCATATCTTGGTGCCCGTGCAATTATAGAAGCATTGAGTCATTCCTTTTATAATTTGCTGCCAAAGCAAAAGAGAAAAGCAGTGTCAATTATTTTTGCGGGTAATAACATAAGTGGTACATATTTGAAGGAATTAATAGAATACATTGAAGAAAAGGATTTTAGTTTAAATGTAATATCAAAATCTGGTACAACTACTGAACCAGCTATTGCCTTCCGCATTTTAAGAAAAATACTAGAAGATAAATATGGGGTAGAGCAGGCTAAAGAAAGAATTTATGTTACTACAGACAAAGAAAAGGGTTCGCTGCTTAAGCTAGCTCAAAGGGAAGGATATAAATCATTTATAATTCCTGATGACATAGGAGGAAGATATTCAGTTTTAACCCCAGTGGGATTATTACCCATTGCAGCAGCTGGTATTAATGTTGATTTGCTTTTGGATGGTGCAAAAAGTGGTATGGAGGAATATAGTAGCCAAAATATTCAAGATAATATATGTTATCAATATGCAGCATTAAGAAATATCCTTAATAAAAAGGGTAAGGATATTGAGATTTTAGTAAATTATGAACCTTCCTGGCATTACTTCTCTGAGTGGTGGAAGCAACTTTTTGGAGAAAGCGAAGGCAAGGATAATAAGGGGATTTTTCCTGTTTCTGTGGATTTTTCCACTGATCTTCATTCACTAGGACAAATGATCCAGGATGGCAAAGAAAATAAATTTGAAACAATAATACAAATTAAAGAACTTAATAATGATGTAAGAATTATAGATGATCCTGAAAATAATGATGGATTAAATTTCATTAGTGGGAAAACTTTGAATTACATAAATAAGATATCTTTTCAGGGGACACTCTTAGCTCATAAGGATGGAAATGTGCCCAATATTATTATAGAAATTCCTAAGCTCAATGAATATTACATGGGCAAGCTAATTTATTTTTTCGAAAAGGCATGTGCTATAAGTGGCTATTTACTAGGAGTAAACCCATTTGATCAACCAGGAGTAGAAGAGTATAAAAAAAATATGTATGCATTACTTGGCAAACCTGGTTATGAAGAATTACAGGTTGAGCTAGATAATAAATTACAAAATGAATAAATTAATCTTATAATTGAAGCAGCTCAGGAATTTATTCTGGGCTGTTTGAGTTTAGAAAGGGGGTTATTACGGTGAATTGGGATGAAATAACAGATGTTATAGTGATAGGAAGTGGAATTGCTGGGCTTACTGCTGCAATAGAAGCAAGAAATTGTGGAAAGTCTGTAATAATATTTGAAAAAATGAAAGCTATTGGAGGTAATTCAATTATTAGTGATGGCGGAATTGCAGCTCCAGGAACTTCAATCCAGAGAAATAACAATATAGATGATTCTCCAGACAAAATGTATGAAGACATGATTAATTCTGGCCTTGGAATGAATAATCCTAATCTTTTAAGGATTGTGGTGGACAACGCAAAAGAAGCCTTTGAGTGGTCATGTGATTACCTCGGTGTAGAATATCTTAATAGAGTAGATCAGTTTGCAGGACATTCTATTCCGCGATGTTATCTTCCTAAGAACATTTCTGGGGCAACTATTATTAAAAAACTGATAGAGAAAATACAAGAGCTAGGAATAGAAATTAGATTGAAGATGTATTTTGAAAGTTTTATTCAGGATTTAGACGGAGGGGTAATTGGTGTTACTATAAGGGATAACTACGACTATAAAAAACCAGGCAAAGGGAGAAAAAGATATATAAAAGCCGAAAAAGGAGTTATTCTTGCAACAGGTGGGTTTAGTAGTGATGTTAATTTTAGAAGTATACATGATCCAAGGCTCACAGAAGAAATTGATACTACTAATAAGCCCTTTGCAACGGCGGAAGCTCTTAAGGAGGCACTAAAAATAGGAGCTGTACCGGTACAATTATCTCATATACAGCTTGCACCTTGGACTTCACCTGACGAAAAGGGATTTGGAGATGCACCAGAATTTGCTGAATATATACTATTTCAATATGGTATTATTATTAATCCTATGACAGGTGAACGTTTTATTAGTGAACTGGTAGATCGAAAAACACTTTCAGATAAAATTCTCTCAATTGGTCATCCATGTGTAGGTATTGCAGATTCAAAGGCGGTAAAAAATTCTGGTTGGAATATAGATAAGTGTCTTAAAAAGGGTATTGTAAAAAAATTTGATACAATAAGTGAATATGCACACTTTTATAATATTCCTGTTGAAAACTTTAAAGAATCCATCAGGCGTTTCAATGATTGTATTGTAGAAGGAAAGGATAAATACTTTGCTAAACAAATTATTGAAACAGCTGAACAAATTAAAAATCCACCTTATTATGGAGTTCGATTATGGCCAAAAGTACATTTTACTATGGGTGGCATCGGGATAAATACAAAGGGAGAGGTTATTAATTATGAAGGGAGATCCATTAAGGGTATATATGCAGCTGGAGAGGTTACAGGTGGAATCCATGGAGCATGTCGTCTTGCAAATTGTGCAATTACCGAATGTATAGTGTTTGGAAGAATAGCAGGAAAGAATGCGGCTAAATAAAATAAAAAAAGGATGTTTTTTTATAAATTAAAAGGGTAGTATTAACAGAGGATGAATAATAAATATCATACTATATTACAAAATAAAAAATTTTATAATATTTGTAACATTTGTCAATTTTTTAAAAGCAAGAAGGAGTTTTCTTCTATTAATAGAAATATTATAGGAGATATTTTAAATATTATAAGGGGGAAAGTATTATGTCAAGAAAGTTGTTAGCATTACTATTAGCATTAACTCTTATTGTAACTTTATTTGCTGGCTGTGCTGGGGAAACAGATACAGAAGAGCCTGAAGAAGGTGTAGAACAAGAAGAACAAGAAGAAGTTGATGAAGAACCAGTTAAAATAGCTATGGTTACAGATGTAGGCGGAGTGAACGATAACTCCTTCAACCAATCTGCATGGGAAGGCTTACAAAGAGCAGAGCAAGAGCTAGGAATTGAAATTTCCTATGCGGAATCTAAGGATGGCAGTGATTATGAGCCAAATTTAGAGACAATGGTTGACGCAGGTAATGATTTAATCTGGGGTATTGGATTTATGATGGGCGATAGTATTTTTGATGCAGCTGAGCAAAATCCAGATCAAAAATATGCCATTATTGATATGGCATATGGTGACGATACACCAGATAATGCAGTAGGAGTAGTATTCCAAGCAGAACAACCTTCATTTTTAGTAGGATATATTGCAGCTAAAATGACAGAAACAGGCACAGTAGGATTTGTCGGTGGTGTTGAAAGTGATGTAATTGATGGTTTTGACTATGGCTTTCATGCCGGAGTTAAATATGCAGATCCTGATGTAAAGGTAATAAGACAATATGCAGGGGCCTTTGATGATGTAGCAAAGGGTAAGGCAATTGCAACTAAAATGTATCAAGATGGAGCAGATATTGTATTCCATGCTGCTGGTTTAACTGGTGATGGTGTTATCGAAGCAGCTAAGGAGCAAGACAAATGGGCTATTGGTGTAGATAGAGATCAAAGTGATTTAGCACCAGAGAATGTTTTAACTTCTGCACTAAAGCGTGTTGATAATGCTATGTTTAATATTGCTGAGGATTTGAAGGCAGGTAATTTCCAAGGTGGAGGAACTGTAGTTTATGGTTTGAAAGAAGGTGGGGTTGATATTGCCCCAACATCCGACAAGTTTGTTCCTGCAGAAATCTTAGATGAAGTGGAAGAACTAAAACAAATGATGATTGATGGAGAAATTGTTGTTCCATTTAATAGCGAAACATTTGATGAATTTGAAGTTGAATAGTTAAAACATAAAATGATTAAACAGCTCAGGCATTTGGTCTGGGCTGTTTGACCTTGTAAGCAGGAGGTTTGACTATGGAGAATATTGATTTTAATGAAATAGTAGTTGAAATGAAAAATATAGTCAAGAAATTTGGAGATTTTACTGCTAATGAAAATATTAATCTTACAGTACATAAGGGTGAAGTACATGCACTTTTAGGAGAAAATGGGGCAGGAAAGACTACTCTAATGAATATATTATATGGACTTTACCATGCTACAGAGGGTGAAATATTTATTAGGGGTAAAAAAGTCAATATTTTGGACTCCAATGTAGCAATTAAATTAGGAATTGGCATGGTGCATCAGCACTTCATGCTAATAGATCCCTTTACTGTTGTAGAGAATATCATTTTAGGAAGTGAGATAACCAAACCCTTGGGAGTTTTGAATATGGTAGAAGCCACTAAAAGGGTGAAGGATTTATCTAAAAAGTATGCACTTTATGTAGATCCAGAATCCAAGATTGAAGATATTACTGTTGGAATGCAGCAAAGAGTAGAAATACTTAAGGCATTATACCGTGGAGCAGATATATTAATATTAGATGAACCAACTGCAGTACTAACTCCACAAGAAATTCATGAACTAATGGGAATTATTAGAAATTTAACTAAAGAAGGTAAAACCATTATCATTATCACCCATAAATTAAAGGAAATTAAGGAAATTGCTGATTTTTGTACCATTATAAGAAGAGGCAAACATATTGACACTGTAAAGGTAGAGGATACTACTGAAGCTAAATTAGCTTCTATGATGGTGGGAAGAGAAATTAGTTTTATAGTAGATAAAAAAGAAAAAAAACCCGGGGAAAGAATATTGGAAATTAAAGATATTTTTGTAAGGGATAATCGTAATATAAAGGCAGTAAAGAATTTATCCCTTGAAATAAATGCAGGTGAAATTTTAGGCATAGCAGGGGTGGACGGAAATGGTCAGAGTGAATTAATAGAAGCAATAACAGGTCTAAGAAAAATAGAGTCAGGTAGTATAAAGGTAAGTGGAAGAGATATTACAAATAAAACTCCAAAAGAGATTATTAATAGCGGTATTGCTAATATTCCCCAAGATCGACAAAAAAGAGGTTTGGTAATGGACTTTAATGTATCTGAAAACATGGTATTAGAGAATTATGACAGGGAACCATTTTCTATAAAGGGAAGGCTAAATTACGATAACATAAAAGGATACTCAAGGAAGCTAATAAATAAGTTTGATGTGCGTCCTACTGATGAAAACATTAAAGCTAAATCCTTATCAGGTGGAAATCAACAAAAAGTAATTATTGCTAGGGAAGTTTCTAATGATCCAGATCTTCTAATAGCTGCTCAGCCTACTCGAGGTTTAGATGTAGGAGCTATTGAGTTTGTTCATAAATCCTTAATAGAGCAAAGGGATAAGAATAAGGCTGTTTTGTTGGTATCTTTAGAATTGGATGAGATAATGAATGTGGCAGATAGGATAGCGGTAATGTATGAAGGAGAGATTGTAGGTTTTATGGATGCAAAGGATGCTGATGAAGATACATTAGGGATTATGATGGCTGGAGGTGATCCAGATAGTGAATAAGAACAGCAAGCTAAAATCTTTCAGTAAAAAATTATTTAAGGGAAGCTTTGGCTTTACATTAATATCAATAGTAATTGGTTTTATAATTGGAGCAATTATACTAGCCTTGGTAGGTTTTAATCCAATAGAAGCCTATGGAATTATTTTTAGGGGTGCATTTAGCAGGGGGAAATATATAGGCTGGGTGATTATAAGAGCTACCCCCTTAATTATGACTGGCTTATCAGTTGCCTTTGCCTTTAGGACAGGTCTTTTTAATATTGGAGCTGAGGGGCAATTTATTGTAGGAGCATTGACAGCAACAGCAGCAGGTTATTTCCTTCGTCTTCCTCCAATTATTCATCCAATTGTAGTATTCTTTTTGGCTATAATGGCAGCTGGAATGTGGGGTGGAATTGCTGGGTTTCTAAAATCAAGATTTGGGGTACATGAGGTTATTGCAACTATTATGCTAAATTGGATTGCATTTTATAGTAGCAACTTTTTTATAGGTCTGCCTGGATTTAAAAGAGCAAATAGTGAAGCATCGGAAAAAATCCTAAGCACAGCTGAGGTGACAATATTAGGACAGTGGAAGAAAAGTGATGCAGGGAAGGAATTTTTAAATAACATACCCTTTATAAAGGATTTATTTGATGCACCTATTAACTGGGGTATATTTATAGCAATACTTTTAGCATTAGGATTTTGGTATATATTAAATAAAACTACATTGGGATATGAATTAAGAGCAGTAGGATTTAATCCTCATGCTGCAGAGTATGGAGGTATTAATGTAAAAAAAAGCATGGTAATATCAATGACAATCGCAGGAGTATTTGCTGGAGCAGCAGGTGCCTTGCATGTTATGGGATTGACAAGCTCAGTAACCATTCTTTCAGCTATTGAAGGTTATGGTTTTAATGGTATAGCGGTAGCATTGATTGGAGGAAATACAGCTATTGGTTCTGTACTTTCTGGACTACTCTTTGGCTTTTTACAATATGGGGGGCCAAAAATACAACCGGCACTACAGGCACCCTCTGAAGTTATAGATATTATGATAGGGACTATTGTTTTCTTTATTGCAATTCCTAATTTTATAAGATTGTTTTATATTAGAAAAAGGAATAGGGGTGAAAAAAATGTTGAATAACATAGGGTTCTTAATAGGTACAACATTGATGTATTCTTCACCCTTAATATATACAGCTTTAGGAGGAGTTATTACAGAAAATTCAGGTGTAGTAAACATTGGATTAGAAGGTATGATGACAATAGGTGCATTTGCTGGTGCAGCGGTAGGGTTTTATACAAATAATCCATGGTTGGGATTTTTAGCAGCTGGCATGGCAGGTGGTTTGTTAGCTCTTTTACATGCAATAGCATCCGTTACCTTTGCTGCAGATCAGGTGGTATCTGGAATTGCTATAAACTTTTTAGGTCCTGGGTTAGCGCTTTTCTTAAGTAGAATATTTTTTGAAGGTGCTACACAAACAAAGGCTATACCATTAGATTTTAAAATACCAAGACCTTTAAATGGAGTTTTCCCTCAAAATTCGTTTTTAGATATGATATTTAATCAATATGCTACTGTGTACATGGCATTTGTATTTGTAGTAATTATTTGGTTCGTTTTATATAAGACTAAATTAGGTCTTCGTATTAGAGCTATTGGCGAATATCCAAAGGCTGCAGATACCTTAGGTATTAATGTTTTTAAATTAAGATATTTTGCAGTTATAATGTCTGGAGTATTCGCAGGTTTTGGAGGTGCTGCAATGAGCATGGCAGTAGTATCTAGTTTTCGTCCGGCTTTAATTTCCGGTCATGGGTTTATTGCCTTAGCAGCAATGATTTTTGGAAAATGGAGGCCCCAAGGTGCTATGTGGGCATGTTTACTCTTTGGGGCTACTCAAGGGCTTGTAGTATATCTAGGTAGTACAGCAATAGAGATTTCTACACATTTATTATCACTATTACCCTATGTGATCACATTATTAATATTAATGGGTTTTGTAGGAAAATCTTCAGCTCCAGCAGCCAGTGGAACAGCTTATGAGAAAAATCTTTAAAAATTAGTATTCTCTAAATTTAAAAAGAGTCAAGAAAGAATCCTTAAATTGAGGATTCTTTTTTTGCAGAAACATGAAAAGGTAAAAGTGCAAAAGGATAAAACACTAAAAGGTGGATAAACTAAAAAAAACCCCATGGGAAAGGATTGAATTTTCATGTGTGCAAAACAAATTGCCATTGATATTGGCACCTCAAATACATTAATTTTTGTTAAGGGACAAGGGATTGTACTTCAAGAACCAACAGTTGTATCCATCAATATAAATAATAATAAAATATTAGCAGTTGGATATGAGGCACAAAAAATGATTGGGAAAACACCTATGAATATTGAGGTAATAAAACCATTAAAATTTGGTAGTATTGATCAATTTGACATAGCAAAGGCAATGCTTGAAAAGTTTATTGAAAGAGTGGGAGAAGGAAAAAAATTTTTTAATACTTTTTCTAGAGCTAAGGTTTTAGTCGGAGTACCAAGTGGTGTAACCCAAGTGGAACGAAAGGGGATAGAGGAAGTAATAAGAGAAGCAGGTGCCAAGCAAGTAATGGTAGTAAAGAGTGTTGTAGCTGCCGCTATTGGATCGGGAGCATCTATAAATAAACCAAAGATTACATTTATTGTGGATATAGGAGGTGGTACTACAGATATAGCTGCTATAACCTTAGGAGGAATTCTGGTAGAAAACTCCATAAAAGTAGGTGGGAATAATTTTGATACTGCTATTATTCAATATTTAAAAAAGCAATACAATGTTAATATTGGAGATATGACAGCGGAAAATATCAAGATAAAAATTGGGGATGCATTAGGCGTAGAGGATTTGGAAATAGAGGCGACGGGTCAAAATTTAACAACTGGATTGCCGGTACCTGTTAATATTACTAGCAAAGAAATTTTAAAGGCTATTGAACAACCATTATCAAAAATAATATTAGCTATTAAAAAGGTTATAGAACAATGTCCACCAGAGAGTGCCGCAGATATATTAGAAAATGGTGTTCTCTTAACAGGTGGGAGCTCATTACTTAAGAATTTTGATATTTTATTACAGAGGGAATTAAAAATTCAAGTAACAAGGGTTCAGGATCCTTTACTAATAGTAATACAGGGATTAGGTATTACCTTGGATCATCTAGATTTATTAAATAGTATGATGCTGGAGTATAATGCAAGAGACATACAGGATATAAATAATAATAGAAAAGAAAGTAAACCCAAGGAATAAAATTTAAAAATGACCATATTTATATTAATAATACCTTTATTCTAATCTAAGAATAAGGGTTATCTTTTTTTTGTGAAAAAGGAAGGGTCTATTTTATTACATATTCTACCTAAATTTTACTTTGATAAGAAAAAGAAGGAATTTTATGAATAAATAGAGAAATAATACAATACGAGAGGTGATAAAATGATCTTAGGTACAGGGATTGATATAATTGAGATTTATCGAATAGAAAGAGTTGTAAATAAAAGAGATAATTTTTTAGATAGATTCTTTACCTTAGGAGAAAAGGAATACTTTAGTACTAATGGAAAAGTTAAAATGGAAAGTGTAGCCGGATATTTTGCTGCAAAGGAGGCAGTGACTAAATCTATTGGAACAGGCTTTACTGGAATCCTGTGGAAGGATGTTGAAATTCAAAAATCATCTCTTGGACAACCACAAGTTGTTCTAAAGGGAAAAGCCAAGGAAGAAGCTGAAAAATTAGGAGTAAAGGACATACTACTTTCCATTTCCCATTGCAGGGAATATGCTATAGCACAAGCTATTGCTATTGGAAGGGATACAATTAAAGATGTATAACTTATATTATATTTATTGAAACATAAATATTGGGAGGAGGGGAACTATGTTAGCAAAGGATATTATGGAAAAGAATGTAGTTACGATTAATGAGGACGAAAGTGTTGAAGATGTAGCTAGATTATTAATAGAAAAGGGAATTAGTGGGGTTCCAGTTGTAGATGCAGATAATAATTTAAAAGGAATTATAAGTGATGGAGATTTAATTTATAGGGATAAACAAATCCATATACCTGCAGTAGTACAAATTTTAGACAGTACCATATTTGTGGAAAGCTTAAAAAAATTTCAAGAGGAATTAAAAAAGATAACAGCTTATAAAGTAAAGGATATGATGACCACAAAGGTTATTACTGTGGATGTGAATACACCTATAGAAGAGATAGCCACCCTTATGATTGAAAAAAGGATTAATCGTGTTCCTGTACTAGAAAAAGGAAAGGTAGTAGGAATAATAACTAGACAAAATGTATTGAAAAGCATGATTGGAAAGTAAAGGAGAGATGAATAAGTGAGGTCAAGATTACTATTGGTTATTATTGGGGCGATTGTCTTAATTACTGGTTGTAGTGACCTTACAAAGGAAAAAGTTCTTGTGAAAACCCAGGAAAAAATAAACAATATAAAAACTTACCAATGCAGGGTTGAAGTAGAGGTTTTTGGGAATAAGGGTTCCCAATTATATGAGCTAAAACAAGCTTACAAAGAAGGGTCCTTTAGAATAGATACTATGAGTCCTAAACACTTAGAAGGGAAGATAGTTATTATAAAGGATAATAGGGCTAAGATTTATCATCCTAATATAGAGCAAAACATTATAATAGATAATTTTACACAAAAACGCGAAGAGTGTATTTTTTTAGGCGATTTCCTAACATGGAATTTCCAAGAGGTTTTGGAAGTGATTAAAATTACAGAACAAGATAAAGACTATTTTGTTTTAAAAGAAGAGATTGATCAGGGCAATTTTTATCATAATACTCAATGCTTATGGATAGAAAAGAAAACATTACTGCCTAGGTATATAAAAATTTACGATAAGGAGGGTAATATTAGAGTAGACATTAGTATATTTGACCTGGAAATAAACAAAAACTTAGAAGATGGGTTATTTACAATAGATTAAGGGGGAGAAGAGATGAAAGAAAAGTGGCAACATAGACCTACTTGGGTGGAAATAGACCTAGATGCAATTGCTCATAATATAGATCAAATAATAAAGCTAACAGGTAAGGAAAGAAAGGTAATGGGAATTGTAAAGGCAGATGCCTATGGACATGGAGCTGTGGAGGTTGCTAATGTATTAATAGAGCATGGAGTTAGATACTTAGCTGTTGCGATTCTAGATGAAGCAATTGCCCTTAGAAAGGCAGGAATAAAACTTCCTATTTTAATACTTGGATATACTCCTGGGGAGCAATCAGAGGATATTATTAAGTGGGATATTATGCAGACTATTTATAATAAGGATATGGCATATCAACTTTCTAAAGAAGCCGAAAAACACAATAAGCAGGCAAAAATCCATATAAAACTGGATACTGGAATGGGAAGAATAGGGTTCAGAGATAAAAATGAAACTATTGAAGCAGTTAAGACAATAAGTCAAATGCCTTTTATTGAAATAGAAGGTATATTTACTCATTATTCTGTTGCTGATCAAAAGGATAAGGAATATACAATAAGTCAATTGGAAAAATTTGAAGATATATGTGAAGCATTAGAGGATATAGATATACACATACCTATAAAGCATACAGCGAATAGTGCAGCTACCATTGATTTTGAAAAGGCGCATTTAAATTTAATACGCCCAGGAATAATACTTTATGGACTTTATCCTTCAGAGGAAGTATTAAAGGAAAGAATTATATTAAAACCTGCAATGACCTTTAAAACAAGGATTGCCAATATAAAAAATGTTTCCCCAAATAGCAGTATAAGTTATGGTAGAAAACATGTAACAACAAAGAAAAGTATAATTGCAACATTACCTGTAGGTTATGCTGATGGATATTCCAGGATGCTCTCCGGTAGTGCTGAAGTATTGGTTAAGGGTATAAAAGCACCAGTTGTGGGCACTATCTGTATGGATCAATGCATGATCGATATAACTGATATACCCGATGTTAAAATTGGGGATGAAGTTGTTTTATTTGGACAAGGTTTATCTATTGAGGAGTTAGCAGAGAAATTAGGTACTATAAACTATGAGATTATATGTATGGTTAGTAAAAGGGTTCCAAGGGTTTATATGCATAATGGCGAGATAAAGTGTATTAAAAATATTCTATTGGATTAAAACTTTTTAATAATAAATTTATAATATAGAGATTGTTGATTTTTGCATATTGACACAATCTTACAGCATAATATATAGTATATACTATAGTATATATTAATAAGCCATCAAAATAGGATAAAATTGATTAAAGTAGAACTTTTGTCGCTAAAGAATGTAGGAGGTGCTATTGTGGGGGAGTCAAAAAGAATTATAATTAGTCTGCCTGATACTCTATTAAAGGAAGTAGATGATATTGTCTGTATAGAGAAAAGAAATAGGAGTGAGTTTATCCGAGAGGCAATGAAGGTGTATATTAGGGAAAAAAGAAAAGTTGAAATGAGAGAAACCTTAAAAAAAGGTTATACTGAAATGGCAAATATAAATTTAGCTTTGGCTGAGTCTGCTTTTAGCGCAGATTTTCGTTCCTTAGATTTGTATGAAGCTATACTATCGGAGAGTGAATAGGGTGATCGTAAAAAGAGGAGATGTATTTTATGCGGATTTGAGTCCTGTCATAGGATCCGAGCAAGGTGGAGTCCGCCCAGTACTTGTTGTTCAAAATGATGTTGGGAATAAATACAGCCCTACCATTATTATTTCAGCGATTACTTCTCAAATTAATAAGGCAAAATTACCAACCCACATTGAAATTAGCGCCACAGAATTTGGTTTAAACAAAGATTCAGTTGTATTATTGGAACAAATACGAACTGTTGATAAAAGAAGACTTAGGGATAAGATTGGTCATTTTGATGATGAATTAATGGAAAAAGTCAACGAAGGACTCCTAATTAGTTTCGGATTGGTTGATTTTTAGATAAAGTGGAGAGAATATAAGAATAATCTTATTCTTATATTCTCTTTTATATTTCTACATTTAATATAGTAATTATAGAAGGATTACTTTATAATAAAGAACATATTGTTTTAAAGAGGTGTTAAAATGAATTATAAATTACCAGCTAAAAAGAAATACAAGATCATAATAGAATACTTAGGGATAACATTTGGTTGTGCTTTAATGGCAATGTCTTTAAATGCTTTTACCGTGCCAAATAAAATTGCTCCCGGTGGTGTTAGCGGTTTAGCTACAGTTATTTTTTATATGACAAAAATTCCAGTGGGAATTACTATGCTGGTATTTAATATCCCATTATTTATTTTGGGGATAAAGATTTTGGGAAAGGGAGTCGGTGTAAAGACTCTTTATGGAACGATAATGATATCAATTTTCATTGATTATATATTTATTATTCCAACCTTTACTACGGATTTATTATTAGCCTCAGTTTTTGGAGGAATTATATTAGGAATAGGTCTAGGAATTGTGTTTCGCTTTGGTGGAACTACTGGAGGTACAGACTTAGCCGCAGCTATTTTTAATAAATACTTTCCCGGTTTTACTGTAGGGACCATTTTAATGATTATTGATTTTTTTGTTGTTTTAGCTGCAGGTTTAGTTTTTAAGCAGCCTGAAATATCATTATATTCACTGATAAGTTTATTTACCTCTATAAAGGTGATGGATTTTATACAAGAAGGATTGGGATATGCAAAGGCTTTCTTTATTATATCTAACTATTCTGAAGAAATATCTAAAATTGTAATTAAGGAGTTAGATAGAAGTGTAACTTCTTTATCAGGTCAAGGAATGTACACAAGGGAAGAACGACAAGTATTACTCTGTGTTGTTAACCGTGCACAGGTTAATAGATTAAAAGAATTAGTACATGCAGTAGATCCAAAAGCCTTTGTAATTTTAACTGAAGTACGGGAAGTTTTGGGAGAAGGGTTTAAGAATTATTTAAATGAATAAATAGGTGATTTAGGCTAAAAATTTTGCATATACTATATAATTATTTTATAGGCTATGATAATATATTATATAACAATAAAGCAGAATTATTGACAATTGATAATAAAGGGGAGATAGTTTTGAATATGCAAACAATAAAACATATTATAGTATATTTTTTAGTGTTTATTATCATTATTGGGTTAACCTCTACCTTTACAGCAAAGGAATTTATAGGACAGGCTAGAGAAATTGGATTAAATGGTGAAGAAATGCTTAAAATGCAAGTAGCTCTAAATGATGCAAATTTATCTAAGGAACAGGATAAGTTAGAAAATAATTCTCAAAAAGAGCAGGACATAATAATAGAAAACCCCAATGATGATAAATTAGATGATGCTGATAGAGAGATTTTCCAAAAAGGTGATTCTAATGAAAAAATTAAGGAATACCAAGAGATACTATTTAAATTGGAGTATTTAAAGGCTAATCCCGATGGTAAGTTTGGACCAATGACTGAAGAAGCAATAATTAACTTTCAAGCTGAAGAAAACATAGAGAAAACAGGTAAGTTAGATATAGAAACACAAAAAGCTTTGGAAAAGTCGGAAGAGCTGTTAGATCAGGATGAAGAAGAGGAAGAAGAACAAGAGGAAGAACAAGAAAATGAAGAACAAGAAGAACAACAAGAAGAACAACAAGAAAGTCCGGATTCAACAAATCAAGACACAAATATAGAGCACATTGTAAAAGCAAATGAAACACTATCACAGATTAGTGAAAAATATAGTGTACCCCTTAGAAATATTTATCAAGCTAATAATCTTTCAGAAGCATCAACAATTAATATAGGTCAAAAAATAATAATTCCAAAGAACTAATAAAAAATGAAGCATTAATGCTTCATTTTTTTTATATTATAGGAGCGTGTCCAGCGAAGCTGTCCCTTCGCTTGTCGGTGAAAGTCCGACCCAAGTAATCACCAAGGAGCTTGGTAGCTATAAGGCTAGTTATGAGTGAGAACTCATGGCTAAAGCGCCTCGAAAATGTGTCTGAGTGATGCTAGCAAATATGCAGACCGTAACATAAAGTGAATACTGCAGCACTGT